>Ga0075362_10000006_pt1 | contig 123313 bp, 117 predicted proteins | sample EndMetdeltDD1762_FD_71397 | JGI IMG/M metagenome (GOLD analysis project Ga0075362, IMG submission 71397) | Populus endosphere microbial communities from Tennessee, USA - Endosphere MetaG P. deltoides DD176-2 | ecosystem: Host-associated > Plants > Roots > Endosphere | place: USA: Tennessee...
CGCCGCGCGCGGCGTGATCCAGCCCGTCGTCGTGCGTCCACAGAGCGGCGGCGGCTATCAGCTTGTGGCGGGGGAGCGGCGCTGGCGGGCGGCGCAACGCGCCCAACTGCATGAAATTCCAGCGATAATTCGCGATCTTGATGAGCGCGAGGTCATGGCCCTGGCGCTCATCGAAAACCTGCAGCGCGAGGACCTCAACCCGATCGAGGAGGCGCGCGCCTATCAGCGTCTCGCCGATCAGGAAGGACTGACACAGGCCGATATTGCGCGAATGGTCGACAAGTCGCGTAGCCATGTCGCCAATCTCCAGCGCTTGCTGGCGCTGCCGGAACCAGTGCTGGCTCTGGTCGAGCAAGGCAAGCTGGCCATGGGCCATGCGCGGGCCTTGATCGGCGTTGAAGATGCCGTGGCGATCGCCGAAGCGGCAGTGGCAAAGCACTTGTCGGTGCGGGAAGTCGAACGACTGGTTCGCCGCAAGCAACAGGGCGAGGGCACTTTGCGCCGCACCCGTCTCGCGCGCCAGTCAGACGACGCCGCGGATATTGCCGCTGTGCAGAGCCATCTCGAGGAATTCCTCGGCCTGGCCGTGCGGATCAATGCCGACGCCGATCCGCGCTCAGGCGCAGTGACGATCCGCTATCGCACGCTCGACCAGCTCGACCTGATCTGCCAGCGGCTGACGGGCGGCGGCATCTGATCTGCTGCATTGACGGGCGGGTATCGCCCGCCTGATCGCTCAGTTTTGCGGGAGGCGCTTGTCCGGTGCGACGCGAATCCGCTTGTCATGCATGACGCGGCGCGGCGGGGCGCGGCGAGGAATGATGCGGGTGCGAACCGGCTCGTACGACACCGTTTCGACTTCGCGGCATTCCGGCCTTTGTTCCTGCATCATCGGCGCATGCATCATCATTGGCGCGGCAACAGGCACGACATAAGCGTAACCTTGCGCAAAGCCGCGATAGTTGCGGTAATAGTCGTCGAAATAGGCCTCGCAATAGCTGATTCCGCGCTCATCCATCCGGTCATCGTGATGCCGACGGCGCTTGTGAAAGCCGCCATAATACATAGCCGTGCGGTGGTGGCATTCCCTGAGCCAGGCATCACGCGTCGGGGCGTCGGGCATCAGCACCTGCGGCGCGGCGCCTTGCCAGGCGGGGCGCATGTCGGGAGCGGGCGGCACCGGGTCAACCTGCCCGTGTTCGACATGGGCAACATCCTGGGCCAATGCGGCGCCTGAAAAGCTGATGCCCAGCGCGAGGCTGGCGACTGGCCCGCAAATCGCGGCGAATCGGCGAAAAGTCATAACATTCCCCAACTGGCCCGCAGATGAGTCCCGGCCTTAAGGCGAAATTTAGCATCGTGGCCCGCGAAAAACCAAGCCCGCGCCACCGCCGAGATTGGCCGTGTCCCACATCGGGGCAGGGCTGACCATTCACACGGCGCTGGCAATCCGGGCGGCAAGGCGCTCGATGCCCCTTGCGTCCTCCGCATCGAACCGGGCCAGGGTCGGGCTGTCGAGATCGATAACCGACACAAGCGCGCCGTCCCGGATTACTGGCACGACAAGCTCGCTGCGGCTCGCCGCGTCACAGGCAATGTGGCCGGGAAAGGCATGTACATCCACCACAAGCTGCGTTTCCATTCGCGCCGCCGCCGCGCCGCACACTCCCTGGCCGAAGGGAATGCGAATGCAGGCCGGTTTGCCCTGGAAAGGTCCGAGCAACAATTCATTGCCCGACGCGCCATGCCCCGCGCGATAAAACCCGGCCCAGTTGAGGTCGGGCAGAAACTGCCAGAGCAGTGCGGCAATGTTGGCCATGTTGGCTACCGCGTCCGCTTCGCCTGCCGTCACCGCCACCGCGGCTTCCGCCAGCGCATCATAAAGGGCCGGTTTACCAAGGTCGGCATGGGGCGCAAATTCAAACATAGCGCTTCAATAGGCCGCGAAATCATTGCCGCAAGCTGCTGCGGGGTCTAACAATCGCCCCATGAGCGAAACCAGACGCAAAGTTCTCATTTGGATCGGCGCGATAGCCCTGATCGTCGCCCTGTTCGCCGCATGGGTGATCCGCGGCAATCCGTCAGACCTCGATCCCATGGCGACCACGGGCAAGGACCCGGTCCTGGTTGAGGCTGACTCCGAATGGATCCCGAGCGTGAGCCTCGCCAAGCCAGTCGGCTGGGCCAAGGGCGAGGCGCCAAAGGCGGCGGCGGGGCTTGTCGTCACGCGTTTTGCAGAAGGCCTCGATCACCCCCGCACACTGTTCACACTGCCCAATGGCGATGTGCTGGTGGCTGAAACCAATCATCCACCGAGCCAGGGTTCAGGCGGGTTCAAGGGCTTAATCATGGGCCTGCTGATGGGCAGGGTGGGGGCTGGCGATGCTTCGCCCAATCGCATTGTCCTGCTGCGCGACGGCGACGGCGACGGCAAGGCCGAGCAGCGCTACACCTTGCGCACGGCAGGGCTCAGTTCACCCTCGGGCATGGCCTGGAATGCCGGCAAGCTCTACATTGCCAATCACGACGCAGTTCTCTCGTTCGATTTCACCCCCGGTGCGACCGCGCTGACTGGCGAGCCCACGAAGATCATGGACTTGCCTGGCGGCGGCAATCACTGGATGCGTAATCTCGAGCTCAGTCCGGATGGCAAGAAGCTCTATGTCGGGGTCGGTTCGTCTTCCAACATCGGCGAGAATGGCATGACCGCCGAAGAAGGCCGCGCGGCGATATGGGAAATCGATATTGCCTCGGGCAAGGCACGCCAGTTCGCCAATGGCATGCGCAATCCCAATGGCATGGACTGGAATCCCTCGACGGGCGAGCTGTGGGCGACTGTGCAGGAGCGCGATCAGCTTGGCCCTGACCTGGTGCCGGACTATCTCACCAATGTGCCGATCGGCGCGCAATATGGCTGGCCCTATGTCTATTGGCGCAACATCATAGATTGGCGGGTGAAATACCCGATGCCAGATTTCCTGACCGAATATGCCCGCAAGCCGGAATATGCCCTTGGCGCACATGTTTCGGCGCTGGGCCTGCGCTTTGCCGTCGGCGGTGAGCGGCTGGGACCCGAATTTGCCAACGGGGCCTTCATTGCCCGGCATGGTTCGTGGAACCGCAAGCCGCAATCCGGATATGACGTGGTCTTCGTTGCGTTCGACGCCAACGGCAATCCGCAAGCCAAGCCCAGGCCCGTGCTAACCGGCTTTCTGACTGGAAAAGGCAGCGATTCGCATGGCCGCCCGGTCTGGCTGGCGTGGGACAAGGGCGGCGGCTTGCTGGTCAGCGACGATACCGGCAATATTGTCTGGCGGGTGATCGCACCGGGCGCTCAGCCTTCAGCGCCGCCGAAAACTGTCGTTACCGCGCGCATGCCGCCGCAGCGTGAACTCAAGGGCGATCCGATGCGCCAGCAGTTGGAGGCAAATTTCAAGTCGGACGAAATCCACGTCTCGCAATAAGGCCTAGAACATCTTGCCTGCGCGCCCGGCAAGCTCGGTGATGAATTGCCAGGCCACACGGCCCGAGCGCGCACCGCGCCGCTTGGACCATTCCAGAGCCTCGCCTTCATCCCACGTGAGTTCGTAGGCGCCGGCATAGCCGGCGATGATCGCCAGGTAATCGTCCTGGCTGCAATTGTGAAAGCCGATCGAAAGGCCGAACCGGTCGGCCAGTGCCAGCTTGTCGTCCACGGCATCGCGCGGGTTGATTGGATCATCCTGCTCTGAAAGGTGACGCGGCACGATGGCGCGGCGATTGGCAGTCACGGCAATGCGGACATTGCCCGGCCGAGCCTCCACTCCGCCTTCCAGCCAGCTCCTCAGCGCGCGGGGGCCGCTGCTGTCGCCGTCCTCGAAGCCGAGATCATCGATATAGACCAGGAACTGGCGCTCCACACCGCGCAGCGCGGCAAACAGGTCGGCCAGCGTGGAGAGCGCATCGGGGGCAACCTGCACCAGCGCCACCCGCTCCGGCCCGTCATGCTGGGCGGCAACAATCGCCGAACGCAGCAGCGCCGATTTGCCCATGCCGCGTGATCCCCAAAGTAGCATGTCATGCGCGGCGCGGCCTTGCGCCAGCCGAGTGACGTTCTCCGCCACGACTTGCTTTTGCGCATCGATCCCGCGCAGCAGTCCAAGCGGCGGCGCCTCGATATGGGCCACACTCCGCGCGGTGCGGCCATGCCAGACATAGGCCGGGTGGCTCAGCCAGTCCGGCGCGGCGGGGGCAGGCGCCGCGAGACGCTCCAGTGCGGCGGCAATACGCTCGAGCAGTTGGTCTGTGCCGCTCATCCGGCCAGTTCCCCGCCGTCGAGCGCATAGAGCAGTGTCGCACCGGCAGTGGCTGATGCCCGCAGGCCGGCCGCCTCCGGCACTACATGGTCGATGAAAAAGCGCGCCACGACCGGCTTGGCTTTTACCAGCGCCGCAGGTGCCTCTCCGGCTTCCGCCGCACGGGCCTGCCGCAGGAGCTGCCAGCCGCTGACGGCGACGGCGCACATCGTCTGGTAGGCCACGCTGCCAGCCAGCCGGTCATCAAGCGAGGCCTGCCCCAGCATCCATGCGCCAATTTCCGCGCAGTCCTGCGCCAGCGCGGCGAGGGCCGGCTCACTGGCGGCATCGCGCGCAATTTCGCTCATCAGTGCGTTCAACACGCCGCCCTGTTCCATCCCTAGTTTGCGCGTGACGAGATCCGCGGCCTGGATGCCATTGGTGCCTTCGTAAATCGGCGCGATGCGTGCGTCGCGATAGAGCTGGGCCGCGCCGGTTTCCTCGATGAAACCCATGCCGCCATGCACTTGCACGTTGAGGCTGGTGACTTCCATGCCAATGTCCGTGCCCCAGCCCTTGAGCAGCGGCACCAGCAAGTCGGCCCGCCTTGCCGCTGCTTCATCGCCCAGCGAGCCGCGATCGACTTGTCCGGCGGTGTAATAGAGCAGCGCGCGGCTGGCTTCGGTCAGCGCGCGCATGCGCAGCAGCATGCGCCGCACGTCGGGATGCTCGATGATGGCTACCGGGCTTTTGTCCGCAGATCCCGCGCGCGCTGACTGCACGCGCTCGGCCGAGAATGTCATGGCCTGCGCCGTAGCGCGGCCTGCCAGCTGCACACCCTGGCTGCCGACATTGATTCGCGCCGAATTCATCATCGTGAACATGCATTTCAGGCCATCGTTCTCATGGCCGATCATCTCGCCGATGCAGAGGTCATTATCGCCATAGCTCATCACACACGTCGGCGAGGCGTGGATCCCCAGCTTGTGCTCCAGGCTGACGACGCGCAGATCATTGCGCACGCCCGGATGTCCGTCAGCATCGGGCAGATATTTGGGCACGATGAACAGCGAAATGCCGCGCGATCCCGCCGGTGAACCCGGGGTGCGGGCAAGCACCAGGTGGATGATGTTTTCCGCGAGTTCGTGCTCGCCCCAGGTGATGAAGATCTTGGTGCCCTTGATCTTCCACTTGCCCGCGTGCGGGCCTTCGGCAATCGGCGTTGCCATGGTTCGCAGCGCGCCCACGTCGCTGCCCGCCTGCGGCTCTGTAAGGTTCATCGTCCCCGTCCATTCGCCGCTGATCAGTTTGGGCAGATAAAGCGTCTGCTGCGCTTCGCTGCCATGATGCTGGATCGATTCGATCGCCCCGACTGTCAGCATCGGCAGCAGCGAGAACGCTAGGTTTGCATTGCCCAGCGTTTCGAGCACGCAGCAGGCGAGGCTGAACGGCAGACCCTGCCCGCCGAACGCTTCTGGCCCGGCAACCGCATTCCAGCCCTGCTCGACATAGGCCTTGTAGGCCTGCGCAAAGCCCTCTGGCAGTGTAACCACGCCGCCCGCCGCCTTGGCCCCCACTGTGTCGCCAATGCGCTGGAGCGGCGCCCATTCCCCGGCGGCGAACTGGCCGATGCCTTCGACAATCGCGGCGACCAGATCGGGGCTGGCTGCAGCGAAGCGAGAGCTTTGCGCCAGTTCGGCAATGCCGGCGCAGGTTTCGAGCGCGAAGATCTGGTCAGTGCTTGGCGGCGAGAACGACATGGTGCGCTTTTCCTTGGCAAGGCTGACTTCCGCCTATAGCGGCAGGCCATGGCCGACAACAGTCCGGTAAACATCCGCAAGAGCGATGCTGCGGCGCTGGCCGAGGCGGCGGACTTGCTGCGCGCCGGGGTGCTGGTGGCTGTGCCGACGGAGACGGTTTACGGCCTCGCTGCCCGGGCTGATAGCGACGCGGCGGTGGCGGCGATCTACCGCGCCAAGGGCAGACCAGATTTCAATCCGCTGATCGTTCACGTGCCCAGCGTGGAACAAGCCGAGGGGCTGGCACTGTTCGATGAGCGGGCGCGCAGTCTCGCAGCGCGATTCTGGCCTGGCGCGCTCACGATGGTTCTTCCGCTACGTGAGAATGCGCCGCTTGCCGCGGCAGTGAGCGCGGGCTTGCCAACAGTGGCCCTGCGCTGTCCGGCCCATCCGGTGATGCAGGCGCTGCTGCGGGAAACCGGGCTGCCTCTGGCCGCGCCCTCGGCCAACCGCAGCGGTGCGGTGAGTCCGACTTGTGCGGATCATGTCGCCACTTCGCTGGGCGACAAGGTCGATCTGATTCTCGACGGCGGCGCATGCGCGGCGGGGATCGAATCGACCATTGTGGCACTGCGCGGCGATGGCACTTGGCAAGTGCTGCGGCCCGGACCGATCGGCGAGGCGGAGCTGGCGCAAGTCCTCGGCCAGCCAGCAGTTACAACCGAAGCAGGGATTGAAGCGCCGGGCCAGCTTGCCAGCCACTATGCTCCGGGCAAGCCTGTTCGCCTGAATGCAGACGCAGCCTTGCCAGACGAATTTCTCATCGGGTTTGGCGCGATGGCGGGCGACATGTGCCTGTCGGCTTCGGGCGATCTCGCAGAAGCCGCATCACGGCTCTATGCCGCGCTCCATGCAGCGGCGGCGTCGGCCAGACCGCGTGTCGCTGTGGCCTCAGTGCCGGACAAAGGCATGGGCCGGGCGATCAACGACCGGTTGCGCCGCGCGGCGGCCTGATTTCGTCGAGTTCGGCAAGTTCGTCCTCTGCCCGAGCGCAAGCGGATTCATTGCCATCGGCGCATTGCCGCGAATGCTTTTGGTAACTGCGTTCGAGACGGCCAAGATTCTCCTCTTGCAACCGCATTTCCCGGCCGCGCTTCTGATCGGCTTCGGACTGGCTGGTCGTCGCGAGGTCGACTGCCTTGCTGGCAACGCGAACAGGAGCGGTGACGACGCTGAACAGGCTGCTGGCTGCGCAACCAGAGGTCAGCAATAGTATCAAACCTGGAAATATGGCACGTACAGGAGTGCGCATCAGTCATATCTCCAACGTCGATCCAGATTTGGGATCAGTGAGAGGTCTGGCAATCAGCCTTGTTTTATATTGCGCCAGAGGTGCTTAACGGCAGATGGCCATGCAAAAGGGCCGCTCCTTGCGGAACGGCCCTTTTGTGCTTTGACGGGCTCAGGTTTGTAAGCCGTGCCAATCAGGCCGGAGCGGCTGCTGTCTCGTAATACTTCGGCGCATGCTCGTTGAGGATCGCGAGGATCTTCTGGAGCGCAGCCGGCTCATCCGTCTTTTCCATCGCGGCCAATTCGCGGGCAAGGCGCGAGGAGGCGGCCTCGAAGATCTGGCGCTCGGAATAGGACTGCTCAGGCTGATCGTCGGCGCGGAACAAGTCGCGCGTGACTTCGGCAATCGATACGAGATCGCCCGAATTGATCTTGGCTTCATATTCCTGGGCGCGGCGCGACCACATGGTGCGCTTGACCTTGGGCTTGCCTTCCAGCGTAGTCAGCGCTTCGCGAAGCGTCTTGTCCGAAGACAGCTTGCGCATGCCAATCGCCTCGACTTTGCCCACGGGCACGCGAAGCGTCATGCGTTCTTTTTCGAAGCGCAGCACATAAAGTTCCAGCTGCATCCCGGCGATCTCCTGCTCTTGCAGTTCGATCACCCGGCCGACCCCATGCTTGGGATAAACGACGTAGTCACCGACATCGAAGGCGTTTGCCTTTGCCGTCATGTATCGTCCCTTCTTCAATTTGGGTTGGCCGCCCGGACAACATTGCTCTGGATAAGCCATCAGCCGGTCTATCGCCGATGGCCCAGTGAATGAAGCGAAAGTGAAACTGTCCGGCGTACCCGCCCTTTCATCCGCAAAAAGAGCCGGTTCACGCATCGACGCGCAGCCCGGCCACAGGTGCTTATAACATAGGCAGGCCAATTTGGCCAGTCTTGTGATGAATCTTGGAAAAACAGTTAGTTAGCCGAGATGGCCAAAAATTCGAGTGGCAACTTGCCACCGATTCGCCGGGCAGGCTGTGATTGCGTCTGACTTCGGCCATTCGCGGCCCAAAGGGGCTCTTAGCCAGTTTGGCGCTGTCTGTTTTGGCGCTAAAGTATTGGGAAAAAGGCCCTGCCGGCTGGCAATCAGGCCTGGGATATCACCGAGCAGCAAACGTGTTGGCGGCAAGCTTGGTTTCGGAATCGGCCTGCATGTAGGGGATTGGATTTACCGCCAGTCCGGCAATGCGAACTTCGTAGTGCAGGTGCGGTCCGGTGGAACGGCCGGTCGTACCAATATAGCCGATTACGTCACCCTTATGGACGCGCTGACCAGAATAGACATTGAGGCGGGACATGTGGCCATAGCGGGTCTGGATGTCGGCGCCATGCTCAAGCGAGATGTAAAGGCCATAGGAGCTGAACCATTCGGCCTTGCTCACCACGCCATCGGCAGGTGCGATGACCGGCGTACCAATCGGGCCTGCCAGATCGACACCCTTGTGGCCGCGGCGGCCGCCAAGCACTGGGTGCGTGCGCATGCCGAAATCGCTGGTCAGGCGGACACCTTCAACGGGCACGCGCGACGGGATCGAGACGCGGCTGGTCGTCATCGGGGCAAGCGCGCCGCCCATGGCGGAATTCATCGGAGAGCTGGTCAATGGGGCAACATAGCCGGCCGGACGATCGAGCGAGCTCCAGTTGGCGAACAGCTGGCGGAATTCGGCATCGCCAGTGTTGAGGGCGGTCTGGCGCGATTCTTGTGCAACGCGGAGCGGAGCGGCGATATCGGCGGCAGTGCTGCTGTTGGCCAGAGCAGGGTTTGCACCGAAGACTACGAGAGCGGCGGCGACAACGCCTGCGAGCTTCTGAATTCCGGCAGAGAACTGTGTGATGACCACGCAAAAAACCTTGTCTTAACGGCCCGAACTGGTTGCTAGCCAGGCCGTGCGACCCATATTTTCCCGCCGCGCCGCGAGGCGCTTTGGAGCTTTTTTGGAGATGGTCGGACCCCCCGCCGTCTCGTTGGATCATGGGCTACCGGGGTTCGGGTTTACAAAGCAATACCTGCGTAAAGACTGCGCGATAAACCGGCTGAGAGACGCGCCGAGTCGTTGAACGGCGGCTTAATGGACCCCCGAAAATGGCGGATCACCAAGGTTTTCCAATGATTCTCGGGCTCTTCGCCTCGCCGTGCGCAAAGGGCAAAAAAGTGCTTTGAACCGAGGCCGACATGGCGAATTTCATCGTCAAGGATTCGTTCCAGAATGCGTTTTCCCGCCTCGTCACCCTGTTCCTTGAGGCGGGCAATCGTTGGTGGTGTGACGTCAAGCCCGCGCGCCTCCAGCACCATCGGTACGACGGCGAGCCGCGCCGCAGCATCATGCCGGGTTTCGTAAGCGGCGTCCCACAATCCGGCATGGGCAGGCAGGGCACCGTAGAAACTGCCCATCGCCTCGAGTCGGCGCGAGAGCAGGGCGAAATGCATCGCCTCGTCCGCGGCGACGGCGAGAAAATCCGAAACGAATTCCGCGCCCAGCTCAGCGCCGAATCGCCCGGCGGCATCGAGCGCGAGGTCGATCGCCGAAAATTCGATATGGGTGATTGCGTGCCATAATGCGACTCGCGGGCGCGCTCGGATCCACCGCGCCCACGCTTGGGCATGCGCGAAGGCGGCAGCAATTCTGGCAGGGCAGGGCGCGCCGGCAAGTCCGGCATGGCGGCATCGAAGACAAATTCGAGCCGCCCCAGCCGCCAATTGCGCGCGACGGCCCGCGCGGCCATGGCCTTGGCGCGCGGGTCCGCTTCGAGCAGCACGGCCCGAATCGCTCTGGCGACGGACTTTCCTTGCCGTGCAGCGCTCACAACTGGCGGGCTGCCTCCAGCACTTGCGCGGCATGGCCTTTGACTTTGACCTTGTCCCACACTTGCGCGATCCGCCCGTCCGGTCCGACCAGATAGGTTGTGCGCACCATGCCCATGTAAGTGCGGCCGTAGTTCTGCTTCTCGCTCCAGATACCGAGCGCGTCGGACAAGCCATTTTCTGCCGCATCACTAGCCAGAGGGGCAACAAGTGCGTACTTTTCGGCGAATTTGCGGTGCCGCGCGGGCGGATCCTTGCTCACCCCCAGCAGCGCCGTGCCAGCGGCGGCAAATTCATCGGCGAGCGCAGTGAAATCCTGGTTTTCGGTGGTGCAGCCGGGGGTGTCATCCTTGGGATAAAAGAACACCACCAGTTTGCGACCCGCAAAATCGGAGACTTTGACTTGTCCCCCATCGGGAGCTTCGAGGGCCACATCGGGCATCTTGTCGCCTACTGTCGGCTTGCTGTTCATGGTTCAGATCTCCAGCTTTTCATCGAATGTGTCTTGCCATGCCGATGCCACGGATGCGCGGGCCGCGGCAATCCCGGCCTGCAACTCCGCCCAATCGGCATAACCGCAGCTTCTGGCAAGCGCTGCGCGCGCCGCGGGCGGCGGCGATTGGATGTCAGGCGCGAGGAGGCGCATGGCCACCAGAACGCGGCTCAGGGTATCGTGGGCATCGCGCAGCGCATCGGGCACCAGACCTGCCGCCGCGAGCACGGTCAGCGCGTCATTGAGGAATGGCGTCAAACCGCCCGAAAGCTGTGCGCCGTGGCCCAGCTGGAGATAGTGAGTGACGAATTCGAGATCGACCAGGCCGCCCCGCGCCAGTTTGACGTCGAGCGGGCCCCTTGAGGGTTTGTGGCCTGCCATCGTCGCGCGCATGTCTAGAACGTCGTGTTGCAGCTTGCCTGCTTCTCTGGGCTTGAGCAGCGCCGAAGAAATGATCTTGACCAGATCCTTGCGGCAAGGCGCTGATCCGAAAAGCACCCGTGCGCGGCACAGCGCCATGTGTTCCCACGTCCAGGCCTGTTCCTGCTGATATCGTGCGAAGCTCTCGAAACTTACCGCAAGCGGGCCTTGCTCGCCAGATGGCCGCAGGCGCGTGTCGACTTCATAGAGCGCGCCTTCGGCCGTCGGCACGCTGAGCGCGGCAGTGACGCGCTGGGCAAGGCGGTTGTAATAAAGGCTGGCACTCAGCGGCCGCCTGCCGTCCGATTCGACGCCCGATTCGCTGAGCATCTCGCCCGTGAACAGGTAGACAAGGTCGAGATCCGAGGCATGCGTCATGGATCCGCCGCCGATTCGCCCCAGCCCCAGCACGACCAGTTCCGAGCCGGGGATGCTGCCATGCGCCTCGCGGAATTCCGCAATGGTCGCCTCGACCAGGACATGGATCGCGCCTTCGGCCACGCGGGCGAGCGCCGCGGCAATGGCAAGCGGATCGTGCGCCCCCTCGATCAGCTGAACGCCGAGGGCAAAGCGCATTTCGCCCACCTTGCGGCGCACACGGTCCAGCACGGACTGATAATCGTCCCCGGCTTCGCCGTGGCCCATGATGGCAACAAGCTCGTCGACCGGGCCGGGCAGGTCGAAGGCGCTGGCATCGATCAGCGGATCGAGCAGGTCGGCCCGGCGCGCGAGCAAATCAGCGAGCGGCGGAGCGAGACTCAGTACGCGCGCCAGCAGCTGGAGCAGAGCGGGCCTTGCTTCCAGCAGACGGAACAGGTTGACTGCGCTGGGCAGGTTGGTGAGCAATTGCTCCCATCGCAGCAAGGCGCGATCCGGTTCGGGCGAAGCGGCGAAGGCGGCCAGCAATTGCGGCTGGATGGCTTCGTAAGCCATGAGGGCAGCATCGCTGCGCAGCGCGCGCAATTTGCCTGAAGTCCAGCTCGACATGCGCGCGGCAACGGCATCGCAGTCGGCAAACCCCAGCCGGGCCAATTCCTTGGCCAGCGTCTTGCCGCTTCCCGCGACGCGGCCATGCGGAGCCGCGTTGGCAGCGAGCAGTCTGTCATAGCGGCTGGCGACTGCATCGGTGATCGCAGTGAGGTTGGCCAAAAGTTCGTCGCCATCGCGAAGCCCGTCCAGCCGCGCTACGCCATCGAGCGCCTTGGGATCTGCGGGCAGGCTGTGTGTCTGCTGGTCGGAAATCATCTGCAGCCGGTGTTCGATAGTGCGCAGCCGGTCATAGGAAGTGCCAAGAACATCTGCGTCTTCGCGAGAAACCAGCCCCGCTGCCGCCAGGGCGTCAAGCGTTTCGCGCGTGCCGCGCAGGCGCAGCGACGGGTTGCGGCCGCCATGGATCAGCTGGTGGGTCTGGGCAAAGAATTCGACCTCGCGAATGCCGCCGCGCCCGCGCTTGATGTCAAAGCCCGGGCCAGGGCGCTCGACCTGGCCGAAGCTTTCACGGATCTGTTCGGTGAGCCGGCCCACTTCGGCAATGGCTCCGAAGTCCAGGCTCTTGCGCCAGATGAACGGGCGAATTGCGGCCAGGAAGTTCTCGCCCGCGCAGATGTCTCCTGCTGCGGCGCGGGCACGGATGAAAGCCGCCCGTTCCCAGGCGAGAGCGGAGCTTTCGTAGTGCGCCAGCGCCGCATCGATCGGGATGGCCAGCGGGCTGACTTCCGATTGCGGGCGCAGGCGCAGATCGACCCGAAAGACATAACCCTCACTGGTGACTGCCGAGAGAGTTTCCATCAGGGTGCGGGCAATGCGCAGCGCCGCCTCCCCGGGATCGTCACGCTCGCGCCGCGGCAATGTGGCCGGGTCATAGAGCAGGATCGGGTCGATATCGGACGAATAGTTAAGTTCGTTCGCGCCGTGCTTGCCCAGCGCCAGCGCCACGAAGCCGCGCGGCTGCGCATCGGGCGTGCGGCGCTGGATGGCATCGCTGATGGCGTCGTCCAGCGCCCGGTCGGCAAGGGCGGACAGCTCGCGGATAACGCGCAGGAGGGGAAATGCCCCGGCCAGATCGCCAATCCCCAGCGCCAGCGCGAGCGCCAGTCTCTGCCGGCGCAGGGCAATGCCCACTTCGTCGCAATCCGCGCCGGCTGATTTCGCCCATGCCAGCGCCGCTTCGCCGTCCCCTGCGGCCAGCAGCTCCACCAGATCGGGCATGCGGCCCATCGCGCGCTTGAGAAAAGGCGAATTCGCCTCGGCCCTCGCCAGTGCGCCGGTCCAGTCGGGTGTTGTCATGCGGGCAGGGATGCCTGCTTGCTGCGCTTCCTGCAAGCTTGACTGGCAGCACGCGCGCACTGCGGCTAAGGGCGCGTCATGACTGTGCGATTTCCCCCTGAATGGCACCCGCAGGACTGGCTGTGGATCGGCTTTCCCCATGCCGCGGAAGAGTGGCCCGGATTTCTGGAGGCCGCGCAGGTCCAGATTGCGGCCTTTGCCAATGCCGTGGCGGACAGCGGCCAGCAAGTGCGCCTGCTGGTGCGTGATGCAGCCAATGCAGCGCGCGCGCGGGAACTGTGCTCCACACAAGTGCGGCTCGAGCAGCGCAGCTATGGCGATGTCTGGCTGCGCGATACCGGGCCGCTGGTCGTCATGGAGCAGGGCAAGCGCAGCGCGCGTCGCTTTGGCTTCAATGGCTGGGGCGGCAAATATGTAATGTCCGGAGACGCGACAATCGGGGCTGAGCTCGCCCTTGATGCCGGGCTCCCCGTGGCGGCCAGTGACTGGATACTCGAAGGCGGCGCGATCGATCACGATGGCACCGGCCTGGCAGTGACGACCGAGCAATGCCTGCTCAATCCCAACCGCAACCCGCATTTGCCGCGCACTGATATCGAGGCGCGGCTGGCGCGCGATCTCGGCTTCGGCCGCGTGCTGTGGCTGGGGGAGGGGCTGATCAACGATCATACCGACGGGCATGTCGACAACCTCGCGCGGTTTGTCGCGCCGGGTGTGCTGGCGCTGCCGGTGGCGACCGGCCGCGACGATCCAAATAGGGCGATCTACGCCAATGCGCGGTCGCGTGCCGAAGCTTTCGGACTGACAGTGCGCGACGTGCCCTCGCCCGGCAGGATTGAGCGGGACGGGCGGATTGAACCGGCCAGCTACATGAATTTCGCAATCACGACGCATCTCGTCGTCGTGCCGACATTTGGCTCGCCGATGGATGAAGCGGGAGTCGCAGCTGTGGCTGCGCTGTTTCCCGATCGCGGCTGCATCGGCTTGCCAGCTGACGCGGTGCTGGCGGGCGGCGGCGGATTCCATTGTGCGAGCCAGCAGATGCCGAAAACGTAAGGCGTCGTCCCGGGCTCGACCCGGGACCGCTGGCCAGTTTGGCACTACTTTGCGCTGTTTAGCCAGCGGTCCCGGATCAGGTCCGGGACGACGATGATATTAACACTCCGGTAACTGCCGCGGGCGCATGGTCGCAGCCATGGCACGCACTATCGCTCGCAAACTTGCACCGCACTGGCTCGACTGCGCCGAAGCCCTGCGGGTGATTGTGGTCTGCGGCTGCGCCTATGCGCTGATCGCCGCCGGGCAGGCCTTGCCCGTAATCTCCTTTTAGTCGCACGCACGGCCACGCGCCGCAGTGCTGCATGCTTCGGGGCTTGCCTCCGCGTGGTGACAATCGCATGATTGCCGCTTGCAGATGAATGACGGGAGAGCAGGATGACTTTTGAAACCACAGACCTGACGCCCGAGATCGGCACGCGCATTCGCATGGATGTGGCCGATCTGATCAGCGGCAAATATGCCGAGGAAATCCGCGCGCTGCTGAAAAAGCGCCTGATCCTGGTCTTCCCCGATGCGCCGGTGAACGATGCCGAGCAGGTGGCCTTTTCCAAGACCATCGGCATGTTCGAGATGGAAGACGGCTATGACGAGAAAGGCAGCGAGACCTATCGCATCAGCCTCGATCCGCGTGAAAGCCTGCGCGCCGCATCGCTCAAGTCGTCGTTCCGTTGGCATCTCGATGGCACCACGGCTGACGTTCCGACTTACGCATCAATCCTGTCGGCCAAACAGGTCGCGGCAGAAGGCGGCCAGACCGAATTCTGCAACACCTATGCCGCCTATGAAGCCTTGCCCGATGCGGACAAAACGCTGATCGACGACTTGTGGGTGCACCATTCGGGCTATGCCATGCAGATCGGCACGTTCCTGGAGATGAGCTACGAACGCTACATGCGCTCGCGCACGCGCGGGGCTGATCTGCCGCTGGTGTGGCGCCACCGTGACGGGCGCAAGTCGCTGGTGGTGGGCTCTTCGGCCGAATATGTGCTGGGTATGTCGCAGCACGACGGATTGGGCCTGCTTTACCGGCTTACGGAATGGGCAACCCAGCCGCGCTTCGTCTATCGCCATGAGTGGTCCGTCAACGACATTGTCATGTGGGACAATACCGGTACGCTGCACCGCGCGATCCCCTATGCCGAAGACAGCGGCCGCCTGCTGGTCAAGACGCGTCTGGCTGGCGAGGAGACATTTCTCGGCAAGGAAGCCGTCTCCGAACTTGCCTGAGCGCAAGACTGCCTTCCGCCTTGCGCCCTCAAGGGGTTTGTGATCAACGCAGGATCAAGAGGACGGCATCGCCACAGCGACGCCGGGCATCATTGGGAAAGGCTTTATAATTATGGACGCGAAAGCAGCGACTTGTCCGGTCGACCATGGCCGCGACGATCGCAAGAGCGCCAAGCTCGCACAGGCCGACATGAAGGCCAATGCTGGCTCGCGGGTTGTCGGGACGTTCTTCGCCGGACGCGAAATTCTTCGTTCGACCCGGACGCGCCAGGCGGGCGGCGTGGCTGAGTCAGTGGATCATTCCAAACCTGACGACATCTCGTTCTTTTTCCTTGATGGCGACCTGCATCGCAAGCGGCGAGCAGCCGTCGCGGGCTTTTTTGCTCCCAAGACGATTGTAACGCGGCATCACGAAGTCATGAACCGCACCATGGACCAGATTGTTGCGAATCTGCGCCAGAAAGGCACGGGCATTCTCGATGAGATGAGCTGGCGGATGGCGGTCGACGTCGCTGCCGAAATCGTTGGGCTGACCAACAGCGACAGTAATGAAAATCTCGCGCGGCGCGTGAAAACGATCATGGATTTTCCGCCGGCGGCGAAGGGTGGTTGGCTCAGCAAGCTGATCCACAAGGCGAAAATGGCTTACTATGTCAGCCTCTTCTGGAAGCATGACCTGAAGCCGGCAGTGGAAGCACGACGCAAGCATCCTGCTGACGATGTCATATCGACGTTGGTCAAGGACAAGCGTTCGCGGCAAGGCATCATTATCGAGTGCCTGAGCTATGCTGGTGCCGGCATGCTGACGACGCGTGAATTTATCGTCATGGCGGCATGGCACCTGTTCGACAATCCCGGCCTGAGGACACGCTTCCTCAATGGCGGCGAGGATGATCAGTTCGCAATTCTCGAAGAAATCCTGCGGCTCGAACCCGTCGCCGCGCTGCTCTATCGCCGCCCTCAGGAGACAGTCAAAGGCGATCAAGGCGGCGATATGCAGGAAGGCGAACTGGTCTGCATCAACCTGCGCGATGCCAACACCGACGCGGCGATCGCGGGCAGCTGCCCTTACGAGCTCGATCCTGACCGGGCAAAACGCATGAAAGTGGTCGGCCCCTATCTCAGCTTCGGCGATGGTCCACACCGCTGCCCCGGCGCACAGGTCGCGCTGCACGAGACTCGGATCTTTCTCGACCGCATGCTGCGCGTGCCTGGCATCCGGCTGGTCAGTGAGCCCGAGATCACCTGGAACACTGGCATTCAGGGCTATGAGTTGCGCGGCGCGGTCGTCGGCTGCGATCCGGCCTGATCAGCCCAGCAAATCCGGCGGCGTCGCTTCGGTTTTCAGCAGGGCCACCGCTTCGTCAAGGCTGACGAATTTTTGCCGTTCCTCACCCAGGGTGCGGATCGCGACTGTGCCTTCCTCGGCTTCACGCTTGCCCACAACCAGCAAGTGCGGGACTTTGGCGTGGCTGTGTTCGCGTACCTTGTAGTTGATCTTCTCGTTCCTGAGATCGCTTTCGACGCGGATGCCTTCGGCTTTGAGTCTCGCCGCAACCTCTCGGGCATATTCGTCGGCTTCCGATACGATGGTCGCCACCACAGCCTGCACGGGCGCCAGCCAGACCGGCAACTTGCCGGCGAAATGCTCGATCAGGATGCCGATGAAGCGCTCATAGGAACCAAAGATGGCGCGGTGCAGCATGACCGGGCGGTGCTTGTTGCCGTCCTCGCCAATGTAGCCCGCGTCGAGCCTTTCGGGCAGCACGCGGTCGGACTGGATCGTGCCCACCTGCCAGGTGCGGCCGATTGCATCGGTGAGGTGCCATTCCAGCTTGGGCGCATAAAACGCGCCTTCGCCGGGCAGTTCCTCCCAGCCGTATTCCGCCGTGGCAAGGCCGGCTTCTTCGACTGCTCGGCGCAGTTCCGCCTCGGCCTGGTCCCACTGGGCCTCGGTCCCGAAACGCGTATCGGGGCGCAGCGCCAGCTTGACCGAATAGGTAAAACCGAAGTCTTTGTAGACCCGGTCGGCCAGCGCACAGAACAGGCGCACTTCCTCGACGATCTGGTCCTCGCGGCAGAAGATGTGGGCGTCGTCCTGGGTGAACTGGCGCACCCGCATCAGCCCGTGCAGCGCGCCGTGCGGCTCGTTGCGGTGACAGCAGCCGTTTTCGTAGATGCGCAAAGGCAAGTCGCGGTAGCTCTTGATGCCCTGCCGGAAGATGAGGACATGCGCCGGGCAATTCATCGGCTTCAGCGCCATCCAGTCGGCCTCGCCGGAAATCACAGGGCCTTCGTCGTCGACATTGGGCACTTCGTCGGGGATGACGAACATGTTTTCGCGGTATTTGCCCCAGTGGCCGCTCTGCTCCCACTGGCGCGAATCCATCACTTGCGGCGTCTTCACTTCCTTGTAGCCCGCGCCGTCGATCGCGCGGCGCATATAGGCTTCCAGCTCGCGCCAGATGACATAGCCGTTGGGATGCCAGAACACCGAGCCGTGGGCTTCCTGCTGCAAATGGAACAAGTCCATTTCCTGCCCCAGCTTGCGGTGATCGCGCTTGGCCGCTTCCTCAAGGCGCGTGAGGTGGGCATCAAGCTGCTTCTTGTTCAGCCAGCCAGTGCCATAGACACGGCTGAGCATCGCGTTTTTCTGGTCGCCGCGCCAATAGGCGCCCGAAACGCGCGTAAGCTTGAAAGCGGCGGGATCGAGCTTGCCGGTGGAAGGCAAATGCGGGCCGCGGCACATGTCGTACCAGTCGGAACCTGAGTGATAGACGCTCAGCTCCTCGCCTTGCGGAAGTTCCGCCGCCCACTCGGCTTTGAAAGTCTCACCAGCGGCCTGCCACTGCGCGATCAGTGCATCACGCGCCACGACCTCGCGCCGCAGCGGCTTATCGGCGGCAATGATCTTGCGCATTTCAGCTTCGATCGCCGGCAGGTCTTCGTCAGTGAAGGCCCGGTCTCTGCCATCGATTTTTGGCGGCGCGAAATCATAGTAGAAACCATCGTCGGTCGAAGGGCCGAATGTGATCTGCGTGCCCGGAAACAGCGCCTGCACTGCTTCGGCCAGCACGTGGGCATAGTCATGCCGGGCAAGATCCAGTGCATCGGCTTCATCACGGCTGGTGACCAGCGCCAGCGCAGCATCGCCGGTGAAAGGCCGGGCCAGATCGACCAGTTCGCCATCAACGCGCGCGGCCAGCGCCGCCTTGGCAAGGCCGGGGCCAATGGCCATGGCAACGTCCGCGGGCGTCGATCCGGCAGGCATCTCGCGGGAGGAGCCATCGGGCAGCGATATGGTGTAGCTTTGTGACATGGAGACGGCCCTTAGCCGCGCAAGGCCCGCGCCTCAACCTCCCGCTTTAACAGGCGCTTCGACTGGGCAAGACACGCTTGCCGGTCCGGCCAATTGGCCGCATGGACCGCACATGACTGAAACCCGCTTCCAATCGCTGACTGACGGGCGCCGGATTGCCTATCGTTTCACGCCGGGCGCGGCGCCCACTCTGGTCTTCCTGCCGGGATACATGAGCGACATGGCCGGATCGAAGGCGCAGGCCGTGTTCGACTGGGCGGCCGCCTCTGGTCAGGCCTGCCTTTGCCTCGATTATTCGGGCTGCGGCGAAAGCGACGGGCAGTTTGCGCAAGGCACGCTCAGCCGCTGGCGCGAGGAAGTGCTGGCATTGATCGAGCGGCATTGCCCCAGAGAACTGATCCTGATCGGCTCGTCGATGGGCGGGTGGCTGATGCTGCTCTGCGCGCTGTCGCTTCCACCGGAGCGCGTCACCGGAATGGTCGGCATTGCCGCCGCGCCCGATTTCACCACCTGGGGCTTTGCTGACGCGGACAAGGCGCGACTGGCGGCGGGGCAGACCATATTCGAGGACAATCCTTACGGCCCGGAGCCCACGCCGACCTACGCCGCCTTTTGGGCAGATGGCGAATCGCAGTTGTTGCTCGGGCAGCCGATACCGATCGCCTGCCCGGTGCGGCTGTTGCACGGCCAGGCCGATCCGGACGTGCCGCACGCAATTTCGCTGCGGCTGGCCGAGGCGCTCCATTCATCCGATGTGCAGGTGACGCTGATCAAGGATGGCGATCATCGCCTTTCGCGGCCCGCCGATATCGCGCTCCTGCTGCGCGCGGTGGCTGAGCTTGTGGGCCGCCGTTGATGGAGCATTCCTGATGTCATTGCTGCTTGCCGCCCTGTTGCAGGTCGGGCCTTTCGGAACCACGCCCGCTCCTGCCGCCCCCGCCCGCCCGGCTGAGAGGCGTGCGACGGCGCCTGCGGCGGCAGTGCCCCCGCCAGTGACGCCGCACAGCCGATTGCAAATATGTCTCGACCAGGCCGCCACCAGCCCGATTGAAGCAATCGATGATGCAGAGATGTGGCGCGATGCGGTGACCGGCGCGGCGCAGGCAGAGCCGCAACTGTGCCTAGGCAGTGCCCACGCCCGTCTTGAGAACTGGGCCGAGGCGGAAGAGGCATTCACCGCGGGCCGTGATGCCGCGCCCGTGAGCGACAATGCCTTGCGCGCCAAGCTGGGCGCCATGGCCGGCAATGCGGCACTGGCCCAGGGCGCGGCGGACAGAGCGCTGCCAGTGCTCGATGCAGCAGCGGGCGCGGCCAGCGCGGCTGGAGACATTGCGCTGACGGGCGAAATCGCCATCGACCGCGCCCGCGCGCTGGTTGCCCTGAAGCGCGAGAACGAGGCGGCTGCCGCGCTGGTCGAGGCGCGTACTTCGGCGGCCAACAACTCGCTGGCTTGGTTGCTGTCCGCCACCCTGTCGCGCCGTCAGGGCAAGTTGGCCGCGGCGCAGGCGCAAATCGCCACGGCTGCCGAACTCGCCCCGCGCGACCCCGAAGTGGGTCTCGAAGCCGGGGTTATCGCCATGCTTGCAGGCAATGAAGCGGCGGCGCGCAAGAGTTGGCAATCGGCCATCGACACTGCGCCAGACAGCGAGGCAGCAGCGTCTGCGAAAGCCTATCTTGCACAGTTGGGAACTCCAGCCCCGGCAAAGCCTTGATATGGCATGCTGACGTTGCATGATTACGCGGGCAATCGGCGCCGCGCTTATTTAAGCATTGGCTGCGCAGGGCGACATGAGCCAATGATATGCGGCTCGCTGCGCAACATCGCGGGGGAGGGACTATGACCCAGGCCAGACCGGACCGGACCCAACGCCGCCTTGCGCGCGAGATTGCCAGTCGGCTGGCCGGTTCGATGTTACCCGGTGACCCGCCAATCAGCGAAGAGGCGCTGGCCGATGCGTCTGCCTTCGTCACAGCCACTGCACTGCGGCGCAAACCGGGCGCCGCCAATATCGTCATCGAAAGCGTGAGCAGTTCAGCGGGCAAGCGCATGCTGCGGGTTGCCGCGATCAACGACGACATGCCCTTCCTTGTCGATTCGCTGGCGGCGGCAGTCTGCGCCCAGGGCCTGACGATCGACCGCCTGCTCCACCCTGTCATCAGCGTGCGACGCGACGAAGAAGGCCGCCTGGTGTCCATTACTGACGGAGACGACGACTCAGCGAACAAGAAATTCCAGCGCGAATCGATCATCTATCTCGAAACGGCGCGGGCCGACGCGCGCAGCCGGGTGAACCTTCGGGCAGAACTGGAAACGGTATTCGCCGATGTGCGCCTGGCCGTGGCCGACTGGCCGAAAATGCGCGCGCGGATGCAGGGCGATGCGCGGGCAATCGCGAGCGAAGCAGGCAGTAGCGAAGGCGCGGCTTTGCTCGAATGGTTTGCCGAGGGCAATCTCACCCAGCTTGGGCACGTCGTGCGTCGCCGCGATGGCAGGCAGACTGGTGCGCTCGGCATTTGCCGCCATAGCGCCAAGGCCCTGCTCGCCCCCGAAAGCTTCGAGCGCGCCTTTGCCTGGTTCGACAAACGGATTGCGCGTGCGGCGGAAGTGGCGCCGCTCGTCGTCAAGACCAATTTTGCCGGCAAGGTCCACCGCCGCGTGCCGCTTGACCTGTTCATGGTGCCGCGATTCGAAAAGGGTAAGCTCGCCGCGCTGTCGGTCCATGCCGGTATCTGGACCAGCGCCGCCATGGCCGCCTTGCCGACTGACGTTCCGCGCCTGCGCGCGGGGCTGACCGTTCTGGCGAACAAGTTGGGATTCGATCCGGGCGGACACAATGGAAAGGCGCTCGCTCACGCGCTGACTGCGTTGCCGCACGATGTGATGATCGGTTTTGGCCGCGCCGACATGGAGCGCGCCGCGCTGGCCATGATCGGACTGGTCGACCGGCCCCGGCCTCGCCTGCTACTGGTGCGCGCCGCGCTTGGCCGCCACTTGTTCGCCTTCGTCTGGCTGCCCCGCGATGCGGTTTCGACCACGCTGCGCCAGCAGATCCAGGCCATGCTCGAAAGTGCGGCAGGCGGCCCGGCGCTGGACTGGAATCTTGAGGTCGAGGGCGGAAATCTTGCCCTCCTGCGCTTCGTGCTCGACATCCGGGAACGCGAAAAGCGGCCCGACGAAGCGGCGCTCAACCGGCAGCTGAACATGATGGTTCGCGGCTGGAGCGCGGCCGTGGAAGCCGAGTTGCTCGCCGGCGGCGAGGGCGCACGCGCCGCTGCGCTCGCCGCGCGTTATGCCGATGCCTTTCCGCTTGCTTACCGCGTCGCCCACGGCCCTGCCGATGCCGCCGCGGACATTTCCCGGCTCCACCGTCTGGAGGGGGCCCGCCGCAGCGTGCGCTTGCTGCGCGGGGAGCATGGCAAGGCCGACGAAGTCATGGCCAAGATCTATCTGCGCGATGGCTTGCTGGCGCTGTCGGACGCTGTGCCGGTCCTGGAAAATTTCGGCTTGCGCGTCATTGACGACGTGCCGACCGCGCTTTCGCGGCGCGCGCTGGGCACTATCCACTATTTCCGGCTCGTCTGCCCGTTTGGCAAGTGCGCTGACGACATTGCCGCGCGCAGCGGGGTGATTGAAGCGGCGCTCGCCGATGTGCTCAACGGTCAGGGCGAAAACGATGCGTTCAACCGGCTGATCGTTTCCAACCAGCTAATTCCTGCCGAGGCCGACTGGCTGCGCGGCTGGTATCGCTATCTGCGGCAGGCCGGCATGACATTCGGCATACCAACAGTGGTCGATGCCTTGCAGAATGCGCCGCAAGTCACTCGCGGAATTCTCGACCTGTTCGTCGCCCGCCATGAACCGGGCTTTGCCGGCGACCGCGATCGGGCTGAAGTCCGGGCTTACGCGGCGATCCGCGATGGCCTCGCCAATGTGGCGGCGATCAACGATGATCGGCTGCTGCGCCTCTATCGCTCTCTGGTCGAGGCGATCCTGCGCACCAATGTGTTCCTGCCCTCAGGCGCGGCGGCTTTGACATTCAAGCTCGATTCAGCGCTTGTGCCCGGTTTGCCCCGGCCTGTGCCGTGGCGAGAGATTTTCGTTTTCTCGCCGCAGGTCGAAGGCATCCATTTGCGCGCCGGACCAGTGGCGCGCGGCGGTCTGCGCTGGTCCGATCGGCGCGACGATTTCCGCACCGAAGTGCTGGGCCTGATGAAAGCCCAGCGCGTGAAGAACGCAGTGATCGTGCCGACCGGGGCGAAGGGAGGCTTTTATCCCAAGCGCCTGCCCGACCCGTCTCGCGCCGAAACCGGCGGCCGCGAAGGCTGGCTGGCCGAGGGTAAGGCGAGCTACCAGACATTCGTTCGCGCGCTGCTGTCGCTGACGGACAACATTGTCCAGGGCAAAGTGGTGCACCCCGAAGGCATGATCGTGCGTGACGGCGATGACCCCTATTTCGTCGTTGCTGCCGATAAGGGCACTGCGACCTATTCCGACACGGCCAATGCCCTCGCCGCCGAGAAGGATTTCTGGCTCGACGACGCTTTCGCCAGTGGCGGCTCGAAAGGGTATGACCACAAGGCGATGGGCATTACCGCGCGCGGTGCCTGGCTGTCGGTCCAACGCCATTTCCGCGAACTGGGCATCGATGTGCAGAGCGATCCTATCCGCGTGGCCGGCTGCGGCGACATGTCAGGCGACGTGTTTGGCAATGGCATGTTGTTGTCCAAGTCACTGAAACTGGTCGCGGCTTTCGACCACCGCCATATCTTCATCGATCCCGATCCCGATCCGGCGAAGAGCTGGGCCGAGCGAGCACGGCTGTTCGCGCTGCCCCGATCAAGCTGGGACGAATACGAGCGCAAGCTGATCTCGAAAGGCGGCGGCGTGTTTCCGCGCAGCCTGAAGGATATCCCGCTGAGCGATGAGGCCCGCGCGGCTCTGGGCATCACGGCTTCGAGCGCTGATCCCGAAACACTGATTTCCGCGATCCTGAAAAGCCCGGTGGACTTGCTGTGGTTCGGCGGCATCGGCACTTACTTGAAAGCAGCCAATGAGCCCAACCTGACGGTTGGCGATCCCGCCAATGATGGCCTGCGAGTCGATGGCGCGGACGTGCGTGCGCGGGTGATCGGCGAAGGGGCGAACCTTGGCTGCACCCAGGCCGGACGCATCGAATACGCCGCACAGGGCAGCGATGGCCGGGGCGGGCGGATCAATACCGACTTCATCGACAATTCCGCCGGCGTCGATTGCTCGGACAAGGAAGTGAATATCAAGATCGCGCTGGCATCGGCCAAGCGCGATGGCCGCTTGACCGAACCGGCGCGGGTCAAGCTGCTGACTGCCATGACCGACGATGTCGCTGCGCTGGTGCTGGAGGACAACCGGTTGCAGGCGCTGGCTCTTTCCATTGCCGAATCGGGCGGACCGGGCGCGATGGGCTCTTATGTGCGCCTGATCGACAAGCTCGGCGAACTGGGCCAGCTTGACCGCAAGACCGATGGCCTGGCCGAAAGTGAACTGCTGCTGCGCCGCGCCTCCGAAGCGCAGGGCCTCACCCGCCCGGAGCTTGCCGTTCTGCTGTCGAGCAGCAAACTGGCTTTGCAGGATGCGCTGGTGGACAGCACAGTGCCCGACGATCCGGGGCTGGAGGACGAACTCCTTGCCGCATTTCCCGCAGCCATGCGCCGCCGCTACAAGGCCGATATCCTCGGCCACCGTCTGCGCCGTGAAATCATTGCGACGCGCATCGCCAACCGGCTGATCAACCGCATTGGCATGATCAATCTGTTCGAACTGGCCGAGGAGGAAGGCGCCGGCCTTGCGCAGGTTGCCTCGGCTTTTGTTGCGGCCGAAAGACTGTTCGGCATGGAGAGCATCTGGTCCGCGATCGAAAGTGCGGACATGCCGGAAGCTGCGCGGATACAGTTGCTGCGCCGATCGGCATCGGCCTTGCGCAGCCACATGGCCGATCTGTTGCGGGCGGGCGCGAGCTCGATTTTCCCGTCCCGGCTCGCGGCCGATCTTGGACCCAATGTTTCGCGCCTGTCGCGTGCGGCCGAGCGCTTGCTCGGCGGCGAGGCGCTGGCCCAGGCACAACAGCTGCGCGTGCAATTGATAGCGGCCGGCGCGCCGGAGCAGGAAGCCGGGATGGTCGCGCATCTGGTCGATCTGGATGGCGCGGTCGGGCTTGCGCGCCTGGCGGGCGAAGCGGGCATGCCAGTCGAGCGGCTGACGCGCGCTTTCGCGGAAGTGGGCACGCGTCTCGGGCTAGACTGGGTGCAGACCACGGCGTCGCGAATGCGGCCCGCCGACCCGTGGGAGCGCCTGCTCGTGGCCGGCCTGGCGCGGGATTTCCAGCAGATCCGGCTCGACTTTCTGGCTAGGCTGACGGGGGGTAAGCGCGATCCGCATGCCGAACTCGCAAGTTGGCTGGATGCGCGAGCAGAGGCAGTGCGACAATTCCGCACTCTGGTCGTGCGAGCGCAGGCAGTCAATCCGGTAAGCGCGGCAATGCTGGCGCAGATTGCCGGACAGGCACGCAATCTTCTGGCGCGTTAGTCACGAGCCCGCGCCACAACTGCGATCGAATTGCGTAAAGTCAAAGCCCGGGCCATGCATGCGGGGCATTGACCTGCGGGCAATTTTGGCCAATCGGACCGCGCATGAAAAACGCAGACGTTGTGATCGTGGGTGCAGGACATGGCGGCGCGCAATGCGCCATCGCGCTGCGCCAGAATGGCTTCACTGGCACTATCGCCATGATCGGCCGCGAAAACGAACCGCCCTATGAGCGGCCGCCGCTGTCCAAGGAATATTTCGCCCGCGAAAAGACCTTTGACCGGCTCTACATCCGCCCGCTTGCCTTCTGGGAGGAAAAGCAGGTCGATCTGATGCTCGGCACCGAAGTCACCGCGGTCGATCCGGCGGCGAAAGTGCTGACGCTGTCGGATGGAAGCAGCTTCGGCTATGACAAACTGGTCTGGGCAACCGGCGGTGATCCGCGGCCACTGCCCGTTGAGGGCAGCGATCTGGGCGGCGTCCATGCCGTGCGCACCCGCGAGGATTGCGACCGCATGATGGGCGAAATCGACGGCGGCGTGCGCAATTTCGTCATCATCGGCGGCGGCTATATCGGCCTTGAGGCTGCCGCCGTCCTTCGCAAGATGGACTGCACGGTGACTTTGCTCGAAGCCCTGCCGCGCATTCTGGCGCGCGTTGCGGGCGAGGAACTGTCCGCCTTCTACGAGAAGGAACACCGCGACCACGGTGTCGACTTGCGCACCAATGTCGTCGTCGAAAGCTTCACTGGTGAAGGCCGGGTGACGGGCGTGAAACTCGGCACGGGCGAAGTGATCCCCGCCGATGGCGTGATAGTGGGCATTGGCATCATACCGGCGGTCGGACCGCTGATTGCCGCAGGCGCGGAAGGCGGCAACGGCGTTGCCATCGACGATCACTGCCGCACTTCGCTGCTCGATGTCTATGCGATTGGCGACTGCGCCCTGTTTGCCTGCGATTTCGCCGGCGGAACGCCGATGCGCGTCGAATCAGTCCAGAACGCGAATGACCAGGGCACCTGCGTTGCCAAGGCAATTTGCGGCAATCCGCAGCCCTATCACGCATTCCCGTGGTTCTGGTCCAACCAATATGACCTGCGCTTGCAGACTGCGGGTATCTCGCTGGGATATGACCAGACGATCATTCGCGGCAAGCCGGAAGACCGTGCCTTTTCCGTGGTCTACCTCAAGGACGGCAAAGTGATCGCGCTCGACTGCGTGAACATGGTCAAGGACTATGTTCAAGGCCGCAAGCTGGTTGAAATGGGCGTTTCGCCAGATCCAGCGCGTATTGCTGATGCCGAAGTGACGCTCAAGGAGCTCCTGCCGGCTTGAAGATTTATTCGCGCAGAGACGCAGAGGGCGCAGAGCGAATTCGATTTGTGTCGAAAATGCGAGGCACTACTCAGACTGAGATATCAAATCAGCGTCGTTGCAACTTGGAACACTCTGCGTCCTCTGCGTCTCTGCGCGAACAAAGCTAACTCAACCTAGCCGCTGCCCACTGCGCGGCTTCGGCAACCACCGGATCGGCATCCTCCCGCAGTTCATTTACCAACCCGAGCAGACCAGCATCGCCGCTGTTGCCTGCCGCATAGAGGCAGTTGCGGATAAACCGGTTGCGGCCGATCCGCTTGATGGGCGATCCCGAAAACAGGCGGCGAAAGCCTGCGTCATCCAGCGCTAGCAGTTCGGCAAGGCGCGGTGCAGCCAGCTCCGCGCGCGGCAGGAATGCCTTGTTGGCCGCGGCGGCATCGGCAAATTTGTTCCACGGGCAGACCGCGAGGCAATCGTCGCAGCCATAGATCCGGTTGCCCAGCGCGCGACGGAATTCCTCGGGTATTGGTCCCTTGTGCTCGATCGTGAGATAAGAAATGCAGCGCCGCGCATCGAGCTGGTAGGGTGCGGGGAAGGCGTCAGTCGGGCAGGCCGACTGGCAGGCGTTGCACGATCCGCAGCGGTCGCGCCCAGGCTCGTCGGCGGCAAAATCGAGCGTGGTGTAGATTTCGCCCAGCAGGAGCCATGACCCGTGCTCGCGGCTGACCATGTTGCTGTGCTTGCCCTGCCAGCCGAGCCCGGCAGCCGCGCCGAGCGGTTTTTCCATCACTGGCGCGGTGTCGGTGAACACCTTGACGCCGATCTCGCCAAGCCCGCGCCGGGCGCTTTCCGCCACCAGCCAGCGGGCCAGTGCCTTCAGCGCTTTCTTGATGACGTCGTGATAATCCGCCCCTTGCGCATAGACGGAAATGCGCGCGCGGTCCGCCTCGCCCGCCAGTGTCAAAGGATCGGCGGCAGGCGCATAGGACATTCCTAGCGCGATGACGCTGCGCGCTTCTTCCCACAGCCCTTGCGGCGCGCGGCGATGGTGAAGGCGCGAGGCCATCCATTCCATCGAGCCATGCATTCCATCCGCCAGCCACTTTTCCAGCCGCGCCGCAGCGCGCGCGTCTTCGCCTGCCGGGGCAATGCCGAATGCGGCGAAGCCAAGCCGGCGCGCCTCAGCCTCGAGGTCGAGCCTCAAGGTATCCATGACGCCTGCGTTAACCAAATTTGCTGCCGCTCCTGTTCATTCGGTCTGGTTAATGCGACATCCCATGAGACATGACCCCAGAGAGTTCGGCATAGGAGATTGGCGAGTGGCGGGCAACGCGTCTGGCCAAGTGCTTGCGCCAGAACTTGCGATTGAGGCACGCGGCCTCGTCAAGCGGTTCGATGGCTTTACCGCCGTCGACGGTGTGGATCTGTCTGTGCCCGCGGGCGCCATCTATGGAATCCTCGGACCCAATGGTGCCGGCAAGACCACCACGCTGCGCATGCTGCTGGGAATCATCGAGCCCGATGGCGGCACCCGGCGCATCCTGGGTGCGGAGCGGCCGCACGATGTCGCGCATGCGATCGGCTATCTGCCCGAGGAGCGCGGTCTCTATCCCGCCATGAAGGCCTATGAGGCTATTGCCTTCGTCGGCGCGCTGCGCGGCTTGCCGCTGGCCGAGGGGCGCAAGCGCGGCAAAGCGCTGCTGGAGGAGCACGGGCTGGGTTATGCTGCGGACCGGCAGATCCGGCAGCTTTCCAAGGGCATGGCGCAGCAAGTGCAATTGCTTGGCACATTGGTTCATGAACCGCGACTGGTCATTTTTGACGAGCCATTCTCAGGGCTGGACGCGCTCAACCAGGGCAAGCTTGAGCGGATGATCCGCGCGCTGGCGGAAAAAGGCACGACCGTGATCTTTTCCACGCACGTCATCGCCCATGCCGAGCGGCTCTGCGACGAAGTGGCGATCATTGCCGGGGGCAAGGTTCCTTTTGCCGGCCCGGTGGACGTCGCGCGCGACCGCATTCGCCCGCAGGTCCGCCTCGAAACCCGCGCCAGCGACGGGCCTTGGCGGCGCGCCTTGCCGCAAGACGCACGCCGCGAAGGAAATTTCTGGCTGTTCTCTCTTCCCGAAACCGGTGTCGAGCCGCTGCTGCGCGCGCTGATCGAAGGCGAGGCTGGAATCCTGTCGCTGTCGATCGAGCGGGCCGGGCTGCACGATGCTTTCGTTGCTATTGCCGGAGAGGCGGCGGCGCGGGCGCTTGAGGAAAACGAAGGGGAGGAAGCCGCACGATGAACGCCAATGGACGCTTGTCGACCTGGGCTGCAGCCCTTGTGATCGCGCGGCGTGATTTCGCCGCGATCATTCTGAGCCGCAGTTTCATCTTCTTCCTCCTCGGGCCGCTGTTCCCGGTGTTGATCGGCGGCTTTGCCGGCGGCATCGGGCAGCGGGTGCAGGCGAGTGCATCGCAGCCGGTGCTGGGCATTGCCATGGAGCAGAAGGACGCCGCCGCAATGCTGGCCGCGCGCGATGCCCTAGCGCCGCACGTGGGCGATGCGCTGCCCGATCTGGTCGTGGTCAAGACACTGCGCCGCGGAGAGGCGTTCAACCCGCAGGCCACGCTGGCTGCGCGGCAGGCCAATGCCTCGGCGATTGTAACTGGCACGCCGGCCGCGCCTGCGCTGACTGGCACGGCAGAGCAGATCGGGGACTGGCAGGGCCCGGTTTCGATGATCGCGGCGCAAGCGCTGGGCCAGGGCCCCGCCGCCTATCCGCCAGTCACGCTCGCCGCCATGGCCACCAACACCGCACAGCAACGGCATGGGCAGGTGCTAACCGCCCAGGCCGCCCAGCTGCTGCTGTTCCTGCTGACCATGCTGCTGGCAGGCATGGTGCTGTCCAATCTCGTCGAGGAAAAAGGCAACAAGATCATCGAAGTTCTGGCCGCTGCCATTCCGATGGACGCGGTGTTCCTGGGCAAGCTGTTTGCCATGCTTGCCGTTTCCTTCGTTGGTATCGCGGTCTGGGCGGGTGCCTATGGCCTGTTTGCAATCGCCGCCGGGGATGCCTTGCCCAGTCTGCCCGAACCCGCCGTCGGCTGGTCGCTGTTCGTGATGCTGGGAATTGCCTATTTTTCGATGGCCTATCTGCTGATCGGTGCGCTCTTCCTCACCATCGGCTCGATGGCGACGACCGTGCGCGAGGTACAGACGCTGTCGATGCCCGTCACTTTCGTTCAGCTGGTCTTCTTTTTCATTGCCAGCTTCGCCCTGACCGCGCCGGGGACTATCTGGGAATGGACTGCGATTGCAGTGCCATTCAGCTCACCATTCGCCATGCTGGCGCGGGCAGCGCAGGATCCGGCGGTCTGGCCCCATGTGGCGGCGCTGGCCTGGCAAGGCCTGTGCATCGGCCTGCTTATCCGCATCGGTGCGCGGCTGTTCCGCAAGCTGGTGATGAAATCGGGCCCGGCGGGCCGAGTGAGCAAGAAGCGCGGTCTGTTGGCCCGTTTGCGGCCCGCGCGCGCTTGAAATTGCGCCGCGAATAACGATCTTGGGGCATTGCAGGCCTGATTGTGAGATCCCAGCATGACCATGGAAGCCACTTCCCGCCGCTCGCTCCTCGGATGGCTGGGGGCTTCGGCGGCCATGTCGGTCATCGCCGCGTGCAGCGGCGGGGCAGCTGCGGCCCGCGCCTATCCCGTAGCCTATAGCGATGCCGAGTGGCGCCGGAGACTGACTCCGGCACAATACCGGATCCTGCGGCGCAAGGGGACCGAGACTCCTGATAGCTCGCCTCTGCTGCATGAAAAACGCACTGGCACTTTCGTTTGTGCCGCCGACGGTAACGCACTGTTTTCCTCGGCCACCAAGTATGACAGCCGTACTGGCTGGCCCAGTTTCTGGCGGCCGCTGCCCGGAGCGATTGGCACCTCGACGGACTGGGAAGTCGGCTCTCCGCGCACGGAAGTGCACTGCGCGCGGTGCGGCGGCCACCTTGGCCACGTCTTCGACGATGGCCCCCCGCCAACCGGAAAGCGTTATTGCATGAATGGCGCGGCGATGGCGTTCTGGCCTGCTGGCGCTTGACCGTCTCCAGCCTGCCGCTGGCCGCGTGTTGCAATTGCGCGGCCAGGACCGCCAGCTGCTCAAGCCCGAAGAGCTGCTCGAAAATCAGGCCATAATCCGAACCGGATCGCCAGCAGACTTTGGCAAGAGTGGCGGGAAAGCCATCGCCTTCAAGCCGAACTTGCTGGCCCAGAGCCAGATGGCGCGCAGCTTCGATCCTCGCCCCCTGGGTTGAGAGGTCGCGCACCGTGGCGACACTGGCCTGCGCTTCGGCAGCGAGGACCACCGGGAAAGTGAACCTGAGGCGCGGAGCGCGGCGGCGATAAGGGCTGACTTCGGCGATAAACGCCTCAACATCGATCGGCGCGGAAAAGCGGAAGCCGGCATGGCTGTCGCGCTCCCAGACGCGCTCGATGAAATAGATTTCGCCATTTGCCAGCTCAAGCGCCATGCGCGTGTCGGCCGGTAGATCGTGGAACAGCTTCAGGCGCACGCCAGTCGCCGAAACGTCGCGAATGATGCAGAGAAATTCCCCGCTTTCGCAGACCAGTTTGGCCGTGCGGATCAGCAGCGTGTAACGCTGCGCCCCGCGCATCTCCGCAAACGGGGGCCGCATTGCCTCGCCAGTTTGGCTAACTGAAAGGTTCATTACGCTGTCCTTTGCAGGAACTCTCGGCAGAATTTACGAAACTATGGCTAATGTCCGGTTAACCATGATGCGCGGTGTACTGTCTGTTCCCCCTACCCGCTGAACGGCGCACCAAGGCGCAAATTAAGCAACCGGCTGCATTTCGCCACTTCCCAATTCGGCAAAGCGCCATAGGGAGTGGAGACATGACTGACACCGCAAGCCCGCAGCGCCTCATCATTCGCCAGCCGGACGACTGGCACGTTCACTTGCGCGACGGCTCCATGCTGGCGAGCGTTGCCGGTTACACCGCGCGGCAGTTCGCCCGTGCGATCATCATGCCGAACCTGTCGCCGCCCAATACGTCAACGGCAACTGTCGCGGCCTATCGCGACAGGATCATGGCGGCATTGCCCAAGGACAGCACCTTTGTGCCGCTGATGACGCTCTATCTCACAGATACGACTGATCCCGACGATCTCGAAATCGGCTTTGCCCTCGGCCTGCTGAGTGCGGCAAAGCTCTATCCCGCCAATGCCACGACCAATTCGGCCCATGGCGTGACTTCGGTGCGCGCGATTTACCGGGTGCTGGAGCGGATGCAGGACATTGGCATGCCATTGCTCATCCACGGCGAAGTGACTGATGCCGAAGTCGACATCTTTGACCGCGAGGCGGTTTTCATCGAACGCGTGCTGGCCCCGGTGCTCAAAGATTTCCCGGCACTGAAAGTGGTGTTCGAACACATCACCACGAAAGACGCGGCTGATTTCGTCCTGAGCGCGCCGGAGACAGTGGGCGCGACCATCACGCCGCATCACCTGCAGATCAACCGCAACGCGATATTCGCCGGCGGCCTGCGCCCGCATGCCTATTGCCTGCCCGTCGCCAAGCGCGAGGTCCATCGCCAGGCCTTGCGCAAGGCGGCAACATCGGGATCGCCCCGGTTCTTTCTGGGCACCGATACGGCGCCGCATGAAGTGCGCACCAAGGAATCGGCTTGCGGCTGCGCGGGAATTTTCTGCGCGCCGCATGCGCTGGAAGCCTATGCCAGCGTCTTTGACGAGGAAGGCGCGCTCGATCGGCTGGAAGCATTCGCATCGGAAAATGGCCCGCGTTTCTATGGCTTGCCGCTCAACGAGACGCGTGTGGTGCTGGAGCGCACGGGCAGCCTGGTTCCGGACAGTCTGCCGGCAGGCGGGGGAAGCGTTGTGCCATGGATGGCGGGCGAAACATTGCCCTGGCGTTTCGTCGGCATCGATCCTGCCGCCTAGAGAGAGCGTCCAGGCCAGACAGTCCGGCATGCGTTGCGCATAAGCAACAGGGTTTGCCCCGGCGTCGCAAAACGCCAAGCTAATCTTCCAAAATCCTGCAGACTGTGCGCATTATCGCTGCACTCTCACCAGGAGGCACCAAAATCCTGATGCGCTGGATCTTGCCTGCGCTTGTTCTCATGCTTGGCGCATGCAGCGGCTCTGCGCTTGAAGGGCCTGCGCCGCCATCCTGGTCGGAAAGCCAGATCGAGAGCTTGCGCCGCTGGCTGGCAGCCGCGCCTGACGACGCGCTCCCCCGTTTCGATACCAAGGCGCTCGATGATGCCACGAGCCTGTGGAACGGTGAGGCTACCGACCGCGTGGCGACCGAGCTGGCGCTGAAACTGGCGCGTGCACACCTCAAGGGCTGCGCCAATCCGGTCGAGCGGGGCGGGTGGCGCATTCGCAACGATGCGGACGCGAATGCGCTGGAAGCCAAGCTGCGTGAGGCATTGGCCAGCGATTCCAGTCTCGACCGGTATTTCTCCACCGTTCGGCCCAGCCACCCTGAATTTGCCGCACTGCAGAGCGCCTATGTCGCCGAGCAGGATCCCGCCCGGCGCATCACAATCGCCCGCAATCTGGAGCGCTGGCGCTGGATGCCGCGCGATCTGGGCGATGACTATGTGCTGGTCAATCTGCCGGCATTTGAAGTGGGCCTGTGGCGTTCAGGCCAGCGGGTTCGCAACTGGCCAGTGGTGATCGGCAAGCCGTCGCTGGCCACACCGGTTTTTTCCGCGACGATCACGCATGTCGTGCTTAATCCCTGGTGGGAAATCCCGCCGAGCATCGTGGCCGAAAACGGCGGGCGGTTTTCCGCCAGAAAGGGATATGTGCGGACGGAGTCGGGCCACTGGCGGCAACAGCCCGGGCCCGGCAATTCGCTGGGAAAAATGAAAGTCTCGATGACCAACCCCTATAATGTCTATTTGCATGATACGCCCGCGCAGAGCCTGTTCAGTCACCCGAGCCGGGCCTACAGCCATGGCTGCGTGCGGGTGAGCGATGCGCTCGGATTTGCCTCCGCCTTGCTGGACGGGGTTATGACCCGGGATCAGGTTGGGCGAATTACGGGCGAGTCAAGCGACCGCAAAATCGTCCGGCCAGCGGCCGGCGGGGGGGATGAAGCAGGCGCTGGCGCCCTGAAGACCACTAACGTGGCACTGCCGCAGCCGCTGCCGGTCTATATTGCCTATTTCACTGCCGGTCGCCGCGCGGATGGTACGCTGGCCGTTGAACGCGATGTCTATGGCCGCGACATGCTGTTGGGCGACCCCAGCAATCCGCAGCGGCAATGTTCGAATTGAGCTGCGTGCTCTTTATAAGTTTTTGTCGGGCAGTCCCCGCTAGCTAAATTCTGTCCACCCGCACGTTATGTCCGGAAAATCCGGGCGGGGGTATGCGTTCCGATGCCATGCCGCGCTGGAGCGTGTGGGGATAGGGCGCGGGCGGCGCGCTCACTTCGTCCAGCCGGGCAATCTGGTCGCCCGACAGCAGCACGGCGACCGCGTCGAGGTTTTCTTCGAGTTGTTCCGCGCTGCTCGCGCCAGTGAATATCGTCGATACGGTAGGACACTGCAGCAGCCAGGCCAGCGCCACCTTTGCCGGGGTGAGGCCGGTTTCGCGCGCCACTTCGCCGATGCAGTCAGTCACATGCTGCATACGGGCGTCGCCAAACCCGTGCAGCCCGAGGCCGGCATAGCGCGAGGCGGCAAAAGGCTCGCCGCTGCGGCCGAAGCGCCCGCTCAGCGCGCCGCCGGCGAGCGGCCCCCAAACCAAAGTCGCGACATTCTGGTCAGCGGCCAATGGCACAAGCTCCCACTCTGCATCGCGCATGGCCAGCGACCAAGCGATCTGATGCGCTGCAAAGCGCGGCCAGCCTTGGCGATCTGATGCGGCGAGCGCTTTCATTAGCTGCCAGCCGGAATGGTTGGAGGCACCCACCGCCCGGATTTTCCCCGCGCGGACCAGAGCGTCCAGCGCGGCAAGCGTTTCTTCGACCGGCGTCCGCCCGTCGAAGCCGTGCAGCAGGAACACATCTATGTAATCAGTGCCGAGCCGCCTGAGGCTGGCCTCGCAGCTGCGCACCAGATTGTGGCGGCTAGCGCCGACGTCATTGATCCCCGGCCCTGACCGCAGCCCTGCCTTGGTGGCAATGATTGCCTGGCTCCGCCGTTTGCCCAGCGCCTTGCCAAGCACTTCCTCGGCGGCGCCGAAGACATCGGCCGTATCGAAAAATGCCGCACCGCGTTCCAGCGCCAGATCGATCAGCCGCGCCGCGGCCTTGTCGCCCAGGCCGGCCGAAGGCGCGCTGCCGCCGCGAAAATTCGCCGTGCCCAGCCCCATCACCGGCACATTGAGCCCCGATGATCCCAGTGATCTGTAGTCCATCGTTTGCCGCTTCCCCTCTCGACTGAACACTTGTGCCAAGTCTTGGGCAGGAATCAATCGAGATTGGGGCGCAGCCAGCGTGTCGCGGCTTCAAGATCGATGCCGCGCCGCCGCGCATAGTCTTCCAGCTGATCGTGCCCGATCCGCGCCACGCCGAAATACTGGCTTTGCGGGTGGGCGAAATAGAAGCCCGAAACCGCAGCCGTTGGAAGCATGGCCTGACTTTCGGTCAGGACGATTCCGGCATTCTCGCCAGCGTTCAGCAGCTCGAACAAAATGGGCTTGAGGCTGTGATCGGGGCAGGCGGGATAACCGGGCGCGGGGCGGATGCCGCGATACTGCTCGCGGATCAGCGCCTCGTTGGTCAATTGCTCGCCCGGCGCATAGCCCCACAAAGTCTTGCGCACGTGCTGGTGCAGCCGCTCGGCAAAGGCTTCGGCAAAGCGGTCAGCAAGGGCCTTCAGCAGAATGTCGGAATAGTCGTCGTGCTCCGCCTTGAAACGTTCGAGATGTGGTTCGATGCCGTGGATGGCGACGGCGAAACCGCCGATCCAGTCGCCATCGCGCGAAATGAAGTCCGCGAGGCAGAAATTCGCCCGTCCTCTACCATCCCTGGCCCGGCTTTTCTTCACTTGCTGGCGCAGGAACGGCAGGCGCAAGTGGCGCTCTTCCTCGACAAGATGCACTTCGACATCGTCCCCGTGGCGGGCGCAAGGCCAGAAGCCAGCGACACCGCGCGCTGTCAGCCACTTTTCCGCAATGATCGTGTCGAGCATGGCCTGCGCATCGGCAAAAAGGCTGCGTGCGCTCTCACCCACCACTTCATCTTCCAGGATCGCCGGATAGTTTCCGGCAAGTTCCCAGGCGCGGAAGAAGGGCGTCCAGTCAAAGCAATCGCGCAGATCTGTCAGGTCCCAACTGTCGAAGACGTGCAAACCGGGCTGCTCGGGCGGGCCGGCCATGTCGCTCATGTCCGCGGGGAATGCATTGGCGCGCGCGTCTTCCAGACTGAGCAACTCGCTCTGCCCTTTGCCCGCGCGCACTTCGCGGACATGCTCGTATTCGCTGGCTGTGGCGGTAATGAAAGGTTCCGCCTGGGTGTCGGACAAGAGCTGGCTGGCGACGCCGACCGCGCGGCTGGCATCGAGCACGTGGATCACGGGGCCTTCGTATGCCGAATCGATGCGCAGCGCGGTATGCACCTTGCTGGTGGTGGCCCCGCCGATGAGCAGTGGAATGGTGAAGCCGGCACGCTGCATTTCCTCGGCCACGGTCACCATCTCGTCGAGCGACGGGGTGATCAGGCCGGAGAGGCCGATCATGTCGGCATCGTTCTCGTTCGCGGCTTCGAGGATCTTTACCCAGGGCACCATGACGCCCAGGTCGATCACTTCGTACCCATTGCACTGGAGCACCACGCCGACGATGTTCTTGCCGATGTCATGCACATCGCCTTTCACTGTCGCCATGATGATGCGGCCCTTGGCTTTCGCGCCCTCCTCTTTCTCAGCCTCGATGTAGGGAATGAGGTGGGCGACCGCTTTCTTCATCACCCGCGCGCTCTTGACCACTTGCGGCAGGAACATCTTGCCCGAGCCGAACAGGTCGCCGACCACGTTCATGCCGTCCATCAGCGGGCCTTCGATCACTTCGATCGGGCGGCCGCCGCGTGTCTTCGCAGCGAGCCGCGCTTCCTCGGTATCGTCGACGACATGGGCGTCGATGCCCTTGACCAGCGCGTGTTCAAGTCGCCGGGTCACGTCCCAGCCGCGCCATTCCTCTGCGGCTTTCTCGGCAACGGCATCAGTGCCCTTGAAGCTCTCGGCGAGCGTAATCAGCCTTTCGGTCGCGCCATCGTCCCGGTTGAGGATCACATCCTCGCAGGCCTCGCGCAGCTTGGGATCGATCTGGTCATAGACGTCAAGCTGGCCGGCATTGACGATGGCCATGTCGAGCCCGGCGGGGATGGCGTGATAGAGAAACACCGAATGCATGGCGCGGCGCACGGTTTCGTTGCCCCGGAAGCTGAATGACAGGTTCGACAGCCCGCCCGAGAAATGGACGTGCGGGCAGCGTTGCCGAATTTCCTTCACTGCCTCGATGAAATCGACGCCGTAATTGTTGTGTTCCTCGATGCCCGTCGCCACCGCGAAGACATTGGGATCAAAAATAATGTCTTCTGGCGGAAAGCCAATGCCCGTCAGCAGCTTGTAGGCGCGCTCGCATATCTCGACCTTACGCTCCTTGGTGTCGGCCTGGCCTTTCTCGTCGAAGGCCATGACCACCACGGCCGCGCCATAGTCCATGCATTTGCGGGCGGCTTCGAGGAAGGGCGCCTCGCCTTCCTTCATCGAGATCGAATTGACGATGGGCTTGCCCGAGACGCATTTGAGCCCGGCCTCGATCACTTCCCATTTCGAACTGTCGATCATCACCGGCACACGGGCAATGTCGGGCTCGGCGGCGATCAGCTTGAGGAACGTGGTCATGGCTACGACTGCGTCGAGCAGTCCTTCGTCCATGTTGACGTCGATCACCTGCGCGCCATTTTCGACCTGGCTGCGCGCAACCTCGACTGCCTTGGCATAGTCACCGCCGAGAATTAGCTTCTTGAAGGCGGCAGAGCCCGTGACGTTGGTGCGCTCGCCAATGTTGACGAAGCGGGCGGAGGAGGGAGGGGTATTCACAATTGGTCTATCCGTTCGACTCATGCCGCCATGACAAACGGCTCAAGGCCTGCAAGGCGCGTAACCGGCTCGAGTTCGGGCAACTTGCGCGGCGGCAGATCCGTCACAGCCTGTGCCATGGCGGCAATATGCTCCGGAGTCGAGCCGCAGCAGCCGCCGAGGATATTGACCTGGCCGTGCTGCGCCCATTCGCCCACCAGTTCCGCCGTGGTATGCGGCATTTCGTCGTATTCGCCGAGCTCGTTGGGCAGGCCGGCGTTGGGATAGACCATGATCAGGGTGTCGGCGATCTCGCTCAGCACTTTGACATGCGGGCGCAGCTGGGTCGCGCCGAACGAGCAATTGAGCCCGATGGTGAGCGGCTTTGCATGCCGCACCGCGTGCCAGAACGCCTCGACCGTGTGGCCGGAGAGATTGCGCCCGGACAGGTCGGTCAGCGTCATTGACAGCATGATCGGCACTTCATGGCCCAGTTCCTGCTCCAGCTGACGCACGGCCATGATGCCTGCCTTGGCGTTGAGCGTGTCGAACACTGTTTCCAGCAGGATGAAATCGACCCCGCCATCGACCAGCGCGGCGGCCTGTTCCTTGTAGACATCGACCAGCGTGTCCCAGTCGATCTCGCGGAAACCCGGATCGTTGACGTCGGGCGAGAGCGACAGGGTCTTGTTGGTCGGCCCGATGGCTCCGGCAACGAAGCGAGGCCGTTCTGTGCCATTGGCGCGGTCCTTGGCCGTAAATTCATCCGCCACCTTGCGCGCCAGCCGCGCGGATTCCAGATTGATCTCTCGCACCAGATGCTCGGCGCCATAGTCGGCCTGGCTGATGCGGTTGGCAGAGAAAGTGTTGGTTTCGGCAATGTCCGCGCCGGCGGCGAAATAGCCGCGGTGAATCGCCTCGGGCACTTCGGGCTTGGTCAGCGCCAGAATGTCATTGTTGCCTTTCTGGTCTTTCGACAGGCCAAGGTTGCCGGCGTAGTCGGCTTCGGAAAGCTTGTAGTTCTGGATCTCGGTGCCGAATGCGCCGTCCGTGATCAGGATGCGCTTGGCCGCTTCGGCCAGCAGTTGCTCGCGGGCGGTCATGCTTGTGTCTCCTTCGGGCGCAGGCCGAGCAGCTGGCAAATGGCATAGGCCTGCTCGGCCCGGTTGAGTGTGTAGAAATGAAAGTCGCGCACGCCGCCATCATAGAGGCGGCGGCAGAATTCGGCGGCGATTGTCGCGGCGACGAGTTCGCGCGCGCCGGGACGCTCGTCCAGCCCGTCGAACATGCGCTCCATCCATTCGGGAATGGTCGTATTGCCGGACATGCGGCGAATGGCGGCAAAGCTGGTCACTGGCATGATACCGGGCAAAATCGGGGCGGTAATTCCGGCGGCCAGAGCCTTGTCGAGGAAGCTGAAATAGGCATCGCTCTCATAAAAGAACTGTGTGATCGCCCGGCTCGCGCCCGCATCCAGCTTGCGCTTCAGGTTGTCGAGATCGGCCTCGGCACTCAGCGCTTCGGGATGGACTTCGGGATAGGCGGCTACCGATATGTCGAAGGGATGCATTGCTCGCAGTCCCGCCACCAGTTCCGCAGCGCTGGCAAAGCCCTGTGGGTGGGGCACGAAGCGGCCGCCATCGGCAGGCGGCGGGTCGCCGCGCAGTGCGACGATGTGGCGCACTCCGGTTTCCCAGTACTGGTCAGCGATTTCGGCAATTTCCGCCTTGCTGGCGCCAACGCAGGTCAGGTGGGCGGCCGGTGCGAGATCGGTTTCCCGGATGATCCGCGCCACTGTGGCATGCGTGCGCTCACGCGTGGAGCCGCCCGCGCCATATGTCACTGAAACGAAGCTGGGCGACATCGGTGCAAGCTGGGTGATTGCCTGCCACAGCTGCTCCTCCATCCGCTCGGTCTTGGGCGGGAAGAATTCGAACGAGACGGAAATGTCGCCGGGAAGGCCGGCAAACAGCGGCGCGGCGGTCGGGGAACTGGTCATTCATGAATTCCTGATTCTGACCTGGCGGGGGCAGCAGCATCCCTGGTGCGCACCCCTGTCCAGATCCTGACGGTCAGCGGCTGGCCGACCAGCGCCACCGCCGGCCCCGCGGCAAAGCCCGCATCGCTGAGCAGTGCCAGCATCTGCTCGTCGGAAAAGCCGAGGCGGGCATGGGCATGGCGGCTGCGCAATTCTTCCAGATCATGCGCGGCAAAATCGACCACGGCGATTCTGGCAGACGGCCGCGAGACGCGCCCAGCTTCGGCCAGAACTGCCGCCGGATCGAAGGCATAGTGCAACACCTGGTGGAACAGTACGGTGTCGAACGAATTGTCGGCAAAAGGCAGGGCAGTGAAATCGCCGTGGACGAGGTCGACCTGATCCGCAGGCAAGGCCTGCAGCCGGGCGCGGGCAATGCGCAGCATTTCCGGGCTCTTGTCGAGCCCCGTGACATGTTTGGCGCGCGCGGCGAACAGTTCCGCCATGCGGCCCGTTCCAGTGCCGACATCGAGCAGCGCGCCCAGTGATCTAGCTTCCGCCGTATCGCCCCCCAGCGCGGCGTCCAGCGCCGCTTCGACCGGACCGTCGGGCGAATGGAGCAGTCGCAGCCGGTCCCAGTCCTCGGCGTGGCGGGCAAACCAGGCCTCGGCATTAGCGGCGCGGGCAGCGCGGATGGCGGCAAGGTGGCGACGGTCTTCGGCACAGCGGGCGGCGAATGTCGCGTCGTCCGCTTCGGCCAGCGCCAGCAGCCGCGCTGCCGCGCCGCCCAGCGGTGGTGCCCTGTTCTCGGCAATGGCGCATTTCAGGAACACCCAGCTGCCTTCCTTGCGGCGCTCGGCCAGCCCGGCATCGCACAGAATGCGCACATGGCGCGAGACGCGTGGCTGGCTCTGGCCCAGCACTTGCGCCAGCTCACCCACCGCGAGTTCCATCGCGGAAAGCAAACGCATGATTCTGAGCCGAGTGGGATCGGCCAAAGCGCGCAAGAGGGGGTCAATTCGCATGGTCATGACTATTCAACACAATCATATAAAGAATTCTTTATATGTGTGCAAGCGCCGATGCGAGCGGTTTGCCTATGAGCGATGCGCAGGCTATTGGCAATGCCCGCAGTTCCAGCCGCGATCCGCGCGGCGCTGTCAACCTGAGTCGCCGCAACTGGCTGGCGGCGCGCCTTTCGAGAGGTTTAGCATGACGAAGATTGCCCATGCCGCACTGGCATCCGCCGCCGCCCTGTTGCTGACTGCCTGCGGCAGTTCCGACAAGGCCAGCGAAGGCGCGACGCCGGAAAATGTCGAAATGCCGGCTGAAGAAGCGATGACGGGAGTCGAAGAAGGTGTCGCGCCTGCTTCCGATGCTGCCGCAGCCCCCGGGGCCGAGGCGTCGGCGAGCGCCAGTGCTGCCGCGACGGCTCCTGCGGCGGGCGCCAGTACCGCTGCCGAAAAGGCCACGGCTGAAGCTGAAAAGAAGATGTAATGCCGATCGGGGGCGGCGCCTGGCGCTTCCCCCGAACAGGCCGACCTTGCGCCGCGCCTTTCTTCCCGGCATCAGACCGGGATGGCCGATACTCTCACGATCACGCTCGCCCAGCTCAATCAATCCGTCGGCGATCTTGCCGGCAATGCCGCCGCCATGCTGGCCGCGCGCGAGCGGGCAACAGGCTCTGACCTGATTGTCTTTCCCGAACTTCAGCTGATCGGCTATCCGCCCGAAGATCTCATTCTCAAACCTGCATTGATCGAGCGCGCTGCCGCCGAGCTGGAGCGGCTGGCGCTGGCGACCGGCAAGTCCGGGCCTGCCATGCTGGTCGGCTCGGTCTTCGTGCGTGATGGCGCGCTGCACAACGGCGTTGCTTTGCTCGATCAGGGCAAAGTGGCGGCAGTGCGTTTCAAGCACGAATTGCCGAATTACGGCACGTTCGATGAAATGCGCCTGTTCCAGCCCGGACCGCTGCCCGAACCGATTGTGTTTCGCGGCACGATGATCGGTCTGCCGATCTGCGAAGATATCTGGCAAGCCGAGGTCTGCAAGCACCTGGCCGATTTCGGCGCCGAGCTGTTCATCTGCATCAACGGCAGCCCCTACGAGATCGACAAGGACGTGCTGCGCATCGATGGCGTTGCCAAGCGCCGCGCCAAGGCCACCGGTCTGCCGCTCGCCTACGTCAACCGGGTTGGCGGGCAGGACGAGCTGGTATTCGACGGGGCCAGTTTCGTGGTCAATGGCGACGGGTCTGTGCCGGTCCAGATGAAGGACTGGGAAGAACAGGAAGTCACCACCCACTGGACCAAAACGGCAAAAGGCTGGCGCTGTGACCGGGGCGAGGTCGAGAGCCTCGCCCAGCACCCGGAAGACATTTACTCCGCCATGGTCCTGGCGCTGCGCGACTATGTGAACCGCAACCGCTTCCCCGGCGTGGTCCTGGGCCTGTCGGGCGGCATCGACAGCGCGATCTGCGCGGCGATCGCAGCCGATGCGCTGGGGCCTGAACGCGTGCACTGCGTGATGCTGCCCAGCCGCTTCACCAGTCAGGAGAGTCTGGATCTTGCCACCGAGTGCGCCAGCATGATCGGCTGCCGCTATGATACGATCCCGATCAACGCCGCCGTCGCCGCATTCGACGAGATGCTCTCGGGCAGTTTCGCCGACCGCGATGTCGATATCACCGAGGAAAACATCCAGAGCCGCATCCGCGGCGTGACGCTGATGGCGCTGTCGAACAAGTTTGGCCCAATGCTGCTGACCACTGGCAACAAGAGCGAAATGAGCGTCGGCTATGCGACGATCTATGGCGACATGGCGGGCGGCTACAACCCGCTGAAAGACGCCTACAAGATGACTGTCTTCGCGATCAGCAAGTGGCGCAATGAAAACAAGCCGAAGATTGGCCTCGGCCCTGATGGCCCGGTGATGCCCGAAGGCATCATTACCCGTCCGCCCTCGGCGGAATTGCGTCCCGACCAGAAGGACGAGGATTCCCTGCCGCCCTATCCGGTACTCGATGGCATTCTGCTGGGTCTGGTCGAACACGAGAAAAGCGTGGAGCAGCTGGTAACCGAAGGCTTTGATCGCGAGACCGTGGTCCGCATCGAGCGTTTGCTGCACGTGGCCGAATACAAGCGGCGGCAGGCCCCGCCCGGGGTAAAACTGGGCAGCCGCAACTTCGGCCGGGATCGGCGCTATCCGATCACGCACGCTTTCAGGACGGGCTGACTGGTTATTGCGAACGATTCGCATTGACTGGCGCGTTGAGTGATCTAACCTTCTTGCGAATCATTCGCAAAAAGGAACTGATGATGCCCATCTCCCACTCCGCGCACTCTGTCACCCCGCGATACGACGAGATCATCGCCAATCTGGCGCGAGTGGGAGATATTCGGGCCCTATCACTGCCTGCTTTGCACCTCGTCATGACATTGCGCTTGTGCGACCTGCTGGAGCGCGCGGAGCGAGACCCGCTGACGGATCTCGCGACCCGATTTCAGAGCGTTGCGGCAGCGCGGGCGGCGCTCAACCTTGCCGACAAGATCGCGCAGTTCTGGCCATCGCGCTATCGGCCAGCGCGGCCTTGCTCGCTGGGCATGACGCCCGATGAAGCGACACTCGCCGCAGTGGTCCGCGCCGCGCTCGCTTGCGACCGCGCGGCCTGCAACCGGGCGCTGCAAGGTTTCGTTCGCGCCGAGCGGCACGCTGCGCTTTACGATGCGGCTGTGCACGCCGTCGCCATGCTGCAGCAACCGCGCAGCCAGAACTGGCGCGACGCGCACTAGCCGCTATAGAGCGCCGATGACTGCTTCCGCCCGCCCGAGTGCTGCCCGCCCGGTAACCACGCGCTTCGCTCCCTCGCCCACTGGCACGCTTCACGTCGGCAATGTGCGCACCGCGCTGCATAACTGGCTGCTGGCGAAAAAGAGCGGCGGGCGTTTTTTGCTGCGCATTGATGATACTGATGCCGCGCGTAGCCGCGAAGAATATGTCGAGGCCATTCGCGCCGACCTGACCTGGCTCGGGCTGCACTGGGACGGAGAGGAGCGCCAATCCGCGCGGTTCGATCTCTATGAACGCGAATTTCAGCGGCTGGCGGAGGCGGGGCACGTCTATCGTTGTTACGAGACAGCGCAGGAGCTCGATCTCAAGCGTAAGGTGCGGCTGGGGCGCGGCCTGCCCCCGGTCTATGATCGCGCCGCGCTCGACCTGACCGAGGCCGATCATGTGGCCAAAGCGGCGGCAGGCGAGGCGCCGCACTGGCGTTTCAAGCTGGATCACGGCGCGGCCATCGAATGGCTCGATGGCATTCGCGGACCCCAGCATTTCTCGCCCGATCATCTGTCCGACCCGGTAATCCGCCGCGCCGACGGTTCGTGGCTCTATATGTTGCCGAGCGTGATCGACGACATTGCCATGGGCGTGACGGACGTTCTGCGCGGTGAAGACCATGTCTCGAACACTGCCGCGCAAGTTCAGATGTTCGGCGCGCTGGGCGCGGAGTGTCCGCGCTTCGCGCACGAGGCGCTGCTGGTGGGCACAGAGGGCAAACTGTCGAAGCGGCTTGGCTCGCTGGGCATGGCAGAGCTGCGCGAGGCGGGCATCGAGCCCGAGGCGCTGATCGCGCTGCTGGCGCGCCTGGGCACATCCGATCCGGTCGATCCCGCGCTGGATGCAGACGCGCTGGCGGCAAGTTTCGATCTCGCCCGCTTCGGCCGCGCGCCCGCGCGCTTCGATGAGGCCGAGCTGCACCGGGTCAATGCTGCAGTGGTCCACCGACTACATTTCGCGCGCGTGGAGCACTTGCTGCCCGAAGGCATGGACGAGGCAGGCTGGGATGCGATCCGGCCCAATTTGGCCCACATCGGCGAGGCGGCCGATTGGTGGCAGGTGGTCACTGGGCCCGTCGCGCAATCCGCGCTTGACGCCGACGAGCGCAACTATCTTGCTGCCGCCGCCGAAACCCTGAGCCAAACCGGCGCAGACTGGGCGGCACTCACTTCCGCGCTGAAAGAGGCCACGGGCCGCAAGGGCAAGGCATTGTTTCTGCCGCTGCGCCGCGCGCTCACGGGCCATGACCATGGCCCGGAAATGGCGGCTCTGCTCCCGCTGATCGGGCGGCAGGCGGCGCTGGAACGCCTGCGCGCCGCAGCCTCAGGCTGATTTGCGCCGGAACACTTTTTGGAAGGCATGCACTGCGAAATCCGCAGCTGTGCCCAATATCAGCCCGACAAGTGCCGACAAGGCTGCGTAAGTGAACCAGCCCAGCACGCCGCCCAGTGCGCCCGTCGCCGCACTGACCGCCTGCTGGATGCCATGCGCCAGCTCGGATGGCGCATGCAGGCCGAGTTCCTCCGAGCCATGCAGCAGGATCCCGCCGCCGACCCACAGCATCGCCAGTGTGCCCAGGCTCGACAGCAGGCCCAGCAGCACGGGCATGGCACGGAGCAGCCAGCGGCCAAGCTTGCGCGAAGCGGCATTTTCCCGCTTCGAAAGGTGCAGGCCGGCATCGTCCATTTTCACGATGGCCGCGACCGCGCCATATACCAACACTGTGATTACGACGGCCACCAGGGCAAGGATGACGGCGCGGCTGATGAGCGGCTGGTCTGCCACTTCCGCCAGCGCAATTGCCACGATTTCCGCGGACAGGATAAAGTCCGTGCGGATCGCGCCCGAAATTCTCTCACGCTCGAATTCGGCCATATCGGTGATCGGGTCTTCAAGCGTTTCACCGTGCTTCTTCCCGCTCAGCTTCTCGAGTACTTTCTCCGCGCCCTCGTAACTGAGGTAGAGTCCACCCAGCATCAGCAACGGGGTGATCGCAGCGGGCAGAAACTGGCTGAGCAGCAGCGCCACGGGCAACAAGATCAGCAGCTTGTTGCGCAGCGAACCTTTGGCGATCTGCCAGATGATCGGCAGTTCCCGGTCCGGCGTAAACTCGGTGACATAACTCGGCGTTACGGCGGCATCATCGATCACCACGCCCGCAGCCTTGGTCCCCGCCTTGGTCGCCGCCGCGCCAACATCGTCGAGTGACGCCGCCGCGAGCTTGGCGATAACGGAAATGTCGTCGAGGAGGGCAACGAGGCCGGAAGGCATTGGGGTTCCGATATACTGGTGTGGGTCAGGCGCTGTGAAGCACACAGATCACGCGATCAAGCTTGCATTTCCCGCATAGTCCGCTAGGGGCCGCCACTTCCATGCCTTCGGGCACGAGATTCGCAGAAAGCCGGAGGGGCCCCGCAATGGTGCGGATCAGCCAGCGATCGGTTGGAATAAGAAAGGCACATGCATGCCGCTCTACGAGCATGTCTTCCTGGCACGCCAGGATCTCAGCCAGGCGCAAGTCGATACACTGGCCGCCGCCGCCACTGGCATAATCGAAGCCAACCAGGGCAAGGTCGTCAAGACCGAGACCTGGGGCCTCAAGAGCCTGGCCTACAAGATCAAGCGCAACCGCAAGGCGCACTTCGTTCTGCTCAACCTCGATGCCCCCGGCGATGCCGTCGCCGAGCTGGAGCGTCAGACGCAGATCAACGAAGACGTGATCCGCTACATGACTGTCCGCGTAGACGAGCATGAAGCCGGCCCGTCCGTGCAGATGCGCAAGCAAGACCGCGAGCGCACCCGCCGCCGTGACCGTGAGGAGATGGCCTGATGTCCCGCGCATTTTTCCGCCGCCGCAAGTCGTGCCCTTTCTCGGGCAAGGATGCCCCGGTCATCGACTACAAGGACGTGCGTCTGCTGCAGGGCTTCATGTCCGAACGCGGCAAGATCGTTCCCAGCCGCATCACGGCTGTTTCCGCGAAGAAGCAGCGTGAGCTTGGTCAGGCGATCAAGCGCGCGCGCCACCTGGGCCTTCTGCCCTACCTCGTGAAGTAAGGGGGAAAGACCCATGCAGATCATCCTCCTCGAACGCGTCGAAAAGCTCGGCTCGATCGGCGATGTCGTCACCGTCAAGGACGGTTACGCCCGCAATTTCCTCCTGCCCGGCAAGAAGGCGCTGCGCGCCAACGAAGCCAACCGCAAGATTTTCGAAGCCAATCGTGCGCGCATTGAAGCCGATAATGCCACGCGCCGCGGCGAAGCCGAAGTGCACGGCAAGACCGTCGATGGCATGAGCGTCGTGCTGATCCGCGCCTCGTCGAACTCGGGCCAGCTCTATGGTTCGGTTGCCGTGCGTGACATCGTTGATTCGCTCAACGAGCAGGGCGCGAAAGTGACCAAGTCGATGGTCGTGCTCGAGCGTCCGATCAAGACCATCGGCGTGTTCGACGTGCGCGTCGCCTTGCACCCGGAAGTCGCGGTCACGGTCAAGGTCAATGTCGCGCGCTCGCCCGACGAAGCTGACCAGCAGGCTGCCGGCGTCGACGTGCTTGCCGCCATGTTCGAAGAAGAAGCGGCGCCGACCGGCTTCACCGAAGAATTTGACCCCAATGCCGAACCCGGCACTATCGCGGCGGACGAAGAGGCTGCCCCGGCAGCCGACGAAGCCTGAGCCTTCGGGTCACTTGCGAATAAGGAGGGGGCGCTTCGGCGCCCCCTTTTGCATTTGGGCATTTGGGTTGCGCCTTTGCCATTCGCAGCGGGGCGGGATAGACTTGCGGCCATGGACACCAGCGCCGAGATCGTCGCCCAGCTTGCCGACATCTATGATGAGGCCATTGCCTGCCTGCGCGACGATATCATCGCCTATGCCCGCGAGGGCACTTTGCCCCCCGCCGATCGACGGGTAGCGTGCCGCTGGTCCTATCCGGAGCTGCGCATCCGCTATCGCGGTGTCGAGACCGGACCTGACCTGACGCGCGCTTTCGGGCGGCTCGCGCATCAGGGATCGTTCGTCACGACAATTACCCGCCCTACCTTCTTCCGCGAATACCTCGCCGAGCAGCTTGCCCTGATTGCCGGTGATTATGAGATCGAGGTCGAAGTTGGCCGTTCGGCTCAGGAAATCCCGTTTCCCTACGTGATCGATGCCGCCTCCGGCCTCGGTTCGGTGAGCCCGCAGGAGCTGGCGCGGCATTTCCCCTCCACCGAACTGGCGATGATTGGCGATGAACTGGCTGACGGTTTCGACATGCCGGGTCCGGATGCGGAAAGCCCTCTATCGCTGTTCGACGGGCTGCGTACCGATTTCAGCCTTGCCCGACTGGCGCATTATACAGGCACCGCGCCCGAGCATTTCCAACGGTTTGTGCTGTTCACTAACTATCACCGTTATGTCGACGAATTCGTCGACTGGGCGGCACTGCAACTGGGGAGCAATGGCTACCAGGCGCTGTCGGGCGCAGGCGGGCTCTACATTGAGGAGCGCTCCGAAAATGCCCGCGCGCGGCTGTCTGACACGGCTTGGCGCCGCCACCAGATGCCGGCCTACCACCTGATCGCAGAGAATGGCGGCGGGATCACACTGGTGAACATCGGCGTTGGCCCCTCGAACGCCAAGACTATCTGCGATCACCTGGCCGTGCTGCGGCCCGAGGCATGGCTGATGATCGGCCATTGCGGCGGGCTGCGCGAAACCCAGCGTATTGGCGACTATGTGCTGGCCCATGCCTATTTGCGCGACGATCACGTGCTCGACATGGTGCTGCCCACCGAGATTCCGATCCCGGCGATTGCCGAAGTGCAAGTTGCGCTCGCCCAGGCCGCCGAAGCCGTCAGCGGCGATAGCGGGGCGGAGCTCAAAAAGCGGATGCGCACGGGCACTGTCGTCACCACTGACGATCGCAACTGGGAACTGCGCTATACCGACAGCGCGCTGCGCTTCAGCCAGAGCCGCGCCATTGCCATCGACATGGAAAGCGCCACCATTGCCGCGCAGGGCTTCCGCTTCCGAGTGCCCTATGGAACGCTGCTTTGCGTGTCGGACAAGCCGCTTCACGGCGAGATCAAGCTGCCCGGGCAGGCTAACCGCTTTTACGAGGAAGCGATTGCCGCCCACCTCAAGATCGGCGTGCTGGCCTGCGAACTGCTGCGCGCGGAGGGCCCGCGCCTGCACAGCCGCAAGCTGCGCGCCTTCAACGAGCCGCCGTTCCGTTAGGTCCTGACCCTAGGTTCTTTCCTTGCCAGATCACCTGCTGCAAAGTGAGCAAGCTGGTCGGAATAGGCCCTTTGGAAAGCAGGCCGATCAGTGATGCGATCAACATAGGCTTCGGTCGCCGGTCGTCCACCGAGTTTGCGGACTTTGGGAATGCGAAGCACGTCCGCCATTATCAGGTCGGCAACGGTAAATCGGCTGGCGGCGAGCCATTCACGCTCGCCCAGAACGCGCTCGAGCTGGCCGAGGCGGCTTTCTACCCAACCGCTAAGTTCGCTGACCTCTTTGCCGAACAGCCCCACAAACCACCACGGCTGTGTGACCATTTCAATCGAATTGAAGGCGGCGATCGTCCATTGCAGCGTATCGGCCGTGCCTGCCGGATCGCGAGGCATTAGCGCCTCGCTCTTGTGCGCAAGATGCAAGAGACCTGCACCGCTTTCGAACAGTTCGATCGTTCCGTCGGTAAGAAATGGGACCTGCCCGAAGGGCTGGCGCGATAGGTGGTTGGTCTCGCGGCCTTCGAACGGAACGGTCTTGATCGTATAGTCAAGACTGGCTTCCTCGCAGGCCCAGCGCAGCCGGAAATCACGCACGAAACCGCGTGGCCCATTAGGCACCCAGTCATAAGTCCAGATCGTCAGTTCGCTCATACCCTCGAATCCGCGTCTGTCATTTGCCCTGCTCGCTGCGAACCCGCGCCCGCTGCCACATCGGGTTGTTGAACGGCGCCAGCATCAACCCCAGCCATGTCTGCGGATAGTCCGGCAGGTCGCCAATGCCGATGTCATCGCTGGGCCGCTGCCCGCGCGGCAAGTGGAACGTGCCGAACAGATGGTCCCACACGATGAAGTCGCCGCCATAATTGCGATTGCCCACCGCGGCGATTTTCGAATGGTGATAGCGGTGGTTGTCGGGCGCGCTGAAGACATATTCGAGCGGGCCGAGCCGCGCATCGACATTGGTATGCTGGAACCGCCCGATGACGCGGCTGACCATGCCGGCGACGAAGACGATCTCGGCCGGTGCCTGGATCAAGGTGTAAGGCACCACCCACAGCAGGTTCTGGACGAAACCTTCTATGGGATGCGAGCGCACCCCGTTGAACCAATACATCCGCGCCGACGAGTGGTGGACCGAATGCCAGCGCCACATAACCGGTACCGCGTGCATCCAGCGGTGATACCAGTAACGGAAGAAATCCATCACCAGCAGCAACAGGAACACCTGCAGCACCGGATGCAGCGCGCCTGGCCAGAAACTGCGGATTGCATCGTCGGGCAAGCGGCCGTGAATCCATTGCACCAGCCAGGCCGTCAGAAACACGCTGAGCGGACCCAGCAGGATCGCCCCGGCCATGGTCGAAAGAATGGCCAGCAAGTCAGTGCCGCTGTCCTGCCCATGCAGCCATTTGCGGCTCCATGGCATCAGCCGTTCGAGCGGCGCCAGCAGGAGTCCCATGGCGATGAAATAGATGAACAGGAATGCCAGCGCGTTGCCAGTCAGTCCGTGTTTGACGAGGGCGAAGCCGATGATCAGGGCCAATGCCATCATCGCCGGAAACAGCGTGACCGAGATCACCTTGCGCGCCAGTGTCTGCTCAAAGCGCGGCGCCAGACGGTCCAGCCATCGCCAGACTGGCTTGACGGGCACGGTCAGAACCCGCGTCAGGGTCCATTCGAGCGCATGGAAGGGCACTGCCAGAACTGCCGCGAGATGCCGCAACCCAGCCCGCGCCAACGATTCACCCTGCTGCCCGGCGGCCAGATCGGCCATGCCTATGCTCTCCCACTATTTGCGCGGGATTAGATCACGAACGCAGGGGCGGATCAATCGGCGAGATAATCCGCGATTGCCGCGCCGAATTGCGGCATGGTGACCGAGCTCATGTGGGTGCCGGGAATTTCGGCATAGCGGCCGTTCGGCAAGGCTTCAGCCAGGACGGGTGCCGAACCGTTGTCATGATCGTCGGCGCCGCACAGGGCCAGCGCCGGCATGGTCAGCGCACCAAGCGCCTCGGCGGGAACATCAGCAACGGACAGCAGCAATTGCCGAGTCGCCGCCCGGTCCACTTTCATCGTTTTCATGAATGCCTGCGCGACGAAGGCCGGATCGCCGCGCTCGATCGTGCCAAAGCGGTCAATTGCATCGATGAAGTGGGCACTGCGCCGCGCCCAGCCAGACAGGCCTTCCAGCCCCATGCCGCCCAACACCAGCCGGCGCGGCCTGAGGCCCGAGATCACCGCCTGCACGGCCGTGCGGGCGCCCAGCGAGAAGCCGACCAAATCGTAGTCCGACAGGGCAAGCGCGCTGACCAGCGCCTCGGCGTCACGCACAAGCACATCGCGCGGATAGGCGCTTGCCTCATGCGGCGCGTCGCTCTGCCCGTGCGCTCGCAGATCGGGCATGATGCATTCGAAGCCGGCCTCATTGAGACGCGCGGCAGTGCCGAACTTGATCCAGTTGACCTGCGCGGACGAAAACAGCCCGTGCAGCATCAGTACAGGACGACCCCCACCCGTTGTGGCGGCCATGCGGTGCACGGCCAACCGCGCACCGCCATGGCCGGGGATGAAGGTGGTTTCCATCAGCCCTTCTTCAGGTGCCGCCTTCCGAGCAGTTCGGCGATCTGCACCGCGTTGAGCGCGGCGCCCTTGCGCAGGTTGTCCGACACGCACCAGATCGCGAGACCATTTTCGACCGTCGGATCTTCGCGCACGCGGCTGATGAAAGTGGCGCCATCGCCGACGCATTCGATCGGGGTGACGTATCCGCCGTCCTCGCGCTTGTCGACCAGCATCACGCCCGGCGCCTCGCGCAGGATGTCCTGGGCGGCTTCGGCCGACAGCTCGCGCTCGAATTCGATATTGATCGATTCGGAATGGCCGACGAATACCGGCACGCGCACGCAAGTGGCGTGGACCTTGATCTTGGGGTCCATGATCTTCTTGGTTTCAACCACCATCTTCCACTCTTCCTTGGTCGAGCCGTCGTCGAGGAAGACGTCGATGTGGGGAATGACGTTGAAGGCGATCTGCTTGGTGTACTTCCGCGCCTCGACCGGATCACCGACGAAGATCGCGCGGCTCTGTTCGAAGAGTTCGTCCATGCCTGCCTTGCCTGAGCCGGAAGTCGACTGGTAGGTCGAGACGATCACGCGCTTGATCCCGGCGGCATCGTGCAGCGGCTTCAGCGCCACGACCATTTGCGCGGTCGAGCAGTTGGGATTGGCGATGATGCCTTTCGCCTTGTAGCCGTCGATTGCGTCGGGGTTCACTTCGGGCACGATCAGTGGCACGTCCGGGTCCATGCGCCAGTATGAGCTGTTGTCTATAACGATGCAGCCCTGCGCGGCGGCCTTGGGACCATAGGTCTTGGCGACGTCCGAGCCGGCCGAAAACAGGGCGATGTCCCAGCCAGTGAAATCGAAATTCTCGACGTTATGGCACTTCAGCATCTTGCCGGTATCGCCAAATTCAACTTCGCTGCCCTGGCTTCGCGAGCTGGCGACAGCCGCGACCTCGTCACAGGGAAATTTGCGCTCGGCGAGCACATTCATCATTTCACGCCCGACATTGCCAGTCGCGCCGACAACAACCACCCGATAACCCATGTCTCAAACCCTTTGGATAGCGAAACGGCCGGTCTCCTGTTGGGAGCCGGCCGCTTCGGTCTGTTCGTCAAACTGATGTTTTGGGATCAGTCTCCGCTCATTCCTGGCCAGCGTCGGTGCGCGTAATCTTGCGCTCCGCAATGCGCGCACGTTTGCCTGTGCGGCCGCGCAGGTAATAGAGCTTCGCGCGGCGCACGACGCCCTTGCGCACAACAGTGATGCTTTCAATGTTCGGCGAATAGAGCGGGAAGACGCGCTCGACGCCTTCGCCAAAGCTCATCTTGCGAACGGTGAAGTTCGAGCCGATGCCCTTGTTGGCGCGCGCGATGCACACGCCTTCATAGGCCTGGACGCGGGTGCGCTCACCTTCAACAACGCGCACGCCAACGCGCACGGTGTCGCCCGCGCGGAACTGGGGAACTTCCTTGGCGGCCTTGGCAATTTCCTCGGCCTCGATCTGCTGGATCAGATTCACTGGTCCAAATCCTTCTTTTCATGCCGCGCGCCAGAGGCAGACTGGACCCGAGCGCCCTCATGGCGCTCCCAAAGATCCGGCCTGCGTGACCGAGTATCGATCTCGGACTGGCGCCTGCGCCATTCCGCAATCTTCGCATGATCCCCCGATCGCAGCACTTCGGGGATCGTGCGCCCTTCCCACGTGGCGGGCCGGGTATAGTGGGGATATTCAAGGAGGCCGTTCTCGAACGACTCCTCAAGCCCACTGGAAGCCGCGCCCATTACGCCGGGAAGCAGCCGAATGCAAGCGTCGAGCAGCATCAAGGCTGCAGGCTCGCCGCCCGAAAGCACGATGTCGCCAATCGACACTTCTTCGATCGGCCGTGCGGCGAAAATTCGTTCGTCGAAACCCTCGAAACGGCCGCACAACACGATGACGCCCGGGCCCTGCGCAAGCTCGCGCACACGCGCCTGGGTGAGCGGCTTTCCGCGCGGGGTGAGGGCGAGAACAGGCGCATCGGGATGTTCGGTGCGGGCATGATCGACAGCGGCGGCCAGTACATCGGCCTTGAGCACCATTCCGGCCCCACCGCCTGCAGGCGTGTCATCTACCGTGCGGTGCTTGTCGGCGGCAAAATCACGCAGCTGGATGGTTTCCAGCGACCACTTGCCTTCCTCAAGCGCGCGGCCTGCCAGGCTGACGCCCAGCGGGCCTGGGAACATCTCCGGGTAGAGCGTGATGACTTTGGCGGTAAAGGCCATAGAGCGCTGATCTTGCTGTGCAGCAAAAGCCATCAAACCGTCCAGTTCTCAACCAAAAGCCCTGGCACATCGGCAAAGTCGGCCTCGTTGTCCGTCACGACGATCAATCGATGAGAAAGGGCATGCGCAGCGATCAACCGATCGTAACTGGCTCGCTTGAAGGGCAGTGTTGCATAGGCGCGGGCGGCCAGTTCGTCGAATGGCAGAACCGGAATTTCCTCGGCCATGATCGCTAGTTTGTCCAAGGGCGGCGGCTTACCGCGTTCGGATCCATGCGCAACTTCCGCAAATGCTATGGCCGAAGTAACCATTTCATCGGCATCGCAAAGTGCGGCACGCGCGACAACGGCCTGGTTTGCGTCCAGGCCAAGCGCAATCAGGATATTGCTGTCTAGGAGATACTTCATTCGCCAGACATATGCTCGGCGCGCCACTCCGGGTCATCCCAAAGCAATGGTCTCTCTTTGAAAGCACGGTCCTCGGCTTTGATGAACTGTAAGCCGGACCCGATCGCGCAACCGCGCACCTTTTCGATGTTGAATTTCCGCTTAGGCTTGTTCTTTGGTTGCAAGACGAGATTGCCGTCCTGTTCAACAACAGTCCATTCCCGGTCAGCCTCAACCCCCAGTGCTGCAGGTATCCTGATTGCCACCGAATTGCCTGACTTAAAGCTTCTGGCCGTATATTCCTTGCCCATTACAGCCTCCGTATATACGTGATGTATATACTATTCCACCCAAGCCGCGTCAATCACAATGCGCGATTCCGTCCATTCCAGAACCGCTTCGGCCCGCATCGGCACCATGAAGCGCTTGCCATTCGGCCGCTCAAATTCCAGCACGTCGCCCGCGCCGAAATTGTCGACTGCCACGCAAGTGCCCAGTTCTTCGCCCGTGGTGGAAACCGCTGTCAGGCCGATCAGGTCGGCGTGGTAATATTCGCCCTCACCCAGCGGCGGCAGGGCCGAGCGGGGCACGGTGAGCGTGGTACCGCGCAGGGCCTCTGCGGCATTGCGATCGGTCACTTCGGCGAAGCGGGCGATGGCGCCGCCTTTGCCGTCGTCGCGCAGTTTGTCCAGCGTCAGGCTGGAATCGTTAAAGGCGCGGAACCGCCGGAGCGATTCCACGCCTTCACCAAACAATTTGAGCCGGACCTCGCCCGCCACGCCATGCGCGCCAGCGATCGCTGCGAGCGTGACGGGGCGGTCAGACGCCAAGGATCAACCCTCGGCCGCTTCCTGCGTGCTTTCGCCGCCAGCCGCGGCCGCATCGTCGCCGGCATCGCTGTTGGGCGTGGCTTCATTGCTGGCTTCTTCGGCAGGTGCTTCTTCGGCAGGTGCTTCTTCGGCAGGTGCTTCTTCGGCAACTTCCGGAGCAGCTTCTTCAGGCGCAGGAGCCGCGGCAGCGGCGGCAGCAGCTTCTTCGGCCTCACGCAGCTTTTCGGCCTTGTCCTCGGCGCGCTCCTTGGCCTTCTTGCCCGGCTCGCCCTTCTGGGGGTTGCTGGTGGCGGCGCGTTCCTTGATGCCGGCCTTGTCGAGCATGCGGGCAACGCGGTCGGTCGGCTGGGCGCCAACGCCGATCCAGTAACGCACGCGGTCTTCGACCAGGCGCACGCGATTGGCATCATCCTTGGCGAGCAGCGGGTTGTAGGTGCCAACCTGCTCGAGATACTTGCCATCGCGGGGGCTCCGCGAATTGGAAACGACAACCTTGTAGTAAGGGCGCTTCTTGGAACCGCCGCGCGAAAGCCGGATTGCAACTGACATGATGGATTACCTTTCTATCTGAACCGTAAAACTTATTTCTTCTTGAGCAATTGACCGAGATTTGCCGGCAGGCCGCCGCTGCCCATGCCGCCCATGCCCGGAAGGCCAGGCATGCCGGGCATGCCGCCCGCAGGTCCGCCAGCGCCAGCGCCAGCGCCCATTCCGGCAGACGGATCGCCGCCGCCCGCAAACAGTTTGCCGAGCGCGCCGAGCCCGCCCATTTTCTTGATCTGCTTCATCGCGCGGCCCATTTCCTGGTGCATCTTGATGAGCTTGTTGACGTCCTGGACCTGCGTTCCGGAACCATTGGCCACGCGGATCTTGCGTTTGGCGTTGAGCAGTTCGGGGCGCGCGCGTTCCTTGGGGGTCATCGAGCCGATGATTGCGTCCATGCGCAGCAGCACCCGGTCGTTCATGCCCGATTGCTGCATGGCGGCCTTGGCCTTCTTCATCCCCGGCATCATGCCTGCCAGCGCGCCGATGCCGCCCATCTTCTGCATCTGGCGCAGCTGCATGCGCAAGTCGTTCATGTCGAACTGACCCTTGCCCATGCGCTCGGCCAGCTTTTCGGCCTCTTCGGCATCGATGGTCGCGGCGGCTTTCTCGACGATCGAGACGATGTCGCCCATGCCGAGAATGCGGCCCGCGACGCGGCCGGGATTGAAGGGCTCAATGGCGTCGAGCTTTTCGCCCGTGCCAGCAAACTTGATCGGCTTGCCCGTGACCGCGCGCATCGACAGCGCCGCGCCGCCGCGGGCATCGCCGTCCATCCGGGTGAGCACCACGCCCGTCAGATCGACCTGGCCGGCAAAGCTCTGCGCAACGTTGACTGCATCCTGGCCCGTCAGCGAATCGACCACCAGCAGGGTTTCTTTCGGCGACGAGATTGCAGCGACCGCCTTCATCTCGTCCATCAGCGCCTGATCGACGTGGAGGCGGCCTGCGGTATCGAGCAGCAGCACGTCGATGGCCTGCAGCTTGGCCGATTGCATCGCGCGCGTGGCGATTTCCGTCGGCTGTTGGCCGGCAATGATCGGCAGTGTGGCGACACCCACTTGCTCGCCCAGCACTGCCAGCTGCTGCTGCGCGGCGGGGCGATTGACGTCCAGCGAGGCCATCAGCGCCTTCTTGCCGTGCTTTTCCTTCAGCAGCTTGGCGAGCTTGGCCGTGGTCGTGGTCTTGCCCGAGCCTTGCAGCCCGACCATCAGGATCACCACCGGGGGCGCTGCGGCAAGATCGAGCTCGGCGGGTGTTTCCCCGCCCAGCATCTCGGTCAGCGCGTCGTTGACGATCTTGACGACTTGCTGACCCGGCGTGACCGAGCGCAGCACGTTCTGGCCCACGGCTGCTTCCGTGACCGAATCGATGAAGCGGCGCACGACCGGAAGGGCAACATCGGCTTCAAGCAGGGCAATGCGCACTTCGCGCATCGCCTCGCGCACGTCAGCCTCGCTCAGCGCGCCGCGCCCGCGCAATTTGGCGAAGACATCGCCAAGGCGGTCGCTCAAGGAATCAAACATTGTCGCTCCTCAATTCGCTCCGGGCAAACATGGCCATCATCGCTCCAAATGCCAAAAGCGCCGGCGGACGAAACCTCGTCGGCCAGCGTGGCGCTCAAATACTCAAACTCGTCATCTCAAACTCGGGCGGAATGGTGGTGGAGCCTAGCGGGATCGAACCGCTGACCTCCTGCATGCCATGCAGGCGCTCTCCCAGCTGAGCTAAGGCCCCATTCCATTCACCCGGCCTGCCCTGGGAGGCGAAACCGGTTCCAACCCTAAGGCCGGGACGCAGCCCCTTAGTTGCGCGCCCCCGCCTTTGCAAGCACCTTATTGCGTCTACCGGCGACTTGCGCGGCAGACGCGCCAGCTGGCTTAATGTTCTTCGTCGTTGTTGCCGTCCACGCCAACGCCGAGATCCTCGTCGCCACCCAGATCGACATCGTTATCGGGCGAATCGCCATCGTCGTCGATATCCAGATCTTCGTCAGCCAGATCGACGTCGGCGACTTCGGCGACTTTTTCCTTCGCCTCTTCATAGGGGATCGGCTGCTTCGACTTGAGCACTGGTTCGGGAGACCAGGAATAGCCGCAATCGATGCAAGTGACGGGATCGTCCTTGCCGAGATCGTAAAAGCGAGTGCCGCATTTCGGGCAGCCGTGCTTGGCGCCCCATTCTGGCTTGGCCATGAAAGTTCCTCGTGCTGGCTCCGGAAGGAGCCTGAATGTCTAGCGTTGATGGTGTCGATGGGCGCTCGGTTCAAGAGCCCGGACGTCAACAGGCGGCGCGCCTTGCCATAGCACGGACGCGCTGTCAAAAGCCCGCGCATGAGCGCCCCCCATTCGAGCGAAAAAAAGCCACGCCGTTTCCGGCCCACAGGTCCGCTGAAGGGCCGCATCCGCGTACCGGGCGACAAATCGATCAGCCACCGCTCGATCATGCTGGGCGCATTGGCCGTCGGCGAGACGTGCATCACCGGCCTGCTGGAGGGTGAGGACGTACTGGCAACTGCGGCCGCCCTCCGTGCCATGGGGGCGGACGTCAAGCGGCTGGGAGAAGGCGAGTGGCGGGTGCACGGTGTTGGTGTCGGCGCGCTGCTTCAGCCGGGGCAGGCGCTCGACATGGGCAATTCGGGTACTTCGACGCGGCTGTTGATGGGGCTGGTCGCCAGTCATCCGATCACCGCGACATTCATTGGCGATGCCAGCCTGTCAGGCCGACCGATGGGCCGGGTGATCGAGCCATTGAGCCAGATGGGCGCCGATTTCAGCGCAAGTCCGGGTAACCGGCTGCCGTTGATGCTGCGCGGCGCATCGCCTGCCGTGCCGATTGAATACCGCCTGCCGGTCGCTTCGGCCCAAGTGAAAAGCGCGGTGCTGCTGGCGGGGCTCAACACGCCGGGCATCACGACTGTGATCGAACCGGTTGCGACTCGCGATCACTCCGAGCGGATGCTGCGCGGCTTTGGTGCCGATCTGACTGTCGAGGAGCACGGCGGTGAGCGCGTGATCCGCATCGTTGGCGAGGCCGAGTTGAGGCCGCAAACCATCGAAGTTCCGGGCGATCCATCGTCGGCCGCATTCTTCGTTGTGGCCGCGCTGGTCGTGCCCGGCAGTGACTTGATCGTCGAGAATGTCGGGCTCAATCCGACGCGCGCCGGGCTGATCGAAGTTCTTCGCGCGATGGGCGGGGAAATCGAGGAACTGAACCGGCGCGATGTGGGCGGCGAGCCCGTGGCCGATCTGCGCGTCAGGCATTCGGCGCTCACGGGAATCGACGTCGATCCTGCGCTCGCTCCCAGCATGATCGACGAATTTCCCGCGCTGTTCGTCGCTGCTTCGCTGGCCCGGGGCCGCACCGTCACCAGCGGGCTCGACGAGCTGCGCGTGAAGGAAAGCGACCGCCTTGCCGTCATGGCGACGGCGCTGAAGGCAACCGGCGCGCGGATTGAAGAGCGTGAGGATGGTCTGGTCATCGACGGAACGGGCGGCGAACCGCTCGAAGGCGGCGATGAGACTATCGCCACACACCTCGACCACCGCATTGCCATGTCGATGGCAATCGCCGGGCTGGCGAGCTATCACGGGGTGGAAGTTGACGATACCCGCCCGATCGCAACGAGTTTTCCGGCCTTCGAGACCTTGCTGGACGGGCTCGTGCAATGACGGGCCTGCTGTCGCCGCTTGCTGCCGATATCATCGGACTGTTCGGCAGCGCGCTGATGGTCGCTGCCTTTGCCTATTCGAATCTGGCGGCGGTGATCGACTTCAGATTGTTCAATCTGTTGAACATGATTGGTGCGCTGCTGCTGATTGCATCGCTGACAGTGCACTTCAACCTGGCCTCGATGGCATTGGAGATCGTCTGGGCGGCTATAGCCCTGTTCGGCTTGACCAAGTCGCTGCTGAGGCGCGCATGATCATTGCCGTTGATGGCCCCACTGCCTCGGGCAAGGGCACTATTGCCAAGGCACTTGCCGCGCATTTCGGTCTGCCACACCTCGACACCGGCCTGCTCTACCGCGCGGTCGGGCGGCAATGCGTCGCGCGCGGCGGCAATCCAGACCGCGCAGCCGATGCGCTCACCGCATGTCATTTTCCAGAAGCCCTGCTCGCCGATCCGGAGCTGCGCTCGGAGGCGAGCGGCGGCCTTGCCAGCCGGGTCTCGGTTCATCCCGAAGTGCGCGCCGCACTGTTCGCTCGTCAGCGCGCCTTTGCCACGCAGCCCGGAGGCGCTGTGCTCGACGGGAGAGACATCGGCACGGTCATAGCCCCGGAAGCCGACGTGAAGCTGTTCGTCATTGCCTCGGTGCCGGCGCGGGCCGAACGCCGTCTGCGTGAAATGCACCAGGCCGGCCGGAGCGCCTCGCTAACCCAGGTCACGGCCGACCTAGAAGCGCGCGACTTGCGCGATGCCACCAGGGCCGAGGCGCCGCTTGTTGCCGCGGGCGATGCCATTATCCTCGACACTTCGCTGTTCGGCCGCGAAGAAGCGATTGCCCGCGCTATCGCGCTGGTCGAACTCAAGGTGATGTCATGAAGAACGCCGCTTTCGCCGTCCTGGCGGCCGCCGCAATCACGGCGGGCGTAGTCGAGGCTCGCGAGGCGTCTCGCCTGCCCGCCGGCGCGTGGCGCGGGCTGGCTTTTGCCGATCAGCGCTGCGCTGCCTGCCATGCCGTGCGGCCCAATGCCACATCACACAATCCGGAAGCGCCGCCTTGGGAGGACATCGCCAATCGCCCCGGCGTGACTCGCGCCACCATGCGGGTGTTTCTGCGCGATTCGCACAATTTTCCCGACGCCATGAACTTCCGCGTCGATGCGAGACGCATCCGCGACCTGGCCGATTACATGCTGACAATGCGGCGTGCGGGCTACAAACCCGTCATGTGACGCAGCGCCATGGCGCGAAATTCCTTGCTTTTTGGCCTGGTCTTGCTAGGCGCGCGCGGTCCCATGGGCTGAACCTCGGCCCGGAAAGGCGCCGCGTATGGCATTCGGCCCGCGCGGCACATCGGCTGCTTTGGCCCGTTTCGGCATGGTGCCGCAAACGGAGAAAGACCGGCGGAAAAACCGCCTGGCCGGAAACATCGGAATAGGAACCTCACATATGGCATCAGTTGCCAACCCCACTCGCGACGATTTCGCCGCGCTTCTCGACGAATCGCTCGGCGGCGCCGGCGCAGGCGGTTTTGAAGGCCGCGTCGTCAAGGGCACCATCACCGCAATCGAAAATGACAAGGCCGTGATTGACGTCGGTCTCAAGAGCGAAGGCCGCGTTCCCTTGCGCGAATTCGCGATGCCCGGCCAGCCGCATGGTCTTTCGGTCGGCGATGAAGTCGAAGTCTATGTCGACCGCGTCGAGAATTCCGAAGGCGAAGCAATGCTCAGCCGCGACCGCGCCCGCCGCGAAGCCAGCTGGGACAAGCTCGAAGCCGAATTCGGCGAAGGCAAGCGCGTCGACGGCGTGATCTTCGGACGCGTCAAGGGCGGCTTCACCGTCGATCTCGATGGCGCTGTGGCCTTCCTGCCCGGCAGCCAGGTCGACATCCGCCCGGTGCGCGACGTGCAGCCGCTGATGGATATTCCGCAGCCCTTCCAGATCCTCAAGATGGACCGCCGCCGCGGCAACATCGTCGTTTCGCGCCGTGCGGTGCTGGAAGAAACCCGCGCCGAACAGCGCTCGGGCCTGATCCAGAACCTTGCCGAAGGCCAGATCATCGATGGCGTGGTCAAGAACATCACGGATTATGGCGCATTCGTTGACCTTGGCGGCATCGATGGCCTGCTCCACGTGACGGACATGAGCTACAAGCGGGTCAACCATCCGAACGAAGTGATCAACATCGGCGATACCGTGCGCGTCCAGATCGTCCGCATCAATCAGGACACGCAGCGCATCTCGCTCGGCATGAAGCAGCTCGAATCGGATCCGTGGGAAGGCGTTGCCGCCAAGTACCCGATTGGTGCCAAGCTGCGCGGCACAGTGACCAACATCACCGAATACGGCGCGTTCGTCGAACTGGAAGCGGGCATCGAAGGCCTGGTCCACGTTTCGGAAATGAGCTGGACCAAGAAGAACGTCCACCCCGGCAAGATCGTCAGCACTTCGCAGGAAGTCGACGTCATGGTGCTGGAAGTCGACAGCGACAAGCGCCGCATTTCGCTCGGCCTCAAGCAGGCCCAGCAGAACCCCTGGGCCGCTTTCGCCGATCAGCATCCGGTGGGCAGCCAGGTCGAGGGCGAAGTCAAGAACGCCACCGAATTCGGCCTGTTCATCGGCCTCGATGGCGACGTCGATGGCATGGTCCACATGTCGGACATTGCCTGGGGCATCTCGGGCGAAGACGCGCTGGCGCTGCATCGCAAGGGCGAGCAGGTCAAGGCGATCGTGCTTGATATCGATGTCGATAAGGAGCGCATCAGCCTTGGCATGAAGCAGCTTGAAAAGGGTGCCCCGGCAGCTGGCGGCATTGCCGCGGCGGCAGGCGCGCTGCGCAAGGGCGAAGTGGTCACGGTCACCGTGCTCGAAGTGCGCGATGGCGGCCTCGAAGTGCAGGCCGGCGACGATGGCGCCACCGGCTTCATCAAGCGCAGCGACCTTGGCCGCGACCGCGACGAGCAGCGCCCCGACCGCTTCCAGGTCGGCCAGAAGCTCGATGCCATGGTCACCGGTTTCGACCGCTCGAAGAAGCCCAACTTCTCGGTCAAGGCGCATCAGCTGGCCGAAGAGAAGCAGGCTGTCGAGCAGTACGGCTCGTCCGATTCGGGCGCTTCGCTGGGTGACATCCTGGGTGCCGCGCTGAAGGCAAAGCAGTAAGCCTTCACGCCGATCCGGCGAAGACAATGCAAGGCCCGTCCGCTCTCAGGAGCGGGCGGGCTTTTGCTTTGGGTCGTATGCGCGTAGAGAACGGGGCCGAGGAGTGCCCCATGTTGCAAGTCTGCCAGTTTCCCTGCCTTTCCGACAATTATGGTTTCCTGCTGCATGATGTCGGTAGCGGTGAGACTGTCTGCATCGATACGCCCGATGCCGAAGCCTATCTGCGCGAGGCGGCGGCGCGGGACTGGAAGATCACCCAGATCTGGAACACCCACTGGCACCCCGATCACGCTGGCGGCAATGAGGCAATCAAGGCTGCCACGGGCTGCCTGGTGGTGGCACCTGCCGCTGAGGCGGGAAAGATCGCTGCCATCGACCGGACTGTGGGCCATGGCGACAGCGTTGACATCGGCAAATACACGGCCGAGGTGGTCGATGTCGGCGGGCATACCAGCGGTCATATCGCCTATTACATGCCGCAGATCGATTCCGCCTTTGTTGGGGATTCGGTCTTTGCGCTGGGCTGCGGCCGGATGTTCGAGGGTACGCCGCCGCAATTCTGGGCCAGCCTTTCAAGGATCAAGGCGCTGCCGGGCGAGACGAAGCTCTATTGCGCGCATGAATATACCGAGGCCAATGCACGCTTCGCGCTCCATGCCGATCCCGATAATGCGGCGCTGCGGAATTATGCCGGCGAGATCATGGACAAACGCTCGCGCGGCGAATGGACCGTGCCGGCCATGCTGGAGCGCGAGCTTGCGACCAATCCGTTCCTGCGTTCGGATGATCCGGCAATGCAGGCGCGCTGGGGCGGCGGTGACGCAGTGGCAACTTTCGCCGCGCTGCGCGAGGCCAAGAACAACTTCTGAACAGGCCGGTGCCGCTGGCGCGTCAGCGGAACCAAGCCTAGATCCGGAAGCGGAAGTGCCCCCTGTCGAGCGATATCCGCTCGCCATTGGCCAGCACGCGGAACTGCGCGCCGTCATCGGTGTGCCAGATCTGCGTGTCGAGCCGGTCTCCCGGATATACGGGCTTGGCCATGCGCATCTCGACATGGCCGAAACGCGCCACATTGCCGCCGCACAGGCCCTTGATCAGCGCACGGCAGGTGAGGCCGAACGAGCCGAGGCCGTAGAACACCGGCCGCTCAAAGCCGTCGGCAATGGCGTCTGCCAGCAAGGTCCCGTGTTCGCGGTGATCGCCCAGCAGGCGGTAGATCAGCGACTGGTTGAGGCCCACTGGCAGCGAAACTACCAGGTCGGGCGCACGTTCGGGCAGGGCCCAGTCCGCAGCTTCATCGGCAGGACCGCGCGGGCCGCCGAAACCCCCCTTGCCCTGGACGAACAGTTTCATCCGGGTCGTGGCGACCGGCACGCCAGTGTCGGCTTGCCGGATGTCCGTGTCCATCACCAGCAGAGCGCCAGAGCCCGTGTCGTAAACTCCCTCGATCCGCCGCTGCATGTTGACCGTGCCTCTGGTCGGAATCGGGGCGTGGAGAGTGACGCTCTGCTCGCCGTGGACCATTCCGACCGGATATCCTCCCGGGCCGTCCCAGCCGAGCATTCCGATCCAGTTCGAGCCGCCGATATGCAATGTTGTGACGAAGCCAGGGAGTACCTGCAGTGGTAGGCCCGGGGTGTTTTCAGTGGTGAATTGCAGTTCGTCGGAAGGATCTTGCAGGCCCGCGCCGACGCCGACTGCATAGAGCATGACCCGGTCTTCGTTCCACGAATATGATCCATTGGCGACTTCAGCACCGCGCAAGTGATCGTAAGGCCCCATTCTCACATCTCCCGCTCGCGTCCAAAACGAAAAGCCCCGCCGGAGGGCGGGGCTTGGGGATGTGTCATCACGGCCAGAGCAGACCGATCAGATACCGGCGATTGCCGTATCGACCAGCTTCCTGTCGGCAGCAGCATCGTGCTTGGCTGCAATCAGCCCGCGCGCGGCCTGGGCGGCGGCATCGGCGGCAATGCTGCGCAATTCGGCAACCACGGCACGTTCCGCTGAAGCGATCTTCTCTTCGGCCGACTTGCTGCGGCGTTCGATCAGGGCTTCGGCATCGGCCTTGGCACGCTCAAGAATGTGCTGCGCTTCGGCTTCGGCGGAATCCTTCATCGCCGCCGCGTCCTTTTCGGCATTGGCGATCTTGTCGGCATATTCCTTGCGAAGCGCCTCGGCCTCGGCGCGCAGGGCCTTGGCTTCCGCAAGCTGCTTCTTGATCTCGGCAATGCCGCCGTCGAGCATGCCGGTTACCATGGCAGGTGCCTTGGCCCAGACGGCGACGGCAATGAGCACGATCATCGAGAGCGAAACCCAGGCCATCGGCGTCAGGCCGAGCGCCATGGGTTCGGCATGTTCCGCACCATGTTCGGCCGCTTCGGCTGCGAGCAGCCAGAGAGTGGATGCCTCAGCCATGGAGCACTTCCTTCACTGCGGCGCGAGTGGCTGCGGGGTCGGCCTTGAGACCAGCCACGCGCTGGATGAGATCGCCTGCTGCCTCCGCGGCCACGGCCTCGATTTCGCCGAGCGCGCCGGCTCGGGCCTTGGCAATGCGGGCCTCAGCCTCGCCCACTTTGGCATCAAGCTGCGCTCCCGCCTTGGCGAGACGCGTTTCGCTGGCCTTGGCAGCCTCGGCCTTGGCCTTGGCGAGCAGGGCCTGGGCTTCCGCGCGCTGGTTGTTGGCGGCAATGCGCCATGCTTCTTCCTCAGATTCGGCAGCCGAACGGGCAGCCTGGGCGGCAGCAAGATCGCTGGCGATCTGCTGATCGCGCGCGTCGACAGTCGCCATCACCTTGGGCACCATGCCCCGGCCAATGACGAAGAAGATGAAACCGAAGAAAATCAGCGACCAGAAGATCTGGCTGGCAAAAGTCTCGGCAAGCTGCGCAATCTGAGGCATCGGGAATTCCGGAATTTGACCGGCGAGGGCGTGCCCTCACCGGTCGAACAGTCTGGCTTCGATCAGGCGACGAAGATCAGGATCATCGCGACGACGAACGAAAGCAGACCGAGAAGTTCGGCGGCGGCGAAGCCGATGAACAGGCGGCCCTGCTGGCCATCGGCCGCGGCCGGATTGCGCAGCGCGCCCTGAAGGAACGAACCGAAGACGTTGCCGACGCCGATGGCGGCCATGCCGGCACCAATGGCGGCGAGACCTGCGCCGAGCAGCTTTGCAGCTTGAGGATCCATGTCAAAAACTCCCTGTGTGATACGAATGGATGGGTGACTAACTCAGTGAAGATTTTCCGCGTCGTTCAGATAGAGCGACGTGAGAAGCGCGAAAACGTAGGCCTGGATGCCCGCGACGAGGATCTCCAGCGCACAAATTGCGACCATCAGCAGGAAGCTGGGAAGGCCGACGATACCGCCCCACAGCGGGCCGGAATTGGCGCTGGAAATGACGAAGCTGGAAAGCACTTCTAGCAGAACGTGCCCGGCCATCATCGCCACGAACAGTCGCAGTGCGAGGCTGAAAGGGCGGACCAGGAACGAAATCAGTTCGATCACCGGAATCAGCCACATCAGCCAGATCGGGGTGCCGTGCGGCACGAACAGCGAGAAGAAGTGCAGGCCGTGGCGCCAGAATCCAACGATCAGGACGATCGCGAAAGACAGGATGGCCAGCACGCCAGTGACGCTGAAATGGCTGGTGAATGTGAAAGGGTGAATGCCGACGATGCCCAGCGGCAGCAGGCCGAGCACGTTGGCGAACAGGATAAAGGAGAAGATCGAGAAGATGTAGGGGACATACTTCTTGCCCGCCGGGCCAATGTTGGCGGCGAGCAGGCCATCGATGAAGCCAGTCAGTTGTTCAACGGCCATCTGCCAGCGCCCGGGCACCAGTTGGCGCTTCATGCCGCCCAGCATGAAAGCGAAGAGGACGACGGTCGAAATCGCCATCCACAGCGCGGAATTGGTGAAGGCCACGTTGTAGCCGGCGATCTGCCAGTGATCGGTGCCGAACATCGGCTCGATCGTGAACTGGTGCATCGGATCGACTTTGCCCTGTTCGGCTGCCACGTCCTGCCTCTTGCCTGCTAAATCAGCGCCCGCGCGCGTTCCCGCTTACGGGGATCACTCGGGGCGCCGGTTGGAAATCCGGATGATGTTCCTGAAGGCGACGAAGATCCCGAGGGCCATCACCACCAACAGACCCCAGGGAGTGGTTCCGGCGAAATGGTCAATGACCCAGCCGATAAACGCACCGCCGCCGATCCCGCCGATCAATTCGGCCAGAACCCGGCTCCCCATGCGATAATTCGCATCGGCCTCCGCGCCCTGTGCCGGCTTGTTGCGTTCTTCTTCACGCTCGCGCGCGGCCTTCAGCCGCTGGTCGAGCGCGTCGATTCGCGCATCTTCGCCGATAGGGTCTCGTGCGGGCTGCTCGTCAATCATGCCTTGGTCCTTCATGCGAAAGAAATGGCACGGCAGGCGGCCCCCCGCCGAGGGCGCCGCCCCCTTAGGTTGGCGGCGCATCCGAGTCAACAGGGTGGGGAGCGGCGGTTGCCCCCACGCGCTTTACGGGCAGCGGCTGTCGCGCTGAGGCGGTGCGGAAGTGCGTGTCAGCCATCCGCCCGAGGGGCCTTCATATTTTTCGCCGGGCGCGGTCTGCAGGATCAGGCGGCAGCCCGTTGTGAAGGCATATTCCTCGATCGTCGCGCCAGCGGCCTGCGCCTTTTCGGAATAAAGCGCGCGGCGCTTGATGTTGAGATCCTCGACCATGGCACGCACGGCGCTGCCGGGCGGCGTGACAAAGCCGAGATAGCCGTCGGTCTTCTCGCCGATCTGTCCAGAGGTGCGCGCGGCGGCATAGGCGGGATCGCGCTGCGCCATGGCGGAGCCGGCAAGGCCGAGCGCAATCACACCAGCAGCGGCCACCGCAAGCATGCGGGAGTGAGAACTGTTCAGGCGACGCATCAGATAACCTCCGGTCATCAGAATATATCAGGATTCTTGTCGATCGTGTTGGCCGCGTCGGCGGACAGGCGATAGACGACTTCCTGCTTGATGTTGATATTGAGCTCAATAACGATGGGCTTGTCCGGTGCAGTCACCGAAACGCAGCCCGAACCCGCCAGCGAACCCGCCATCAGCACCAGTGCGGCGCGGACGGCGCGCCAGCCGGACCTTGTTTCATTCGCATGCCAAATGCCCATAGTTGGCGTTCTCGCAGGCGAAGTGATTGAGGTCAATTCACGCTGTATCATGGCTTTGATCCGCTGACTGGGGGCTGAACGGGTGGAGGAAGCGGTTTGCCGTCGGCGCCGATCAGGCCGAGCGTGCGCGGATCCATCACGTAAGTGGGATCGTAGAGCGACTTGAACGAGCTGACGAGCTTGAAGAAGGGCGCGCGCAGATTGACGTTGAACTTGATTGGCAGCTTGGCAATGCGCTCGGTCAGGAAATTGCGCTTGGCGCCAGCACCCTGGCGGATGCCGTCGAAACTGACGCGGGTGATGATTTCGCCCTGCAGGGGCCCCGCCATTTCGATCGCCATTGCCCGGTAATCGATCGAACGCAGGGCATCGAAGGCAAAATTGGCCATAGCGGAAAGGTCTTTATACGTCAGCGCGCCGACATAGGAGACATTCCCGCCCGGCGGGCGCGAGGCGAGCCGCCCGTTCTCGATGCGCCCGCCGTCTTCGTCGAAAACCAGTGGCAGCGCGCCGTCGAAAGTCCCGGTGGCGGAGATATTGCCCATGTTCAGCCGCTCGACCAGCTTGGCAGCATCGAGCCCGTCTATCTGCAGAGTGAACCGGCGCGTTTCGGCCGTGCCAAGCGTGAGGCGCGTTGGCCGCAAAGTCAGCTGGCCGCCGAGGAAAGGCCACTGCGCGCCATCGACGTCGAGGATCAGGCCGGGCCGGATGGCAAAGACCAGTTCGCCATCATTGACTTCGATCCCGGGGTTGATCGAGGCTATTTTCAGCCGTTGGCCGGGGGCTGTGACAATGCCGAGCAGGTCCGTGAATTCTACAGTCCCGGAAAGGCCCCGGACCGGCCCGAAAGCGGCGGCAAAATCGAAATTGTCCGTAGTGAAGCTGCCACTGCTGGTGACGCCCGCACTGTTCCAGTCGATCCGCCCCGAGCCGCGGACCACGCCCTGTGCATTGGCGAGCACGCCCAGCGCGAGCCGCGAGACCTGATCGGGCTGCAACTGGCGATCGAACTGGATGCCGCCCACCGCGAGATCGGCATTGCCGCTGCCGCTGGCCAGATCGTGCCGGATTGCCGTGCGCACGATCAGCCGATTGCTGGCCGGTTCGTGCAAGTCGGCGCTGGCGACAATCCGGTTGTCTGCCAGCGTCAGGCTTCCCCCGCGCCCGGAGAGCGGTTGAAAGCGATCGTCGGTATTGCGGTCTTCGAGCCTGAAGCTGCCATCGGCAATCACCAGCCGGCCCCCGGCATAGCGCCAGGTGCCGCTGGCATCGAGCAAATCGAGCGGTACACCGGCCAGCAGCACTTGCGTACCCGCAAATGCGCCCGTCAGGTCATTGCCAATCCGCGCCGTCAGGTTCGCAAGGCGAAAGCGCGAAGCATGGGCGGCCGGGCCGAGCGCCACGTCGAGGCTTCGCGCCGCGAGCGAACCGGGCACTGCAAAGCCGACGGGCCCGCCGGCAATGCGGATCGGGGTTCTGCCAAGCATGCCCGCGACATTGAGCGAAGGCGCACCGGCCGCGATGCGCAGCCCGCCAGCGCCCGAGCGGACAATCGCGCCGCCCGGCTGCGGGCAGAGCGTGATAGACTGGCCAGATAGCTTCAGGGCCGCGATTGACAGGCTGTCGAAGCGCAGCGGCGTGCATTTGCGGCCAATCGCCAGCCCCGCGCCTTGCGACCAATTGCCTTCCAGCGGCACGATAAGGCCGCGCGCCTCGCCGCCCGGCAGCGGGCCGGACAGGCGCACTGTCCCCGAAAATCCCAGCGCACCGTTCGCGGCCTGCACGAGTGACATGCGCGGCAGCGCCAGCCGCGCCGCGCCCGCGGAATATTCGGCCATGATCATCTGCATGACGATGCCGCCGCCCGCCGCGCGCTCCATCCGTCCCGCCATTTGCGGCAACCCGCGTCCGCCAGTGGTGAAATTGGCGATCAGTCGGGGCGTCCCGCCGGGAGCCTGACTGTAGGACATGCGCGAGACGGCCACCAGGGTCTGACCGCTGGCCCCGCGCAGGCTGGCCTGCGGCATGACCAGCATCAAGCCTTCCGCCCCGTTGCGAGCGAGAAAGCTGGCGGCAAAACGGCTGCCCGCTGTCTCACGCGCAAGCGCGGCGCGAAGTTGGGCTGCCAGCGGCGCGGCCAGCGTGCCTTTTCCGCTCGCTTCCAGGCTGGCCAGCATGGTCGACAGGCCCGGCCCCGGTCTCACGTCCGTGCCGCCGACATCGCCGCTCAGTTCCATTCGCGCAAAGTTTTGCTGCGCGCGCAGCGCGCCTTTGGCCGCGACATTGCCAACCGCCAGCGAACCCGAGGTGAGGCGGCTGGCACCAAGGTCATATTGCGCGTTGAGCGCCTGCTTGCGCCAGGTGAACCGCGTTGTTCCTCCAGCGGAAGCCAGCGAAGTGCTGCCCAGCGCAAGGCCACCAGATTGCAGCATGGCCTTGCCCTCTGCGCCGTCGAGCGCGGCGTCAAACGTGGCCTGCAGTGCAAGCGCCGACTGGGCCAGCCTGATCTGGCGGCGAGTGCAATTCAGTGCCCCCACGCGCAAAGGGCCGTCAAAAGTAGGCTTTTCGCTCGTGACGGTGACTTTGCCATAGACGCTGGCGCCAGTAATCGCACAGTCGTCGATCTGGCCGGTCGGCAGAACGGCAGCGACAATCCCGGCAAAACCGCCACGCAGCGGGCCCGCCCCTTCGATCTTGGCCCCGGCAATGCCCACTGGCAGGGCAACGCGCACGCGCCCGTCGACAATGCCGAGGTCAAGATCGGGCAGCCTGAACGGAACTTGCTTGCCCGTGTAGATCAAGGGATCGAGACTGCCGAAACTGACCCGGCCATTTTTCCAGCGGCCATAGAGTCGCGGGCGTTCCAGCGAGATCCTGCCAATGCCGGGCAATCCCCAGCGCGGCTTGATAGCAACTGTCACCCGCTCGACAGTCAGGTCCGGTAGCGCGGGATCGCCAATCACGACATTGCGCAGGACTTGCCGGTCGGTGCCGATCGATTCGATTTCATAGCGCGCCGGAACGCCCAGCCGGGAAATCTGGCCGGCGATGTAGTTATCGGCAAGGCGTTCGCGCGAAAACCAGGCTACGGCCAGTGCGACGACCAGCAGAGCGGCGAAGATCGCGAGAGCCAGCGGCCAGATCCTTCGGCGGACGCGGCGTTCAACCTCGGCAGGCGCTTCGCTGTTTCCGTGCGATGCCGGATGATCGTCCGTGACCTGCGCCATGCGTCTCACTCTTGCGCCCAAGCAAAGGCAAAGGCAATGCTGGGGCGGGGCAATGCTTGGGCAGCGCGCCGCCGCTTGGCGACAGATGATGCGGCCTAGCTGAATGGGGAGATAACGGTCATGGCTTTGTGGGGTTCCCGGCGCGGCGTGCTGGCCGTGCATGGCTGATCCGGCCGCCCCGGCTTCGGCGCCGATTGCCGGCACTGATCCTTCAGGCCACCGAGCCCGTCTGCGCGGGCGGCTGCTGGCCGGTGATGTCGATGCGCTCGCCGATCACGAGATCGTTGAATACCTGCTGATGACCGCGATTCCCCGCCGCGATGTCAAACCGTTGGCGCGCAGTCTGGTGCAGCGCTTCGGCGGCCTCGCCGGCGTGCTGGGCGCCGATCCGCGCGCGCTGGCCGCGCATCCCGGCATGGGCGAAACCAGCGCGGCGGCGCTGCGCATTGTCGCCATTGCCGCGCGGCGCATGGCGCGCGAAGTGGTGCGCGAAGCGCCGGTCATTTCCAGCTGGCAGGCGCTGATCGACTATCTCACCATCGACATGGCGCACCTGACCGTGGAGCGGGTGCGGGTGCTCTATCTCGATACGCACAACCGGCTGGTGCACGATTGGCACGCAGGCGACGGCTCTATCGACGAGGCGGCAATCCATCCGCGCGAAGTCATTCGAAAGGCGCTCGATCTGGGCTCGACAGCGCTTATCCTGGTACATAATCATCCCTCAGGCACGCCCGAGCCGAGCCGCGCCGATATCCAGATCACCAACCGCATTGCCGAAGCAGGCAGGCTGATGGGCGTGGTCGTGCATGATCATGTCGTGATCGGGCGCGAAGGGCACGTCAGTTTCAAGGCGAAAGGGTTGATCTGACATGTGTGTCGCGGCGCTGGCTTGGCAGGCCCACCCGGATTGGCCACTGGTCGTCGCCGCCAATCGTGATGAGTACCACGAGCGCCCCACTGCCGCGCTTCACCGCTGGGAGGATGGCACGCTGGCCGGGCAGGACTTGCGCGCAGGCGGCACATGGCTTGGCTTGAATGAAAGTGGCAGGCTGGCGCTGGTGACGAATTTCCGCGTCGAGGGCTTTCCCAAGAGCGGCATGGCCTCGCGCGGGCGGCTGGTGACGGATTGGCTGATGGAGGGGCTGGTGGCCGACGGGGCGGAGATGAACCCGTTCAATCTGCTGGTGGCCGATCGCCAATCGGCCCGCCTGGTGAGCAATTGGCCCGAGGAATCCGAACACCTGCTGGGCGCGGGTGTGCACGGCGTATCGAATGGCGCATTTGACCGGCCATGGCCCAAGGCGCGGCGACTGTGCGATGATCTGGCGGGTTGGCTGGCCCATGATGCGGGCGATTTTGCCGGGCTGTTCAGCGCGCTCAGGAACGAAGCGCCATTTCCTGAAGAGGATGCGGGCGAGGGCCCTGAACCATCCTATTCAGGCGTCTTCATCCGCAACCCTGTCTACGGCACGCGCTGCAGCACAATCGTTGCCGTCGCGCGCGACGGGCAAGGCATGATCAGCGAGCGCCGCTTCTCGCCCACCGGCGAACCGGCGGGCGAGACTAAGCTTCATTTCGAATGGAATTTGCTGGACTAGTTCAGTCGTGCTTCTTGTCGCGGCGCGAACTGACCATGCCCGGCGCGACGAATCCGATCGGATTGACTTCCATCGCGCGTTTTTTGAGCTCGCCTTTCATTTTTGCGTACTCTTCCTCCATTTCCGGAGTCACAGTGGCGCGGCTGTCGGCAAGCGCGGCGTCGAAATCCTCGCGCACTACGGTCTTGGCGTTTTCCCCGCGGGTGCGGATCGCGATCAGGCCGGCGCGGCGGACCACGTCTTCCAGATCGGCGCCCGTAAAGCGCTCGGTCTTGGCGGCAATGGCGGCCAGATCGACATCCTTGCCCAGCGGCATGCGGGCCGTGTGGATTCGCAGGATATGTTCGCGCCCGGCTGCGTCAGGCGTGCCGACATAGACAAGCTCGTCCAGCCTGCCCGGGCGCAGCAGCGCCGGGTCGATCAGAGCGGGCCGGTTGGTCGCACCGATCAGCACGATCGACTGCATTTCCTCCAGCCCGTCCATTTCGGCCAGGATGGTATTGACCACGCGCGCCGTAACTTGCGGCTCTCCCATCGATCCGCCGCTCCCGCGCGCGGGCACCAGGCTGTCGATCTCGTCGATGAAAATGACGCAGGGCGCGACTTGCCGTGCACGCGCGAACAGGCGCGACAGCTGCTGCTCGCTTTCGCCGTACCATTTGCTGAGCAAGTCCGAACTCTTCACCGAAATGAAGTTCGCCTCGGCTTCCTTGGCGACAGCCTTGGCCAGCAGAGTCTTGCCAGTCCCAGGCGGACCATAGAGCAGGAACCCTTTGGCCGGGCGAATGCCCAAGCGGCGGAATGCGTCCGGATTGCGCAATGGCAGCTCGACGCCTTCCTTCAGCTTCATCTGCGCTTCGTCCAGCCCGCCGACATCGTCCCAGCCGATGTTGGGAACCTCGACCATCACTTCGCGCATGGCGCTAGGCTGCACGCGCTTCAGGGCTTCGAGGAAATCGTCCCGCGTGACCGAGAGACTCTCGAGAACTTCGGCCGGGATGGTCTGCGCTTCCAGATCGAGCTGCGGCATGATCCGGCGAACCGACTCGATCGCCGCCTCGCGGGCCAGCGCGGCAATGTCCGCGCCGACAAAGCCATGAGTCGTGCGCGCCAGCTCATCAAGATCGACGCCTTCGCCCAGCGGCATGCCGCGGGTGTGGATGCCGATGATCTCGCGCCGGCCGCTCTCGTCAGGCACGCCGATGATGATCTCGCGGTCAAACCGGCCGGGACGGCGCAGGGCCTCGTCGATGGCATCGGGGCGGTTAGTGGCGGCAATGACGACGAGGTTGGAGCGGGAATGCAGCCCGTCCATCAGAGTCAGCAACTGGGCGACCAGGCGTTTCTCGGCCTCGCCGGAAACCTGCCCGCGCTTGGGCGCGATCGAATCGATCTCGTCGATGAAGATGATCGCGGGCGCGGCCTTGGTCGCTTCCTCGAACACCTCGCGCAGCCGCTTTTCGCTCTCGCCATAGGCCGAGCCCATGATTTCCGGGCCATTGATCGTGAAGAAACTGGCTTCGCTCTCATTGGCAACCGCGCGGGCAAGCCGCGTCTTGCCAGTCCCCGGCGGGCCGTGGAGCAGCACGCCGCGCGGTGGATCGACGCCCAGCCGGGTGAACAATTCGGGATAGCGCAGCGGCAATTCAACCATTTCGCGCAGCTGGCGAATGGTATCGCCCATGCCGCCGACGTCGTCATAGTTGATCTCGGCGCGGCTATCGCGGGCTTCCTCGAACTCCTCGCGCATCTCGACTTCGGTGTTCTCGTCGATGTGCACGATGCCCTTTGGACTGGTCGACACGACCGTGAGGCGGATCTGGGTCAGGGCATAGGCCGGGGCATTGAACATGCGCGCCACTTGCGGCGGCATGTCCCGCACTTGTTGCTGGCCGGTCGTGGCCACCAGGTCACCAGCCAGCAGTGGGCGGGCGAAGAAATTGCGCTTGAGCGCCTCAGCCGGGCCTTGCAGCCGCATTTCGCGCTGCGCCGGGGCAAAGACCACGCGAGTCGCCGGGCGTGATTCTGCCTTGCGCACTTCGACGTGATCGCCCGAACCCACTTCGGCATTGGCGCGCTGCAGGCCGTCGAGCCGAATCACTTCAAGCCCTTCGTCCTCGGCATAGGCCAGGACCGCGCGGGCAGGCGTGCTGCGTTTGCCGACGACTTCGATCACATCGCCTTCGGTAATCCCCAGTGTCGCCATGGCCGATTTGGGGAGTCGGGCAATGCCGTGGCCGCTTTCTTCCTGGCGGGCCGCCGCGACTTGCAGCCGCACGTCCTTCGCTTCCACACTTGCCGCCACTTCGGCCATGATGATCCTTCCAGTTGCTTCGAGACCGGAAGCTAGGAACTGGCGGGGCGGATTGCAATTGGAGCGCAGGCACGAGGTGTGCCGGGCAAAGATTCGCGCCGCGCGTTGCAGGCAACAATTGCCGAAAGCGGCAGGCCCCTGGAGGAAGTGAAAAAAAGGCCCGGACGTTGCCGTCCGGGCCTTGGGAGTTTTGGGAGAGGATGCCTGAAAGGCCCGTCCTATTTGCAGCGGTGTCAGTCATGTTGCAAGTGCGAAAAGCTCACAATTAGTTGCAAAAATTGCAATCAAGGCATAAAATTTTGCAACGCACTGATTAAATGGCATTAAAATTTCCACACCTTCCGCCCCATTAACCTCATAAACTGTCAGTCAATGCCAGTTGCTGCTATGCAGCAATGACGCTTGACGCCAGACTCTTAGCTGATTCTAGTGGGCGAGAAGCAATGCAGGGCCAGACGGATCGCTCAAGAAATGATCAGTAACGCCGCCAAACAGGTATTCTCGCATGCGGCTCTTGCCATAAGCGCCCATGACCAGCAGCCCGGCGCCCCGTTCGCGCACAGCCCGCGCCAGCGTTTCCTGAGTCGAACCGTGCCGGGTCAGTTCAACGAGTTCTGCCTTGATCCCGTGGCGCGAAAGGTAGGCCAATGCCTCGATGCCGCCAAAGCCGCCCGGTTTTTCCAGAACCGTCAGCAGAAGGACTTCTCCGCACTCACGCAAGATCGGCACCGCGCCGCGCAGCGCGGCGGCAGCTTCGTTGCCGCCATCCCAGCCGATACAGGCAGTCGCGACCGGGAATTTGACTCCGCCGCCCTTTCCTTCCGGAACGACCAGCACTGGCGAGCGCGTGAGAATCGCAAGTTGGCCCGCGACATCCTGCCCGCGCGAAACGACCATTATGTCGGACAGGCGCGAGGAAAGTTCCATGGCCTCGACCGGATCGAACTCGCTGCGCACGATATCGTAAGGTACGTCCTGCCCGCGCAGCCGCGCATTGAGGGTTTCGGCAAGTTCGGCATCATCCGCCAGGGCCTGTTCCATCGCTTTGGCCGCGAGGTAGCTTCCGCCCGTGGGGTCGATGGTGATGTAGCGTGCGATCGCGGAGGCGATCTGGACAGTGAGGTGGCCATCCACTGCCCGTGCGAGCGACAGGCCGGTTTCGAGGCGGTCGTCCAGCGAAGGTCCACGATCTGCATTGACAAGTATCGAGCGCATTATCTTTCTCCCTCTGTGTCTGGAGGAAGTTGACCACATTAAACGCATGGTAGCCATGATTCTAATCAAATTGCCCAAGTCGTGCTAAATGCCGCGACTTGCCTTTCTTCGCGGGGATTTCTCCGACCCGATCTGGAGCGTTCATGAACAAACTTTATCCCGATGCAGTCTCGGCGCTTGATGGCCTCCTGAGCGACGGTTTGTTGATAGCCTCCGGCGGCTTCGGCCTTTGCGGCGTTCCAGAACGCTTGCTGGATGCGGTCCAGGCCAGCGGCGTCAAGGGGCTGACTTTTGCTTCTAACAATGCGGGTATCGATAACGAGGGCATCGGCAAGCTGCTGCGCACGCGGCAGGTCAGCAAGATGATCGCGAGCTACGTTGGCGAGAACAAGGAATTCGAGCGGCAGTATCTGGCGGGCGAGCTGGCAGTGGAGTTCTGCCCGCAAGGCACTCTGGCCGAACGCATGCGCGCGGGAGGTGCAGGCATTCCCGGCTTCTACACCAAGACCGGGGTCGGCACGCTGGTCGCCGAGGGCAAGGAAGTGAAAGAATTCGGCGGTGAAGAGTACATTCTCGAGCGCGGCATTTTTGCCGATCTTGCGTTGGTGAAGGCGTGGAAGGCGGACACCACCGGCAATGTCGTGTTCCGCAAGACCGCGCGTAATTTCAATGTGCCTGCCGCCACGTGCGGCAAGGTCTGTGTGGTCGAAGTGGAAGAAGTCGTCGCGCCGGGCGAACTGAACCCTGACTGCATTCATCTGCCTGGCGTTTATGTCCAGCGCATGATTGTGGGCAGCCCCTATGACAAGAAGATCGAATTCCGCACCACTCGCGCAACGGATATGGGCTGATGACCAGGCACGATCACATCGCCAAAGGCTGGAGCCGCGACCAGATGGCCGCCCGCGTCGCGCAGGAATTGCGTGACGGCTATTACGTCAACCTCGGCATCGGCATCCCGACTCTGGTGGCCAATCATGTGCCTCAAAGCATCACGGTGACGCTGCAGAGCGAAAACGGCATGCTGGGCATCGGCCCGTTCCCGACCGAGGACGAAATCGACGCCGATCTGATCAATGCCGGCAAGCAGACGATCAGCGAACTGCCGCACTCGGCCTATTTCGATAGCGCCCAGTCCTTCGCGATGATTCGCGGCGGGCACATCGATTTGACCGTGCTGGGGGCTATGGAAGTTGCCGAAAACGGCGACATTGCCAACTGGATGATCCCGGGCAAGATGGTGAAAGGCATGGGCGGGGCGATGGATCTGGTCGCCGGAGTCAAACGCATCATTGTGGTGATGGAACACTGCGCCAAGGATGGCAGCCCCAAATTCATCCCGGCCTGCACTCTGCCGCTGACCGGGCGCAATGTGGTCGACATGATTGTCACAGACCTGGCAGTGTTCAGCCGGCCTGACCATGACAGTCCGTTCCGGCTCGTCGAATGCGCGCCGGGGGTCAGCGCTGAGGACGTCGCCGCGCGGACCACGGCACATTATACCGCCTGACGGCGAGTCATCGCGCTGCCAAGGCGCTTGCGCCGCCATCGCCGCTTTCGCAGGTTGCCACATAAGAATGGCGGCCGCATAATTCCTTGGTGAGAGGATCTTAAAACCACCCCCTGAAAGGTATGACACATGAAAGAACTGCGTTTTGACGGCCAGACCGCGATTGTCACGGGCGCTGGCGGCAACCCCAGCCTCGGGCGCGCCCATGCAATGCTGCTTGCCGCGCGCGGAGCCAATGTCGTGGTCAACGATATCGGCAGCAAGCACGCGCCCGGTCCCGCAACCGCCCAAGGCGTGGTGGACGAAATCCTGGCGCTGGGCGGACAGGCCGTCGCCGATGACAATTCCGTCGCGACCCTGGCCGGTGCCGAGGCCATCGTGAAGACGGCCATGGATGCCTATGGCCGGGTCGATATTCTGGTGAACAACGCCGGCGTGGTGTTCAATGTCGGGGTCGAGGAACTGGCGCCGCAGGATTATCAGCGCACGATCGACGTCAATCTGATGGGTCCGATGTGGATGGCGCGCGCCGTCTGGCCGATCATGCGCAAACAGGCTTATGGCCGCATCGTCAACATCACGTCCGGATCGATGTACGGCTTCGCGCTGCAGGCAGCCTATGCAGCCAGCAAGGGCGGCATGTGGGGCCTCACTCGCGGACTCGCGGCGGAAGGCGAACGCTATGGCATCAAGGTCAATGCGCTTTCGCCCGGTGCTTTCACCCGCATGGTGATCGGCTCGCAGGAGGAAGACTGCAAGACCTTCCAGGGCACCAAGGCATACATGCCCGCCGAAATCGTTTCACCCGGCGTCGCATTCCTGTGTCATGAGCAATGTCCGGTGACCGGCGAATGTCTCGACGTCATGGGCGGCGCGGCACGCCGCACTTATATGGCGTGGACAGATGGTATCAGGGATCCCGAGCTGACGATCGAGAAGATTGCCGAGCGTTGGGACGAGATCATGGGCGGTGCTTCAAGCCAGCTGATTCCGATCGCCATGATGGACGGGTTCGAGCGTCACGACAAACCCTACGTGCCCAGCCCGGTCGAGGCCTGAGCCTAGTCCGGCAGGCGCGGCAGTCCTTCGGGAACAGCGCCTGCCGGGTCTTGCCCGATCAGACCATCGCACCGAGAATGTCGCGGATGGCGACGAAGGCGAAGCAGACCGAACTGTCGGCAATGCCATAGGGCAGGAACAGGTCTTCACCGACGCGAATGGCGCCGCAAGTATAGACGACATTGGGGACATAGCCCTCGCGGTCTTCATCGACCGCTGAGAGAATTGGATAGGGCGTGCGGCCGAGCACGATCGAGGGATCGTCCTTGTCGAGCAGCGCCGCGCCAATGGCATATTTGCGCATCGCGCCCACGCCGTGGGTCAGGACCAGCCAGCCCTCGTCGAGTTCGATGGGCGCGCCGCAATTGCCGATCTGCACGAGCTCCCAGGGGAACTTCGGTTCGAGCAGAAGTGTGCCGCCTTCCCAATAGTCAATCTTGTCGGAACGCAGCAGATAGAGGTTCTTGCCGTCCTGGCGGCCAATCATCATGAACTCGCCGCCCACTTTGCGCGGGAACAGCGCCATGCCCTTGTTTACCCCTGCAGCGCCCTTGATCGGCGATAGAGTGAAATCGCGAAAATCGCGCGTGCGGAGCAGCTCGGAGCGGATGGCGCGGCCGCTGTAAGCGGTGTAGGTTCCGATCCATTCACTCTTGCCGCTGTCCCGGGTGAATTCCACCAGCCGGAGATCTTCCAGGCCATTGCGCTGCGCCTCGGTGATCGGAAAAATCACCATGCCCGAAATCGTACTATCGCGGTGGCGATAAACTGAAATCGTATCGTCAGGTTTGTCATGACGATGCTGCCCGAGCATAGCCGCTGTGGCGAAGGGCGGCTGCGGCATCAGCGAGAGGCTGCGCCCCGGGGATATGATGCCTTCACGAAAAGCAATCGTCGATATGTGTCCTTCGCCGACCGCGCGAAGCGAAATCAGGATTCGCACATGCCCTTCCGGTAATCCGCTCTGGTCGGGATGGCGCACCACGCTGGGGTTCATCAATGCGGCGGCGGAAAAGCTGTATTCGTGGCAGAAATAGGCACCGATTAGCCGGCGGGTCTCGCGCTTGACCACTTGACCGGCCAGACCCAGCTTGGGTTCAATCTCGGCATAGCGATCATCGAAGACTTTCTCGATCTGCCAATGGCGACCTTCGAAATCGCCCAGCACGATCCCCAGTTCCGCCCGCACAGTGCGCGGATCGAGCGCCAGGATGTCGCGGGCCAGTTTTTGCACGCGCTCAAGGTCAGGCCCGCTTGCCTGCCAGGCGAGATGGAAAGGCCGAACCACGACGCGCGCGGGGTCGGCCGAGAGCCGCTCGGCATGATGCAACAAGTCAATCACGTATGTTCCATGCCCCGATTCGCCCGCGCAATACGCCGCATGCCGCAAGTCGCCAGCTGCCACGCCAGCACTGACTCTGCGCCTTCGTTGAGATTTACGCCGCGCGGGTTGAGACCATCGTGGCAAGTGCCCGATTGCGGGTCGCCGACTGCGATGCCCCGGTCATTTGCACCGCTGAACCAGTCATAGGCGCGGCGGGCATCGTTCAGCCACATCATGTCGCCGTTCGCATCGAATGAGGCAATGCAGGCATCGATCGCTGCCCAGGCTTCCACGGGCTGTTGGTCAAACGGCCGCGGCGCTTCGAAATCCCGGCCGAAGCTCTCGGATCCGACGGGACGGAAGTGACCTGCACTGTTGGTCTGCAATTCCATCAGCCAGGTCAGCGAAGTCAGCCCGCAGGCCAGCATGTCCGATCGGCCCAGCCGCATGCCCGCGCGGATCATCGCTTCTGGCAGCCGGCAATTGTCATAGGCCAGACGGTTTTCAAACCACGGCCAGTCTGACTGTCTGACATTCTCGAACAGCGTAAGCAGGCGCTCTGCGCCTTCGCTCAGGATTTGTCGCGCGAGCAAATGATCTGGCGCGGCGTCCAGCAGATAGTCTGCCCCCAGCATGGCGAACGCGGCTGCACGCGGCGAGCCGAACTTCAGTGCGGAAGGCGCAGCAGTATCGAACAGGCTCTGCGCCCAGCGCCGCAACCCCGGCGTCAGGCCCTCGCGGGCTGTTGCCCCCAATGCCCAGATCGAGCGACCGCAGCTGTCTTCGGAGCCCTTGGGTTCCAGCCAGCGGCGGTCAAACGACATGAAGTTGCGAAACTCGCCGATGTCCGCATTCCAGGCTGACTGGACGAAGGCGGCAAAAATGGCTGCAAGGCGCCCGCGGTGCGGCTCGGCCTCTTTCCCGAGGCGGTTCATCAGCATGAGCGCGCGCGCGTTGTCATCAACGCAGTAGCCATGTGCCCGGTCGGGAATCGAGTGGATTGAATGCTGCAGGATGCCGGTATCATCGCAAATGCGCAGCAGGCCGCCAATGCCGATGCGACCAAAAGTGGCGAGCGTCGGCTGGGCGATCCGCGCTGCGTCAATTGCTTCGAAGCAGCGTTCGGCAAATGCCGGCCAGATCATCGCACGGCCGCGCCCATAGGCCCGCCATTGCAAGGCGCCCATCCGTTCAGGATTTTCGAGCAATGCGCTGACTTCCTGCGCTATCGCTTCGCTGTCTCCAAAAGGCACGATCACGCCATGGTCATCACCCAGCAATTCCAGCGCGTGGACATAAGGCGTGGAAACCACTGCCTTGCCCAGTGCCACAGCATAGGACAGCGTCCCTGAGGTCGATTGCGCCGCACCCGGATAAGGGGTGATATAGATGTCTGCCGCTTCAATCAGATCGAGAAGCTCTTCGGTTTCGACGAAACGGTCGATCCAGTGGATGTGGTTTTCGACATTGAGGCTGGAGGCAAGCTGCTTCAGGCCATCACGATAGGCTTCACCTTCGCGTGCTACGAGATTGGGATGGGTTGCGCCGACGATGCAATAAACGACGTCTGGATCATTAGCGACAATGGCGGGTAGCGCGCGCACCACGGTTTCGATGCCCTTGCCCGGTGACAGCAGGCCGAAAGTCATCAGGATCTTTCGCCCCGTAAATCCGAATTTCTGCTTGAACTGGGCCGAGCGGCCAAAAGGGCGGTCCGGAACTCCGTGAGGTATGACGACAATCTGGTCTTCATCCGCGCGATAAACCGAGCGCAAGATAAAGCGCGAGCGCTCCGACATGACGACCAGTTTCGACGCGAGGCCGAGAAGCCGCTGCATGACATGCGCCTGCGCCGGATCCGGGTCCGGCAACACAGTATGCAGCGTGATCACCAGGGGCGCTGCTATCCGTTCGAGCAATTCGAGCACCATCTCGCCGGCCGGGCCGCCGAACAGGCCAAATTCGTGCTGGAGCCATACGATATCCGCACCGCTGGCATTGATGCTGCGTGCCGCGGCGCAGTAACTTTCCGGATCATTGTCGATAATCGTCGCGGATACGGCGTCGTCGAAACGCGTATCGTCGTGAGCGGGGGCCATCGCATAGACATCGACTGCCAGGCCGGGCGAGGCTTTTGTCAGCGAGGCATGCATATCGGCGGTGAATGTCGCAATTCCGCAGCGGCGCGGCGTGAAACCGCCAACCAGCGCCACGCGCTGCGGCATGGGGGATGGAGCTTCGGCGCCCGCCGGTTCACGTTCCACAAATCCCAGCAAGGACGCAGTTTCCATCAGCACGTGGCAGTCTCCAGATTAGAGGGAGCAAATGTCAGCCTGCGTGCATCCCGCATTTGCCATTCAATAACGACAGTTGACGCGAAAAGTTCCTTCGCCCGGCCCACGCACAAAACGTCTGGCGGAACTTTCTGGCCGGCGAGATGTTGAAGCTCTGAGCTCATGACGGTCCTCGCCAGATGAGCGCCTGACCGGTCTACCGGATCAGATCACTTCTCAAGGAGAGGCAAGATGCGAACACTTACCACAGCCATGATCGGCGCGCTAATGCTCACTGGCTGCGCCAGCAGCTATGGCTATGATCGCCCATCGAGCAATTGGCGGTATTACGACTACAACCGTCCCGATCCGAGTTATAATGGCTACGATGCAGGGCGTTATTATCGCGACGGACCTCAGTATCGTGAACGCCGCCTATCCTATCGTGACCGCGTCTATCGCGGACAGGATGGCCGGTATTATTGCCGCCGTTCGGACGGCACCACCGGTCTAGTGGTTGGCGCTATCGTCGGCGGTGTTCTTGGCAACCAGATTGCACCGGGCGGCTCGGAAGTACTTGGAACAATTATCGGTGCCGGCGCCGGTGCGTTGGCAGGCCAGGCCATCGATCGCGGTGACGCTCGCTGTCGCTAATTGATCAGAGCCGGGTGGCGCGGAAAGCGCTTCCCGGCTCTTTTCCTGGCATTCTTCGGGAAAGTCAGGCGACTCGGGTTACCTGATCTACGTCGGCTGGGCCGTCGATCAACAGCGCCAAGGCTTTGCGCCCGCGCGCCAAGCGGCTCTTGATCGTGCCAATCGCCACTCCGATTATTTCAGCGGCTTCTTCGTATGACGCCCCGTTGGCACCGATCAGCAGCAAGACTTCGCGTTGCTCGAGCGGCAGCTTTTGCAAGGCCTTGGCGACATCAGTGACGTGGATGGAATGTTGCTGGGCCGGCGCTTCGACCAGCACGCGCTCCGCGACTTCCGGATCCCAGCTGGTCATGCGTTTGTCCTTGCGCAAAGTCGTGTAGAACTGATTGCGCAGGATCATGAACATCCAGGCCCGAAAATTGGTGCCAGGCGTAAAGCTTGCCCGCGCGGCCCAGCCGCGCACCAGGGCATCTTGCGCCATATCGTCAGCCATGTCGCGCCAGCCACACAGGCCGCGCGCAAATGTGCGTAGTGCCGGTATAAGCGCAACCAACTGGTCCCTGAACACCTCGTCAGCCGCAAGGGCTTCAGCAGAGGGTTCCGGTTTGGGAGAATGCGCGTTCATTTTTTTGCCGCGGGCTTGGCCGAAGCAATCTTGGCATCGATCTCGTCGAGAATTCGCAAGAAGTCATCGGGCAGGGCCTCACTCGCAACAGCCTGATGCAATTGCTTCAATGCTGCCGCAACCGGATCAAAGGCGGTTTCGGCGTGTGGCATTTTCGCTTCCTTCGACGGCGTATCCTTGGCCATTCAGTCCTGCTTCCTCGCGTCATCCAACGGGTTAACCGGCGAGACGGAATAATGTTTCATCCTGCACGGAACTTTTTCTCGCTGGCGCGGTTATTGTTGTTTGAGGCAAGGATTGCGAATGTCACTGAAATCGGAATTAGCGCCGCAGCTTCCCTATCTTCGGCGGTATGCCCGTGCGCTTACCGGCTCCCAGACGCATGGCGATGCCGCGGTGCGTGAGTTTCTCTCAGCTTTGCTGGCCGCCCCCGAGCAGTACGAAACCAGCGAAAACGCCCGTATCGGACTTTACCGGGCATTTCACCGCTTGTGGAACGGACAAGCCAGCGTGGGCGCCGAAGGCGGCACGATCTCGGGGCTTTCGCTGCATCACCGCCAATCGCTTTTGCTGACGACTATCGAGGAATTTTCGGTGGCGGACGCCGCATCGATTGTGGGGAGTTCGACGGAAGAGATCTCTGCTGGCATCAAGGAAGCGCGCCAGGCGATTGCCGGCGACGTCGGAGCCCGTGTGCTGATCATTGAAGATGAAGCTATCATTGCCCTGCACATCCGCACCATCGTCGAAGAAATGGGCCACGAAGTAATCGGTGTCGCCCAGACGCGCAGTGAGGCAGTCCATCTCGGCACTGAGGCCAGGCCCGACCTGGTTCTCGCCGATATCAGCCTAGCCGACGGGTCCAGCGGGATTGACGCGGTCAAGGATCTCCTCGCAGTGATGGACGTGCCTGTCATCTTCATAACCGCCTTTCCCGAGCGCCTGCTCACCGGCGCGCGCCCCGAGCCCACCTATCTGGTCACCAAGCCCTTTATCTCGGAAACCGTTGCCGCAACGATCGGCCAGGCTTTGCTCCACCACCGCGAACGAGCCTCACTTGCCCGGACAGAGGATCCTGCGCAGGCGCAAAGTACTTCGTGAGGAACCTGGCACGACCGGGTGCCAGGGCGGCAAAGTGGCTCATGCCCATCTCGCCGGCCGCACTGACCCGGCTTGGATTTATACGTCGGGCAGCGCCTGATCGGCAAAACCCCATCCGCGCAGAGCAGAAGCGCGTTCTATCAATTTTGCCGCATCGCGGATCGAGAAGGGGTGCGCGTTCTTCATGGCCCGCAATTCCTCCCATGTAACCGGCACTGCCACGGGCGCGCCTTCGCGCGCGCGGGCTGAGTAGGGCACGACGGCGGTTGCCCCGCGCTGGTTGCGCAGCCAATCGATGAAGATGCGGCCTGCGCGCTTGCTCTTGCTCATGGTCGCAACGAAGCGATCAGGCTCGGCCTGGCTCATCGCCTCGGCGAACCGGCGGGCGAAATCCTTGTGTGTCTCCCAGTCGTGGCCGGGCTTGAGCGGCACTATCACGTGTACCCCTTTGCCGCCTGACAACATGGCAAAGGAAACCAGACCCAGATCGGCGAGGCGGGCGCGAATGTCCTCGGCGGCGCGAACGCATTCGCCAAAGCCCAATGACTCGTCAGGATCGAGGTCGAAAATCATGCGGTCGGGCCGCTCCACTTCGCTTGCCCGGGCCGCCCAGCCATGGAACTCGATCGTTCCCATCTGGACGCAGGCCACCAGACCTTCTGCATCCGTCACGTAGAGATAGTCCTCAGTGCCGCCGTCTTTTTCGCGGATCGGCACGTGCTGCACATGCGCGCCGAACGTGCCGCTGTCGTGCTTCTGGAAAAAGCACTTCTTGGCACGGCCCTGGGGGCAGCGGACAAGGCTTATCGGGCGGTCGGCGGCAAATGGCAGCATCAACGGCGCCACGGCGACATAATAGGCCGCAAGGTCGCCCTTGGTTTCACCGCTTTCGGGAAATATCACGCGCTCCGCACTCGTGATGTTGACGCTGATTGCGGCCTTTGGCGCGGCCTGCGGCATTTCGGGCGCAACTTCTTTTGCCGGCTTGTCGGCCCTGAGGCCCAGATAGCTGCCGTGCCGCACCCGGCCTTCAGCCGTCAGCTCGGCATAGGCGATTTCGGCGACCAGTTCGGGCTCAACCCAGGTCACCTTGCGCGCATCGCTTCGCTCGACTTCCAGCGGCGCGGTCTTGCGCGCAATCCGCGCAAGCCTCGCGGCGAGGTCTGCCATGTTCGCCGTATCGAATCCGGTGCCGACTTTGCCGCGATAGGTCAGCTTGCCCTTTATGTATTGCCCCAGCAGGAGCGATGAAAACGCCCTCGTTTTTGCCTCCGAGCGCGTCCAGCCGACGATGACGAATTCCTGCCGCCGCGTGCACTTCACCTTGATCCAATTCCTGGTGCGCCGCCCGGCATAAGCCGCGTCGATCCGCTTGGAGACGATACCCTCCTGGCCGGCGCGGCACATCGTCTCATACAGCGCCTCGCCCGCGCCGATGACATGATCCGCCACGAAAATCGGCGGCTGCGCGTCGCCAAGCAGGGCTTCCAGACGCTCCTTGCGCTCGATGGCCGGCCTTGCCGTCAGGTCCTCGCCATCGAGTTCGAGCAGATCGAAAGCGTGGAACTCAAGCTCGTCCTTCTCGGTCTGGCTGCCATGCCCGCGTTTCAGCACATCCTGCAGGCGCGAGAAGTCGGGATTTCCGTCCGAATCGCGGGCGATGATCTCGCCGTCGATCAGGCAGGGCGGCAAGTCCAATGCCGCTATGCGGGCGACGAGCGGGGCGAACTTGTCGGTCCAGTCCAGCCCGCTGCGCGTATGGACCACGACCTTGCTCCCTGCCGCGGCGATGAGCGCGCGGTACCCGTCGAACTTGATCTCATGCATCCACAAATTGCCGTCCGGTACCGCATCGACAAGCGTGGCGAGCTGAACGGGGCGGAATTTGGGAAGCTTGCTGCCGCTTTTGCGCCGCGCTGGCCGCAAGCTGTCGTTGCGGGCCGCCGCCTTTCGCATCGCGCGTGCGAAGCTGTCACCCTTCTTGCCTTTAAGCGAGAAAGCGCCTTCCTTGTCCGCTTCTATTTCGGCCATCGTGCGGCCGGTGAGAACACTGGTCAAGCCTCGGTCTACCAGCGCCTCACCGACCAGCGAATGCGCGTCACTGACTTTGCGCAGCAGCCAGTTTTCGCGCTTCTCGCCTGGGCGGCCCTTCATGCGCACCAGCAGCCACTCGCCTTTCATCCGCTCGCCATCGAGCGTGAAGTGCAAGTGTCCCTCCTCAAGGTCCTTCGCGCTCTTGCCGGGCAGCGGCGCCCAGGTCCCCTGATCCCACAGCATAACGGTTCCACCGCCGTATTCGCCCTTGGGAATGGTTCCCTCGAAACCGCCATAGGAGAGCGGATGATCTTCGGTGCGGACGGCCAGGCGCTTGTCGGCAGGGTCGGCGCTCGGCCCGCGGGTCACCGCCCAGGATTTGAGCACGCCATCGACCTCCAGCCGGAAATCCCAATGCAGCCGCGTCGCCGCGTGCTTCTGGACGATGAAACGGCCGCCGCCGCTTTTGTCGGCCTCGGCGCTTCGCTCTGGCTTGCCCGCCGGTTCACTGGTTTTGGCGAAATCGCGCTTGCGATTGTATTCGGCCAGCAGGTCAGCGGCGGCGGCTTTTTTGCCCACGGCTCAGGCCCGCTTGCGCTTGCCCGCAGCCGCTGGCTTGCCGCGCGCGGGCCCGGACGCGGCAGAGCTTTTCGGCGCATCAGCCTTCGCATCAGCGCCGACGGATTTCTTCAACGCGGCCATTAGATCGATGACATTGCCCTTGCCACTTGGCTCGGCCTCTGGGTCTTCAAGAATGCGCTTGTTGCTCTTTGACTTTGCTTTCTTGTCGATCAGGCGGTGGAGCGCATCGACATAGCGATCATGAAACTCGGCGGGCTTGAACGGGGCGGTCTTCTTTTCGATCAAGGTTGTGGCAAGATCGAGCAAATCGGCATCTGGCGCTTTTTCCTCGATCTCGTGGAAATAGCCCTGCGCCTTGTGCACTTCATCTGCATAGCGCAGCACTTCCATCACCAGGCCGCGGCCGCAAGGCTTGATCGACACCAGCTGTTCGCGCCCGCGCACGGCAAGCTGGCCAAGCCCGACCTTGCGCGTCTGGCGAAGCGCCTCGCGCAGAACGCCATAGGCTTCCTCGGCAAGGTCATCGGCGGGGACGACGAAATAGGGCTTGTCGTAGTAGAGCACGTCAATCTCGTCGGAACCGACGAATTGCACCAGTTCCAGCGTCTTGCGGCTCTCGATCTTGACTGCCTCGATCTCCTCGTCATCCAGCAGGACATAGTTGTCCTTCGAAATCTCGTAGCCCTTGATGATATCATCCCTGTCCACTGGTCCGACGCCAGGCGCGACTTTCTCGTAGCGGATGCGCTTGCCGCTTGGCTCGTGGATCTGGTGGAAGGCAATTGCAGCGCCGGAGCGGGTGGCAGGATAGATCTCGATCGGGATCGAAACCAGCGCCAGACGAAGCTGGCCTTTCCAAAAGGCGCGAGCGGGCATGGAGGATTCCTTCCTAGCCATGCTAAAGTCGTGCGGCGGGGCAGATGTTCCCATGCGGCGGCACCGCACCGGCAAACTCCGCGCCATACGGCCGGGACTGCGTGGTGAGCCCTGCTGGATTCGAACCAGCGACCTACTGATTAAAAGTCAGTTGCTCTACCGACTGAGCTAAGGGCCCGCACACGCTGGCGGTCCCTAGGCAGAGGGCGGGGCCGGGTCAAGCGCGCGTGAAGCTGGGCTATCGTCAGGCCGCCCAGCGGGTCGCGCCACTGCGGGGCAATCCGGCTGGCCGGGCCCAGCACAAAGGCGCGTTCGCGATAGGCGGTGTGCGGAATGGTGAGTGTTGGCGAAGACCAGGCGCCGCCTTGCCACAGCACGATGTCGATATCGATCACGCGCGGACCCCAGCGCCTGCCGCCGCGCCGCCGACCGAACTGGTGCTCGATGCGCTTCAGGCGCTCCAGCAGTCGCTCAGGACCGCCTGCAAAGCTCACCAGGGCAGCAGAATTGGCATAGCGGCGCAGCGAGGGCCCGAGAGGAAGGCTGGAAATGATTGGCGATGCGGCTTCGATTGTAACGCCGTCCCGCCCCAGCGCAGCCAGTGCTGCGCGCACCACCCGCTCAGGCGGGCCGTGGCGGGCATGGCGGCGGTTCGATCCCAGCGCGATCAGATAGAGAGACGGCAGCTCAGATGTCCTGCGTGAGGCGGCCATAGAGCTCCGGCCGGCGATCACGGAAAAAGCCCATCCCGGCCCGGTGCTTCGCCGACCGCGCAAGATCGAGCCGGGCGACCAGCACGCCGTTTTCCGCAGCGCCATATTCGGCAATCAGATCACCCCATTCATCGGCAATGAAGCTGTGGCCATAGAAAGCCTGCTCGCCTTCCCTGCCGATGCGGTTTGCAGCGACGACAGGCATGCAGTTCGACACGGCATGGCCCTGCATTGCCCGGCGCCACATGCGGCTGGTGTCGAGGTTATCGTCATAGGGTTCGGAACCGATGGCGGTGGGGTAAAACAGCACTTCCGCGCCCATCAGGGCCATGGCGCGCGCGCATTCGGGATACCACTGGTCCCAGCAGATACCGACCCCGATGCGAGTGCCGCAGACGTCCCAGACCCTGAATCCCGAATTGCCCGGACGAAAATAGAACTTTTCCTCGTAACCCGGCCCGTCGGGAATATGACTCTTGCGGTAAGTGCCCGCGATTTCGCCGCCGGCGTCGATCATCGCCAGGGTGTTGTAATAGTGCTGGCCATCGCGCTCGAAGAAACTGGTGGGGATGGCCACTTTCAGTTTTGCCGCCAGCGCCTGCATGGCCAGGACGGAAGGGTGCTCGGCTGTGGGCCGGGCCAGCGCGAACAGCGCTTCATCCTCGACGCTGCAAAAGTACGGGCCGGAAAACAGTTCGGGCGGAAGCACCACTTGCGCACCCGCCGCTGCCGCCTGCTCGACCAGCGCCGATACGGCAGCGATGTTCTCCGCCTCGTCCGGCGAATTCAGTGCGAGTTGCAGGGCGGCAACTGTGACGATTCTCATATTGCCTGCCTTTCGCCCGCCTGTCTCATTGTCGCTCCTTGTGTGGCGGATGACATGGTGTGGCGGATGACAATTCCGACACCAGTACCTATCTAGGAATTCGTTTTCCGGGAGTAATGGACAAATGGTCGAAACTGCAACGGCAATCGTCGCGGGGGGGTGCTTCTGGTGCACCGAAGCTGTGTTCCTTGATGTCGTGGGCGTAAGCGCGGTGGAGAGCGGCTATATCGGCGGCGCCACGGCCAACCCGACCTACCGTGAAGTCTGCTCGGGCGTGACGGGTCACGCCGAGGCCATTGCCGTGACTTACGATCCTGATGTTCTCGCTTATGGCGATTTGCTCGATATCTACATGGCGACGCATGATCCCACCCAGCTCAACCGGCAGGGCAATGATGTCGGCACGCAATATCGTTCGGCGATATTTCCGCTCGACGATACCCAGCGCGCCGAAGCCGAGGCCGCAATTGCCCGCTGGGATGCCGACCATCCCGGCCAGCGTGCCGTGACGACAATCGAAGGGCCGGCCACCTGGTATCCGGCGGAAGACTATCATCAGGCTTATTGGCAAGGCGAAGGGCAGCGAAATCCTTATTGTCTCGCGGTTATTCCGCCCAAGCTCGCCAAGCTGCGCAAGAGTTTTGCTGCGCGAGTCAAAGACTGAGCAGGCTGACCAAACGCGCCTGATGTGCGACGAATGGCATGCCGTGGGCATTCGTCCCGCGCAGATCGCCATTGGTCGCAGGAGCACTTGATCTCATGACGTCACTGGATTTTCTTGCGAGTCGGGGGTGTTGATCAGTGCCGGGGGGTGCCGATCGATACTTGGAAAAAATCATGCCCTTCGGTTCGCAAAATAGAAGTCGCAGTGTCCGGCATAAGATGGCGCAATTGCCCACGGGGACTGTTTGTCTGGACGCAGGTCTGAATGCAGCAACGTTTGGTCTTGACGATGGATGCCGCCCGATCGCAGCAGGTTCTGCCGGGGCCCTGTCATGACTTGGCTGGCCTTGCTGATCTTCGCGGCCGCTGCCGCGATGGCAATCACCAGCATCATCGTCACAGTTCAGCAATACGGCGGCATGGCGCTTGCGTTGCAACCGTCGCGCGTCACGGCACACCAATATGTAGGACGGCGCGGTATCGCCAGTCGCAGTGCACTGGGAACACCGCGTCGCGCGCTGGCGCGTGGGCGGCGAGCGCTGGGCGCCAGCCGCGGAATTGCCGAACTGGAATCGGCATCGCTAATGCCGGCAATGGTACGCCGCGCGGTGCCGGCCGGGCGAATGTGAAGGCGGCGGCGCGGATGTAGAGCATTGGGGAGAAAACCCGCACGGGCGGCGGGCCGAAAATGGGGGGAAGGATGTCATTTCTGACAATTACGCGCCACAGGCGCTTCGCTGTGCGGCAAAAAGTCCGCCTGCGCTCGCTGGGCGGCGAGGTGACGAGCGGTCTGATGATCGAAGTGTCGCTCGAAACATGCCGAATTGCTGCCAGCGCCCATCCGCGCTTCAGCCTCGATCAGGTCGTGACTCTGGAGATCGAGGGATTCGGGGATTTTCGCGCCCAGGTGAGGGCGGCAGGTGAGCGCTGCCTGGCGCTGCGCTTCCTGCAATCGATGCCGATTCCCGAACTGCACGAACTGGTCCGCTCCGCTGGAGACGAATCGCGCCCGATTCTAAAGCTGCCGGCCTTTGGTGCGGCCGTGTGACCCGAGCAGGCGCAAGCCCGCCCCAGGTCAGCATCAACAGCGGCAATGAGACTTGATCAGTCCCCTTCGCCGGGTTCGGCGGAGAAATAGGTTTCGAACTTGCCTTCCACGCCCTTGAACTCGTCCGCGTCGGGCGGGCTGTCCTTCTTGGTGGTCAGATTCGGCCACTCGGCGGAATACTTGGCATTCAGTTCAAGCCATTGTTCCAGACCGTTTTCGGTGTCCGGAAGGATGGCTTCGGCCGGGCATTCCGGCTCGCAAACGCCGCAATCGATGCATTCGCTGGGGTTGATCACCAGCATGTTCTCACCCTCGTAGAAGCAATCTACCGGGCAGACTTCCACGCAATCCATATATTTGCAGCGGATACAGGCGTCAGTGACGACATAAGTCATGGCTGCAAATCCCCTTTGGCAGCTTGGTTGGCAATGGGCGCTGCTAAAGGCAAATCCGCGCTGCCGTCAAGCACCCGATAGCAGCTTTGTGCTTCACTTGCCGGACCGCGTCGCGTCGGGAGCGCCAGAACCTCGATTGCCCGCACATGGTCGCCGTGAACAAGGATCAACCGGTCGCCCACCAGCACTTTGGCATGGGCCCGTTCAACCCGCCGGCCATTGAGCCGCATATGACCCTCCTCGGCCATGGCTTGCGCCACGGTCCGCGTTCGGGCGAGGCGGAGATACCAGAGGAGCTTGTCGATTCTCATCGCGTGGTTTTGATCCTCATGCAGGCTCCATCCACATTCTCCTAGCGCACCAGTTCCGCCAGCGCGGCAAAGGCGCCCTCCGCCGCCGGCTTGGCCTCTGACTCGCGGGGAGCGGCATGGCGCAACGGCTTCCAGCGCCAAAGCAACTGTGCGGGCGGCCCGAACGCGCCTTCGCGCAAAGGGCGCGGCATGATGGCGTTGAAACCCGCAAGGCCCAGCAGCCGCGCGAAACTCTCAATGGTGAGACCCGTGGAGACAGCTTTCGCCGGATTGATCGGGAACGAGCGCCGCCCTGCAGCGGCGCGCAAAGCGTGTGCTTCGCGCAGCAGCTTGTCGGCCATGTCGAGCCGCAACCATTGCTTGCCCAGCGATCGGTAGCCGGGCGGGATGACGCGGCCATGCCCGGAAAGGACCGGGGCAAGCACTGGCGGCATTGCAGCATGGGGCTGCGCCATCGGCCGTGCCAGCAAGCGGGCCATTTCCCGCCAGGTCGTCAGTTGGAGCGGCTTGAGCATTTGCGGCACGAAAAGGTCGAGCGCGCCGACACGAACGCCCAGCCGCGACAGCATCGCGCGCTGCGCGGGCTCGAGCCGGTCAAGCCCGGACGAACGCCGCTCCAGCATGCCGCCTGCTTCAACCAGCCGGATAAGCAGGGCTCGAAGCTCCGGGCCTGCGGCGGCGTCCCGGCTGGCTTCGTCGAGCTTGCGCAAGGGAGCCAGCGGGGAAAGTGCGAGGTCGAGCCAAGTTGCCAATGATGCCATCAGTTGATCGCGAGCGGCGGTGGGAAGACTCTCGAGCGCGGGATCGGCAATGAGGCGCGGGGACAGCGGCGTGCGCCCACGCTGGAGGCTGGCCAGCGCTTCGCCGGCCCACAGGATCGCGCCCCCCTCCAGCCGCAAGTCCGCTTCGCCGCGAGCGATGGCTGCGGCAAGATCGGCTGCGCGCTGCGCCGCGATGGCGGGAACGTGGCGCTCGGCGGCGGACAGCAGAAGTTTGCGCTCGCCATGCCGGGCTTGCGGGTCGACCATCAGGCGAAAGCCCCGCAGCGTGCCGATGGTTTCGCCATCGACCAGCACCACATCGCCTTCCACCCGCACGGGCAGAAGCGCCGCATCGGGCCCCAGCTTCTTCATCAGCACGGCCGTGCGCCGGTTGACGAAGCGTTCGGTCAGCCGCGCATGAAGCGCGTCGGACAGGCGGGCTTCCACCGCGCGGGCGCGGGCGGCCATTTCATCGCGGGCAAGCACCCAGTCAGGCCTCTGGGTGATGTAGGACCAGCTGCGCACGGAGGCGATGCGGCCTTGCAGCGTGTCAATATCGCCTGATGGGTTGTCGAGCGCGGCAATCGCCTGGGCAACATAGTCGGCGCCGATCTGGCCATGGCGCAGATCCTGCCACAGCCGCGCAACGAAGCGGCTATGGGTTTCCGCGCCATGCTGGCGGAAATCGGGCAGCGAGCAAGCCTGCCAGAAACGGCTGACTTGCGCCGCGCCGCGTACCTTGCCGACAATTTCGGGATCCTCGGCCAGCCGCCGCAGCACGGCCAGATCAATGGCTTCCGGTGCAGGCGCCAGCTCGGGCGAAAGAGGCGGTGCCTCGAGATCGCCAATCAGCGTTTCGATCGAATCGCAGCGCGGCTCCGCCTCACGCCAGAACAGCCGGGTGATCGGAGGGAAGCGGTGTTCCTCGATCGCATAGACTTCCTCGTCGGCGAATTCGGCGCCTTGCGCGGAATTGTTGCCCGATAGTGTGCCGAACGTGCCGTCGCGCTGGTGGCGTCCGGCGCGCCCGGCAATCTGCGCCATTTCCGCCGTCGTCAGACGCCGCTGGCGAACGCCGTCGAACTTGGAGAGCCCGGCAAAGGCGACATGGCCGATATCGAGATTGAGCCCCATGCCGATGGCATCGGTTGCCACGATATAATCGACCTCGCCCGACTGATAGAGCGCCACCTGGGCATTGCGGGTCTGCGGCGAGAGCGCGCCCATCACCACCGCCGCGCCGCCGCGAAAGCGCCGCAGCATTTCGGCAATGGCATAGACCTGCTCTGCCGAGAACGCGACGATCGCGCTGCGCGGCGGAATTCGCGAAAGCTTCCTCGCGCCCGCATGGCGCAAAGTGGAAAAGCGCGGCCGGCTGATCACTTCCGCCTCGGGGATCAGAGCCTTGACCATGGGTTCGAGCGTGGCGGAACCCAGGATCATCGTCTCCTCGCGGCCCCGCGCATTCAGCAGGCGGTCGGTGAAAATGTGGCCACGCTCACGGTCGGCGGCCAGCTGCGCTTCATCGAGCGCGACAAATGCCAGGTCGGCATGAACCGGCATGGCTTCAGCGGTGCAGAGCAGCCAGCGCGCATCTTTTGGCTCGATGCGTTCCTCGCCCGTGATCAGCGCGACGCGGCTCTCGCCCTTGATGGCCACGACACGGTCATAGACCTCGCGCGCCAGCAGCCGCAGCGGAAAGCCGATCGCCCCGCTGGAATGGGCGCACAGCCGTTCGATGGCGAGGTGGGTCTTGCCAGTGTTGGTTGGACCAAGCACGGCCTTGACGCGGGCGTCCCCATTGCGGCGGGGGCTGGCAGGCACCTTGGCGACCATTGCAAGACGGAATGTGGCATCGGCCCCTGCATCCTGCAAGGCGAGGCGCAAGACCAATCCCCAAAACAGCATGGATTTTAGACGAAAATTAACCCTGCCGGGAGCAAAAGGGACGCTTCACAGGGCGTGGGGTCAGACCAAACGTGTTCAGAGGGCGCGACAACTGGGCGGCAGGCCCGGTTACACCCGTGGCAGCCGCCGCGGGCCATGCGCCATTTGCGCCGCCTCCTGCCTCGCAAACAGTTCAGGCAAACCCTCGGTGGAAGACAAGGCTCGCCAGAAGCAAGATCTGGGTTGAGAGGCATTGTCACCGCATCGATCTCGCGCCCGATCTCGCCCAGGACATTGGCAGCGCCCGGTGGCTGCGCGGCTTTTCGACCCTGCTGGCGCTCAGCTTCGCCGCGCTTTCATTTTGGCCTGATTTCAGCGCGGTCGAGGCCGCGACAACGCCGCTGGGCGATCCGGCCACGCGCGATGAATTTCGCAGCCAGATGATCACCCCGCTCGCCTTTGGTGCCGATTCAGGCCGCCGCTGGGGGCCAAGCGCCGATGTCCTCCCGCTGGCCGGCGTTCCCGAGCGCGCGCAGATCAGGCTGGTGGCGACCATGAACCCTGGCGACAGCTTTGCCCGCATGTTGCAGCGCGCAGGGGTGAGCGGCGATGATTCCGTCCGCGCCATGGCGCTGGTCGCCGGGCAATTGCCATCGGGCATGATCGAGGGCGGTACGCGCTTCGATATCGTGCTGGGCAAACGCGCCGCGCCCGGAACGCCGCGCCGCCTCGAGAAAATCGACTTCCGCGCCCGTTTCGATCTCGATTTGTCAGTCGTTCGGCAAGGCGAAGGCCTCGGCGTCATCGCGCGCCCGATTGCGGTTGATTCTACGCCCTTGCGGATTCGCGGCACGGTTGGCAGCACCGGACTATACCGTTCGGCCCGCGCCGCCGGCGCCCCGATGAAGGCAATCCAGCAATACCTGCAGACGCTCGACGCGCATCTCAGTTTGGATGAAGACCTGACCAGCGCCGACCAGTTCGATTTCGTCGTGTCCTACAAGCGATCGGCCAATGGCGAGAGCCAAGTGGGCGAATTGCTCTATGCCGGCCTCGAACGCGGCGGCAAGCCGCTGGCGCAGCTGGTGCGCTTTGGCTCTGACGGCCAGTTTTACGATGCTGTTGCGGGCATGAGCGGCGATAGCGGCGTGCGGGCGGCGACTTTCGCCCCGGTCAATGGTCACATGACATCCAGCTTTGGCATGCGCCGCCATCCGATCCTTGGGTATTCGCGGATGCATGCCGGAATCGACTTTGGCGCGGCCTGGGGTTCGCCAATCTTTGCCGTCAGCGACGGTGTAGTCAGCTTTGCCGGGCGTCATGGCGGCCACGGCAATTATGTGCGGCTCGAACATGGCGATGGCCTCGGCACGGGCTATGGGCACATGAGCAAGATTGCCGTCTGGCCGGGCAGCCGCGTCCAAGCCGGGCAAGTGATTGGCTATGTCGGCTCGACCGGCCTGTCGACCGGACCGCATCTGCACTGGGAAGTCTATGTCAATGGCCGCACCGTCAATCCGCTGTCAGTGCGCTTTGCCGGCAAGGCCCAGGCCGTCGATCCCAGGCAGGCAGCCGCCCTCAAGGCCCGTCTGGCACAGCTGAAGTCGGTTCAGCCGGGGGCTGCGCTCAAAAGCCTTGCAGCGAAGCAGGCCGTCATACGCTAGCCATTTGCATGGAATTCGGCCAAAAGGCCGCCGCCATGACCCAAAGCGCCTTTCCGCATACTCGCCTGCGCCGCACGCGCGCCACTGCCTGGAGCCGGGCCATGCACCGCGAGACCGTGCTGACACCGGCCGATCTCATCTGGCCGCTATTCGTCACCAGTGGCTCTGGGCTGGAAGAGCCGATTGCCGCCTTGCCCGGCGTATCGCGCTGGTCAGTGGACATAATTGCCGCGCGGGCGAAAGAGGCTGTGGCGCTGGGCATTCCCTGTCTGGCGCTGTTTCCCAACACACCCGAAAGTCTGCGCAGCCCCGATGGCCGCGAGGCGCTCGATCCCGACAACCTGATGTGCCGCGCCATCCGCGCGATCCGCAATGCCGTGGGCGACGGGATTGGCGTGCTGACAGACGTCGCGCTCGATCCCTATACCAGCCACGGGCAGGACGGCCTGATCGACGATGCGGGTTATGTGCTCAACGATGCCACGGTCGAAGTGCTGGTCGGCCAGAGCCTCAATCAGGCCGCCGCCGGCGCGGACATCATTGCGCCATCGGATATGATGGACGGCCGCATTGGCGCAGTCCGTCAGGCGCTGGAAGGCGCAGGCCACGCCAATGTCCAGATCATGAGCTATGCGGCCAAATATGCCTCTGCCTTTTATGGCCCATTCCGCGATGCAGTGGGCAGCCGGGGCCTGCTGAAAGGCGACAAGAAGACTTATCAGATGGACCCGGCCAATGCCGAGGAAGCGCTGCGCGAGGTTGCGCTCGATCTCGCGGAAGGGGCGGACAGCGTGATGGTCAAGCCCGGCCTGCCCTATCTCGACATCGTGCGGCTGGTGAAACAGCGCTTCGAGGTGCCAGTCTTCGCCTATCAGGTGAGCGGCGAGTACGCGATGATCGAACATGCCGTGGCGGCTGGAGCGGCAGAGCGCGATGCCGTGGTGCTGGAAACGCTGCTGGCATTCAAGCGCGCGGGTTGCTCGGGCGTGTTGACCTACCACGCTGCCCACGCGGCGCGATTGCTGGGGGCATGATCGAGACCCGCCGACTGATCCTGCGCGAATGGCGGGAGGCAGACCGCCAGCCGCTTCTGGCCATGTGCAGCGATGCGCGCGTGATGGAATTCATCGGCCCGCTCTGGTCACGCAGGGATTGCGGGCTGTTCATCGGCGGTCAGCAGGAAAAGCAGCAGGATCATGGCTGCTCGATCTGGGCCGTCGAGCGCAAATCCGATGGCGCGCTGATTGGTTGCTGCGGCCTCAATCCCGGCCCGGAGGGGACGCCCGTTGCCCAAAAGCCTGATCTCGGATGGCGGCTTGCGACCGCCGCCTGGGGTGAAGGCTTTGCTCGAGAGGCGGCCATGTCCACCATCGCCTGGGGCTTCGAAAACCTGCCGGATACAGCGATCTGGGCCAAGACCGTTCCCGCCAATGCGCGCAGTCGGGGCCTGATGCTGCGGCTGGGCATGGCCTATGTCGAAGGCGGGGATTTCGATCATCCCGCGCTTTGTCATGGCGATCCCTTGCGCCGCCACGTCGTCTATCGCATCAACCGGCCGCAATGAACGCCAAGACCTCGCCCAACCGCCCGCTGTTCGTCGCCACGATTTTTGCGGGCTCGTTCCTCCTGTTTCTGGTCCAGCCAATGGTGGCGCGCATGGCGCTGCCCCGGCTCGGCGGCGCACCGAACGTGTGGAACAGCGCCATGCTGGTCTACCAGGCGCTGCTGCTGGCGGGCTATGCTTATGCTCACCGGCTGTCGCGTATGCCGCTGCGGCGCCAGGCGGGGCTGCATCTGGTGCTGTTGGCAGTCGCTGCGCTGACTTTGCCGATTGCCCTCGTCAATCTGCCGCCGCCGGCTCCCGGCAGTGAGGTGTGGTGGGTACCGCTGCTGTTCCTCGGCACGGTGGGTCCGGTGTTCTTTCTCGTCTCGGCGCAGGCACCGCTGATGCAGCGGTGGTATTCGGCTGATCCCGACGCAGGCGAGCCATGGGCTCTTTATGCCGCTTCGAACCTCGGCAGTTTCGCGGGTCTTATTGCCTATCCGCTTCTGGCCGAACCCTTGCTGCGGATCCATTCGCAAAGTCTGTTGTGGAGCATGGGCTACGGGCTGTTGTTCGTGCTGATCGCGTTGGCAGCGCGTGCCCGTTGGCAGGCACCCGATGTGGTCGAGGCGTCTGCCGGCAGCGATGCCGACGATGCGCCCATTCCCGCGCGGCGGTTTCTCTATTGGGTCGCGCTGGCAGCGGTGCCTTCGGGCCTGCTGCTTTCGACGACCACGCACCTGACGACCGATATATTCGCCATGCCGCTGCTCTGGGTGATACCGCTGGCTGTCTATCTGCTCAGCTTTGTCATTGCCTTTTCGGAGCGGCGCGTGCTTGCCGATCTCGTCACGCGGATTGCCCCCGTGCTGCTGCTGCTCTCCGGCTCCATGGCGATGAATTCGCGGGGCGCCGGGCTGTTTGGACTGGCGCTGGGCAGCATCAGCCTGCTGTTTGTTGTCGCGGTCTCGCTTCATGCGCGGATGTACGCCCTGCGACCGGCCACCTCGCGGCTGACCCTGTTCTATCTCGCCATGTCAGTTGGCGGGGCGCTGGGCGGGCTGTTTACTGCGCTGTTCGCGCCGCTGGTGTTCGACTGGGTGTGGGAACACCCGCTGCTGGTGATCGCCGCGGCGATGCTCATGCCGCTCCCGCCGCTGCTGAAATGGCACCTTTCGCCCGGCATTGAACCGAACATGGTGCGCATGAGCGCGCTGATCATTTTTCTGGCCATCGCGGTGATAGCCTATCTAGTCATCGGGCTGCCTTCGCTGCAGGAGCCCACACCGACGCGTGCTGCGCTGACTTTGGCCATGGCGCTGCTGGGCCTGCTGCTGCTGCCCTGGCGCTGGCTTTTCGTGCCCGCGCTGCTGGTCATGATGCTGGCGCAGGGCGGGCTGGATACGCTGACGACGTCGCTTTATGGCGCTCGCTCGCGCAGCTATTTCGGGATCTATACCGTGCGCGACTATCCCGATCGCAACATTCGTACGCTCGCCCACGGCACCACGCTGCATGGCCAGCAATCGCTCGATCCGGCACGCCTGCGCGAACCGATGACCTATTATGGGCCCACTTCCGGTGCGGCACTGGGGCTTTCGCAGGCATCGGCGCTCTATGGCACAGCGGCGCGGGTCGGCGTGGTGGGGCTGGGGGCGGGAACGCTGTCGTGCGCCAAGCAGCCTGGACAGCAATGGCGGTTTTTCGAAATTGATCCGGCAGTCCTGCGTTATTCGCGTGACGGGACGTTCACTTATGTTTCGCGCTGCGCGCCCGATGCCAAAGTGATCATTGGCGATGCCCGGCTGGAACTGGCCCGCATGCCCGCGCGCAGCCTCGACGTGCTGGCAGTCGACGCCTTCTCGTCCGACGCGATTCCGCTGCATTTGCTGACTGACGAGGCCTTCCGCGTCTATTTCGATGCGCTGGGGCCGCGCGGGCTGCTGCTGGTGCACATCTCGAACCGCTATATCGAGCTTGAGCCAGTGCTGGCGGCAATCGGCCGCAAACAGGGGCTGGCATTCGCCAAGCGCGACGACAATCCGGCCGACCGGATTTACGTCACGCCATCGACCTGGGTGGCCATGAGCCGCGACCCTGCAGTCATTGCCGAGATCGGCCGCGCGCGTCCCGATGCACCGTGGACGCCGCTACTGGCGCCGGCTGCGCAGGTGTGGTCTGATGACCATGCCTCGATCCTGCCCTTCGTGCGGTGGGGCAATCTCTTCAAGACCCCGTGAAAGCGATCTGCAAAGTCATGAACAGACCATCCGATATCACCATCCTTCCTTATGGCGGCAAGACGCCGCGCATCCATTCCAGCGCCTTCATCGCGCCGGGCTGCCGGATCATCGGCGATGTCGAGATCGGTCCCGATGCGAGCATCTGGTACAACTGCGTGGTGCGAGCGGATGTCCACCGCATCGTCATCGGCGCGCGTACCAATATTCAGGACGGCAGCATCGTCCATGTCGACAGCCCCAAGCCCCACCGGCCCAATGGCTTTCCCACGATCATCGGCGATGACGTGCTGATCGGGCACATGGCGATGATACACGGCTGTACCCTGGAAGATCGCGCTTTCATCGGGCTGGGCTCGATCGTCATGGATGGATGCGTCGTTGCCGGTGATGCGATGCTGGCGGCGGGCGCGCTGCTCTCTCCTGGCAAGAAGATCGGAAGCCGGCAGATGTGGATGGGCCGGCCTGCCACTTATGCCCGCGATCTGACCGATGAAGCGTTGGAACAGCACCGCGCGGGCGTCGCCAACTACGTCATTAACGGGCGCAATCACGCCGAGGCGCTGCGCGCTGCCGGGCAGGGCTGAGTCGCTCGACAATAGGCGGAGATGCATTTAAAGGCCCGGTTTCTCCCGCCGAGGGCAAGAGGATATAAAGCATGTGGCATCAAGGCTATACGTCGGAACTTGATTATACTTACGGCTATTACAACGAGTTGTCTCCGACACGGATAAAGCTTGCACTTCTGGCCTGCGGCATCGATCATTCGATCTCGGACAACCCCAACTACCTCGAACTCGGGTTTGGCCAAGGACTTTCGCTCAATATCAACGCCGCGACGTCCTCGGGCTCGTTCTACGGCACGGATTTCAATCCCGGCCAGGTCGCAAATGCGCAAGTGCTGGCCGATTCGATGAATAAGCAGATCACGCTGCTGGAAGACTCGTTCGAGGAGCTCGCGGCCCGCGATGACCTGCCGCGCTTCGATATCATCGCGCTGCACGGTATCTGGTCATGGATCAGCGACAATGCCCGCAAGGCGATTGTCGACATTGCCCTGCGCCATCTGCGCCCCGGCGGCGCTCTCTATCTGAGCTACAATGTCACGCCGGGATGGTCGCCCGGCATTCCGCTGCGCATTTTGATGGCTGAATATGCCAAGCGGGAAATGGCTGGCGCGCTGGTCGACAAGATCAACGGTTCACTCGATTTCGTTACCCAGGTCATGGATGCCGGCGCTGGCTATTTCGCCCAGAATCCAGTGCTGCGGCAGCGGCTGGATCAGATCAAGACGCAGGACCGGAACTACCTGGCGCACGAATACTACAATGCCGATTGGCACCCGATGCCGTTCTCGCGCGTCGCTGACGAACTCGCACAGGCCAAGCTGACTTACGCAGCCAATGCGTCCATTCTGGAAAATCTTTCGGGCATCAGCCTGCCCGCCAGCGCGCTGCCCATTCTGCAGGCGATCCGCGATCCGGTCATGCGCGAGACGACGCGCGACTATTTCGTCAATACGCAGTTCCGCCGCGATATATTCGTCAAGGGTCCGCGCGGACTCTCGGTCTACGAGCATGGCCAGCAGGTCGAGCAGACGCGTTTTGTACTGCTTGGCGATCCTGAAAAGCGGCCCGAAAAAGTGACGACCGTGATCGGCGAAGCACAGCTGCTGCCCGATGTCCACGCACCGGTCGTCGCCGCGCTCGCGCGCGCGCCAAATTGCACGGCCAGCATTGGCGAACTATTGGCCGACAAGGAACTTGCATCGCTGAACCGGATCCAGTTGTGGGAAGTGATGCTGATTCTCACAGGTGCGGGCTATGTGGCTCCCACCGCCAATTCCACGACCCCCGAAGAAGATTTCGCGGCATCGCGCTCGCTCAATACCGCCCTGCTTCGCCGCGCGGAACCTGGCACTGGCGTCGATTATCTCGCAGCGCCAAATCTTGGCGCGGCCATTCAGGTAGCACGCATCGACCAGCTTTTCATTAAGGCCTTGGCTGAAGGGCAGAAGGACCCGGTGGAATGGGTGCTTGGCTTGCTGCGCGGCCAAGGGCAATTCCTCATTATCGAAGGCAAGCAGATCGAGGACGAGGATGAAAACCGTACCGAACTCAAGCGCATGTTTGCCGAGTTCGAGAAGCTGCGGCAGCCAGTGCTGCAGCGCATAGGCGTGCTTTAGGTCTCGGTGAGGCTCTAATTCCGCGACAGGCCGCGTGTCCGCTTTTTTGGGCATGCGGCCGCGAGGCTGACAGCGCTGTGGCCTGATTTTCTCAGCAGGCGTCTTCCAGAACTGCGGCGCGCAGTTCTTCGATGCCCATTTTGAGTTCGGCTGAGGTAACATGCACCAGGGGGAAGGCCGCGGCGTGCTTGCGAGCCTCGGCCTGAGTACGTTCCAGCACTTCGGCAAGGTCGCTGGCCTTGATCTTGTCGGCCTTCGTCAGCACCAGGCGATAGCCGACAGCGGCCTCGTCGAGCATTTTCATCATTTCGGCATCGACCGGTTTCACCCCATGTCGCGCGTCGATCAGCAGGAGCGTGCGCTTCAGCACGACGCGGCCGCGCAGGAAATCGCGCACCAGCCGCCGCCAGTTTTCGACCACCTTGATCGGCGCCTTGGCAAAGCCGTAGCCGGGCATGTCGACCAGCCGCAGCTGGGTCGGCTCACCCACTTCGAAGAAATTGAGCTCTTGCGTGCGGCCCGGGGTAACTGAGGCACGGGCGATGGCCTTGCGGCCGGTCAACGCGTTGATCAGCGAGCTCTTGCCGACATTGGAACGCCCGGCAAATGCCACTTCGGGAAAATCAGGATCGGGCAGGAATTTCAGCGCAGGGGCGCTTTTGAGGAATTCCACCCGCCCGGCGAACAGCCGCCTCGCCTGCTCGATTGTGTCCGGCCCGGGCCCGCTCTCGGTCACGATTTCTTGCGCGCGCCCGCCGAGGGCGGATCGGTCGCCACCTGCAATGCGGGGTGTCTCGAATAGAGGAATTGCTGCTGGGCGATGGTCAGCAGATTCGAGGTGATCCAGTAGATCAGCAGGCCGGCAGCAAAGGGCGCCATGACGAACATCATCATCCACGGCATGATCGCGAAGACCTGCTGCTGCATCGGGTCCATCGCGGCCGGATTGAGCTTGAACTGCAGCCACATGGTGAGGCCCAGCAGAATCGCCAGCACACCAATGGCAAGGAAGCTTGGCGGCGTGAAGGGAAGCAGGCCGAACAGGTTAAGCACATGCAGGGGATCTGGCGCGGAAAGATCCTTGATCCATAGCGCAAACGGCTGGTGGCGCATTTCGATCGCCAGGTTCAGCACCTTGTAGAGCGCAAAGAAAATCGGGATCTGCAGGAAGATCGGCAGGCAGCCAGCCAGTGGATTGACCTTTTCCTGCTTGTAGAGCGCCATGGTTTCCTGCTGGAGCTTTTCCTTGTCGTCCTTGTGGCGCTCCTGCAGCGCCTTAACCTTGGGCTGAATAGCGCGCATCGCGGCCATCGAGGCGAACTGGCGCTGGGCAACCGGGAACATCAGACCGCGCACGATCAAGGTGAGCAGGATGATGGCCACGCCGAAATTGCCGACCAGATGGAACAGCTTCACCAGCAGCATGAAAATCGGCTTTTCGAACCAGCGGAACCAGCCCCAGTCGATCGCAAGACCGAAATTGGTGATGCCGCCGTCGGCATAGCGATCGAGAACGGCGCTTTCCTTGGCGCCGGCAAACAGGCGGGTGGTGCGGTCAAGACGCTGCCCTGGTCCGACGATGGATTCCCGGTAGAACAGGTTGGCAAGGTAGATACCATTGCCCATGGCGCGGAAGTCGCTGGTGGCCGGGGTATTGTCCGGGATCAGCGTGCTCATCCAGTAGATGTCAGTGAAACCGATCCAGTCGACTTTGCCTGAATTGGTCACGAGTCGGCCATCGGCGGCGACCACATCCTTGTAGTTCGGTCCGAATTGCACGGCTTCGTCGAAGCTACCCACCGGCCCTGAATGGACATTCCAGGTGTCAATGCTCGCTGTTCGGTCCGTGCGGTTGAGCTGGGCAATTTCGCGCAGGCTGACCGGAGCGCCGCCGCCGTTGGTCACCGATTGCTTGACCGTGATCATGTAGTCGCCGTCGATCGCATACTGGATGGCGAAAGTCTGGCCGGTAGGATTGGTCCAGGTCAGCGCCACAGGGGTGGAAGGCGTCAGCTTCGCGCCCTGCGGGGCGGTCCACACTGTCGTCGCATTGGGCACTGCAATACCATTCGCCGCCCAGCCGAACTGGGCGAATTGCTGTGCAGGCGTGGCTTGCGGCGAGAAGATCCGGGCGGGGCCGCTGCCCTTTTGAACAGTGGCCGTGTGGCGCGTGGTCGTCAGGTCGTCGAGCACGGCGCCGACCGGATTGATCGAACCTGACAGGCCCGGCGCGGCTATTTCGATACGGCCCGGCGAGGCAAGCGCCACTTTCAGATCGCGCGCTTCAAGCGCGACGTCGGCGTCGCTGGTCAGCCCACCCTCGCGCGTATGCTTGACGGGTGCGTCCGCGGGCGAGGCAGAGCTGGCGGTTGCGGCAGGGGCGGGCTTGTCCGCATGCGGATAGAAATGCTTGATCGCAGCATCCCATCCGAACAGAATCAGCGCGGTAAGCAGTACCGCCAAGATGATATTGCGCTGATTATCCAACGGGACGCCCCTGATTCTTCATGACAATGCCCGGGTCAGGGCACCGGATCATAGCCGTGCCCACCCCAAGGATGGCAGCGCATTAGCCGCTTCAATGCTAACCAGCCACCCTTAATCGCACCGTATTTTCCCAAGGCCAAAATTGCGTATTGCGAGCAGCTCGGCGCATAGCGGCAAGTGGGCGAAAGGATCCTTGAGGGACCGATCTGCCACAGGCGGGCGATCAGGATGAGCAGGTATTTCATTTGCGGGGCCTGCGGGCTCCCCGCGGCGGATCGCCCTTGCCTGCCTTCGCCCGATCGAGTGCGGCGAGCATTTCGGCGCGCAATTTGCCAAAGTCGCGCTCGATGCCGCCCTCGCGGCCAATCAGCACGTGATCGGTATCGCTCATGCCATGTTCGGGCAGCAGTTCACGCACCAGCGCGCGGAACCGGCGTTTCATGCGGTTGCGCACTACGGCATTGCCGATCTTTTTGGTAACAGTGATGCCGAAGCGCAGGCCCTGGCAATCATTCGGACGGGCCAGCAAAACAAAACCGGGCCGCGCAACGCGCAGCCCTTTGTTCGCGGCTAGGAAATCAGACCGCCGCGTGAGAATCGCGGGCTTGGCCGGAGTAATCAGGCAGAAAGCTTCTTGCGGCCACGGGCGCGGCGGGCGCGCAGCACGTTGCGGCCGCCTACCGTCGCCATGCGGGCGCGGAAGCCGTGACGGCGGGCGCGGACGAGGTTGCTGGGCTGGAAAGTGCGCTTCATGGCTGTTCTCGATAGTCCTGAAAATGCAAAAGTCGTGGATAGAGCTGCGCCAAGGCAGCCGCTTCAAGGGGTGGGCCGTTAGTGGAGCGCTGGCCCTGAGTCAAGCCGCATGGCTATGTTCGGCTTGCGATTGGCGGCGCTTTCAAGCGGCACCCAGCGGCCCATTTCTTCCGCCGTCAGCCACTTCGCATCGGCATTGGGCACCGAATTGGTCATCGCATAGAAGGCGCGCGCCTGATTCTCGTTCATGCCCATTTGGCGGTAATAGTCGATGTAGAGGCGGTTTTCCGGGGCATTTGCGCCGTAGTCCTTGGGTTCCAGCCCGAATTCATCGGCCCAGCTGTGCACGGCGAATTCGGCGCCCGGATCGGCCATCCGCTGCGCGCCTGCCAGAAACAGTTCGACCGCGCCCGATCGCACCGAACCGCCCTGGGGCACATGCGTCGCAAGGCCGCGCGCGTGAATCATCATGCCCAGGCGCAGATTGGCGCGGTCATCCTCGGTTCCCGGGCACTCGACCATCTCGAGCACCTCGATGCCGGGGTATGCGTGCATCATCGCGGTGAACTGACCGGGCGATCGTTCGTCCGTGACATCGACCAACGCGGCATGCGTGGCATCGATCACGCGGAAGGGGCCAAAGGCGGCAATTCCGGCAGGTATCGCCGGCTCGGCCGCAACTTGCGGATGCGCCTCGACGAACCGCTCCGAGCCGGTGACCGGGACTTCGACAATTTCTTCCGTGACGATCTGATAGACAATCGCCTGCGCCCCCGCCGGCAGCGGAAGGAAGCCCATCAGGGCCATCAGGAAAGCGGCAAAGCGTCGCATGGTTGCGACAATGCCGCCAACAGCCTTGCGCGAATCCTCATGGGGCTGGTTAAGATCGGGTTTGCCATGTCGCGAGTCGTCCCGGACCAGCTCCGGGACCGCTGGCCGAATTGCCCTGCCTTGCCGCAACCGGTCCCGGATCAAGCACGGGACGACGAAATGCTCGACAGCCGCGCGCCTCTGCGGCATCAACCTGCGGGAATTGGGGGGGAATCTGCTTGGTCGCGTTGGTATCGACAGTCGCCTATCTGGGCCTGGAAGCGCGCAGTGTCGAAGTGCAGTGCCAGATCGCACCCGGCTTGCCGCGCTTCAATGTCGTCGGCCTGCCCGACAAAGCGGTGAATGAAAGCCGCGAGCGGGTGATCGCTGCGCTCGCCGCCATGGGCCTGTCGTTCCCGCCCAAACGGATCACCATCAATCTTTCGCCTGCCGACTTGCCCAAAGAAGGCTCGCACTATGACTTGCCGATTGCGCTGGCCCTGCTCGCCGCGATGGGGGTTACGGATGCCGAACAGCTGAATGACTATTTCGCCGTGGGCGAACTGGCACTCGATGGCCGGATTGCCGCGACGCCCGGTGTGCTGTTGGCTGCCATCCACGCGGCGGCCTCGGACAAAGGGCTGATCTGCCCGGCCGCGCAGGGCGCCGAGGCGCGCTGGGCCAGCGGGGCGAGCATTGTCGCCGCGCCTGATCTCGTCAGCCTGCTCAACCATCTCAAGGGCACGCAAGTGCTGCCCCTGCCGGAACCCGGCGAAGCGTCAGTGCCGCCGAAGGGACCGGATCTTGCGCAAGTGAAGGGACAGGAAACAGCCAAGCGCGCCCTCGAAATCGCGGCGGCAGGGGGGCACAACCTGCTGATGATCGGTCCGCCCGGCGCGGGAAAATCGCTGCTGGCGAGCTGCCTGCCCGGCATCCTGCCCGATCTGTCGCCGGCCGAGGCACTTGAAGTGTCAATGGTCGCCTCGGTCGCGGGCATGCTGGAGGAAGGCCGCATCAGCAAGGCGCGTCCGTTTCGCAGCCCGCATCATTCCGCCTCGATGGCGGCCCTGACCGGCGGAGGACTGAGAGTGCGCCCCGGCGAAGTCAGCCTGGCGCATTTGGGTGTGCTGTTTCTCGACGAATTGCCCGAATTCCAGCGCCCGGTGCTCGATTCGCTGCGTCAGCCGCTGGAGACCGGAGAAGTCAGCGTCGCGCGGGCCAATGCTCACGTCACTTTTCCGGCCCGGGTGCAGCTGGTTGCAGCGATGAACCCGTGCCGCTGCGGCTATCTTGGCGATGCGGCCATGGCCTGCAGCCGCGCGCCGCGCTGCGCGGCGGACTATCAGAGTAAGGTTTCCGGGCCGATGCTCGACCGCATCGACCTGCATGTCGAAGTCGAGGCCGTCAGCGCCGCCGACCTTACTTTGCCGCCGCCCGCTGAAGGCTCGGCCGAAGTCGCCGCCCGGGTCGCTGCTGCCCGCCGTCGGCAGACCGCGCGGCTCGAAGGCACGGGCATGCGCTCCAATGCCGAACTCGACGGCAAGGCGCTGGAAGAGCAGGCCACGCCTGACGAGGCAGGGCGCAAGCTGCTTGCCCAGGCGGCTGATGCCATGCGCTTGTCTGCCCGCGGATATACGCGCATGCTGCGTGTGGCACGCACCATTGCCGATCTGGCCGGTGCGCAGACAGTGGGGCGGATTCACGTTGCCGAAGCGCTGAGCTACCGCCGCATCGCGCCAAGGGGGTAGGCCGCATGAAACGCCTTGTCATCGCATTGGCGCTGTTTTCCAGCCCGGTCTTCGCCGGAAGCAGCTTAACCGGGCGATACCGGCTTTCGGAAGGCCCCGATGTCGCCGGCGCGCTTGAGATCCTTTCCGACCACCGCTTTCGCTACATGCTGGCCGCCGGCGCGCTCGACGAGCGGTCGGAAGGCCGCTGGGTCCGGCAAGGCCCGCGGGTCTGTCTGTTCACCGAACCGCGCCCGGTGCCGCCGGTCTTCGCGCTATCGGCAATGCCTCCGGCGCAGCCCCAGGAAGCCGACCTGCTCGTCACCTGGCCCAATGGGCGCGGCATTGCCGGTGTTGATTTCGTGTTGGGCTTTGCCAGCGGCGAGCCATTGACCGGTTATACCCAGTCCTACGGCTGGTCGATGCCTGATGGCGACCGGCGCAGGCCCACATGGGTCGAGCTATCCGTGCCGATGCACAACCTGAAGAGCCCGCGCATTGCGCTGGACGGCAAGGCGCGGGTGCATGTTGTGCTGACGCCCAATGACCTCGGTTTGGTCGACTTTCAGGGCGAATGCCTTGAAATGCGGGGCAATGCCTTTTTCCTGCGGCGCAGGGAAGGGGAAATGCGCTTTATGCGGCAGAGGAATTAGAGTCGGTGCCGATTAGCCGCGTTTGTTAGGGGCAGCATGCAGCAAGGGGGAAGCCGATGAAAAAGTTGCTGATGGCACTGGCAGCGGGCCTGGTCTGTGCCGCGGCGGCGCCATCTTCGATGCCGATTACCAATAGCTGTAACGTCCATGCATGGGGCGCGGCGCGCAATACCGAAATCCGCGCGGCGCCTTCGCGCGATGCCCGGCTGCTGGGCACTTTTCGCCGACGCGCCGCGGTGGAAAGCGCAACAGACATCAATGGCACTTTTCCCGAATTCCGCATCAATGCTGCGCGCGGCGGCTGGTTTCGCGTGGTGCACGCTGACTATGGCGATTACGGCGATCCCTTGCCGCGCTCGCGCTTTTACCGGGGTACTGGCTGGGTGCGCGGCGATCAGTTGGGCGGACAAGTGCTGGCGGGCCGCCTGTATGCAGGCCCCTCCGAACGCTCGACTTCGCGCGACTATGGCAAGCCAGCGGATATCGTGGAAATCCGGCGTCTGCTCGATTGCAGGGGCCGCTGGGTGAAAATCGAAGCTGATATCGGCACCGGGTGGGTCAATGGCATCTGTAACAACCAGGTGACAACCTGCAACTAGGGAGCACCTGCGGCCTTCCTAATCGTCGAAATCGAGCTGCCGCAGCACTTCATGGATCGACTGCGGATCAGCGGCGAATGCCAGGTGATTGCAGCGCACGGCCACGGCGCGGTCGCGCTCGTGCGGCCAGCCGGCAGCCGCGCGCGGCGCGACAACGCCGTCTTTCGGGCTCCACAAGGCAATGGTGGGCACTGGCGGCTTGGTCGAAAAATCGACTTCGATCGGCGGCGCGTCGACCGCGTGGCCGGTGATCAGATGATAGGCGCGCCAGGCATTGTTGGCATGCGGATCTCCCGAAAACGGTGTGCCCAGGGTAATGACCTTGCGCACGTGCTGCGGCTCGCGGCGCGCGATCTCGCGGGCAAACAGGCCGCCTAGGCTCCAGCCGACGAGCGCGATAGGTTGCCCTTCCTGCTGCGCCAGATCGGCGACGCGTCTGAGCAGGAAATCGAAATTTTCCGCCGTCGGGCCGAGATTGAAACCCAAGCCCCATTCGTGCGGTCGATGGCCCGCATCTTCCAGCGCGCGTTTCATTCGCCGCATGCGCAGGGGATGGGCACCAAAGCCGGGCAGCATCATCACGCCGTGCGGATTGTCTGAATTGTATGGCTCAAGCGCGCCCGCGCTTCGCCGACCGAGCACGCCCAGTTCGCCGAGCAGGCGCCGGAGCGCCGGTCCAGTAATTCCTTCAGGCGCGGGCAGACGGGCAAGCTCAGCGCGCCGGACCAGTTCGGCGCGCGCTTCCGCAGCACGAAGATTTGCACCGCGCCAGAAAGTTTCACCAGCCGTCATTGCGGCTTCTCGGAAGTGTTCGATTCGCATTGCCCCGCTTTTATGACCTCCGCTTTGACTACCCTTGCTGAACGGCAGCAGTCATGGAGATAACGGATCCGATCACTCTTCGGTTCCATTGCATTCGCCCACGCGCCGCGATGTGACCGCCATGGTAATGTTCATCGTCATGCCTTTGGCCATTTCGCCGGAGCCATTGATCTTGAGATCATAGAGATCAGCGCCGTAAGTGCCGTTCATCGCCATACGGGTTGGGCCTTTGCCCGGCTGGCAGTTCATCACGGCGTCGATCTTGCCGTCAGCCATAGTGAACTTCTCGTAAGTGCACCCCTCGGCGGCTTTCTGGAAGAAGCGCGCATCGGGCTTGGCCGCCTGTTCAGGCGTGAGGCAAGTGAAATAGGTCTTTTCCTGCCCCATTGCCTTGTTCATCGCCTGCTGCGCCTGGGGCGGCATTCCGGGCATTTCCATCTTTTCCATCCGGAACGTGCCCTGCCAGCGGCCCGGGCGCGGGGTCATCCCGCTGGAGGCGACTTTCTCGGCAACCGTGGCGGGACTTTCGTTTTTCACATCGACTTTCTTGCTATCCCCGCAGCCGACCAGCAGCATTGTTACGGTAATGAGCAAGGCTGTGGGGAGCGAGGCTGTAGGCAATAGGTGTCGCATGGCAAACTCCATCCAGGCAAACGGCGCGACTGCCGCGCTGTATCGATCCGCCCTTGCTAACACCGGGTCGTTGGCGGTGCCAGTGGGCTTCCGCGGGGTGCCACCAGCTACTGGATAGTGATGATCCCGTCGACCGCGCGCCATTCGGTCGGGCCGATCAGCCGGCTGTGTGCCACGCGGATCGAATGGAGCGGTGCCTCGATCTCGCGCCGCCAGTGGTCGAGAAACCGGGCGAGGGCGGGAAAGTGCGGCGCCATGTCGTAAGTCTGCCAGATGAACTGCTGCAGCAAGGACGGGTGGTCGGGCATGTAATAGTGGATTTCCACCGTGGCGAGGCTGTAGCCATCGAGTTGCCGTGCAAAATCGCGATCCATTGGAGAGTGTCCTCCCTGATTGCCAATGCTTTTGCCTTCGCAGCAATCTCTCCAGGAACGATCATTGCAAATCTGTCGTCGCGGTCAAGCCTAGCAGACAAGATTTAACCAATAATTGCAATAACTTCAGCACTCTCTAGGGGGGAGTGCCAATTGCCTGGGCCTCAGCGATGGCGTGCGAGGGGAACAGCGCGCCTCCCCAGTCGTTTTGCAGCTTGGCCATACAGCGAGCAATTTTGACCTGATGTACGAAACCCTGCTTGATCCCTATCGGCTGATCCAGGCGAAGCTCACGGGATTCGCCAATCAGGCTGTCCTTTTGCTGCCCAATATCGTCGCCGCGCTGGCGATGCTTCTGGCTGCATGGGCATTTTCCCGATGGCTGCGGCAGCGAGCGATACGCTTTGCTTCCAGCCGCAATCGCGCTGATCTGGGAGACTTGTTCGGATCGATCGCCGCACTGGCAGTGATGACGGCAGGCATCATGATCGCGGCTTCGATCGTCTTTCCCGGCATCACGCCTGGCAGCCTGTTTGCCTCATTGGGCATCGGCTCCGTGGCTATCGGTTTTGCTTTCCGCGATATCCTGCAAAATCTGTTCGCCGGGGTCCTGATTATTGTCACCCGCCCGTTTCGCCGCGGCGACTATATCGCGACGGCCGGTTTCGAGGGGATTGTCGAAGATATCCAGAATCGCGCAACGCTGATTCGCCAGGCCGACAATCGCCTGGTGCTGCTGCCCAATTCAGTTCTCTATGTCTCCCCGGTTGTCGTCGACAGCTCGGCCACATTCACGCGCGACGAAATGGCCTTCGACCTTCTGCCAAACGCCGATCCGCAGACAGATGAAGCTGAAACGATTGCTGCCGTGGCGGCAGTCGAAGGCGTGTTGCGGAAACCTGCGCCACGGCTGCTAGTCGAATTGTCGAAAGGCAAGGAGCTGAAAGGCCGGATCCGCTGGTTTACGCGGACCGCCGGGGCGGAGAAGGAATATGTCCGCTCACGGGTTGCCCGGGTGCTGTCGCAGCGCCGCCTTGCCGCAATTCACGCTGCAAAACGCAGGACATCCGCGCCGTAATTGCGCTCTTCCGGAAGAAACGTGCGAAATTCGCGGTGCAGGTGTTCGACGACCGGGGCATAGAGCGGTGAGGCAAACTCGATCCCCGCACAATTGCCGACGACCCAGCGCACTGTGCCGCACAAGCCTTCGAGCATTGATGGCGTGACGACGACGAGGTCGCCTGCGCGCACTGTCAGCGCCAGGCTCTCCAACTTGCAGCCGCGGGTTGTAATGTCGCGGATCATCAACCGGTCGGCAAAGCCCGAACGCGTGCGGCAGCGGGCAGGAATTGTGACTTCAAGCCGTTCTTCGCGGCGAAACGAATGTGTGGCTGGCTGCATGGCCGATCTCCCCAAAACCCCGCCGCGAGACAGTCTCACCGCGCATTGAAGATAACGACCGAGCGGGCACCAGCGTTAAGGGCCGCTCGATCACGCGGTTGTGAAGGTTAACCCTGCGGATGCAGGCGAAGGCAAAGCGCGCGGTGTTGACAGCCGTCTCAAATGGCCTCGCCTGCGGCTCTAGCGCTGGCCCAGGCCCACTGGAAATTGTAGCCGCCGAGCCAGCCCGTGACGTCCACTGCCTCGCCGATGGCGTAAAAGCCCGGCACGCTGCGCGCTTCCATCGTGCGCGAAGATAGCTCGGCCGTGCTGATGCCGCCCGCGGTCACTTCGGCCTTGGCAAAACCTTCGCTGCCATTGGGCACGAATCGCCAGGCAGCCAGACGGGCTTCGGCCTCTGCCAGATCGCGGTCGCCGACATTGCCCAGCTCACGCTCGATACCAATCAGCTCGGCCAGACGGACGGCCAGGCGTTCGGGAAGCACCTCGCCCAGTGCCTTGCGCAGGCCGGTGCGCGGCTTAGTGCGCTTGGCATCGCGCAGCCAGCCGGCTGCATGGTCGGGAAGGAAATCGATCTCGATGGTGTCTCCGCGTTTCCAGTAAGACGATACTTGCAGTATTGCCGGGCCCGACAGGCCGCGATGGGTAAACAGCGCCGCTTCGCGAAAGGCCGCTTTGCCGCAGCGCGCGTTCACCGGCGCGGCCACGCCGGAAAGCTCGCGGAACAGAATGTCCTCGCCGCCCAGTGTCAGCGGCACAAGTGCAGGTCGCGGCTCGACTACCTTGAGCCCGAACTGGCGGGCAAGATCATAGGCAAAGCCGCTCGCGCCCATTTGCGGGATCGAGGGCCCGCCCGTGGCAATCACCAACGCGGGGGCGCTTGCAGTCTTGCCGCAGCAGGCCATGTGAAACGCACCGTCGGTCGAGGCGACCTGGGTGATGGGGGAGCCGCAGCGCAGCTCCACACCGCCTTTGGCGCACTCCGCCAGCAGCATCTCGACGATCTGGCGGGCCGACCCGTCACAGAACAACTGGCCCAGAGTCTTTTCGTGCCAGGCAATGCCGTGGCTCTCGACCAATTCGACGAAATCTTGCGGGGTGTAGCGGCTCAGCGCCGAGCGCGCGAAATGGGGGTTTTGCGAAAGGAACCGCTCAGGCGCTGTGCCCAGATTGGTGAAATTGCAGCGCCCGCCGCCCGATATGAGGATTTTCTTTCCCGGCTTTTCGGCATGGTCGAGCAGCAGCACCCGCCGCCCGCGCTGGCCCGCCGTCGCCGCGCAGAAAAGGCCGGCCGCACCCGCGCCCAGCACTATCGCATCGTATTGTGCGGTTGGTGTGTCTGTCGGGCTGGCCATTGGCCTGCGTCTGCCAGCGCACCGGCATCGGGGCAAGGCCGGGCCGCCGCAGAATTTCGCTGCGGCGCTTGCGGGATGGCGCTGGCCTCGCCATGACGGAATGATGACAGAGAGGGTGGACTAAAGCCGATGAGCGCACACGACGTCATCATTGTCGGTTCGGGTGCCGCGGGCCTCACGGCGGCACTGGCACTGGCGGAGCGCGCCAAAGTGCTGGTGCTGGCCAAAGGCGGGCTGGCCGAGGGTTCGACTGCCTGGGCGCAAGGCGGCATCGCTGCCGTGCTTGCATCGGGCGACACGTTCGAACAGCATATTTCCGACACGATGATTGCCGGGGCAGGGCTCAATCGGCGAGAGACAGTCGAATTCGTGGTCAGCCGCGCGCCGCATGCGATTGAGCGGCTGGTCGAACTTGGCGTGCCGTTCAACACCGCGGACGGCCAGCTTCACCTCACCCGCGAGGGCGGCCATTCGCAGCGGCGCATCGTCCATGTCGATGACGCCACGGGTTGGGCGGTGCAGCAGGCGCTGCTCAAGGCGGCCGCTGCGCATCCCAACATCACCATGCTGCCGGGGCGCACGTGCATCGACCTGATCACGGGCCGACACGAATTGCGTTACTCAGGCTCGGGGCGGGTCTGGGGCGTCTATGCGCTCGATGAGGCGACCGGCAAGGTCGAGGCGCACACAGCGCGGGCGACGATTCTCGCGACGGGCGGCGCGGGCCGCGTCTATCAGTTCAGCACCGCGCCACGCGGCGCGACCGGCGACGGCATTGCCATGGCCTGGCGGGCGGGCTGCCGGGTGGGCAACATGGAAATGATGCAGTTCCACCCCACCTGTCTCTACAATCTCGAGGTCAAGAACTTCCTGATTACCGAGGCTGTTCGCGGCGAGGGCGGGCGGCTGCTCAATCCGCGCACCGGCCATCGCTATATGCCCGATTATGACGAGCGCGCCGAGCTGGCCCCGCGTGACATCGTCGCGCGCGCCAATGACAGCGAGATCAAGCGCGACGGCCTCGATTATGTCCACCTCGACATCAGCCACCAGCCGGCCGAATTCATCCGCGAACACTTCCCCAATATTCATGAGAAGCTGGCCGCGCTTGGCATCGACATGACCACGCAGCCGATCCCGGTCGTCCCCGCGCAGCACTACACCTGCGGCGGCATCATGATCGACCTTGCCGGGCGGACGGACCTGCCAGGGCTCTATGCCGCGGGCGAATGTACTGAAAGCGGCCTGCATGGGGCAAACCGCCTGGCGTCCAACTCACTGCTCGAATGCTTCGTCTTCGGTGAAGCCGCCGCCGCCGACATTCTCGCGAGTTGGGAGAGCTTCGATGCCCCGCCACCAGTGCGCCCCTGGGACGAAAGCCGCGTCACCGATTCCGATGAGGAAGTGGTGATCAAGCAGAACTGGACCGAGATCCGCCGCTTCATGTGGAACTATGTCGGCATCGTGCGCACCTCGAAACGGCTCGAACGCGCCTCGCACCGGATCAAGATGCTGCTTCACGAGGTCGAGGAATACTACGGCAGCTTCCGGGTTTCGACCGACCTGATAGAACTGAGGAACCTGCTGCAGACCGCAGACCTGATCGTTCGCTCCGCGCTCAGGCGCAAGGAGAGCCGCGGCCTGCACTACATTCTCGACTATCCAGACATGCTGCCCGAAGCGCTCGATACCGTGCTGGTGCCCTAGAGCTTGTTCCACTTACGTGGAAACGGAACCAGCCCACTCCCCCACCTGTTTCAGTATAGCTGAAACAGAGTCTAGCGGCGAAGCATGGCGAAGTTATTCGATTGCCGGTTTCAGCCATAGCAGCAACCGGTCTTTGACGGCTTTCGATGCCGGCGCGTTCGACACGACGACGCGCGGGAAATGCCTTGCCAGCGGAAACTGCCCTGTTGCCTCCTTCCAGGCGGCCTTGGCTGCGGACGTGTTGCCAATGCGCGCAAGATAGGCTGCCCTGAATACCGGGCCCCAGCGCGAAGTATGATTTTCCGTCGTCAGCCGGCTCAGCGCCTGGCCTGCGGCTTCGACATCTTCCCGCATCAACGCGCTGATGAATTTTCCAATGAAATAGCGCGGCGGCGGGTTAGGATTCAGGGCCAAGGCATCATCGATCTGAGCTTCGCCGGAAAGATCGTTTTGCAGAACCCTGAGCGTGCCGATCGTGCTGGCCATGTCCGGATTTTCCCGCGCGGCCTCTGCGGAATCTCGCGCCACTTCGCGAAGTGAATCCGAATAACCCATGACGGCGTAGGTCCTCGCCAATGCCAGGAGCAAGTGCCTCGACCGGGGATTTTTCGCGCGCGCGTTTTCGAGAATTTCCATCGCGTTACGAAGGTCTTGCCTGAGCCGCGATGAAATCGGCGAACCGATTGCCCGGCTGGTCAGCGACCACCCGTACAATGCGGCAGCCAGGGGATGTTCGGGAGAATAGTGATACCATTCCCCCGAGCACCACTCCAGCACGGGATCGGTTGCCAACCCATCCGCAACGACAAGACGATTGAAGCGGAGCCAGCAATCGAACGGCGTATCCGCCGAGAAGCTGTTGCGGCTCTCCAGTGCGGTCATGCTGCCGGAGTTGCCGATCAGCGAATAGACCATTCGGCGGATCTGCGATAATTCCTCCTCGCTCAGTTCGGCCGATCCGCTGACTGCAATCTGTTGCGAGAAGATCTGACGGTTTCGGGAGATGTCGGCCACGTCGACATCGATTTTCGAACCGGGCCGATGCTGATGGAAACTAAGGCTCAGCACATAACTGACGCCCGCGTTCATCCGGTGGGCAAGCCGAAACGATTCGTAACTGCGGATCACATCGCCAAACTTTTCGGCAATCGCTCGCTCGGCTTGCGTGGGCCCATTGGGGCTCTCACTGTCGACAGTGATCACGATCGAGGGAAAATTGATTTCCTGCCAGCGCTTCGCGGTCTCTCGATGGTCTTGCCTGACGAGATAGCCGACTGCCAAAGCGGCTATGGCGACTAGGGCAAATAGCCACCACCGGCGACGGAGCAGTTGCTTGCCGGGAGGAAAATTTGCGTCCGGCATAAGGGCAACGGCCGCCCGCACGGGATTGCTGTGCGTTTCGAGCCGCACCTCGTAGGAACCCTGGCCAATCGTCAGCCTCTGTGCCCGGTCCGCCCCGGCCTCTCGGTAGTACGTATCAAGGGCCTTGCGCAGTCGGCCAACCAGAACCCGGGAATAGGTGTCGACCTGCGGATCGTAATCTTCTGCGCGGCCCAGACCGTCCACTGCGACAGTGTAGGATTTCAACCGCTCGCCGCGCCCTGCGATGCTTTCGTCCACCAGATAGATTAGCAGACGCGACAGAACCGGAGATCTGGCAAACGCGCGGTCCGCCAGCACGGCTGCAAGCTCGTCCTGCATGCCGATGGAGGACCGTGACCGGCTATTCACCAGCAATCCCCATACCCCCTGCTATGGTTGCGCGACTGTTCAATTTTGCCTTCTGCACGAGCAGGCTTTCAGGGCCTGTCTGTGTGGCAGCGTCTATGTGCCGAATGACTCCCCGGCAACAGGCAGCCGATCGCCTGGTAAATGGTCCGTTGACCACGTGGGGTTACGCGGGCTTTGTCCGGCACTTAGATTTCTGTTACAAAATCAGTGTTTTGCAACCTTGAATGAAACATTTCGTAGCCGGCCGGAGCCCTGCAACATGTCGAATGTTACCGTAACTTTCCGTGGCAATTCACGGTAACAAAACTTCCGGCCAACATATCGCAGGATATGTTGGGGAGATCGGCAAATTCAAGGACCAGTTGGGGAATGGAAGCGAAAAAATTGAGCGAGTTCGTCCCGGCGTCAGAGGCCGTGCCTGGCACCATGAAGGCGCCCTGGTCCGCTCCGCGCGTGGTGCGCCTGGTTCCGGGCACACCAGAACATGAGCGCGCTCGTGCAGCAATCGCAGCAGAGATGGCGAAGGCGGGGCGCTGACGCGCCTGGTTTCAAATCACCGCTTCTTGCTTTTCCTCGCCGCATAACGCGCATCGCGGGCAGCCTTGAGTTCGGCTTCGCTGGGCTTGGGCTTTTCCGGCACGAGCGCCGCCGCGATCTTCGCGGCCTTTGCTTCCGCGATTGCGGCCTTGCGGGCCGCGCTCTTTTCGGCCGCAGCCTTTTCCTTCGCCTCGCGGGCTGCCTTGCGCTGTTCCATCAGCTTTTCGTCGACGGGCGGCTTTGTCTTGAGAAGCTCAAGCGCCTTTTCGCGCGCCTGCTTCGCCAGCGCAGTGCGTTCCTGGAAACTGGGGTCTTTGTAGCTGGCCATCTTGGGGGTGTCTTTTTCCGGTTTAATTTATGTCAGCCCATCCCATGGCACGGATTGGGGGGGAGTGGGGGATAATTCTGAGAAGGAACTACTCTTCCCCCATCCTGAGCGCGGCAATAAACGCCTCCTGCGGGATGCTCACATTGCCATACTCGCGCATCCGCGCCTTGCCCTTCTTCTGCTTGTCGAGCAGTTTCTTCTTGCGGCTGATGTCGCCGCCATAGCATTTGGCCGTCACATCCTTGCGCATGGCGCTGATGGTTTCACGGGCGACCACCTTGCCGCCTATCGCCGCCTGGATCGGAATCTTGAACAAGTGGCGCGGGATCAGGTCTTTCAGGCGTTCGCACATGTGGCGGCCGCGCGCTTCGGCGACCGAGCGGTGGACGATCATCGACAGCGCGTCGACTGGCTCATTGTTGACGAGGATGCCCATCTTGACGAGATCGCCTTCGCGCAGGCCGATCTGTTCGTAGTCGAAGCTGGCATAGCCGCGGCTGATCGACTTGAGGCGGTCGTAGAAATCGAACACCACTTCGTTGAGCGGCAGTTCGTAGGAGACCTGCGCCCGGCCGCCCACGTAAGTCAGGCCGGTCTGGATGCCGCGCCGGTCCTGGCAGAGCTTGAGGATTGAGCCCAGGTATTCGTCTGGCGTGTAGATCACCGCCTTGATCCACGGCTCGTCGATCTGTTCGATGCGGCTGGGATCGGGATAGTCGGCGGGGTTGTGGAGCAGGATCTCGCGCGCGTCGTCGGTCTTCGATTTGCGCAGCTGGATGCGATAGACCACGCTGGGTGCGGTGGTGATGAGATCGAGATCGTATTCGCGGGTGAGGCGCTCCTGGATGATCTCGAGGTGGAGCAGGCCGAGGAAGCCGCAGCGAAAGCCGAAGCCCAGCGCGGCGCTGCTTTCGGTCTCGAACGTGAAGCTGGCATCGTTGAGGCGCAGGCGCGAGATTGACTCGCGCAGTTTTTCGAAGTCGGCGGCATCGACCGGGAACAGGCCGCAGAACACCACTGGCTGGACTTCCTTGAAGCCGGGCAGGGCCTCCGCCGCGCCCTGCTTCACCGTGGTGATCGTGTCGCCGACGCGCGCTTGGGCCACTTCCTTGATTTGCGCGGTGATGAAGCCGATTTCGCCGGGGCCGAGTTCCTCGAGCTGTTCGATCTTGGGGGTGAAGCAGCCGACGCGGTCGATCAGGTGTTCAGTGCCGCCAGCCATGAATTTGACCGACAGGCCCTTTCTGATTGTGCCGTCAATCACGCGCACCAGAATGACCACGCCGAGGTATGGATCGTACCAGGAGTCGACCAGCATCGCTTTCAGGGGCGCGGCGCGGTCGCCTTTGGGGGGCGGGATCTTGGTAACAACGGCTTCGAGCACTTCGGCAATGCCAATGCCGCTCTTGGCGCTGGTGAGCACGGCTTCGGAAGCGTCGAGGCCAATCACTTCCTCGATTTCCGCGCGCACGCGTTCGGGTTCGGCGGCGGGCAGGTCGATCTTGTTGATCACTGGCACGATTTCGTGATCGTGCTCGATCGACTGATAGACGTTGGCGAGCGTCTGCGCCTCGACCCCTTGCGCGGCGTCGACCACCAGCAGCGCGCCCTCGCAAGCCGCGAGGCTGCGGCTGACTTCATAGGCGAAGTCGACATGGCCGGGGGTGTCCATGAGATTGAGCTCATAGGTCTTGCCGTCGTTCGCCGTGTATTTGAGACGGACGGTCTGCGCCTTGATCGTGATCCCGCGCTCTTTCTCGATGTCCATGTTGTCAAGCACTTGCGCGCTCATTTCGCGCTCGGTCAGGCCGCCGGTGAACTGGATCAGCCGGTCCGCGAGTGTCGACTTGCCATGGTCGATGTGGGCAATGATGCTGAAATTGCGGATCAGGCTGAGTTCGGTCATCCCGCGCCCTTAGCCGCAGGTTGCCCCGCTGTCAGCCACCATCCTTGAGCGCCTTGCGCGCGCCTTCGTGGACTTGCGCGAATTTCGGCATGCTGAACCCGGCTCCACCGCCCCCAACCAGCGGATAGCCTCCTGGTGCCAGGGCACCCAGCGGCATGCCGGTCGCCGCGAGGAGATAGGGCGAGACCCGGTTGCGGGTACACAGGCCGCCCGCGCCATCATCCACCAATGGCATTTCGAATTCGAGCCCTTGCATCGCGCCCATGGAGCGCCGCGCAGTGGCCACAGCCAGTTGGCCTTCGCCGAAATCGACCACGAATTGCGTGCCCAGCGGCACATCGACCAGGCCTTCGACCATGCAGCCGGTGCGCGACATGTTGCGCATCATGACTTCGTAGCGATGGTCTTCGTGGATCAGGCCAACCTTGCGCAGCACCGTGCGGCGGTCGGCGCGGTATTTGCTAGGGCCTTCGGGCTCGATTACCCAGTCGCCGCTGGCCATGGCCTCAACCACTTCATCGAAAGTCACAGGCTCGGCGTAAATGTAGCCCTGGATCTGATCGACCTTGAGGTCGCGCATCATTTTCAGTTCGTCGTGCGCTTCGATCCCTTCGGCGACCGTGTCCATGTCCAGCGCTTCCGCCAGGCTGACAATCGCCTTGATGATCGCAACATTGCGGCTGCCCGGTTCAGTGACACCATCGATGAAGGTCTTGTCGATCTTGATCTTGTCGAAGGGCGCATTTTTCAGATAGCTGAGCGACGAATAGCCAGTGCCAAAATCGTCGAGCGACAAGCGAACACCCAGCATCTTGAGCGCGGCGAACATGTCCTGCGTGGTCTGATCATCCGCAAGGAAGACCGATTCGGTCAGTTCAAGTTCCAGCCGCGAAGGGGCGAGTTCGGAGGCGGCCAGCACCTGGGTGACCAGGTTTGCGAAGCCCGTGTTGGTGAACTGGCTGGTCGATACATTGACCGCGACCCTCACATTGCCGGGCAATTGGGCGGCATCGGCACAGGCCCTGCGCAGCGCCCAGTCACCCAATGCGCCGATCAGATTGCACTCTTCGGCGATCGGGATGAACACGGCAGGCAATACTTCGCCAAGGTCCGGGTGGTTCCAGCGCAGGAGGGTTTCAAGCGCGATGACTTTATTGGACGTCGTTTCGACAAGTGGCTGGTAGGCCAGGTAGATCTGGTCCCTGGCCAAGGCGTCGCGCAGTTCCTCCTCGATTTGCCGGCGCCGTTCGGCTTGGGCATGAAGGTCGCTCGAATAAAAGCGAAACTGGCCGCGGCCGCCGCCCTTGGAGGCATAGAGCGCCAGGTCGGCGCTGCGCACCAGTTCTTCTGAATCAATGCCATCGAATGGGGCAATGGCAATGCCCACCGATGCCCCAATAACGCAGCGGCTGCCGTCGATCGTGTAGGGCTGCGAAACGATGTCGATCAGTTTTTTGCCGATATCGCCCAGCCTGCCGCGATCCTCGATGTCGGGCAGAATGACCTGAAATTCATCCCCGCCCAGACGGCCAATTTCACACCGTTCCGGAACGACTTTTGCCAGGCGCTGGGAAACCTGCTTGAGCAGTTCGTCGCCGGCCTGATGTCCGAGCGTATCGTTGACTTGCTTGAAGCGATCGAGATCGATCATCATCAATGCGCAATTGCGTTTCGCGGCGCGATAGGCTGTCAGTATGGTCGACAGGCGCTTTTCCATCGAGTGGCGATTGAGCAAGCCGGTGAGGGAATCGAACGTCGCCAACCTCGAGGCGTCGATATTTTCCTGCCGGCTGCTGGTAATGTCTATTCCGCTACCCAGGTAGCCGCAGAAATCACCACCCGCGTCGAATTGCGGTCGCCCGGAAATCGACCACCAGACGTTGAGGCCCTGCGTTACCGCGCGCACAGTGAGCGTGGAGAATTTCTTGCTGGCGCTGAAGATCAGCGGCAACGAGCGTTCGGTTCCGCCCTCCTCGTCGCGCTCGACGACAAACAGCGAGTGAAAGGGCTGCCCAAGGATGGTGTCGACTTCTCGGCCAAGCTGCTCAGCGACGACGGGCGAAATGTAGGCAAGATTGCCCTGTGCATCGCTCGACCAGAACCAGCCTTGTCCGGAAGTCTCGAAATTGCGCAGCAGCATATGGGCCTGCCGCATTTCGTCACGCGAGGCCGGCACGGGCGGTTTTGGCGCGCCTCCAGGTCTGCCGCCCAGCAGGCCGCGGATCTTATTCATGCCTTGAGGACCCAGGCCGGCCAAGTGAACACTCCCAACCCTGCTAAATGGTTGCCGGGCTGATCTGTACCCCATCGTGGTTTACGAAAGTATAATAGTGAACATTCAGCGCGGGGTTCGGGCCGGGCCAAAGGGGGCAGTCAGGTGATCAGCCCGCTTTCCTGAGCAAGATTCCCTCACCGGGCTTGCGCAATGGGCGGGCCGAGACAGGGAGAAACCGCCCGGTCTCGTCAAGTTCGAGCATTTCAGAAAATTCAACGCCGATCCGGTCCTGCTGGGCCCACCGCGTCGTGGCCTGCATAGTGCGCTGATCGGAAATCTGAATATCGAACACCGTGCCGACCGGCACATTCCACAATCCCTCGATCATCGCGCCCCTGGGCGAAATGTTGCGTATCGTGCCTTGGTAGCGCTCGCCCTGATGGTCGAGCACGACCTTGCGCAACATGGAATGGCGGCGCGCGCGCGTAGCGCGAGGTCCCTTGGCGATGGCGATAAGGCCGGTCTCAAGCCTTGCGGCAGCTGCGCTGGAGGACAGCGGCCGGTCGTAAATGAAACCCTGGATATGGCTGCACCCCAGCATCCGCACGAGATCGAGCTCGTCGAGGGTTTCCACGCCTTCGGCAGTCGTTTCCATGCCGAGGGCTTCGGCAAGGCTGATGATCGAGGAAATGATCGCACCATTGCGGCTTCCGGGCGTAGTGGCTCCATGGACGAAGCTCTGGTCGATCTTGATCTTGTCGAAGGGCGCTTTTTTCAGATAGCCGAGCGAGGAATAGCCCGTGCCGAAGTCGTCGAGTGCCAGGCGCACGCCGATCCGCTTCAAGGCAGTGAACATCGCGTCCGTGCCGGCGTCGTCGTTAAGGAAAACGCTCTCGGTAATCTCGAGTTCAAGGCGGTCTGGCTCCAGCTGCGCTGCGGCCAGCGCGCTGGTGACAATGGCCGGAAGCGCCGGATTGGCGAATTGCAACGGCGAAACGTTGACCGCGACACGCACGGACTTCGGCCAGCTGGCCAGATCCTGACAGGCCGTGCGCAATGCCCATTCGCCGATCTGGGCAATAAGGCCGGCTTCTTCGGCGATCGGGATGAATTTGGAGGGCGACAGCGGCCCAAGCCTGGGA
>Ga0075362_10000007_pt1 | contig 116409 bp, 132 predicted proteins | sample EndMetdeltDD1762_FD_71397 | JGI IMG/M metagenome (GOLD analysis project Ga0075362, IMG submission 71397) | Populus endosphere microbial communities from Tennessee, USA - Endosphere MetaG P. deltoides DD176-2 | ecosystem: Host-associated > Plants > Roots > Endosphere | place: USA: Tennessee...
CCGCCGAATTTGTCAATGAGGACGAGCAGTCGCCGCACCAAGCGGGCCGACGCCAATGGAGCAGAAACTGATGAAGTCGATGGAAGAGATGATCAAGGCCGCCCAAGCCGCCGCCGAGACCATCCAGAAGCAGATGACCGAAACCCAGGGCAAGCTCGACGGGATCGAAGTGGAAGGCGTGTCCGGGGGCGGCATGGTCAAGATCCGCTGCTCGGCGAAGGGCCGCGTGATCGGCGTTGCCATCGATGACAGCCTGATGACGCTGAGCGAAAAGCCGATTCTCGAAGACCTGATCACTGCCGCCTTCAACGATGCGCGCAGCAAGGCCGATCAGGTAGCGAACGAGGAAATGGCGAAAGCCCAGCAAGGCATGGGCCTGCCGCCGGGGTTCAAGCTGCCGTTTTGAATCTTTCAGGCGGCAATCGCGCCTGAGATTCCGGTTTACATTTTCTCCGCGTCACACCGTGAAACTGATCCTGCTCTTGGCGTAAGAACGCGATGCGAGGAAATAATGCACCGCCGCCCAGGCCATGATGCCAGAGACGGACAGAAACGAATAACGCAGGCTCTCCTTGCCGAACATCGGCATCAGCAGATCGCTGGTCAGACCGATGAGGTATGACCCCAGGCCGCCCATCATCGAGCCGATGAGCATCACCATGGCCACGGCGGTCGCGCGACGGTGCGGTTCCGAGACCGACTGAACCGCGGAAATCGAAACCGAAGCTGCGCCGGTCATGAAATGGATGATGGCGATCATCAGCAGCGCCACCCATGATGCGCCGCTGAGGACCACACCCACCAGGCAGGGCGCGGCAATCGCGAGCGAGGCTGTCGGCACCCACAGTTCCCAGCGAACGTCGCGCCGCATCAGTCCGGAGGTGACAAAGCCGCTGGCCAGCACGCCGCCCGCGCCGCAACCCATGCTGATTGCGCCCAGCCAGGCGCCGATTTCGGGAAGCTGCATGTTGAAGCTGCGCATCAGGAATGGCGGCTCCCACGGCGCGAACCCGTGCGCGCTCACCTGGCTGAGCGAGAAACCGATAATGATGTGCACATAGGCACGCCGGCCGAGCAGTGCGCGGATCGAGTGGTACGCGCTTTCCTTGGTGGGTGTGTCCGACTGGGGCCGCAGTGGCTCGCGCAGGGTCGTCCAGGCGAGCAGGGCAAGCGGCAGACCGATGATGCCGATAATCTGCAAGGCCGCGCGCCAACCGAAATGCTGTGCGATCGTGCCAACGACGAACAATCCGCATGCGCCGCCCACCGCAGCGCCGGAGTTGAACAGGCTAAGGGCCAGTGGCCGCCGCTCTCTGGAGAAATAGTCGCCAATCAGCGAGTGGGCAGGCGGAATGCAGCCCGCCTCGCCAATGCCGACTCCGGTTCTGGCCAGGAACAGCATAACGAAACTGTGCGCCATTCCGCTCATCGCGGTCATTGCGCTCCATAGCGCAAGGCACCAACTGATCAGGCGCAGCCGCGAGGAACGGTCTGCCAGCCAGGCAAGTGGCAGCCCGAACAGCGCATAGAAAAGCGCAAATGCCAGCCCGGATATCAGACCCAACTGCTTGTCCGACAGCAGCAGATCGAGCTTTATCGGCTCCATCAGAATCGCAATCGCGACCCTGTCCATGCCGGCAAATATATTGAAAGCGGTCAATACGGCGAGCGCATACCACGTCTTCCAGTGGACACGCTGGGGCGTTCCGGTCGGTTGCGCAGGAGATGGCATTACCGGCGTGGACGCGACAGTTTCTGCGCTGTCGGTCATCTTTGGGGAGCCCCGCTGGTATCAGCGCCGTCGAGCCAGCGACCGAACATGTGCAGCCGTCTGTTCATCACCGCTTCTCCCTGGACAGCTCGAATGCTCGTCTGATCGCGGCATTCATGTTTATTCGGGAGAGGATGGGGCAAACACCTGGTTTAAACAACAATTGTCTTTTACACTCTGTCGCAACAAGCATGATCGCGCATATATTCAGGGGCCAATCGGTATACTAAGGATGACGGGGCGCTGTCGCCAACGCCCCGCCCGATCGGTGCATTTACTTGCCGCAGCGGCAATTGGCGCCGCAATTGCAATTCTGGCACTTGCAGTTGGCATTGTCGCAAGGCGTCGACTTGATGTTTGAATTGATGGTCATTTCGGTTCTCCTCAATCGGGTTGTGAGAAGCCCCATTTATGCGCGGCGCGCCTGCCGCGCTTGAACGCAAGGGCTAAATTCGCGTGAGCGTCGTAGCCGGCAGGCCGAAAGTGCGGCGGAAGGTGCGGCTGAAATGGGCCGAGTCCGAAAATCCGGCGAGGTGCGCAGCTTCGGTCAGGGAACTTCCGCTTGAATAGGTCTCAAGCGCTCGGACCAACCGCAGCCATAGCAAGTAGGTCTTGAAGGGAAGTCCGGTCTGCTCGACGAACAAGTGCCTCAGACGGCTGGGTGACAGATAAATTCCTCTCGCGGCCTCGATCAATGATACCGGCCCGTCGAGATTTTCCGCGGCGTGATCGATAATCCGCCGGATGCGCGGGTCGACTTCGTTCGAATTTGACGGTGACACAGGCTCGAACCGGCTGAGCGCCTGCCTGCCGATTTGCAGCATGACCTCGCGATCGGGCGCGCCGAGCAAGGCAGTTTCGAGCGGCGCAAGGGCGGCTGCCATTTCGGGGCCGAGCGCCATGATTTCGCTTTCCTGGAAGAGCGCGGCATCCAGCTTACGGCCCAGACTGCTCTCCGGCTCCACGAACACCATGGCGAGGGTGCCGCTGGCATCCAGGCTGTGCCGTGCGCCAGCCTTCACAGCCAGCGCTGCTGCTTCCACCGTGCGGTTTGCCCCTGTCAGGCGCAGGTGGCCGCGAAGCGACGCTGTTATCTGGATCGCGTGGTGACTGTGGCTGGCCGCATCGCCAAACCCATCGGGTGCTTCCATGACCCAGACGCTCAGGCCTTGCGAAATTGCCAGCGCGGCCGATCCTCTCGTCATGAACCGCTTTCTATCAGATGCGCCACGCTTGGGCCACTGCGCTTGAAATCAATCAGCTTCCACAGTCGTGCGCAGCCCCACCATTGCACGCCGCGATAGCCCACCCCATATCCGCAGACCATGAAACCTAGCGGATTGCCCCAAGTGACTTCACTTCCCCTGCTTCCATTGCGCGATATTGTTGTTTTTCCCGGCATGGTCGTGCCGCTGTTCGTTGGCCGCGAGAAATCCGTGGCGGCGCTTGAGGCGGCGATGGCCAATGGTTCGGAATCCGGCGGCAAGGACATTTTCCTGCTCGCCCAGCTCGATCCCGGCTGCGACGATCCCGTCGGCGACGACCTCTACGACATGGGCGTGATCGCCACGGTCCTGCAACTACTCAAGCTGCCGGACGGCACGGTTCGCGTGCTGGTCGAAGGCAAGGAACGCGCGCGGCTCGAAGGCCTGAAAGAGGCCGACGACATGCTGATCGCCGAAGTCGAGCAGATGGCCAGCGAAAGTGCCTCGGGCACGGAAGTTTCAGGCATGATGCGCAGCGTCGTCGATCAGTTCGGCGAATATGCCAAGCTTAACAAGAAACTGAGCCAGGACGCAGGCGAGAACCTGGCGGACATTGACGACGCCTCGCGCCTTGCCGATGCTGTCGCCGCGCAGTTGACGACCAAAGTGGCGGACAAGCAGTCGCTGCTTTCCGAGACGGACCCACTGAAGCGGCTGGAGATGGTCTACAGCTTCATGGAAGGCGAGCTGGGCGTGCTTCAGGTCGAGCGGAAGATCCGCGGCCGGGTCAAGCGCCAGATGGAGAAGACCCAGCGCGAATATTACCTCAACGAACAGCTGAAGGCGATTCAGTCGGAATTGGGCGGCGGCGATGGTGACGAACCGAACGAGATCGCCGAACTGCAGGCCAAAATCGACAAGCTGAAACTGTCAAAGGAAGCCCGCGCCAAGGCCAATTCCGAGCTGAAGAAGTTGAAGTCGATGCAGCCGATGTCGGCCGAAGCGACTGTCATCCGCAACTATCTCGATGTGCTGCTGGGCCTGCCCTGGGGCAAGAAGTCCAAGGTCAAGAAAGACATCGCGGGCGCGCAGGCGATCCTCGATGACGATCACTATGCGTTGGAGAAGGTCAAGGACCGCATCGTCGAATATCTCGCGGTGCAGGCGCGCACCAACAAGCTGAAGGGGCCGATCCTGTGCCTCGTTGGCCCGCCGGGCGTGGGCAAGACCTCGCTGGGCAAGTCGATTGCCAAGGCGACGGGGCGCGAGTTCGTCCGCCAGTCGCTGGGCGGCGTGCGCGATGAAGCCGAAATCCGCGGCCACCGGCGCACTTATATCGGCTCGCTGCCGGGCAAGATCATCTCGAACCTCAAGAAAGCCGGGACCAGCAATCCGCTGTTCCTGCTCGACGAGATCGACAAGCTGGGTCAGGATTTCCGCGGCGACCCGGCCTCGGCCTTGCTCGAAGTGCTCGATCCGGAGCAGAATTCGAAGTTCCAGGATCACTATCTTGAACTCGATTTCGACCTCAGCGACGTGATGTTCGTCTGCACGGCAAACAGCCTCAACCTGCCGCAGCCCTTGCTCGACCGCATGGAGCTGATCCGGCTCGAAGGCTATACCGAGGACGAGAAAGTCGAAATTGCCGAGCGCCATCTCATCGCCAAGCAAGTGGAAGCCCACGGCCTCAAGAAAGGTGAGTTCACGCTCACCAATGAAGGCCTGCGTGACCTGATCCGCTATTACACGCGCGAGGCAGGCGTGCGCACGCTGGAGCGCGAGATCGCGCGGCTGGCGCGCAAGTCATTGCGCAAGATCCTTGAAGGCCAGGAAAAGAGCGTAACGATCACGCCGGAAAACCTCGGCGAATATGCCGGCGTGCGCAAGTATCGCCACGGCATGTCGGACGAGGAAAACCAGGTCGGCGCGGTGACGGGCCTGGCGTGGACCGAAGTGGGCGGCGAATTGCTGACCATTGAGTGTGTCACGGTGCCCGGCAAAGGCGCGGTGCGCACCACGGGCAAGCTGGGCGAAGTGATGAGCGAAGGCGTGCAGATGGCCTTCAGCTTCGTCAAGGCGCGCGCGCCTGCCTATGGCATCAAGCCATCGATCTTCGCGCGCAAGGACTTGCACATTCACTTGCCCGAAGGCGCCGTGCCCAAGGATGGGCCCAGCGCCGGCGTTGGCATGGTGACGGCAATGGTCTCGACACTGACGGGCATTCCTGTGCGCGCCGATGTCGCGATGACAGGCGAGGTAACGCTACGCGGCCGCGTGCTGGCGATCGGCGGGCTCAAGGAGAAGCTGCTGGCGGCGCTGCGGGGTGGGATCAAGACCGTGCTGATCCCGGAAGAGAACCGCAAGGACCTGGCCGAAATCCCGGCCAACATCCAGCAAGGCCTTGAAATCGTGCCTGTCAGCCATGTCGACGAGGTATTGGCGTTGGCACTGACGCAGCCAGTCGAGCCGGTAGAATGGACCGAGGCGGATGAGCTTGCCGCCCAGGCCACGGCGCCGGCTGGAGCAGGGTCCGCACCGCCAGCCACGGCGCATTGATTCTGCGCCAGATGTAGCGAATCGGCTGGCAAAATCCGCCAGCCGATTCGCCGCAAATGCCGCCTCTTGTCGGTCCCCGGCAACACTTCGTCGAATATGGCCGAATTTAGGGGATAACCGCGCGGAATCGCCAACAATTGGCTTTGACAGCGATGCGAAAAGTCGCTCCATTCCGGCCGCTCTTGAGGCGATTCACGAACATAACAGTTTCCCAAACAATCCAAGGGGGTTCCTAGAAATGAACAAGAACGATCTGATTGGCGCCGTAGCCGATGCCAGCGGCCTGACTCGCAGCGATGCCACCAAGGCCGTCGAAGGTGTTTTCGATGCCATTACAGGCGCGCTGAAGAAGGGCGACGAAGTACGACTGGTTGGCTTCGGGACTTTCTCGGTTGCCAAGCGCAAGGCTTCGACCGGCCGTAACCCCCGCACGGGCGAAGCAATGACGATCAAGGCATCCACCCAGCCCAAGTTCAAGGCTGGCAAGGGCCTGAAGGACGCAGTCAACTAAGCACTGCACGCCGGGGCCGCACCGCCTCGCGGCCCGGCCCATACAAAGAGCCGCGCATGCCCCCGGGTATGCGCGGCTTTTTTGTGGGCTTTTCAGCCAATCAGCATTCAGGGCAGCAGCCGGATCAGGGCGGTGGGTGCCGCCTGGCTGCGCGCATTGACTTTCCACTCCAGCCGCTTGCCTGTGGTGATCGACTGTGGACCTTCATCGGTGTTGTTGGCCAGCACTTCGGCATCAGTGACGATCGCGAAAGTTCCATCCACTTCGGGCAATTGCGGTGCGCGCTGGTCGCCTTCGGAAAGCGCCGCAGCCTGCATCCAGCCGCGGTAGGGTTCGCCTGCGGCAGCCGGGGCAAATCCCGGCGCATCGATTCGTAAAGTACCGTCGGCGCGGCGCATCACCTGGACGAAGGGATTGGCCGAAGGGAAACGTTCGATCGTCGGGAAAGTGAGATCGTGATCAAGCCGCCCTTCAATGACGAACTCGACATCGAACAACCCGTCGCCCCGGTGCACCACCCGGCGCCAGCCAGCCTGTCGTCGCAGTCGCGCGGCGAGTTCTTCGGCAGCTCTTGGGCTGGTAGGATCGATGCCACCGAACATGGCTTTCATTGATTCGTTGTCGCGCGTGCGGCGCTGGGCGGCACTGCGTTGCTGCTGCTCCCATTCGAGTTTCTGCCCGGCCAGCTCCTCGGCCGAACATTTGCGTGTCGTCCCGCCGCCATCCGGCTCGAGGCAGGGCTTGGGCGTGAATGGGCCTTCAGCGCTGCCCCGGTTCATTGCCTCGGCCAATTTGCTCAGTGCCAGCACATGGATTTCGCCGGTGTAACTGAAGCGGAACATGCCTGTCTTGCGGAGGTCGAGCTCGGAGGCGAACTTGCCGGGCGCGAGCATGCAGGCGGCCAAAGTCAGCCCCAGCGCGAGCAGGAGGCCCCATGCGGCTGAACGGCGTAGTGGAAGTATTGCTGCTCCCATTTTCATTCTTCCGGTAATTCCCTCGCGGCGGCCGCATAGAGCGCGATGGCGGCGGCGTTGGAGACATTGAGGCTTTCGATCGCCCCGGTCATCGGCAGGCGGGCGAGCGCGTCGCAGTGCTGGGTAATGTTGTGGCGCAGGCCATCGCCTTCGCTGCCCAGCACCAAAGCAACCGGCCCGTTGGGCAGGGCTTCGGCAATTGTCAGCGGGGCAGTGCCATCAAGGCCGATGCGCCAGTATCCCGCCTCGGCAATTTCCTCGAGCGCGCGCGCCAGATTGACTACGCGCACCCAGGGCACCACTTCGAGCGCGCCCGATGCGCTTTTGGCCAGCGTGCCTGATTCGGGCGGCGAATGGCGGTCTTGCGTCACCAGTGCCACCGCGCCGAATGCAGCCGCCGAACGCAGGATCGCGCCGACATTGTGCGGATCGGTAACCTGATCGAGCACCACAATGGGCCGCGCCGGATCGCCATCGAGCACATCGCCCAGAAAAACATCTTCCAGCGCGTCGCATTCGAGCACCAGCCCCTGGTGCGGTGCATCCCGGGCCACCAGACGGGCAAGATCGGCGCCCTGGGCATATTCTACGGGGAAATTCGCCGGCAGTTCGCCATCCAGCGCCGCTACGCCCTCTCGCGTGGCCCACAGCTTGCGGTGATTGCGTTCAGGGTTCTTGAGCGCGGCCTCGACGGCATGGTGACCCCACAAGCGCACGGCCCCGGTGCTGGCCCGACCCGAGCCGCGTCCGCCCTGCATTCTGCCCGCTCGCCCTCGCAAGGCACGGGTCGGGCGTTCATCAGTTTTTCTTTTCATTTGGGCCTCCTGCCAGCCGCACCATTGACAGGCAACACTTGCTTCGCCAATGGACGCGCCTTCTCGGCCGTGGAACCTCTCGGGGTTCAATTGCGGGGCGACCCGCTGCCGGCATGCTGGTGTGGACAGGTGGCCGAGTGGTTAAAGGCAGCAGACTGTAAATCTGCCCGCGTGAGCGTACGCTGGTTCGAATCCAGCCCTGTCCACCACCAGCTTTCTTTTAGTGTTGTGTTTCAACGCTTTGGGAAAGGTTTGCCAAATTTGGCGGCTTGGGTTCGCCAAAATGTTGGACCGAATCGTCATTCGTCCCCGTCCTGCATGTGGGCCATGGCGGCGTCGGCGAGAGTGCGGCGGTTGGCTTTGGCGGCGTAGTGGGCGAAGGTTTCGTCCTTCTTGTGGCCGGTGATCGCGCGGGCCTGGAGCGAGGTTGCCCCGGCTTCGGCGAGCTGGCGGCTGACGCCCTTGCGAATGCCGTGGATAGAGGTGGGGCACCCGGCCTCGCGCGCCCATTTGCGAAAGCGGTTGCCGAGGCCTTCGACAGTGTAGGGACGGCCATTTGCCGAAGTGATGAACCAGCGAATCGGCGCTGCCGGCAGGGCTTCGATCGCGGCGCGGGCCTCGGGCGTAATCGGGACACTGGTGGCCTCGTTATCCTTGGCATGCGCGATTTCCCAGCGGCCGGCGACCAGGTTGTCACGTTCCAGCGCGGCGAGGTTGCACCGGCGCGCGGTGGTGTTCACCGCCAGCTCGAAAGCGAGGCGGGCCATGGTGCCGTTGGGCCAGTGGGCGCGGTAGCGGGCGATTTCCTCGTCGGTCCAGGTGTGCCAGCCCGGCCCGGCCTTGAACGAATCGGTGAGTGCCGCCGGATTTTCGCGCAGCCAACCCAGCTTGATGGCGAAAGCGAACAGCTGCTTGAGCGCCTTCCTGAGATTGTTCGCGCTGGCCGGGGTGGCAGCGAGTTCTGCAATGTGGCGATCGAGCGCGGCGACGTCGGCCTTTCTGGCGGGGAAGCTGCCGTAGCGCTGGCCCTTTTTCGTGGTTCGCTCGAGATAGCGCTCGATGATCCGACGGTAGGTGTACTGGCTGCTCGGTTTCATGCCGAGCCAGCGGGTGGAGGCGAAGAAGCGGTGGGCGAGATCATCCATTGATCCGGGCGCATGCCGGCGCGCGGGGCGGACGGGTTCCGATGCGCGGGCGGCGGCCAGCTCCGCCATGAATTCGGGTGTGCCGGGCTCGGCGGTGAAGTGGTGGACGGGCAAGCCGGTCTTGCGGAAGCGAAAGCGGCGCTTGCCGTGGCGATCGGTCCATTCGGTGACGTTTTTAGGAAGCCAGCGCCGCTTTGGCATCAATCCTCGCTCCAGGGGTTGTCCTCCGCCGAATCGGGCAGCGGCTCGCCGATAATGACCTCGATGCGCGCGTTCGCCAAATCGTAGACGATTCGTGCGCGTTCAAAGCCGCCGGCCTTCACGGACTTGGCGGCGCGGTTCATATCGTCCTGGGTGATGCGGCCGGGCGCGGTCATGTCAGTTTCCAGATACCTTTGCCGACGCGGGTGACTTTGCCTTGGCGCTGCAGGAGTGACAGCGCACTGGCGAGTTCGGCGCGGGTGACCAGGCGGCCGTGCTTGCGCCAGATGGTGACGATGATCTCGTCGAGCGAGGCCGCGCGATCGAGACTTGCCAGCGCAGATCGGCACAGCGCGGGGTTGCTGGCACAGCGCCCGCCGCGCGAGAGCTGGGCAATCACACCAGGCGGCAGGCCGTCGAGGTCAATGGGGGGGGCGCGGGTGGTCACTGTGTCTCGGCCTCAATTGCATCGCGAAGCGCAACGCCGGCTTCGGTCAGCCAGTAACTGGAACCGCGCAGCGTGTCGTCATCTTCGCGGAAAAGCGGGCCGTAGGTTGCGAGGCCCTGGGCGATGAAGCGCTGGACGATCCGCCGCCATTGCTCGACAGGCATGCCGATGTCACGAGCCTGATCCCGCGCGTAGGGGATGAGGTCCTCGTGCCACGAAGGCATCGCCAGCAGGACGAGGGTTTCCGCTTCTGTGAGTGTTGACGCGCATTTCGTCCTCCGGTCCTCGTGCTCCTCGCAGAACGGGCGTCCCGCCGGTGCCATGCGCTCGCACTGGAAGGCGAGGCACTGGCGCGGTTTTGGTGGTCTCGTGCCGTCGCCAGCGGGCAGCTTGCCGTGTTGATCGAGGCTCATATGGCGGCCTTGCCCAATTCCCGCGCGCGGTGGGCGAGTTTGGCGGTGGCGAGGATGGCGGGTTTCAGGTCCGGATCGGCCTGGTCGTAGGGAGTGGTCCAGCGCCCGGCGAGCCGGGGCAGCAAGGCGCGGGGTATGGCCTGCCAGTTGGCGGGATCGGTGTTGGCCTTGTCGCCGTCGAGGCACTTGAGGCACCAGCCTTTCGGCAGCGGGCCGTTGACCTCTTCCCATTCGATCAGGTGGATGGCGCGCCAGCGTGACTGGAACGGCATGCCATCGTGGATCTTGCGTTCGCGGTAGCCTTCCTTGCTGAAGCGCTCGGTGCCGATGGGCTTGTAGAGCCGCGCGGCTTTGCCCTGGCGCACGCCGGGCTTGAAGCGCGTTGCGGCGCTGTTGGCGTTGAACGGCATCGGCTTGCCCTTGTTCCAGCTTTCCTGCCCGCGAACAAACTGACCATTACGGCCGGTTTTCCAGCCCTGCCGCTTGCGCAGGGCATGTAGATTCGCGGCGGTGACGTTTGGCCGGGCGAAGGCCTGCAGGAATGCGGCGTGATAGTCGCCGATCGGCAGCTGGCGGTGGGCTTCCAGCCAGGCCAGTTCCTCGGCTGAATAACGGATGGCGCGGCCTTTCATTGCGGCCTGCCTTCGGGCGGGGCCTCGAGCGCCGGAGTGCCATTGATCATCGCCAGCTGCGGTTTGAAGCGGTCGCCGTGATCAGCGATGATCTTCACCGCTTTCAGCTGAAGATCGGCGCCCTTGATGATCTGTTCGGAGAGATCGACAATGGCATCGGCGCGCTTGACTTCGGCCTCGATCTGCTCGGCGGTCAGGTCTTCTTCCGAAAGCCGCTCGAGCTGGGCGAAAAGGTGGTTGTTGAGGTCGACGAGCTTGTTTTTCATGGGGCGTCTCCGGGCATGGCGTTGTGTTCGATGCCGTCGAGCAGGCGGCCTGCGGCTTTCTTGCCGACGTGGCGCATGGCAGCGGCGTTCTGGTGAGTGTCATCGCCAACGCAGTGTTCACCAGTTGGCCCCAGCAGAAAATTGTAACGGCCTTCGTCGACCTCGACCCATTCGCCCCACTGCTTGAAGAAGAACGGGACGCCAGCGCTGGCGCATTGATCGCGCAGGCTGCGCGCCCAATCGGGGTGCATCGGGCGGGCGCCCGGGCCGCTCTCGCCGCCGGCGACAACCCAATCGAGGCCAGAGCGGCCCTTGTCGGCCACAGCGTCAGGTTGCCGCCCTTGCTGACAATTGTGCAGCGGGGGGAAGCCGGCCGGGCACCAGCCACATTCACCCCAGCACTCGCCGTCTAAGGCATTCTCGCCGTGCCACGCTGATTCCAAATCCACCGGCCCAAGCAGCGGCTCGGCGCTGATCCACCGCACGGCGGCAGGCGTCGCGAGAAGGTCCGGGATGCGCTCGTCGGCGCGGGTCTGATCTTCGACCGAGACGCCGAGCCAGACGTTTTCCGGGGGCATGGTGAAATCTAAGTCCGCTTCGGGCTCAACTTCAAACACCGCTTCGCACAACGCATCGGAGCCAGCCTCGGTCTCGCATACCCATTGCAAGAATTGGCGCATCCGATCGCTTCTCTTTGTCAGCACTTGGTAGGTGTGCTGCGGAGTGGCGATCATCACGGCGTAGATGCGCAGCAGTAATTCCTGCGGCACATCGATGTGGAACAGGTCGGACATGGAATTGACGAAGTAGCGCGTCGGCTTCCTGCGGCGCAGCGGGGCAAGCAGCGCATTTTCCGACAAGCCGATCTTGCCGGTCCAGACGGGGTTGCCGTTCACCATGCGCGTGGTGCCCAAGTAGTGCTCCAGCGGCACCGTGGCCTGAGGTCGTTGCATCACCTGCTCGCGGCCCATCGCCTCAAGCCGGTGGGCCATCCGCATGGCGTAGCAATTGGTGCAGCCGGGGCTGTGGACTGTGCAGCCGACCACGGGGTTCCAGACCTGTTCGGTCCATTCGATCTTGCTGGCGGTCATGCGCTCTTCATCCTGTCCAATGCGGCGCGGGCGTCGGGGCAGGTCTTGGCCAGTTCGGCGATGCGGCGGACCCCGTGGCTGACGGTGGAGTGGTCTGTGCCCCAGCGCGGGCCGAGCCAGTTGAAGCTGCGGCCGTCCTGGTGCAGGTGCCACCAGGCGGCCCAGCGCAGCAGGCGCATGGTGCGGCGGCACAGGGCTGATTTGGCCAGGCTGATTCCCGGCGTCGGGGCTTCGGACAGCTCGATCGCGCGCATGCGCTGCCAGCGGAAGAGCGGCGCGTTCATCAGTTGCGCCCCTCAGCTTCGGGGGCGCTGCCCAAGTCGAGCCTGGCATAATCCGGACCGGTGATGCGAAAGACTGCGGCGGGCGCGATCGGTCCGGCGCTGGTGATGCGCGCGGCTTCGCGTTCCTCCCGGGTGAGCGCCGCGGGACGAGTGGACCCGTATAGCGTGCGCAGCTTTTGCTCTTCGTCGCGCTCCCATGCGCCGCTGGTGACGTAGAGATGATCAACGCTGGCGCGGATCGCGGATATCCACCGGCGGAAGGGCATGTGGGCGGTTGTCATGAAATACGGCCTAGAATGGGCACGAGCACCACCCGCAGGGGGGGGGCTGGGGCATAGAGGGCATCGAAGACGGGTTTGTTTGCAAGGCGCCAGGCACGGGCCTCGCCGAGGCGCTGCGCGCGTTCCTCGCGGGAGAAGCGGGGGCCGCTCATGGCGTGATCACCGCGAGGCCGAGCACGCACAGACCGGCCAGGACCATGGCGGCGGCGCCCCAGGCGATGCCGGCCCAGGTGACGGGGGGCAATTCATCCTCGATCGGGCGCAACGCGCCGTGGACCTGGGCGCGGCGGGCGCTTGGCATGGGGCGATTGCGCGCGTCCGCGCCACCGTGGCGCTGGACGTGGGAGACGTAGCTCCGCTGGGTGTGGTGCCGGGCCTTCATGACAGCATCAGCCAGGCGAGGCCGACGAGAATTGCTGTCCAGACCACGACATGCGGCAGGCGCGGGGGAAGGTTCGGCCAGATCATGCGACTTTCCTTTCGGGGGCAGCGTGAATTGTGGGAATGTAGGGCAGGCGCACGTCGAGGTGCTGGCACAGGGCGCTGCACAGGACGGCGCGATCGAACAGGGCGCCAGCCAGTGAGTTGCCGGGGTTTGCGGCAAGGTGGGCGGCGTGGGCATCGAGCGCCATGTCGCGCGCCTTGGCGAGCAGCGAGGCCCACTTGTGGCGTGGGCAGATTTCGTTCGCCGCGAGGGTGCGCAGGTTTGCCTCGGCGGCGTGACGGTCAGGAAATCCGGCGGTGATCGCGAAGCCGCGCTGGTCGGCGAGCGCCTCGTCCAGTTCGGGCAAGTCAGCCCCGGCGAGGCAGGCGATGGCGAGCCAGGGGCGCAGTTTCGTGGTGGCCTGATCGATCGACCACTCGCCAGAGGCGACTTTCGCCTGCGCGGAACGCTGGCGGGCGCGGAACAGGTCTGCGGCCTGGCGGGAGAGTTCGGGGGTGGGAAGGGCGTGGATCGTCATGGGCGCACTTATCAGGTGGACTAATCCACCTTGTCAAGTGGGATAATCCACCCGTTGTGGCTTGGTCGCCCGGGCGGCACTCTGCCCTCCGCAAAAAGGAGCGCGGCGATGACGGACGAGACCAGAGGTTCCAGTGGCGATGCGCCTCCCGGTCGGGTGAAATGGCCGCCGTCCGCTTTCATTGCCCTGGGTGTGGTGGCGATCTTCGGTCTGGGCCTGCTGAGGCAGGGGTTCGATCCAGCACAACCTGCCAAGATTGCGGCCGCGCCAGCGGCTGCGCCGATGCGATTTTCAGATGATCCGGAACGCATGGGCCGATCGCTCGACTATTCAGTGCTGATCAAGGGCACGGCCGCGCCGGGCGCGATCGAGCACGAGGCGCGGGAATTCTGCGCCGACAAACCGATCTGCGCGGTGCATGGTTGGTCGGCACCCGCCAACCGGGCGAGGGCGCTTCCCATGCTCGAGCGGGAATCTGCAGCGAGGGTGTTCAGCTACGCAGTCAACCGGATGACGGGTTACGAAGCGGCGATGTTTGACTGCCGGGTAGTCGTGGGCCTGCCGCCGGAGCGGTGCCTGGCGCGCTAGGCGCTAAAGGATCAGCAGTTCGGTGGGTGGGATGATGCGCTGGATCCGCGCGACCTGGCTGCGCGGGAGCCGGAAAATCAACGGCGGGTTGAACTGTTCGAGATCGATCCACGCCGAATTCTGCCGGACAAGCCGCTTGACCAGCACGGTGACGACATCGTCGCTTTGGCCATTGTTCAGCTGGACGACGACGAAATCGCCGGGGCCGGCCGGGCGCGACGGCTGAACTATTCCTACCTCGCCAGCGAAAAAGCGCGGCTCCATCGAGCTGCCATGGAAATAGATCGCATAGGCAGTGTTGTCGCCGAGCAGTGCCGGGGGGCGCTCGATGTAGCGCACGGCGGCCTCCGGGTCGAAGCTGCTGCGCTCGATACGCTGGAGCTGACCATCGACGTCGACTTCGAGGTCGGCGCAATCGCCGGTGCCGACCAGCGGGATTCCGGGCGCGCGTGGTGCTTCGCTGCGGTAGGGCGTGAGGCGATCACCCAATCTGGCTTCGCTGATGACCTGATCGGCAATGTCGGTGCGCCCCATGAGATAGTCTGTGGTTGTTTCCAGCGCGTCGGCGATCCGCCGCAGGGTGGGCTCACGCGGCAGGAAGCCCTTGCGCTCGATATCGGTGACGACGCCGTGCCGCTTGCGGTCGGTCACTTGCATCGAAAGCCACCAGCGCGTTTTCCCGGCGGGTTTACCGCCGAGATCTTCAAGCCGCTGATCGATGCGGCGCAGCAGGATTTCAGCCGGTTTTTCCACGGTGGAAATATCCACTTCGAACCTATTTTGGAAAGAGGCGATAAGTCCACTTGACAAAGGGTGGAGTAATCCACCTATAACGGCATCCGAAGCAGCCGGAGCCGTGCATGTCCGATTTGAAATCACGCCTGATCGCCAGCGCGAAGGCCTGGGCAGATGCCCATGGCTGCGGTCTGTCGCGACTGGGCAAGCGCGTGGCGGGCGATGCGAACTTTTTTGTCAGGCTGGAAGCCGAGGAAGCGACCTGCAACCTGGCGACACTGGAGAAATTTGCCCGCTTCCTGGCCGAGGCGGAAAACTGGCCAGATGGTGCGGTGCCTGCTGCAGTGAGTGCCTTCGTGCATGTCACCGGGGTTAGGCCGCCACTGGCGCCCCCGTCACCGGGAAATGCGCCCGCCGCTTCCCCTGCTGCCCCGATCCGGGACGTTGCAAATCGGGTTGGGGCAAGCCGGGTAGACGCGGCATGAGCGGGCTTACTGCGGCATCGCGTCGGGGCGCTGGCGAAGTGTCCCGGACATTCGCAGCAGCACCTGGGCAAGCTCAGTTGCTTGATCGGCGCTCATATGAAGCTGAACTGCGCTCACCCGCCGGGCGTCGAAGGCTTGCTCGCTTTCGTAGTATTCAAGCCGAAGAAGTCCAAGTGGTGAAATGGCGCCGGTTTGATAGCCCGCCAGCGGAAAGGCCCGGATCTGGCCAGACCGATCCTTGTCCCAGTCTTTCATCGGAAATCCTTTCAGTTGGAGGTGGTGGACCGCCGACTGTGACCGAAGCCGGCGAGGCGTCAAGTCTCGCCGGTGGAGGTGATCTGTGACTTCCCCCGCTCTCGACCTGCGGGGTCTGCGTCTCAAGGACCGGACGCGGGCCCTGCAGGAAGCGGTCGGCGGGGTGGCCCGGGCCGCCGAGATCACCGGCAAATCGAAAAGCCAGCACGGCCGCTTTCAATCGGCCAGCGACGCCGATTTCGCCACTCTGGCCGATATTGTCGCGCTGGAAGCGGTGGCCCCGCGCTCGCCGCGCTGGCCGCCGGTGACCCGGCTGCTGTGCGAGCTGGCGGGCGGCGTGTTCCTGCCGCTGCCCGACGTGGAAGCGCACGACGGGCCGGTGGCCATGGGAATCGTGGCGCTGGCCAAGGAATTCGGCGAGCTGGCCGGGGCCATCCAGGAAGGGCTGGCCGATGGCGAGCTGCAGCCGGAGGAATTGCTTCGTGCGCGGCGCGAGGGCAGCGAACTGCAAGTGCAGCTGGCCGCATTCCTGCGGCAGATTGAGGCGATGATCGAGGCCGAGCCGCCGGCCCCCGCGGCGCTGCGCCGAGTGGAGAACGGCTGATGGCGCGGGGGGGGCAAGTATCGCTGCGGCCGGATGCGGCCCCAGTCAAACAGGCTGTGCTGACCACTTATGCCGACCCGGCCCGGCTGAAGCACTGGATCGAAACGAGCCGGCCAAACGGGCCGCCAGTGATCTATGCCACCGGGCCAGCGCTGGATCGCTGCCAGACGCAGGCGATTGCCCGCGCGGCCGCCGACGCGGGACACGTGACGCTGTGGCAGGAGCGCAGTGCGACGCGGCCCGGCTGCTTCGATTACAAGGCGCGCAAGCTGGCCCCGGCGCCTGTTGCAGCACCGCAGGCCGGGAATCCGGATGCACAAAGATTGCTCGCTGAGCTGGCGCGCGCGGCCTCGGCCGGCGAGCCTTGCCCGAGCAACCAAGCACTGGCCGAAGCCTGCGGCCTGCCGGACAAGGAAGCGGCGCGTTACCGCTTCGGCCAGCTGGTGCGGGCGGGCCTGATCCTGGTGATCGAAAAAAGACATGACACAGTGGGGCGCCACAGCCCGCGCGTGATCGAGATCGCGGCGACGGGTGCGCGGACCAGAACCAACTCGCCTACGGGGGGCGGGGAATGATCGACACACACAACCTGGCCGAAACCCCGGCGCCCGCCGGGGCGTGGGAGCCGCCGGCGACGAAGCTGGCAATCCTCTCGCCGGAAATGGCCGACGTCATCGCCCACTTGCTGCAGCAGCGTGACAACGCGCTGACCATGGCCGCGCGGGCGGGAAGTCCCCACGCCGACCTGGCCCGCGACCGGATGCGTCAGCTGGAAGTTCGGATCGAGGACTTGCTCGACGGTCGCCACCACGGCGCGGCGGCGGTGCGGGCGGAATTGCTGGCCGGGGCCGCGAAGAGGGAGAATTGAGCGCCATGAACGCGGTCGACCGAAAAGTGTTTGGCGCGCTGGCCACCGCTGCGGATGCAGGATCGCCCACGCCCCGGAACGCGGAGCTGGCGAGGCTGATTGGCTCGCGCTCGATCTCGACGGCTTCTATCGCGGTATCGCGGCTCGAAGCGGCAGGGTTGATCCGGGTGGAGCGCACGCGCACCTGGCGCGTGATCACGATCGCCGCCAGCGGTGCGCAGACAGCGCGTCCAGCGCGGGCTGACATGGCCTACGCGATGCGGGACGCTCTCGCCGATTTCATCGCCGATGGAGGTTCCCAGGCGGGCTTCGCTGCCCGCCACGGGCTTTCGATCCAGCGTGTCAGCCAGCTGTGGGCAGACATTGTCCGCAGCCTCGGGTGGCAGGCGTCGTGACCGTGCTCCACAACACCGAGACGCTTGAAGTGAAGGCGGCATTGCAAGCCGCATTGTCGGGCGAAGGGGCATGACTGGCGGGGGGCGCATTCAGTCGGGTGCTGGCAGAAACGGCTTGGGGCGGTCTGGGTTTCCGCGGGTGCGGATGCCGGTGGAAATGCCGGGCGACCTGTTCGGCCAGATCGAGCGCCTGGCCGACCGCGAGGAATGCACTTTCGGCGACATGGCGCTGCAGCTGATCGAGGCGGGAATCGATGCCTTTACGACCGGAGACGGGCGATGAGCGGGAAGGGCGATTTCTCGGCCTCACTGGCGCAGGCGGATATCGGGCCAGCGCTGCCGCCCCGGTTTGAAGTTTACCGGTTGGCGTTGGAGCTTCGCACGCTGGCCGACCAGGCGTGCGAGGCGACTTATGCCGGGCCGAAATGCGACGTCCGCGCGGCACTGAGAAAGCTGGACGCCGCCCGCGCCTTGCTGGGCGGCGGCGAATGAGCCTGCCGCCGGAATTTCTGGATCAGGTCAAGGCGCGGACGACACTTTCGGCGCTGGTGGGCCGCACGGTGAAGCTGACCAGGGCAGGCCGCGAGTTCAAGGGGCTGTGTCCGGTCCATTCGGAACAGAGCCCCAGCTTCACGGTGAACGACGACAAGGGCTTTGCGCACTGTTTTGGCTGCGGCTTCCATGCCGACGCCTTTCGCTGGCTGACCGATATTGGCGGGCTGACGTTCATCGATGCGGTAAAGGAACTGGCGGCGGCGGCGGGAATGGACGTGCCGGCGCCTTCGCCCGAGGCGGCGCAGCGCGCGGCGCGGGTAGAGACAGTGCGCGGTGCGCTGGAGACAGCGCAGGCGATCTACAGCCGCCAGCTGGCTGAGACTGGCGCAGTGCTGGAATATCTTTCCGGGCGGGGGATCGGCCCCGATGCTATCGCGCGCTGGGGCATTGGCTTCGCGCGCGGGAGAGAGGGGTCGCTGAAAGGCAGCGGCATTGGCCAGAGCCTTGGTCAGGAAGCCGGGATCTTAGTCGAACGCGAGCAAATCGGCGCGGCAGGGACAGCGATTTCCGAGCTGCTGTGGGACCGGATCACAGTGCCGATTCACGACCGCCGCGGCGCCCTGGCAGGTTTTGCCGGGCGGGTCTGGCCGGGGCGCACGGGCCAACAGCCCAAATTCATCAATTCGCCCGATGGGCCGCTGTTCGACAAGGGTTCGCTGCTGTTCGGGCACCACCTGGCAGCGGAACGGCTGCGCGACCTTCGACAAGCGCGGGCCGAGCGGGGTGCTGGCATTCAGGCCAGCCTGATCATCTGCGAAGGCTATTTTGACGTGATGGCGCTGGACCGCGCTGGCTTCGCTGCTGTGGCGCCGATGGGAACCGCGATTACCGCGCGCCAGCTCGAGGCGGCCTGGCGAATGCATCACCGGCCATGTCTGCTGCTGGACGGCGACAAAGCCGGGCAGGCGGCGGCGCTGCGCGCCTGCAAGACCGCGTTGGCCGGGGCAGGTGCACAGGGGATCGGCCCGGGGCGCGAACTAGCGGTGGCAGTGCTGCCTGGCGGCAGCGATCCCGACGATCTGCTGCGGCAGAGCGACGGCCTGGCCGAACTGGATGCCTGTCTGCAGGAAGCCCGGCCGCTGCACGGCTTCGTGTTTGAAAGGATTGTGGCCGAAGCCGGTGACGGGCCGGAAGCAACCGCCGGAATTTGGCATGAACTGTCCGAACTGGCCGCCACGATCGCAGACGAAGAGACCCGTGCGCAATACCTGGGGCTGTGGCGGGCACGGTTCGAACGCGAGTGCAGTGCCCAAAGACTGGCAGGCGGCGCGGCGCTCTTGCCGGCCGAGCAGCTGCACAGCGTCACCCGCGCGGACGATGGCGATTATGTCTTCCCCGAAAGCGCGAGCGACAGCGAGGCGCGCTTCTATGCCTTGGTCAGGACCGCTCTGCGCAAGCGCGCGGAGCGCAGGGCGATCACGGAGGAACTGGGCGACCTGATGAAAATGGCCGAGGCGGTCGGTTTCGTGAAGACCGAGTTGAACGCGGTGATCCGCGACATCGAGAGCGACCTGGCCAAGGGCCCTGCAGTGCGCGAGGAAGCCGAAATGGTGCGCGTGCTCTACCGGCGCGTGCTGGGCATCAAGGGGCCGATGACCGAGGCAATGATGCCCACGGTCACTGATGCCCGCGCGCGCCCGGCGAGCGCCACCCTGAAACGCCGCGCGACGATGCATGCGCTGATCGATGCGCGGGCGCTGGACGTATGAAGCGACTCTCGCCGCTGGAGCGGGCGAAACTGCCGCTGAATGACCTGGGCAACGCGCGGCGGACGTTTGAGGCGACGCGCGGTGCGGACGGAGCGCCCGAGTTGCTGTGGCTGGCGGACGGCCAGGGCGGAAAGGGCTGCTGGGTGGCGTTCGAGGGCACGCGCTGGAGCGAGCCCGAAGGCCAGGCGCGCGCCGTGGCCTTTGCCCACAAGGCAGCGGCCGCGATCGCCGAGGAAGTCAGCGCGCTGAGAGATGCGAATCCGGATGAACTGTCGGGCGTGTTCGGGCCAAAATTCACCCGCGACATGGCCGACGAGCGCTGCGGGCACTTGTGGTCTCACGCGCTGAAGGCGGGCAATGCTGCCCAGACCAGCGCCATGCTGAGCCAGCTGAAGGCGCTGAGGGACGATGAGGGGAATGGCCAATTTGTGGTGCAGGCCTGGCTGCGCGAGTTTGATGCCGATCCGCTGGCTTACCACTGCGGCAACGGAACACTGCGGTTTCTGGAAGGGCCGCCCCCTCCGGGCGCAAAACCGGTTCCCACTTTTGCTGAGGGCAGCGGCGGCACCCCGCCGAGATGGCATGCTGTGTTTCAGCCCGGCCACCGGGCGGGCGATATGTTCATGCAGATCGCCAATGTTGCCTATGACGCCGATGCCGATGCACCGGAATGGATCAAGCGACTGGAAGTAATGCACCACGATCCGGTGACGCGCACCGCGCTGCAGCGGATTTACGGGATGACGCTGACCGCGCTGATCAGCGACCAGGCATTCTACATCTTCCAGGGCAAGGGACAGGACGGCAAGAGTGCGACGAATGACGTGATCTGTCACCTGCACGGGGCCTATGCCCGCAAGGCTGACCCGAAGACCTTCCTCGAGGGCCCCGCGCAGGCCGGATCGGCGCACCAGAGCGACATCGTGCGCCTCGCGGGAGACATTCGCCTGGTGGTGATGGACGAGCCGAAGAAGAACAGCACCTGGGACGGCCAACGAATCAAGCAGGCCACCGGCAGCGAGATGATCGCGCGCGGGGCACACGCCACCACCGAGCTGAGCTTCACCCCGCACTGGAACCTGATTGCCGAATGCAACGGCATGCCCAAGGCGCCGAGCGACGATCGCGGCTTTCGCCGGCGCTTCAAAGTCTACCCGTTCGTGGTGCAGTTTGGCGTGACGCCCTTGCCTGGTGGTGGGGTCGTGCCCGACGAGCCGGTGCACAAAGTGAAGGCGCGCCTGATCGGCGAGGGGGCGGGAATCCTCAACTGGATGATCCGGGGCACGCTCGAATGGCTTACCGAGGGCACGATCCCCGAGCCGGAAATGTCGCGACGAGCCAGCGCCAGCTTCTGGGCGACCAGCAGCGCGCTGGGTGAATGGATCGAGCAGTGCTGCATCGTCACCGAGCCCGACGCCCGCGCGCCGGCAACCGAGTTGTACAACCATTTCAAACAATTCTGCATCGATCGGGGCGACAAGGAAGACCACATCCTGAAGCAGACCAGCTGGGGCCTGCGACTGAACGATGCGCAGATTTACTCGGAACCGAACCATTCGACCGGAAAGAAGGACCGTGTCGGCATTCGGCTGCGCCAGCCAGGCGAACCGCGTCAAGGCGGAGAGGCAGTGTCGCCGCGCCAGTCCGCATCAGACCCGGGCGGCGGCAGCACCGCGCCAGCCGACGACGACGGTTTGGCTTGGCCGGAACTGGACGATCTCGATGACTGAACGCTGCCTTGCGCGCGGCTCGCAACTGTTCGCTGAACTGTCGGGACAACTGTCCGGAAGACTGTCGGGCGGGGCTTTCCCGGGCCGCCACGGACATGATCGGGAGGCCGAAATGCGGCAACTCGGATAGTCTGGCCGACAGTTGCCAGACAGTTGGGCTGACAGTTTGAATGCCCGTTTTGTGCGGGGTTCCGACAGTCCTGACAGTTTTGCAGGCAATTGGCACCGCCCGCGCGCCTGCGCACATGAGAGTATGAAATCTGTAAGTATCTATCTGGGTGTCTGGAGAAGGAAGGAAGCAGGGCGATGAACAACAGTTCGGCAGTGGTGACCTGGCAGCAGGCCGAGGATGCGCTGATCGGCGCGGTCGAGTATCTGGCGGCGCTGCCTGACCGCGACCAGGCCTTCCTCTCGGCGGGAAGCCGGAGTGCATGGCCGGAGATCGTCCGCGACTTGCAATCGGACTATGCCGACAGGGAAGCCGAGCCGCGCCGCCAGCTCGGCCTGAAAGAGATGGCTCACCTCGAGCGCATGCTGCTGGGCGAGCAGGCGGCTGTGCTGGTGGTGCCGCCGGGGCACCGGGCGCTGGTCGGCAAGGTGTTGCGCATGAAGCGCTGGGTGCCGCCGGGCGGGTTCCTCTGGTCGGACGTGTGGGTCTGGGCTGGCGGTCGGGCCTGCGGGGTGACAAGCGACGCGCTGCGCATGCGCTATGAGCGGGCGATCGGCCGCGTTGCCGCTGCGATGGAGGTGGTTTGAGTGGGGGGGTCCGGGCGATTCCGCACCATCATGCCCCGCAAAGGCGCAGAAAGCTTTGTGAGGACATGTCAATAGCAAAGATTATTCCGCACCAAATATAGGGTGTTCGTTTCCGCACCATTTCGGGGGTATGACCTGTCAGGCTGGGGCGGAGATGTGAGGTCGCTGCCCGGGCGTTGCCATTGCGGCATCCTCTCCCGAGACTTGACGCGGCCTGCCGGTCCTTCACGGGACTGGTGGGCCGCGCTGTTTGGGGCGGGGCAGCGGAGTTCTGGGTGATGGGCAAGCTCAGGTCGGCGCCGCCGATCCTCGGCTCGCCGCCACCGATGCTTCGCCATGCGCCGAAGCAGGCCGATCCGTTCTATCGCTCGCCGGAATGGCAGGCGCTGCGGATCCGGCGGATGCGCGACGCCGACTATGCAACGGCCAAGGCCAGGGCAAAGCCGGGCGAGCGGCTGATCCTCGACCATGTGATCGAACGGAAGGATGGCGGCGCTGACCTCGATCCCGCGAACACGGTGTGGCGCACCAACAGCGAGCACCAGGCGAAGACTGCGAAGGTAAAGCGCGGGCGGGCAGGGCTCACATAGGACAACAGGGGGGGGGTGGTCGAAAGTCTGGAAGGCACCGCCTCTCCTGACCTGTGCCCCCCTCATTCGGAGATTTTTTTCATCGTGGTTGAAGTTTTGGACGGGTTCTGGTGGCCGGTGCATGTGCGGGGCGGTGAGCGGGGACGGCCGGAGCATGTGCCGACTGATGAGAACCGGCAGAAAATAGCCATTTGTCTGGCGCTGGGCTGGACGCAAAAGCGGATTGCCGACGAGCGGGGGATCTCGCTCAAGACTTTGCGCAAGCATTATTCCCCACAGCTGAAGGCGCGGGACGTGGCGCTCGATCGGCTGAAGGTCGAGCGGCTGAGCGTGATCGTGGACCAGGCGCGCGGCGGCAATGTCGGCGCACTGAAGGAACTGGGCAAAGTGATCGATGCGGTCGAGGCGGCTACGTTCGGAATGGGCCCGGCGGCGGGCGAGCAGCGCGAGCTGCGTGAGCCGCGGGTGAACCTGGGCAAGAAAGAGCAGGCGCAGCTGGCGGCGGCCGATGCCGGCGCGGGCACTGAATGGGGGGAAGATTTGCAGCCGCCGCTGCTGAACTGATTTTATGATGGCAGAGGCCGCCGTGATCAATCCGTGGTGCACCGCACTGCCGGATTGGGAAGAGCGGATTCTTGCCGGCAAGAGCCTGGTGCCGCAGTTGCCGCTGTTCCGCTCCGAAGCGGACCGTGCGTTGCGGGTGTTCAACCGGCTACGGGTGCCCGATCTGATCGGGATGCCGACGATGGCAGTGGCTTGCGGGCCGTGGTTCCTGGCGATCGTGGAAGCGATGTTCGGGAGTTATGACCCGGTGACGCACCGGCGGATGATCCAGGAGTATTTCCTGCTGATCCCGAAGGGCAATGCCAAGTCATCGAATGGCGGAGCGGTGATGGTGACGGCGCTGATCATGAACCGGCGGCCGGAAGGCGAGTTCGACCTGATCGCGCCGACGCTGAAGATCGCGGGCATCGCCTTCAACCAGGCGAAGGGCACGATCAAGGCTGACCCGGCGCTGGACAAGCTGTTCCAGTGCCGGGACCATATCCGCACGATCGAGCACCGGACCAATGGTTCGAAGCTGCAGATCAAGGCGGCGGACACAGACGTTGTGACCGGCGGCAAGGCGGTCGGCACGATGATCGACGAGACGCACGTGCTGGCGTCAAAGAACAATTCGGCGGATATCTTCACGGAGATCCGCGGCGCACTGGGCAAGCGGCCGGATGGCTTCCTGCTGCAGGCGACGACACAATCGAAAGCGCCGCCGACCGGCCAGTTCAAGGACGAGCTGGAGCGGGCGCGCGGGGTGCGCGACGGCAGGATCGACCTGCCGTTGCTGCCGATCCTGTATGAATATCCCGAGCGGGTGATCGAAAGCGAAGAGTGGAAGACCGACCGCACGTTGTGGCCGGTGGTCAATCCGAATTTGGGGCGCAGCCTGGACCTGCCGTTCCTGGAGCGGGAGTTTGGCCAGGCAGTGGACGGCGATCCGGCGAAGCTGGCGCTGTTCGCCAGTCAGCATTTCAATGTCGAGATTGGCCTCAGGATGCGCAGCGATCGCTGGCGCGGCGCGGATCATTGGCTGGCCTCGGGCGATCCCTCGATAGCGGCGCTGGATGCGATGCTGGCGCGGTGCGAAGTGGCAGTGGCGGGGATCGATGGCGGCGGCGAGGACGATTTGCTGGGGCTTTGCATCGCCGGGCGCGAGCGGCAGACCGGCCGCTGGTTGTTCTGGCATCACGCATGGGCCTGGCCCGACGTGCTGGAGCGACGGAAGGATATTGCGGCCGAGCTGCGCGACTATGCCAGCGAAGGCGACGTGACGATCTGCGACGAGGACAGCCGGCTCGACGCCGATGCCCTCGCCACGGCGCTGGCAAACGGCGAGACATTCGAAGCACCACTGCCGCAGGACCTGGCCGAGCTGGTCGGGTACATCGAGCAGGTGCAGGATCTGGGCTTGCTGCCCGAGCAATATGCCGTGGCGGTCGACCGGGTCGGCAGCCCGATGCTGGTCGACGCGCTGGCATCGATCGGGATCGTTGATCCCCAGGTGTACGGTCAGGGCCAGGGTTACATGCTGAACGCGGCGATCGCGACGTTGCCGAGAATGCTGAAGGACGGCCGCGCGCTGCATGGCGGCCGGCGAATGATGGCGTGGTGCGTTGGCAACGCCAAGGTGACTTATTCCGGGAGTGCTCTGGTGATGACGAAGCAGGCGGCGGGCTCGATGAAGATCGACCCGGTGATTGCCATGCTCAATGCGTTCCTGGCGCTTGCTCGGGGGCCGGTGGCAGGCAAGGCCGAAGTGTCGGTCGATGAATGGATCGCCGGGATGCGGGCGGCGTGAGCAGCTACCCTCTTTCCAAGGCTGCCGCGCGGATGGAGGCAACGTGGGAGGCCAAGCGAATTGAACGGAAGAGCGTGGATATTGTCCGGTTTGGCGGAGTTTCCGCGAGTGACCGAGACAACTTCACCACCAACCGGGTAACGCTGGCGGATTATAGCGATCACCTGGCCCAAGACGGGAATGCGGCGGGCCTTTCAGCAACGTGGGGTTGCGTAAATTTGATTGCGGGAACTGCTGCCAGCCTTTCGGCAGCAGTCCACCGCCCTGACATTAACGGCATCAGGGTCGAAGCCCGCGATCACCGTCTACAGAACGTAATCGGGCTCGATCCGAACTACGATCAGACCGCGCTTGATTTCTGGGAGTTCATGTTCGCCAGTGTAGAGCTGCAGGGCAATGCCTATGCGGAGATCGAACGAAACGGTGCCGGAGACGTATCGAGCCTGACGCCAATCCGTCCCGATTGCGTTAAGGTGCGGCGGGGCCATCGCGGTGGAATTGAGTACGAATGGACGGTCGATGGCGAGCGCAAGCTACGCCAGCAAGAGCAGATGTTTCATGTACGTGGTTTCGGCGGCGGCCCTTTGGGGGGCGTTTCCACCCTTACATTCTGCCGGCTTGCTTTCGGCGGTGCTATGGCGGCAGAACGGGCTACGGCGAAGATGTTTGCGAACGGCGTCAATCCGTCAGGCACACTGACGTTTCCAGGCGCGCTTGTTGGCGAGCAGCGGCCCGAGCTGGAGCGCATACTGAACGAGAAGTTCATGGGCGCGATGAATTCGGGCCGACCGATGCTGCTCGACAATGGACTTAAGTGGGAACAGCTGACGATCGATCCAGTGGATGCCCAGATGCTGGAAAGCCGCAAGTTTAGCGGTGAGGAGATTTGCAGGATATTCGGCGTGCCACCCGCGATGGTGGGCTACGGCGACAAGGCATCGAACTGGGGAACCGGCAAGGAAAACGATGTCCTGGGCTTCCTGAAGTTCACATTGCGCAAGCGGCTGAAGCGGGTCGAGCAGGCGGCCACCAAGCAGCTGTTGTCTCGCGCGGAGCGTCAAGCTGGCACAGCCATCAAATTCAACATCGAAGATCTGCTGCGCGGCGACAGCGAAGGCCGGGCCAAGTTCTACGAAACGATGACCCGCATCGGGGTGATGACCCGCAACGAAGCGCGCCGGCGTGAGAATCTCGCGCCGCTGCCTGGCGGAGATGTGCTGATGGTTCAGATGCAAGACGTGCCGCTGACGACAGCGGTCGAAAACGAAGGTGCCAAACAATGAGGACCAAGCAGGGCGCGGCCGTTCTACAGATCAAGGCGCTTGAAGAGAGCGGCGAGTTCACGGGCTATGGGTCGGTGTTTGGCAATGTCGACTTGTATGGCGAGATCGTCATGCCCGGCGCGTTTCGGAAGTCCCTGGCCGAGCACAAACGCGGAAAGACGCGCCCGAAGATGTTCTGGCAGCATGATCCGCATTCGCCGATTGGCAGCTGGGTCGAGCTCGTTGAAGACGAAATAGGCCTTCTGGTGACCGGCAAGTTGAACATGGATGTCCAGCGCGGCGCCGAGGCGCACGCGCTGCTGAAGGCGGGCGACATCGACGGGCTATCCATCGGCTATCGTGTCGTCAAAGCCGACGAGGATGAAGCCGAAGGGGTTACCCGCCTGAAGGAACTGAAGTTGATTGAGGTCTCGGTCGTATCGCTGGGCGCGAACGACCAAGCCACAGTTTCCGCGGTCAAGGCCGCCGAGATCGACAACCTTTGCGCCCGCCTCGCAGCCGGGGATCGGCTGACGGAGCGCGAGTGGGAGAAGTTACTGAAGGAAGAACCCTTCGGTCTCTCCAATGCCGAGGCCGAGCGTGCGGTGCGCGTTCATGGCCTCAAGATGGGTCAGGGGGAGCCTGACGAAGCAGCCGACTTCTGGCGCGCCCTATTGGACGCGCCGGCCATCGACACGAACGGCGAGCCCGCCTGAGGTCGCCGAAACCAAGGATTACCGACATGATGAAGAAAACGATGTTTGCCGCTTCGGCGGCCTCGGCAGCGCTTTGCCTTGGCGCGATGACCGCGACCGAGCGCGCTCGTGGCCGCTACCTGCGCGGCCCTGATGGCCACCCTGCAGGGCAGAAGACCGCGGCACAGCTTGCCGCCGAAACAAAAGCAGCATTCGACCAGCGCCTCGACGAGGTGAAGGCGGTGGCCGAGGATGCCCTGGGTAAGGCAAAGGCCGGTGAAACGCTCACGACCGGAATCAAGGAACAGATCGACGAGACGCTTACCAAGCTGAACGAAGATCGCGCTCGCCTCGATGACCTCGAGCAGAAGTTGGCCCGCGACACTGGCCGCGGCGAAGATGGTCTGACGGCAGGTGAACGCTTCACCAGCGACGAGAAGTTCAAAGCTTTCGCCGCTGAGACCCGCCCGCGTGGGCGCATTATCGTCGACGTCAAGGACATCTCCTCGCTGACGACCAATGCTGACGGCTCGGTCGGTACGCTGATCCAGCCTCAGCGCGCGGCTCCGGTCTCGAACCCGCAGCGCCGCATGACAATTCGTTCGCTGCTGGCCCCGGGTCAGACAAACTCCAATTCGGTCGAGTACGACAAGGAGACCGGCTTCACCAACGCGGCCGCGGTGGTGGCGGAAGGCGCCGCCAAGGCTCAGTCCAGCATTCAGTGGGAAGAAGCTACCGCCACCGTGCGGACCATCGCGCACTGGATGCGCGCAAGCGTCCAGGTTCTCGCCGATGCGCCGGCACTGCGTTCGATCATCGACCAGCGCCTGCGGTATGGCCTGGCCTATGCCGAGGAAGTGGAGTTGCTGACTGGTGACGGGACAGGCCAGCATCTGCCGGGCCTGATCACAGAAGCCACCGCCTATGCCGCGCCTGGCAGCTTGGTTGCGGATTCGATGATCGACGATCTGCGCTATGCAATCCTTCAGGTCGCGCTCGCCGAGTATCCGGCCAACGGCATTGTGCTGAACCCGATCGACTGGGCGTTCATCGAAACGATGAAGGACGACCAGGGCCGCTATATCCTGGGCAACCCGCAGGGCGTTGCCGAGGCTCGGCTGTGGGGTCTGCCGGTGGTGCCGACGCAGGCGATCACCGTCGACAAGTTCCTGGTCGGCGCCTTCGACCTGGCCGCGCAGATCTTCGATCGGCAAGATGCCACGGTCGAGGTTTCCACCGAAGACCAGGACAACTTTATCAAAAACAAGGTGACGATCCGCGCCGAGGAACGGCTCGCACTGGCCGTCTACCGGCCCGAAGCGCTGGTCTACGGCGATCTTGGCCGCCTCTGAGCTGCTGAATGACAATGCTCGGGGAGTGGGTCCGCCCACTCCCCGTTTTCGTGAGCCCCGTCTGCGGGCCTCTCGCAAGCGTAGGAGCGATACAATGGCAAAAGTTGAGGTCATCCTGACCAAGCCGCTGAACGGCAATCCTGTCGGTTCGAAAGCAGAATATGACGAGCGCGACATTGCTCGCCTCGAGCGCCTTGGCGCAGTCCGGCGGGTGAAAAAGGCAAACGCCCCGGCCAACAAGATGGCCCGGCCGCCAGCCAACAAAAAAGTTCCAGTGCCTGACGGCCGAGATGCTGCTGGCAGCAATGGCGGTGGCGATCAGAATGCTGACGCATCTGGTGATGCAGCCGAAGCCGCTGCGGCGACGCCGGCTAAACCCGACCTGATCGAGGGCGGAAAACCGCCCGCCGCCGAAACCGCCTGATCTCCAGGCGAGCACCAGGGCCGCTTGCGGCCCGCACCCAGGGGCAATTTTTCGCCCCGCATAACGAGGAGAATTGCAATGCGCCGCTACACTGTCACGGTGACCACCGCTGCCGATGGCACCGTCACCGCATATTCGCCCGCTCGCATCAGCGGGAAAATCCATCAGATCGAATATGTGAAGACCGACTATGCCGACACGGTCGATTTCACCATCACGGGCGAAGCAACTGGCATCAGCTTGTGGTCGGAAGCGAATGTCACCGCATCGAAGGTCGTCGCACCGCGGCAGGCCACTCATTCTGCAGCTGCTGCCGCATCGCTTTACGCGGCCGGCGGCACGGCTGTGCAGGACAAGATCGCGATCGCCAAGGATCGCGTGAAGATCGTGCTTGCCCAGGGCGGCAATGCCAAGGTTGGCACATTCCACATCCTGGTCGACTGATCAGTTGCCCCAGAAGGGCGGCGCTTTGTTGCGTCGCCCTTTTTGTTTTGCCCTGTTCGCCTAAGGAACGCCCTGGATGACGCTTTCGCTGGTCACACCGGCCGACGCCGACAATCCGGTGGTGACGCTGGCCGAGGCGAAGGCGTGGTGCGAGATCGCGGCCGAAGAGACGGGGCGCGACGGCATGGTGCTGACCATGCTGCTGGCGGCGATCGGCGAGGTCGAGGGCTTCATCGGGCGAGGGCTTGGCGAGCAGGAATGGACGCTGACGCTCGACGCTTTACCGACCGCCCGAACGATCGAGCTGCCGGTGGTGCCGCTGATCTCGGTCGATGCTGTGACCTATCTCGACGAGGATGGCGCGGCGCAGTCGCTCGACGCGGCAGACTATGCCTCCGACCTGCTGGGCAATCCGGGCCGGGTGGTGATGGGCGCCGACGCGAGCTGGCCCACAACTTTCGACGGCCCCAATGCCGTCACCATCGAATTCACGGCCGGTTACACCGCCGACACGCTGCCCGCGCCGATCAAGAGCGCGGTGCTGCAGCTGGTGGCGCAGCAGTTCGACGAGCGGACCTCGGGCGACATGCCGCAGGGCGTGGCTCGTCTGCTCTCGCCGTTCCGCCGGATCGTGATCTGATTTCTAACCTGAAGGGGTAATTCAATGGCCGATCTTTCGATTACTGCCGCCAGCGTCGTCAAGGGCACTGGCGCGGTCACTGTCCAGGGCACTGCCGGGGCGGCGATCGCCGCAGGCGATCAGGTCTATTACGACTCTGGTACGCAGAGCTACAAGCTGGCCGACTGCAACAGCGCCACTGCTGCGGCGCGGGTGGCTTCTGGCACTGCGCTGAACGGTGCGGCCAGCGGGCAGCCGCTGACCGTGCAAACCAGCGGGCCGATCACCATCGGGGCGACGGTGGCAGTAGGGGTAACTTATTTCCTCTCTGGGACTGCCGGCAAGATTCGACCGGCGGCCGACAACACCACCGGCGATTATGTGCAAATCGTCGGCATTGGCATTTCGACGACACAGATCAGCCTGGGCTATCACTCGGCCGGCGCGCCGATGGCGTGATCGCAGGACGGACTTTGGAATGCGCCTGATCCGCTCCGGCAAACTCGATCGCACGGTGACCATCCTGCGCTGCGGGCCGAGCACTGACGACGGCAAGCAGACAATCCAGGGCACGCTGCAGCCACTGGCCACCCGGTCGGCTTCGGTGAAGCCGAAAATGGGCAGGGAGGTGACCGAGGCAGCCGGGCGCGAAGGGCGCACGGTGATGAGCTTCTGGATGCGCGCGGACAGTTTGACCGTGACGGTGACGACCGAAGACGTGCTGCAGCTCGACGGCGTGGTCTATGAGCTGGTCGCGCCGCCGATACCGGTGGGCCGGGGCGATGGGGTGGAATTTCTCGCGGTGGCAGGCGGCCTTCCGGTGGTGACTGCACCATGAGCGTGACGGTGAAGGTTTCTGGCGGGATCCAGATCGAGGCGGCGCTGCGCGAGCTGGGCAAGCGATCGACGATGCTGCCGCCGGTCAAGCGTGCGCTGAAGGCAGCGGCAGAGCCGATCCGGGCGAAGTGGGTGGCGCTGGCGCCCGACGATCCGGCCACTTCGGGCAACCTGAAGATTGCGATCAAGGACGCGCCGCTGCCATCGTCTGACAAGGACCAGGTCTGGCACGGTATCGGCATCGATCAGTCGGTCGATCCGCCGACCGAGAAGCCGCGCAAGCGCGGCGAGGGCAGCTACCGCGATCCGGGCGTGGCAGGCAATGCAGTGATCCAGGAGTTCGGCTCGGCGAAAATGCCGGCCAGTCCCTCGGCACGTCCGGCATGGGATGCGGAAGGTCCGGCCACGGCGGGGCGCATCGCCGCGGCGCTGGGCCCGGAGATCGAGAAGACTGCGGCGCGGCTCGCCCGCCGCGCGGGCAAGGCGCGCTGAACCATGGACTGGATGGACGGGCTGCGGGCCCGCGCGAAAGCGGCCGGACTGGCTGGCGGCAATGTCGAGTGGCGTGAGCGTAAAGGTGGTCTCCCGGCTCTGGTGCTGACGGTGGTTTCCGATCCGCGCCCGCTCAACCTGAAGAGCGAACCGGCCAACCGGCCTAGCCGGGTGCAGGTGGACGCATGGGCGGCGAGCTGGGGCGCTGCCGAGGCGCTGGCTTCGGCGGCGATTGCCGCGCTGGAAGGCGCGGGAACATTTTACGGGGTGCACTTCGGGCGGGCAGTGGTGCTCGATCCCGGCGTGGTCGACCGCGGCGAGAATACGGAAACCGGGTTCGTGCACCGGGCTTCCTGCGATCTGCAAATTTGGCACGACTGACGAAAGGGCAATCAAATGGGCGAATCCTCTGGCTGGGGTGGTGAGTTTCATCTCCACAACGGCAGCGCGCTGACGGAGCTGGTGAATGTCACCGCCTGCGGCCTTCCCGAAGACCAGGTCGACGAGATCGAGACGACGACGCTGAAAGCGGTCGGCCGCCGCAAGACATTCATCCCCGGCCTGATCGATGGCGGCAGCTTCGACGTCGAGATGAATTACATCCCGAATTCGGCTGACGATCAGTTGTGCCTCGCGGCCAAGATTGCCGGCGACACCCGCCCGTGGAAGATCGTGGTTCCCGACGATGACGGCACCGAGCTGCGCCAGTTCACCGGCAATGGCTGGGTCAAGGGCTACAAGATCGAAAAGCTGAGCCCCGGCGAGGGCATGAAGTGCGTGTTGACGGTGCGCGTTACCGGCGCGGTCACTGAAGCGGCCTATAGCTGATGGGCGCGCCTGTGACCCTGCCGGTGGAGATCGGCGGGCAGACCTACCGGATGGTGTTCAAGTTCGGCACGATCCGGATATTCGAAGAGGCGACCAGCCAGACGATCCAGCAGGCCTTTCCGATCTTCAGCGACAAAATGTCGCAGGAGGAACGCAAGCTGGCCGCCGAGTCCATTCCCTGGGGCACCTGGGCGGCGCTGTTCTGGGCGGCATTGCAGCCCAGCCACCGCATGACCCGCGAGGCGGCCGATGACCTGGTCGACGAATGCGGCCCGGAGAAAATGATCGAGTGGGGGCTGCGCGGACTTGTCGCGCACCTGACCGGAAATCCCGACCTGGCGACGATGCCCACGCCGGCTGACGAGGATCCCGAGCCGGGGGAAGTCAAGGCAGGGAAGAAGGCGAAGTCCCCGGCCTCCTGACCCTGCTGCAACACTGGTGCGAGGCGGGCCTGCCGCCTGACAGCTTCTGGGAGCAGACGGTTCCGACCTTCAACGCGGCGATGACCGGGGCGCTGCGGGCCCGCAAGGCTGACTTCGTGGCCCGCCGCGACCTGGCGCTGATGACTGCCTATTTCGGCGGGAGGATGGCCAATGCCGACTGGCGGACAATGCCGCTCTGGCAGGACTGGCACGCCAGCATGACCACGCCGCCTCGCAAGCCCAGCAACGCCCAACTGATTTCGTTTTTCCGTGCCCTTGCGGCGCCTTCCGAGGCTGCCTCCGCACAATCCTGATCGAAAGGCCTGCCGCCTGTGGCTAGCAAAATTGGCTCATTGCTGATCAGCCTCGGGCTGGAGAGTGGTGCGCTTTCGTCCGGGCTGTCTGCCGCCGAAAAGCAGGTGCGCGCCGCATCGAAGCGCATCGCGGCGGTGGGCCAGACGATGCAGGGTGTCGGGCAGAAAATGAGCCTGGCAGTGACCATCCCGCTTGTCGCGCTGGGGAAGGCCAGCGTTGCGGCGGCGATGGAAAGCCGCGATGCGCTGGCGCAAGTGGACACCGCCCTGAAAAGCATGGGGAGCGCCGCGGGCCGGACAAGCGAGCAGCTGCAGGCGCTGGCCAGCAGCCAGATGAAGCAGTCGCTGTTCGACGACGACGAGATCCTTCGCAAGGTCACTGCCAACCTGCTGACCTTCGGCAACGTCGCCGGCGCTGAGTTCGACCGCGCCCAGATGGCGGCGATTGACCTGGCGACCCGGATGGGCACCGATCTGCAATCGGCCACCATCATGATCGGCAAGGCGCTGAACGATCCGGTGAAGGGTCTGGCCGCGCTGCGCCGGGTCGGCATCCAGTTCACCGACCAGCAAGAGAGCCAGATCAAGGCGATGGTTGCGGTCGGTAACGCTGCCGGGGCGCAAGGGGTGATGCTGGCCGAGCTGGAACGCCAGTTCGGTGGATCGGCGGCGGCAGCGCGCAAGGCCAACCCGTTCGCCGTGCTGAAACAGAGTTTCAACGAACTGCAGGAAGTGATCGGCGACAAGCTGCTGACCATCCTGCCCAACGTGATCGCGCCGATCGAGCGGCTGCTGACCGCGTTTTCCAGCCTTTCCCCCGGCATGCAGCAGTCGATCGTCACGTTCGGGCTGATCGCGGCCGCCGCGGGGCCGGTGATCACCGTGCTGGGCGCGATCGTTTCCGCGACCGCGCCGTTCACTGCTGCGCTGAGTGTTATTGCTGGTTCGGGGGGAATCATGGCGGCGGTCTCGACCGGGTTTGCCGGGCTGGCTGCGGCACTGGGGCCGGTCCTGGTGCCGCTGGCGGCCGTCGCGGCGGCGGGTGCGCTGATTTATGCCAACTGGGACAAGATCGCCCCGGTGCTGGAGGAATTCTGGGCTTCTGCCAAGATGGCATTGGGGCCGGAGATCCAGCAGCTGGTGAACACGCTAAGCGCGACATTTTCCGAACTGTGGAACGGCCCGCTGGGCGCGGGCATCCGCGCCGCGGGCACGGCACTGCTCGATTTCAGCCTGGCCTACGGCAAAGTGATGGGCCCGGCGCTGATCTTCGTGCTGGAGCAGGCGATCGGTGCGTTCACCAATCTGGCCAAGATGGTGGGTGACGCCGTGCGGATTGTCTCTGCCCTGCTGTCCGGCGATTTCCGCGGCGCGCTGGAAGCGGCGGCGAGCCTCGCCAACCGGGTGTTTTTCGGCATTCCCGAAGTGGTCGGCAAAATGGTCACCGCAGTGCGCGATTGGCTGATCGGCAAACTCGGCGCGGTGTTCGACGGGCTGAAGGCGAAGATCGAGCAGGTCAAAGGCTACTTCTTCGGGCTCTACGACGCGGTGGTGGGCCACAGCTACATTCCCGACATGGTCGACGGCATCGCCGCGCAAATGGCGCGGCTCGATGCCGTGTTGGTCAATCCCGCGAAGAACGCGGCGGCGAAGACCACGGCGGCGTTCCGCAAGCTGGCCGAGGACGTGGCGCCGATACTCGACCGCCTTTTCCCCGAAGCGGCGGCGAAGAATGCCTTCGACAAGGACTTTGCCGCGATCGAGGCGGCGGGCAAGGGCGGTTTGCTCAATCGCGGGCAGACCGGCGCGGCGCTCGACCGGCTGCAGGGCGAGTTCTTCGCCGCGCGGCCCGACAATGACAATGCCCCCGCCGCGATCGCGGGGTGGGATGCACCGCTCGCCGGCATGCGCGAGCTCACCACCGAGATGGCGCGGTTTTCGGCGCAGGTATCCGCCTCGATTCCGGTGCTCGGTTCATTGAACGGGGTGTTCGACCGTATCGGCATCGATGGCGCGGAGTTGAAAGACGACCTGGCGCGGTCGTTCACCGACATAATCACGGGCGCGCAGAGCTTTGGCGATGCGATGCGTGGCGTGTTCAACCGGCTGACAACCAAGATCCTCGACAACATGATCAACAACTTGCTCGGCAACCTGCTGGGCGGGATCATTCCCGGGTTTGCCGGCGGCACGAACTTTGCGCCCGGCGGCCTGGCATTGGTCGGCGAGCGCGGCCCCGAACTGGTCAACCTGCCGCGCGGCAGCCAGGTTCACACCGCCGGGGCGACCGCCCAGATGCTGCAGCAGGGCAGCGGGATCAATCTCACGGTGAACGTCACGGGCGCGATGAACGATCGCGCCGCGCGCGAGACCGGGGCGCAAGTCGGCCGCGCGGCGCTGCGCACGATCAATGGTCCCCTGAAGAGGGCGGGCTGATGCACCTGGCTGACTATTTCCCTGAAGGGGTGGAACTGAATGCGGTGGAGAGCCGCCGCTTTTCGACGGACATAAACACCACCGATGGCGGCTATGAAGTCCGCAACAGTCGATGGGCCACTCAGCTGCGCGCGTGGGATGTGAGCATCCCGGTGTCGAAGCGTGACGGCAGCGCCTATATGGCGGTGCTCGCGCTGTTTGAAGCGGCGGAGGGAAGCGCCCACAGTTTCAATTACCGGCCCTGGACCGACGAAACCAGTGCGACGGCAGTCGCGGTGCGGTTCGATTCAGCACTGGAGATCACCGGCATAACCCCTGACCTCGACCACATCGCCAGCGTGCGCCTGGTCGAAGAACGCCAATGAGCGGGATGCCATGAGCCGGACATTGACTGCCGGCATGACCGGCCACCTGGCGGAGAGGGTGCACAGCCGAGCGCGCATGCTGCGAATCGACCTGGCCGATGGCGAAGTGCTGGCGCTGACTGACCACGACCGCACAATCGCCTTCGATCTTGGAGACGGCGAGGTGGACTACTTGCCGCACACCGGCATCTCGGCGTCCGACCTTTCATTGTCCACCGGGTTCGATGCCGACGATGTCGAGGTCTCGGGCCCGGTCACCGAGACGGGTCTGACCACGCTGCCGGCGCTGCTCGGCGGGCGTTTTGATGATGCGGTGGTGCGGGTGTTTCAGGTGGACTGGCGCAGTCCGGCCAATGGCGCGATCAGGCTTCTCTATGGCTTCCTCGCGCTGCCGGAAGTGATCGGCGGGCGGTTCAAGCTGACGATCCATTCCGAGATCACCAAGTTCCAGCGCAATGTTGGAGACGTTTCAAGTCCCTATTGCCGCTACACGTTCGGAGTGGATGACGGGCTGCTGTCATTTTGCCCGGCAGTTCCCGCCACGCTGGCCGCGACCGTGACGGCGGTAACCGACGATCGCGGCTTTACTGTCTCCTATTCAGGCACCTATGCCAACGATCACTGGAACCGGGGGACGGTGCAGTTTCTCACCGGCGATCTTGCCGGAACGCGCCCGGTGGAAATCTTCGATTTCGTCTCCGGCGGCGCGGGCGCCGGCACGATCGAATTGTTCGAAGGGCTGGTTGCCCTTCCGCAAGTCGGCGACACGCTGACCATCGCGCAGGGGTGTGGCCACACCCGGCCGGATTGCGTGGCGATTCTGGGCGACGCAGTCGATTTCGGCGGCGAGCCGGACATGCCCGGCACCGACAAGATGGCCACTTATCCGACGCCAGGCGATTGACGATGAGCGCCGTTCCCCGTCTTGAGCGCGGCTTGCAGTTCGCGGCACGGGCCGAGGAGTGGATCGGGGTGCCGTTTCGCTGGCAGGGTTGCGTGCGAGCGGGTTGCGATTGCAAGGGACTGTGTGCAGGGATCGCCCGCGAGCTGGGCTGGCCCGAGGCGGACAGCGTCGAAGCACTGGCCGGAGACTACGGCAATATCATCGACGTGCGCCGACTGAAGTCGGGGCTCGCACGGCTATTCGACCAGGCTGGCGAGCGACAACCCGGCGATCTGCTCCTGGTGCGCGCGGGCGGCAAGCCGCAGCACCTGGCGATCTGTGCTCCGCGGCCGAACCAGCCCACGCGGGTGATCGAGGCGATGTGTCGGGGGCCGATGACAGTCCGTCCCTATCGCCGCTCCCCTGGCGAAATCGACAGCATCTGGCGGTGGCGTGATGGCTGATCCCATTTCTCTCGGCATCCAGCTCGCGGTGGTTGCCACGAACATGGCGCTGACCGCCTCGCGCAAAATAGAGGGTCCGCGGCTCGACAGCCTGAAGTTCTCCGGCGGCGATCCCGGGGCGCCCTGGCCGGTTATCGTCGGACGCCGCCGCACCTTCGGACTGGCTCTGTGGGCGAATGACCTGCGCGAGATCAAGCAGGAGCGCAAAACCAAGGGCGGCAAGTTCAGCGACTACAGTTATTTCGAGGACGCGGCCTACGGCATCGCCGGACACCGGACCGATTCGGTGCCGCGCATCTGGCTGGACAAGAAACTGGTGTTCGACCTGACCGGGCCGGGTCCGGTCAGCCCGTTCGATTTTGGCGGGGAGAGCGGTCCTGCGGCGATCGGCAGCCCCGCCGGTGTGGGCCTGGGCGGCACGGCGATCAATTCGGTGATGGCGCTCTACTTCGGCACCGAAGACCAGGAGCCGGACCCTTACATGCAGAGCTTCATCGAGGCCGAGCATGGCGAGGGCTGGTGTCCGGCCTATCGCAATCGCACCTATGTGGTGTTCAAGAATTTGCCAGTGCAGCCGTTCGGCAACCGTCCGCCGGTTCCCGAGTTCGAGGTGATCAGCAACGCTGCGGCTGCGGCGGTGTCCGAGGATTTCGATACCACCATCGGCACCAACCTGTTCCGCACCATGCGGTTTTCGCCGGACTTCTCGAGGCTGGCCTGGGCCAATGGCGCCGGGCTGGAGGTTTGGGACGTGGCATCGCGCGCGCCGATGGGCTCGGCGACGATAGGCTTTGCCATCGATCCCGACATGATCGGGGTCTATAACGACGGCCGGGTTCTGGCGGTCAGCGGCGGGACCGATCTTGTCGAGATTACCCCGGACGGGATTGCAACTTCGATCTTCACTTTCGCTGACCAGTTCGGGGTCTACGTGCTGGCCGACGCCAACGGCCATGAGCACTGGGGGACCATACCCTATTCATTCTATGGAACCTGGCACTTCGACGGCACTGAATATTACAACGGTACATGGCGTCCGACGCATTATTTCAGCGATTTCTACGGCGATATCTGGGCAGTTGGCGTGTCGCCGTTCGGCTCTTCCACGATCTATTTCCAGCGCATGGTGCAATGCGGCGAGGGCCCGGAAGACTGGCCCGACCTGTTTTCGGTAAGCGGCCTTTCGGCAGGGGATGCCACCTTTGCCACGCACGTTCATACCAACACTGATGATGTGTTTGTCGTCTGGCAAAACGGCGTGATCTACCGGATCGATCCTGCGACGGGTTCGGTCCTGACAACTGCTTCCGGGCCTGCGCTTTCGCCCTATTCGGTTCGGGCGCAGTGGGCCAACATTCCGCCCGGTTCGGGTTCTGTCTGGCTGGCCGACTTTGAGCACAGCCTGCTGGACGGTTCACAGATCAGGGATATCGATGTGCTCGGGTCGGGCTGGCGCTCGATCTACGACCCGATCAGCCATGCGCTCATCACCGACAAGGGCAACAGTGTTGACGGGACCGAACTGCGCTGGGTTTACATCGACCGGGTAGGATCGGCCGGGCCGGTGCTGGGCGATGTCTGTGCGCTGATTGCTGACCGGGTGGGTGTGACGGCCTACGATTTCAGCGACCTCGATCAGGAGGTGATTGGCTGGTCGCTCACCCAGGGACCGGGCACCAACGCGCTCGAGCCGTTGCTCGATGCTTTCGACAGCGACCTGCGGCCGCACGATTTCCTGTTGCAGGGGATCAAGCGCAATGGGGCTTCAGGCGGAACCCTGACGACGCCATGGTTTGTGCGCGAGAGTGACAGTCCACGGTATGCCGCGAAACTGCGTCAGGCCGCCGAACTGCCGCAAGCCGTGGTCTATAATTTCGCCGATATCGACAAGGATCAGCAGCCGAACAATGTCCGTTCGGCACGTTCGAGTGAGGCGACCGAGGCCAAGGGCGAGACGTCGATCGACCTGACGACTTTCGCCAGCGACGCCGACACCATGCGCCATCTTGCCGACCGGCATTTCCGCCGGCTGTGGAACGAACGGCGCGAGGTGAGCCTGTCGCTGACCGCGCAGCAGCTGGCGCTGGAGCCGGGCGACGTGCGCACGCTCGACCTGGATGGCGCGGTGGCGAATTACCGGCTCACCCGACTGACGATCAGGGCCAATGATGTACTGGCGACCGAATGGAAATACGACCACGGCTCGCTGGCAACGCTCGACGATGCCAGCGGGGCGGCGCTCGACGGGCAGAGCGAAGACCGCATCGTCATCCCCGGCATAGCCAAGGGCTTCGTGCTCGACATTCCGCTGCTGCGCGATGCGGACAACAGCGCAAATCCGCTGATCTATTATGCCGCGGCGCCTTATAACGCGGGCCTGCTGTTTCCGGGCGCCACCGTCTGGCAGAAGGTTGCCGGGGATTACACCGAGCAGCTCGGCGGGGTGGACAGCGCCAGCCCGGCAACATGGGGCTATGCCAACGGCGTTCTGCCGAATGCGGACCCGTGGGTCTGGGACCGGGGCAGCAGCGTCAACGTGACCGTGCAGAACGGCAGCCTGGCGGGCTGCACCGAGGCGGATATCGACGCCAATCCGTTCCGCAATCTGGCCTTGCTAGGCAACGAGATCCTGAATTTCACCACGGCCACGCTGGAGGGTGACGGGACTTATACCCTGTCCGGCTTCAAGCGGGGCCGCCGGGGCACCGAATGGGCGTGCGATGACCACGCGGCCCGCGATGTGTTTCTGGCGCTGGGGACGGCCCAGATCGAAGAAATGGGGCTGTCCGAAGTCGGCACCGACCTTGCCTTCAAGGTCGCCACCAATGGGCGGACGCTCGACAGCGCATTCCCGATCACGATGACGCCGTTCACCGGGGCGACATTGAAGCCTTATGCCCCGGTCCACATTGCCGCCAGCAAATCCGGCAGCGACTGGGTGCTGACGTGGGTGCGCCGATCCCGGCTCGGCGGGGCGTGGACTTCGGGCACGACCGTGCCGCTGTCCGAGGCCTCCGAGGCCTATGAAGTCGACATCATGGCGGGCGAGACGGTGGTGCGCACGATCACCGGGCTGTCATCCCCCAGCGCGACCTATACTGCCGCGATGCAGACCGCCGACTTCGGGGGTGCGCAGGCCGCGATCAAAGTGCGGGTCTATCAGATCAGCGACGCGGTGGGGCGCGGTTTCGGGGCTGACTTCAATAACTTCCCGCAATCCGCCCAGTGGCGCATCGAGGTCCCGGCTGTCTCATCCCCCGGCGTGACGTTTCGCGAAGTCGAGATGCGGGCAGAGATCGGCGGCGAGGATCAATGCATCGGGGGCACGGCCTCCGCCAGCTTCAGCAACGCCGCCGCCGCCGCGACCTTCGATGATGATGTCAACAACAATGGCTGGGCGAATGCCGGGGCGGCGACTGCGGCGGGCTGGCTGCAATACACCTTCCCCGCGCCGGTGGCGGTGGCCGAAGTCTCGATCAGGGTATCGAACGGCGGCAAACCCGCATCGATCGTCGTCTCCTATTACAATGGATCGGCCTGGATCGAGTTCATGAATCATTCGGGCCTCTCCTGGGCGCACAACGAAACCAAGACATTCACCCTCTGACCCGTCCTGACGGCTTCATCAAATCAAGGGATAGCGAAACATGACCACCCCTCGCGGGTCTCCCGAGCTTGTGTCGGCACAGGCTGCGCCTGAGACCACTGTCAACGAGCAGATCAGGCGCACGGAAGGCGGGGCCAACTATTTCACGGTTGCCGACCGGGTGACGGCCCCGCCCGGAACCTGTGCCAGCGGCGCGCAGTACCTGATCATCGCCACAGCGACCGGCGCGTTTGCAGGCAAGGAAAACCAGATCGCGCAGGCGGTCGGCGCCAACGCGGCGTCGGGCTGGCTCTACCGCGTGCCAGGAACACTGGACGAAGGCATGAAAGCCTACGTCCAGGACGAGGATGCAGAATATATCTGGAGCGGCTTGGCGTGGGGGGCTCTGGCGGCAGGTTATTCGCCTGGCGGGACTGACGTTCCGATTGCAGACGGCGGAACGGGTGCCAGCACGGCGGCCGGTGCGCGAAGCAACTTGTCTGTCTATTCCACTACCGAGACAGATGCAGCCATTGCCGGAGCTGTTGCTGGTCTGTCGTGGAAGCAGGCGGTGCGCGCGGCGACCACCGCGGCTGTCACTCTTGCCACAGCTCTGGAGAATGGCGACACGATTGATGGGGTGACCCTGGCAACGGGCGACCGCATCCTGGTCAAGAACCAGGCCAGTCCTGCCGAGAACGGCATCTATGTGGTGGCGGCGTCTGGCGTGCCCGCACGCGCGAGCGATGCCGACAGCGGCGCGGAACTGGTCAATGCCTCGGTCTATGTCAGCGAGGGGACTGTGAATGCCGACACGCAGTGGACCTGCACATCCAATGCCCCGATCACGCCCGGCAGCACAGGCCTGACCTTCGCGCAGCTCGCAACCGGCGGCAGCTATCTTCCGCTGACGGGCGGCACGCTGTCCGGCGATCTCGAAGTTCCTGCCGATGCCTATGGTGCGGGGTGGAACGGTTCGAACGAAGTCCCGACCAAGAACGACGTGTACGACAAGATCGAGGCCGTAGTGGCGGGGGCCGGTTCCTACACCGACGAGAGCGCGCAGGATGCAGTAGGCGCGATGATCGACGGCACGCTGACCTATACCGATGCCACCCCGCTGCTGCGGGTGACGCAGGAAACCAAGGCGGCGGACATTGCCTCGGCTTCCACCGTCAACATCGGCGCGGCGGCGGGCGGATCGATGCACGTCACCGGCACCACGACGATCACCGCATTCGACACCGCGACAGCGGGGCTGGAACGGACGCTGACCTTCGACGGCATCCTGACCCTGACACACAATGCTACCTCTCTGATCCTCCCGGGCCGCGCGAACATCACCACGGCGGCAGGTGACTGCGCTGTGTTTCGCAGCGAGGGTTCGGGCAACTGGCGGTGTATTGCTTACACCAAGGCGAGTGGCCTGGCGAATAAGTTCCGGGGTGCGCTAGTCTATGTTGGATCGAATATTACCGGGCAAAATTTGGCGACGGGGTATTTGGTCGCGTTCAATACCGAGTCCTATGATACCGACAGCATCCACGACACAGTAACTAACAACACCCGGCTGACTGTTCCCGCAGGGGTCAGTTATATTAAGCTCAAAGCCCAAATCCAGGTTGCCAATTTTTCGGCGGGCACCGGGCAATGGGATGGGTGCGAGTTCTACAAAAACGGCTCAGGCCTGACCGCTCCCACACCTTACTTTCTACAGACATCGAATGCGCAGTATGTGATCCAGTTAAATTCGCCGGTCCTGGCTGTCTCCTCTGGTGATTACTTTGAGCTTATGGCGCGGGTTCAGACGGACACTTCTGTTGATGTTCAAGCGAACCTGACGTGGTTTGCGATGGAGATCGTTCAATAACCAGCAAGGGGATGCGCCAAACAGCCCATGCGCCGAGGACCGCAGCGCAAATCGCCAAAGGAAACGGCACGCCTGAGTGCAAGGTCGCCACCAGAATAGGGTAATGCACCGCATATAGCGGAAATGATATTGCGCCGAAGAATTGCAATATCCGTGCGCGTGAGTGGCCAAGGCCACTTATGACAATCAAAGGGCAGAGCGCGAATACGAAGAAAAAATCTGCCCAAGGCCCCGCATCTTTGATCAGAAGGACATAGGCGGGCAATGTCACCAGCCCCAGCAAGGGTGTAAAGCGGGAGGCATCACCAAGTGCGCGCCATAGTATGATGCCCACACAATAGGAGAACAGCACTCGGGGTATCCCCAACCAGAATTGCCCACCCTCCCATCCGACATTGGCGCTACTGGCGAAGGCAATGAGTGTCGCGGCGCTAGTGACCGCAACAACACCGAGGCCCACCACCGGGATGCGGCGTAGGACAAGGGTATGGATGCAGTTGGCGGCTAATTCAAAAAGGATCGACCACGCCGGTGGGTTCTGCGGGAAAATTGGATGATCGGCCACCAGGCGTGGCACAAAAACGAGGCCCAAGGCGAACAGCAGTAACGGTTTATAATCGTCACTAAAGGCAATCAGACCAAGCACGCTGCCGACAGCCATCGTCGGCCATAAGCGGCGCAAACGCGCGACGGTGAATGCCTGTCCAGACATTCCGTTGGCCATTTTGCTTTCATAACTGCGTGCCATGACAAACCCGCTCAGCATGAAAAATAAATCGACTGCGAGATAGGATTTAGAGAATAGCCCGACAGAACGGCTGAGGTGTTCGGTGTGTTCGAATACGACCATCAGCGCAGCGATCCCGCGCAGGGCGTCAAGTCCGGGAAGGCGCTTCATTGCCGCAGCCAACCCTGAAAAATCGAACGATGCAAGCAGATTAACCAAGGCGCCGCCGCTGCGGCGAGCGCCTGCGAACACTCACGCCAACAGGGGTACAGGAATGGGCGGCTTTACGATTGCGGATATGACTGACGTTATCCAGGCCGGGGTGGCCGTCGCGGTGGCGCTGGGGGGCGGGGTTGCGTTCCTGTGGGGGCGCTTCGCGGTGTTCCGCCGAGAAACCCGAGCCGAGCTGACCAAGTGCGAGGACCGCGCTGTCGCGCATGCCGCGCAGAGCCGCGAGCGGCGGGGCACGCTTTACACCATTATCGAATTCATGGGCGTGGCGTTGCACCGCCACGATCCAGACGCGCCAGAAATTGAACAGAGCCGCCGCATGATCGGCGAGCTGCGCGAGCGTGACAGGTTCGAAGCCGAACAGGAGCGAAAACCATGAGCATGAATCCCAAGCCGGTCTATGACGCGGTGCGCGCGGTGTGCGGCAAGTTCGATCATGCCGAAGTTGTGTCGCTGTCCGGGGCGATCACTTCGGCGCTGGCCACCGGCAACGACAAGCCCGTGTTCGACTGGGCCCGCGTCCACGATGACGACACCGACGGGTTGAGCCAGCTGGAAGTCGACCTGGTCAACCGCGGCCTGGCCGCTGCCCGCGCCGGCGATGCGCCCGAGCTGCCCAGTTCCCTCAGCCCACCGCCCGAGCATCCGCGCCCGCGCGCGATCGGTCCCAAGGGGCTTGCCATCATCAAGCGCAACGAGGGGCTGGAGCTTGTGGCCTACAAGTGCCCGGCCGGGGTCTGGACGATCGGCTATGGCCACACCGGCCCGGACGTGAAGCCCGGCATGGTGATCACCGAGGCCGAGGCCGACCGGTTGCTGGCGGCGGATCTCGACCGGTTCGAGCTTGCGGTGAAGCAGCTGGCGCCCGGCGCGCCGCAGGAACAGTTCGACGCGATGGTGAGCCTCGCGTTCAATATCGGCGTGGCCAAGTTCCGGGGCAGCAGCGTCTACCGCTTCCACCGCGACGGGCAGTGGCAGGCCGCCGCGGCATCATTCCTGCTGTGGAACAAGGCCCGGGTGGGCGGCGTGCTGAGGGAACTGGGCGGCCTGACCCGCCGCCGCGCCGAGGAGGCCGCGCTGTATCGCTCGGGGGCGGGCAAGTGAGCTGGCTCGGCAGTTTCTTCCACTGGCTGGGCGCACCGTTCCGAATGATCGGCCGGGCGGCGATGGTTCTGGTCAACCTTGATCGCCGGCAGATGCGATCGGTCTTCTCGCTAGGCATGCTCGGCGGGATCATTGCGCTGTCGATGCAGAACGTGGCGCTGCTTTACGGCGCATACGCGGCACCGCAGCCGATCGCGCGCGAATCGCTGGTGGGCGTCATGGCGCTGAGCCAGCAGTTCTGGAACAACGCGATCATGGCCGGCTTCGCTGCGATCCTCGGCTTGGTGGTCTGGGGCGCGGACTACTTGAAGGCGAAATACAAGGACGCCGAACTGGAAACGGGCAGCCGGGAGGCGGGGGAATGACCGTCGCCGATTATGTGCTCGCGGTTGTGGGCGGTCTGCTGACACTTGCCGCCGCGGGTCTGGCCTTCATGGTCGCGATGTCCGGCGGCTTCGTGCCCACACCTGACGAGGAAACGAAGCGCACGTCACGGCAGGGCTGTGGGTGGTTCGTTGCGCTGGTCGTTCTGTTCGCCTGGTTGGCGGGCGTGGTGTGGCATGGAAGCTGGGGGTGGGCGGCGTGAGCACAATTCCGCCAGTCAATCAGCGTGGCAATGCCAAGGCGGTGCTGGTCGCTGCGATCGATGATGTCGAAGGTCCAGTTCCTGCCGGGCACTTTGAGTACTTCCAGGCGCAAGGGATGCCGGGCGAGGCCGGGGTCCTGTTTGGCTGCCCGTGCGGCTGTGGCGAGTTGAAGTCAGTAGGTTTCGATACGCACGAAAGCCGACGCCCCCGGTGGCATTGGGATGGAAACCGGGAAGTGCCCACACTGACGCCAAGCATTAACATTCTGCAATTCAATGAAGCTGGACAACAGATCGGCGAGCATTGGCACGGCTTTCTGACTTCCGGGGAGTTTCGATCATGCTGACGCGACCGAGCAATGCAGATGACTGACTTCGACGTTCGCAAGGACTCGCCCGCTGTGCGGCGGGCAACGGCGGCTTTCGTTGCGAGCCTGCTTGAAGACCTCTTGCCGCCCATGCGCCTTGCTGCTCGGGGATGCGGCTACGCGCTGACGATACACGGCAGCCAGGCGCGTGACATTGACCTGGTGGCAATCCCCTGGATCGAAAGAGCGGACGATCCTGAATTGCTGGTCGCGCGGCTGTGCGGCGTGATTGCCGGCGTGACCGGGCGAGCCCTCCCGATGAAGGAGTGGGCAGACAAGCCACACGGCCGCCGCGCGGTGACCATCATCCACGGTGCTCACGATGCCGAAATCGATTTGAGCATCATCCCGCGCAGCCCAACACGAGGGGACGACTGATAATGAGCCTGCTAATCGCCATCCTAGCCCGCTGGGGCCTGCCTGAGCCGCTACAGCGCGTTGTGGCGTGGGCAATCACCCTGACAGCGGTTTTCGCGCTGCTGTGGGGGGCGAAGACGATTTACGATCACGCCGTGATCGACCGCTACCAAAACAAGGTCGATGCCCAGGCTGCGAAGGGCCGGGAAATCGCCGCCGAGGAGCGCACGGCCGACGCCGCGAAGGACACTGCCAACGAGAAGGAGCTGCACCATGCCATCGACACTGCGCCAAAGGGTGGCGAGATCAGCCCTGCTGCCCGTGCTCTTGCTTGCGAGCGGTTGCGCAAACTCGGGCGGATTCCCCCCGCTTGCCGACCTGAAAGCAGCAACGGAAGCGAAGCCCATCCCCAGCGATGAGATCGCCACCGATCCGGTGGCCGAGGCGCATTACAACGCGGCCGTGGAAAGCTGGGGCGACCGGCTGCACTCGGCCGGCGCGCGGCTGTGCCGGTTCCACGCGCGCATGGGGATGAAAGGGCTGACCTGCCCGGAACCGTGATCTGATCCAGACTTCCTCCGCGAAAAGCGGGGGGCCGGGCGCGTCAACGCCCAGCCCGACGGGTGGACCCCCGTCATGACCTGACCGGCCGTCCAGGCCACCACCGCACCCGTACCGGGCGGAGGGCTTATGAAAGGGCATGACCGTTGGTGTCCACACCTCTCTTCCCCGAAATCGTCGACGCGGTGCATCCCGCCGCAGGCTATATCGGCGGCAAGCGCAAGCTCGCCCGGCGCATCTGCCGCGCGATCGATCGCGTGCCGCACCATACCTATGCCGAGGTGTTCATGGGCATGGGCGGCGTGTTCCTGCGCCGCAGCCGGGTGCCCCGCGCCGAAGTGATCAACGACTGGTCGGAAGACGTCGCCACCTTTTTCCGCATACTTCAGCGCCACTATGTCGCATTTCTCGACATGCTGCGCTTCCAGCTGGCCACCAGAGCCGGCTTTGAGCGCCTGCTGCGGGTCGATCCTTCGACCCAGACAGACCTCGAGCGCGCCGCGCGCTTCCTCTATCTCCAGCGCCTGGCCTATGGCGGAAAGGTGGCAGGGCGCAGCTTCGGGGTCGATCCGCGCGGATCCTCGGGCTTCGATGTATCGCGGCTTGCCCCATTGCTAGAATCGATCCACGAAAGACTGACGGGCGTCACGATCGAGCGGCTGCCTTGGTCAGACCTGATCAGCCGCTATGACACGCCGGAGACGCTGTTCTATCTCGATCCCCCTTATTTCGGCTCCGAGGGCGATTATGGCAAAGACCTGTTCGACCGCGGCCAGTTCGAGCCGATGGCGACGCAGCTGCGCGCGATCGAAGGAAACTTCCTGCTAAGCTTGAACGATCACCCCGAAGTGCGCCGGATATTTGCTGGCTTTGCGATGGTGGAACTGGAAGTGACCTACGGCATTGCCGGCGGCGTGACCGAGGCGCGCGAGGTGGTGATTTCAGGCTTGGCGCAGGAGCAACTCGAGCGGTTGTTTGCGGGGGACTAGCTGACGTCAGCCGTAGGCCGCGACCATTTCCCACATCGGCTTGAACTGCTCCCAGGCGGGCCAACTTGGCGAGTTGGCTTCTATTGCCCGCTCGAGGAATCGATGGGCCAGGGCGAGATCGGCAGGTGTTGCATTGCCAAATTCGGCGCGCCGCAGGATCGCTGCGGCCTGCGCTGCCAGCTGGGCTGGGGTCATGACGTGGGCCGATGGCATGGCCGGGGTTATTTGCAGAAACTACAAAGAAGTCACCAGCAGAAAATCACCGAATAGCGGCGCACCGCCTGGCGCTGGGCAAGCATCGCGCAGGACAGATCGCGCCCACCCGAAGAACAGCGCGCGAGGATCCGGCCATAGGCATCGCGTCCGCTGGCCGTGCAAGTCACCGGCCCCGCCTTGAGCAGCCGCGCCATCGTCGCGCGAGCCGCACGGCCGTCTCCCGGAGTGCAGATCCTGCCCGCCCGACAATGCCCCGGCATCTCCGGCGCATCGATGCCGATCAGACGTACCAGCCCGAAGCCCCGGCATCGAAGCGTGTTGCCATCGACGGCAACTGGCGAGGCGCACATAAAGGCGGCGGCGGCAATGATCGATCCTGCGGGCATGAAAATCTCCTTATCACAGGTTTGCCAAACGTTGCGGGACGCCGCAGGAATGCGTGGGTAGCGAAACGCCGGTTAGCCAAGCTACTGTATTGAAATAGAACACTTGTCCTATTCCAGCCCTGTCCACCACCAGCTGCCCGACGAAGAGCAGACTGAGCCAGCGCCATACACAACAGCCGTGGACCAGCGTACCCGCGCCGTCAGGCCCGGCACTGGTTAGTAGCCGGAGCGCCGACAGTGCGGAGACGGCCGGAGCGCAGGGCAGGCCAATCCAGCCCTGTCAACCACCAGCTTCCCCAAAGGGCGAATTGCGCTGGCAGCCCGTCCCACCGCTTCACTTTCGTCGGACGTTCAATGCCAAACTGGAACGAACCTTTCGGCAGCCATTACTGCAAGCGTGAATGGGGCACGAAATAGCGGGTTTCTGCGGAAAAACCCCTGTGCGCCGATTGCTGTCTGCAGGGGCGGGGTCAATAGTCCGGTGATCTGACGCAATGCCGCGTACAGGAATTGGGGCTTGGGCAGCGCATGAAGCCAGGGAGGCCTGTTCGGAAATCGGTTCAGCGGTGGCGGGGCCTGGCCGTGCCCGTCATGATAACTGTGCTCGCGGCGCAATCGATCCCTGCCTTGGCTGCTCCCGAAAGCCTCACCGTCACAGCTGATGCCCAATTGCGCTTCGGCGCCTTCATTGTCGTATCCCAGGGCTCTCGGCGCGTAAGTGCAAGCGGGACGGTCACCAACGATTCGATCTACCCGGTTGGAAATTCACCGGTCGGGCCGGCGCAATTCACGGTGACCTATGATCGGGGTAACGCCAACCAGAAGCCGCTCAACATCGTGTTCGACGTGAGCCTGGCCGGTGTCTCGCCCGTCAACCAGGCCGGGGTGAGGGGCACGCTTTCCGCTTTCGACAGCGATCTGGCCGGGGCCAGCGTGCTTGTGCCCGGCCGAACCTATCGCGCAACGATAACCAATTGTGTCACGAGGACCTGCTCGCAAACATTTCGGGTGGGCGCCAGGCTTGACGTGACCCGGTCGAGCGGCGGCGGGGTATTGACCATTGCCTTGCCGATCGTTGCCAATCTCATTTCGTCGGACAAGCTGTGAAGCAGGCTGTCGCCATCGCCCTTGCAGGCCTGGCGGCACTTGGCTTGCCTATCTTGCCGGATGCCGCAAAAGCCCGTGCGGAAGATGCCACCGCGACGGGCGCTGCGAGCGCGACTGTCATCAGTCCCGTCTCGGTAAAGCAAACTGCCGATCTCGATTTCGGGATAATTGCCGCGAATGCTTCGCAGACCGGGACTGTTAGGCTCGCTCCCGGGGGCGGTGCCGCAGTCTACAGCGGCAGCGTTCGGCTCAGCTGCGTGGGCACTATGCAATGCCCCGCGCCGCATGCGGCCCGCTTCGAGGTCAGCGGTGAGGCAGGGCGCAGCTATGTGATAGCGGCGCCCCAACGCATCGCAGTGCCTGGCAAGACTGCCTCTCCGGCTTCCGGGGGCGATGAACAGGCAGATGCACCGGCGCTGTGGGTCGAGGAATTTCGGTTTCGCTCGGCGAGCAGACCCGATGCGGGGCCTGCGGGACGGCTTGATGCCAGGGGCCAGGACTGGTTCGAACTTGGAGGCACACTGCTAGTGCCGTCAGCCCTGCCGCCCGCGCGGTACCGCGTCAGTGTGCCAGTCATCGTTAGCTACAGTTGAGCTGAGCGATAGCACCCGCTCCGAAGACCTTACTTCCCTCATCAGTAATCGCCCCTAACCTTACGTTTACCTATTTTGCCTAGATGAGCCCTGCGCATCGAGTGCGGCGTACTGGAATTCGCCGAATTCGAGCGTGGTTCATTAAGGGTCTTCCGGACGGTCCGGAGCCAAATGTTGTGAGGGGGTTTCGTACATGAAGAAGATCGTTCTCGCCGCCGCTCTGGTGGCGCTTTCGTCGGGCGCTGCGCATGCTGCAACCGCCACCGGTTCGGCTACTGCGACCATCGTTACGCCGATCGCCATCACCCACGCTTCCGGCGCCACGCTCGACTTCGGCACGTTTGATGCCGGTACGGGCGGCAGCGTTTCGGTCTCGCAGGGCGGTGTCGGTTCGGTCGGTGGCGGTGTCCTTTTCGTTTCGGGCAACACCAATGCGGCTGACGCCTTTAACGTGACGGGCGAAGGCAGCCGCGCGTTCAACATCTCGACCACGAGCGGCACCGTTTCTAACGGCTCTGTCACGATGGCCTTCACCACGTCTGCTCCGGCCAGCGGCACGCTCGCTTCTGGCGCCGCCAGCTTCAGCGTCGGCGGTTCGCTGACTGTTGCTGCGGGCCAGGCTACCGGCACTTACACCGGCAGCTACAACGCGACCGTCGTCTACCAGTAAGACGTGCAGCGACAGGAGAGGCGGCCCGGTTGCAGCTTTTGCAGCAGCAACCGGGCCCCTTGACCAGAAGCGCCGCCATGAGCCAAAAAATCACTTTGCTAATGGCGGCCGTTCTGGCTGGCATCGTGCCCGGACAGGCGCAAGCTGCCCCGGCGCAGGCCAGCGGATTTACCCAGGCCAATGTCGTCATTCCCGGCGCAATCGTGCCGATCGATATCTTGCGGTTTGGGCAGATCATTCAGCCGACTTCGGCTGGCACGCTGACCATTGCGGTTGACAGCGCTGGCTCCGTTACGATCACGCCGGCCGGCGGCGTTACCGCTGCCGGCATTGGCATTCTCCAGACCGGCCTCGGCCGCGGTGCAGGCATGTTCGAGCTGACCGGATCGCCGAACCGGCAAACGACCACCACGCTGCCCACATCGATCACCATTTCCAATGGTGCGCAGACGATGACCGTCAACAACTTCTCGGCCAACACCAATGGCGGTGGCAAGCTCAAGCTCGATGCCACGGGCCATGCCCAGCTGCTGGTCGGCGCAAGACTGAATGTCGGAGCCAATCAGGCATCGGGCAACTATTCCGGAACATATACAATAACTGTGGCTTTCCAGTAGGCCGACATTGCCAGTCACTAAGGGTCAATACATAGACGCCGTTAGTTAACTGACAGATCGGGATCGAAAGCTTGCTCATGCGATTTTGGTTTCGGCGCTTGACTGCGCCTCGTGCCGCCGCTCGCATTGTTTGCGGCGCGGCGCTGTTCTTGCCATTGGCGCTGATTGGCCAACCGGCACTGGCACAATCCAGCGCAAAAGCACCTGCAGCCGAACCGCCAGCGGGCTCGGTGAGCGGTATGGGGGACGTCAACGTCTTTCCCAAGCGCGTGGTGATTGACCCGCGTCAGCGCGTGGCCAGCGTCGGTCTGTTCAACCGGGCTGCCGCGCAGAGCCAATACGACATCACCCTGACTGACATGATGATGACCGCGGAAGGTCAGCTGGTCGAACTGGCCTCGGTTGCCGATGCGGCAGCCAGAGCCCGGGTAAAGGCAGCGAGTTCACTGCTGCGCTGGTCGCCCCGGCGCGTGACGCTGGCAAGCCACGATTCCCAGACGATCCGCATCATGGCGCGCCTTGCGCCCGATCTGCCACCGGGCGAATACCGCACGCATTTCTCGGCTGTCGCAGTGCCGGACATCGCCAGCGAGAACAGCATCGAACGCGCGGCCGGGAATAATAATGCCAATACGGTGGGCGTCATGATCGTCCCGCGGTTCGGCATTTCCATCCCGGTTATCCTGCGCGTGGGCGAGACGACTCTCACTGCGGGCTTGCGTGATCTGGTCGTCACGACTGAGCCCGGCGGAAGGCACGCCATCAGGCTGACGATTACGCGCGAAGGGACGCGTTCGGCTTTTGGCGATCTTTCTGTGACTGTGACTGGCACGAAAAGCAAAGTGACCGAAATCAAGGGCATAGGCGTCTACACCGAAGTCAATCAGCGCACGGTCAATATTCCGCTCGATCCGGCACTTGATCCCCGCCTGATCGCACGCGGCGCTCGCCTGACGGTGACTTACACTGACGATGACTTTGCACCTGGCAAAGTCATCGCAACGCAGAACTTCGTTGTGCCGTGAAATCGTCTGGGGGGGCGCGCACAAAAGGTCTGCCAGGGCTGGGCACAGCCATCATTGGCGCAACTCTCGTGCTCAAGGGCGACGCATTTGCGCCCGGAGAAACGCCCGCGTCCAGCATCCCCGACAAGTCCGGCAAAGCCGGCGATCATCAGGCCAAGGCCGAATTGCCCAAGGCCAGCTTTGCCCAGGCCCAGCCGGGTCAGCGCGCGGCCAAGGCTCGCAAACTGGCGGCGCGCACGGATAGTTCAAAGAATTCGTCGACCCAGAACAAGGAACGATCCGCGCGAGGAAAAGAGCGGTTGGCTCGAGCCGAGGATCGCAGGGCACAATCGGCGCGCGCAACCGAGCCGGCCCGCCAGACTTCGAACAAGGCGCCAGCGCCAGCGCAAGTTGCGCTCAACCTCGCGCCATCGGCCCTCGCATCGCAGGACGCCGCTTCGCCGCCCAAAATTGCCGAGCGCGCGCCAGAATTGGCGGGCGATCATGCTATCCTGCCGGTCGAGGGCGCGCAGTCGAGCTTGCAAGCAGATGCCGCTCACGTGACAGCCGGTACAATCTCGGCCGGGCAGGATGGAGCCAGTACCAGTGCCAGTGCGCCCGAGGCCGGGTCGCCCGCTGAGAGCGAACTGGCGCGTGACAGCCCCGCGTCCGATCGCGCCGCCCCTCTGGCCGCGCTGCCAGAGCCTGCGTTTGGCGGCAACTCTGACGCAGCGCCGCAGGGCGACATGAGCACAAGCGCAGAGCAGGCGGGCGGGGCGGCTCTGGTCGCCGCGCCAGGCCCGCCAGTGCTTGCAGTCGTGGAGAGGGCGCCAGCGCCAGCGCCGACGTCGTCCGCAGTGCTGGAACCCGCCGCCGAGGCACCGCCTGCAGAAAAGCCGCACGACCAGCTTGCGCAAGACGATGCGGCAGGGCCGCTGCCGGGCGTAACGAATGAGCCCCCGGCCGAATTGGATAGTGCGCTGCCCAAGCCCGCATTTGGCGCGGCCCACAGTGCGCAGCAACAAGGATCGCGGCGCTCGCGAAATATGGCGCGCCGCGTCCAGGTGAAACTGCCGGGTGGCGCTGCCAAAGCTCCAGTCGCAAGGCTCACACCCGGCATGGCTGCAAATGCAGAAGGTCCGGCAGGATCGCGGTCAGACCAGGGTAATGGAGGACAGACGGCATCGGGCTTACCGGAACCGGCCTTTGGCGGATCTGCCCGCCCGCCGGTGAGGCTCGCGGCTGGCGATGCACCCGTTGGTGTCCCCCGCGACGATTCCTTGCCCAGCCCCAGTTTTGGCCCAGCCGCGTCCGCCCCTGCCGAAGCCAACGATCTCGCCGCCGCCAGAAGCAGCGGCGCAGTGCCGCTGTCGGGCAATCCGCCGCGCGCAGACTTGCCAATGGCATCCTCGCAGCCGCGCGCCAGTCTCGCCGACACTTCGCCAAGGATGCCGGGCGATCCGGCGCCGATTTTCTCGCCAGAAGACGAGCTGATCCTGCAACTGCAGACGCCCAAGGGCGAGCTGGCCGACACGATAACCGCCTATGGCACACGCTCGGCGGTCTATCTGCCCTTGGGTGCGATTGCCCGCTTTCTCGATCTCGCCATCCCGGTGAGCGACGACGGCCACTATGCCAGCGGCTGGTTTCTGAGCGAAGATCAGACACTGTCGATCAACCTGCGGCAGGGCAGCCTGATCGTCAAAGGCAAAGAGCTCGCACTGTTCAAGAGCGATGCGGCGGCATTCGAGGGCGAGCTCTATCTGCGCGCGCAGCGCTTTGCCGAACTTTTCCCATTGACGCTTGCGGTCGATCTGAGGGCGCAGACAGTGACTGTCAAAACCGCGGTTCCGTTTCCTTTCGAGGAGCGGATCGCCCGCGAGGAAGAGCGGGCGAGGCTGGCCAATGGCCCCGGACGCCAGCCTCACCGTTGGCCGCGCGAACAGACGCCTTATCAGGCGCTGTCCTTCCCCATGGCGGATGCAGAACTGCGCGGCGTTTCGGACAGTGCTTTGGGGACAAGAACCGAGGGCGAGATACGCCTCGCCGGGGATATCGCCTTCATGACGGCAAGGGGATTCGCCAGCGCCACCTCGCGCGACGGCCTGACCGGCGCGCGCATCGAACTGGGCCGGCGAGATCCCGATGGCCGGCTGCTGGGGCCGCTCCGCGCGACCGAATTCCAGCTTGGCGACGTCATCACTTCTGCCATGCCTCTGGGGTTGCGCGGCGTTAGCGGGCGGGGGGCTTTCATATCCAGCGCACCGGTTGAACGCGCTTCAGTGTTCGATGCCGTCGACCTGCGCGGCGAACTGCCAGATGGCTATGAAGTCGAACTCTATCGCAACAATATCCTGATCGGATCGACTCGCAAGCCGGTCAACGGGCAATACCAGTTCCTCAAGACCAGCGTCGACTATGGCCTCAACGTCTTTCGGCTGGTGTTTTTCGGTCCCCAGGGGCAGCGACACGAGGAAGTTCGTCAGATCAGCGTCGGCGATGGCCGGCTCAGCAAGGGCCAGCTCGTCTATTCGATCGGTGCGGCGCAAAAGGACGTCAATGTCTTCAACGTGCGCCCGCCCGAATTCAGGCCGGGGGATGGTTACAGCACCTGGCGCGGTTCTGCCCTGCTCGAATATGGCGTGACCGGACAGGTCACGGCATCGCTCGGCGCGGCCTGGTATCAGAGCGAGATCGGCAACCAGTGGCTGGCGACGGCGGGCCTGCGCACCGGCTTTGGGGGAACCGCAGTCAAGCTCGACCTTGGGTACCAGAGCCAGGGCGGCAAGGCCGCACAACTGGGGCTGGGCGGACAGCTGTTTGGCCTGAGCTATACCGTCACACACAGTGAATATTCGGGCGGATTTACCGATGAGGTGCGTGCGCTGACGAGCGACCCGCTGCGCCGCGCCACTGAACTCAATCTCAACAGCTCGATCCAGCTCGGCAGCGACGACAGCCCCAAGTTGATGCAGCTGAACGGACAAATGCGCCGGATCGAGTTCGCCGATGGGCACAAGCAGACTGATGCCGCCTTGCGAACCTCACTGCCGCTGGCCGGATTGATGCTGTCGAATACGCTGACCTATTCCAAGACTTCGCTCGCGGGCGTGAGCTCGCCCTCGCAGCTGGCCGGAACTTTCGATCTGGCAACGCTGCGGGGCTCGCGCCTGCAGCTGCGCGCTTCTGTGGATTATGGCGTACTGCCCAAATTGCAGCTGCGCGGCGCGCTGCTGGATGCCGATTACGCGCTCGACGAGCGAACTTTGGTGCGGGCCTCCATCGGCCACACGTTTACCGACTCCGCCACCCAGTTCGGCCTATCCGCGGTCCGGCGTTTTCGCAGGTTCGAACTGGCCTTTGATGGCAACTATGCTGTTCCGACCGGCAATTACAGCGCTGCACTGCGACTTGGGTTCAGCTTTGGCCGCAATCCGCTGAACGGCCGCCTGATCGTCGCCCAGCCGGGACTGGCAACAGGCGGGGCAGTGGCCGCCAGAACGTTTCGCGACATCAATGGCAACAACCGCTTCGATGACGACGAGCCAGTGCTGCCCAACGTCGAATTCGCCGTGGGCTCGGCACGCGGCCTGACTGACAAGAATGGCATCGTATTCATTGGCGGGCTGGGCGATGGCACCCGGACGAATTTGGTCGCCGACCGGGAGTCACTTCCCGACATCGATCTGGCGCCAGTCAAGGAAGGGGTTGAAGTGGTGCCGCGGGCCGGACGGGTCCATGCCACCAATTATGCCTTGCAGGAACTGAGCGAAATTGAGGGAACAGCCTTCTTCAGCGAAGGCGATGGTATCGGCCAGGCGGTGTCTGGCCTGCGTCTCGAACTGGCCGACAGCGACGGGAAAGTGCTGTCGCGAGCCCGGACGGAAGGGGACGGCAGCTTCTTCTTCGAGCAGGTTCGCCCGGGGACTTATGCGATCCAGGTTGACAAGAACCAGGGTGCCAGTCTCAGAATTCGGCTGACCTCGGCAATTTCGGTGACAGTGGGGCCAAAAAGCGGCCTGTTGAAGCAAGTCGTGCGTGTAAGCCGCGAAACCGAATAGCCGCGAGGCTCTGCCAAAGGTCAGACGAAGCAATTGGGGCCGTTTTGCTTGTCAATTGGCGTTAATCGGCCGATTAAACACTATTGACCGACTCCCCCCGCTCGCCCTAGGCGGGCTGGCCGAAAAGGGGATTTCCAGCATGTCAGCCAATATCGCCGAAATGGAACGCCGCCGCGCAGCGGCCAAGCTTGGGGGCGGGCAAAAGCGTATCGATACCCAACATGCCAAAGGCAAGCTGACTGCGCGTGAGAGACTGGATGTGCTGCTCGACGAAGGCAGCTTCGAAGAAATCGACATGTATGTCGAGCACAACTGCGTCGATTTCGGCATGGAAGACCAGATCATTTCGGGCGACGGCGTGGTCACGGGATCGGGCACGATCAACGGTCGGCTGGTCTATGTGTTCAGCCAGGATTTCACCGTCTTCGGCGGATCGCTGTCGGAACGTCACGCGCAGAAGATCTGCAAGGTGATGGACAATGCGATGAAAGTCGGCGCGCCAGTCATTGGCCTTAACGATTCGGGCGGTGCGCGTATTCAGGAAGGCGTTGCTGCGCTGGGCGGCTATGCCGAAGTGTTCCAGCGCAACGTCAACGCCTCGGGCGTGGTGCCGCAGCTCTCGCTGATCATGGGGCCTTGCGCAGGCGGCGCGGTCTATTCACCGGCGATGACTGACTTCATTTTTATGGTGAAGGACAGCTCCTACATGTTCGTCACTGGCCCCGATGTGGTCAAAACCGTGACCAACGAGATCGTGACGCAGGAAGAACTTGGCGGCGCGGTGACGCATACAACCAAGACCTCAGTGGCCGACCTCGCGCTCGAGAACGATATCGAAGCGCTGCTGGCCGCGCGCGATTTCTTCGATTTCCTGCCGCTCAATAACCGCGAGGAAGTGCCCGAGCGTCCTTCCGCCGATCCGTGGGATCGCCGCGAAGACAGCCTCGACACAATCATTCCCGCGTCCGCGACGCAGCCCTATGACATGCACGAAGTGATCCGCAAGACGCTCGACGAGGGCGACTTTTTTGAGATCCAGCCAGCCCACGCGGGCAATATCATTTGCGGCTTTGGCCGCATCGAGGGGCGCACGGTGGGCATCGTCGCCAATCAGCCGATGGTGCTCGCGGGCGTGCTGGACATCAACAGCTCGAAAAAGAGCGCGCGTTTCGTGCGCTTCTGCGATGCGTTCAATATTCCGATCATCACGTTCGTCGATGTTCCCGGCTTCCTGCCCGGCACCAATCAGGAGCATAACGGCATCATAAAGCACGGCGCGAAACTGCTGTTTGCCTATGCCGAAGCCACCGTGCCCAAGATCACCGTGATCACCCGCAAGGCCTATGGCGGGGCTTATGACGTGATGGCCTCAAAGCACTTGCGCGGCGATCTCAACTACGCCTGGCCGACCGCAGAAATCGCGGTGATGGGGGCCAAGGGCGCGGTCGAGATCATTTTCCGCGGGCTTTCGGCAGATGAAAGCGCAGAGAAAGTCGCCGAATACGAAGACCGTTTCGCCAATCCCTTCGTCGCCGCCTCCAAGGGCTTCATCGACGAGGTCATCTATCCGCATTCCACCCGCCGCCGCATTGCGCTGGGCCTGAGGAAGCTGCGGAACAAGAGCCTCGAAAACCCCTGGAAGAAGCACGACAATATTCCGCTCTAGCTGGAAGCACATTTTGCTATGACCAATACTGAAGACGTCTTTATCGTTTCCGGCGTGCGCACTGCGATCGGCGACTTCGGCGGATCGCTGAAGCCTTTCATGCCGTCCGACCTCGGCGCGATGGTGATCAAGGAAGCGCTCGGCCGTGCCGGTGTCGCTGCAAGCGATGTCGGCCATGTGGTGATGGGCCAGGTCATGCCGACCAGCCCCAAGGACCAGTTTCTCGCCCGCGTCTGCGCGCTGAAGGCCGATATTCCGGTCGAAACTCCGGCGCTGACAGTCAACCGCCTGTGCGGTTCGGGGGTTCAGTCGATCGTCTCCTGCGCGCAGATGATGAAGCTGGGTGAGGCCGGCATCACCGTGGCCGGCGGTGCGGAAAGCATGAGCAACGTGCCTTACCACGATCTGGAAGCGCGTTGGGGCAAGCGGCTGGGCAATTCGATCCTGCGCGATGCGCTGGTCGAAGGTCTGCACGATCCGGTCCACGAAGTGCACATGGCGATCACCGCGGAAAACATCGCCGAACGCCATCAGGTGACTCGCAGCGATCAGGATGAATTGGCTGTCGACGGCCATCTGCGTGCCGCCCGCGCAATAGCGGAAGGCCGCTTCAAGACTCAGATCCTTCCCATCGAGATCAAGAGCCGCAAGGGCACGGTCGTTTTCGACACCGATGAACACGTGCGCGCCGATACGGCGATTGACGTGCTGTCGGCGATGAAGCCGATGTTCAAGGCGGATGGCTCGGTCACGGCCGGCAACGCCAGCGGGATCAACGATGGCGCCGCCGCCGTGGTGCTGGCGACGGCCAGCGAAGTCGAAAAGCGCGGCCTCAAGCCCTTGGCGCGGATTGTCTCGTGGGGTCATGCCGGGGTTGAGCCGCTTTACATGGGGCTGGGCCCGGTGAAGGCGGTTCCCATCGCGCTGGAGCGCGCCGGCCTGACGCTCGACGACATCGACGTGATCGAAGCGAATGAGGCTTTCGCCGCGCAGGCGCTGGCCGTGGCGCGCGAACTGGGCTTCGACAAGGATAAGCTCAATCCCAATGGATCAGGTATCTCGCTCGGGCACCCGGTCGGTGCAACCGGCACGATCCTGACCGTGAAAGCCGCTTACGAATTGCAGCGCACGGGCGGGCGCTATGCGCTCATCACCATGTGCATCGGCGGTGGGCAGGGCATTGCCATGGTCATCGAAAGGGCTGCCGCGTGAAACTCGGACGAATGAATCACATCGGGGTTGCGACGCCGGATCTCGATGCTTCGATCGCTTTCTATCGCGACGTCATGGGTGCAACCGACATCACCGAGCCTTTCGTTCTCGAATCGCAGCAGGTGCGCGTCTGCTTCGTCAACACGCCGGGCGAAAATGGCACTGCAGGCACGCAGGTCGAATTGCTTCAACCAACCGCTGCTGACAGCGCGGTCGGCAAGTGGCTGGAGAAGAACCCGCTCGGCGGCCAGCACCACATCTGTTATGAAGTGCCGGATATTCATGCCGCAAAAGCCTGGTTTGAAGGACTGGGCAAGCGCGTGCTGGGCGAGCCGCGCATTGGCGCGCACGGCACGCTGATATTTTTCGTCCACCCCAAGGATATGGGTGGGCAACTGACTGAAATCATGGAGACGCCAAAGGGCGCTCATTGACCATCGTCGTCCCGGACTTGATCCGGGTCCGGTGGTGTTTCAATTCAAGGCCGGATCGATGCGGCCAGCGGTCCCGGATCAAGTCCGGGACGACGATGAGGTAGGAATTATGGCAAAGATTGAAGACTGGCAGGCAGCCGCCGCGAAAGAGGTCAAAGGAAAAGACCTGACTTGGAACACGCCCGAAGGCTTCGCGATCAAGCCGCTCTATACCAGCGACGACGTGAAAGGCGATGCTGGTCTGCCAGGCTTCGCGCCGTTCACGCGCGGCGTGCGCGCCTCGATGTATGCGGGCCGTCCCTGGACGATCCGCCAGTATGCGGGCTTTTCCACGGCCGAGGAATCGAACGCATTCTATCGCCGCAATCTTGCCGCCGGGCAGAAGGGCCTTTCGGTCGCTTTCGACCTTGCCACCCACCGCGGCTATGACAGCGATCACCCGCGCGTCGTCGGCGATGTCGGCAAGGCGGGTGTGGCGATCGATTCGGTCGAGGACATGAAGATCCTGTTCGACGGCATCCCGCTCGATCAGATGTCGGTTTCGATGACAATGAACGGCGCGGTGATCCCGATCCTGGCATTCTTCATCGTCGCGGGCGAGGAGCAGGGCGTCGACCAGTCACTGCTTGATGGGACCATTCAGAACGACATTCTGAAAGAGTTCATGGTCCGCAACACCTATATCTATCCGCCTGAACCCAGCATGCGGATTATTTCAGACATCATCGCATATACTAGCGCCAAGATGCCGAAATTCAACTCGATTTCCATTTCCGGCTACCACATGCACGAGGCCGGGGCGACTGCAGTGCAGGAGCTGGCTTTCACCATTGCCGACGGCAAGGAATATGCCCAGCGTGCCATGGCGGCCGGACTGGATATCGATGCCTTTGCAGGACGTTTGAGCTTCTTCTTCGGCATCGGTATGAACTTCTTCATGGAAGTCGCCAAGCTGCGCGCCGCGCGTACGCTGTGGCACCGCGTGATGGACGGGCTGGGCGCCAAGAGCGAACGCTCGAAGATGCTGCGCACCCATTGCCAGACCTCGGGCGTCAGCTTGCAGGAGCAGGACCCCTACAACAACGTCATCCGCACCACGGTGGAAGCCATGGCGGCAGTGCTGGGGGGCACCCAGTCGCTGCACACCAACGCGCTCGACGAAGCGATTGCGCTGCCGACCGATTTTTCGGCCCGCATTGCCCGCAACACCCAGATCGTGCTCGCTGAAGAAAGCGGCATCACCAAGGTCGTCGATCCTCTCGGCGGCTCCTATTACATTGAGGCTCTCACCAACCTGCTGGTGGAAGACGCGTGGAAGCTGATCGAGGAAGTCGATGGCCTCGGCGGCATGACCAAGGCAGTCGCCACCGGCATGCCCAAGCGCGCCATTGAACAGGCCGCTGCTGCCAAGCAAGCGCGGATCGACATGGGCGAGGACGTTATCGTCGGCGTCAATAAGTATCGCCTCGCGAAGGAAGAGCATCTCGACACGCTTGATATCGATAATCACGCAGTTCGCGATGCGCAGATCGCCCGTCTGAAGACAATGCGCGAAAGCCGCGACGAGGCGAAGTGCCGCGCCGCGCTGGCCGCGCTGACCGAAGGCGCAAAGGGCGGTGGAAACCTGCTCGAACTCGCGGTCGAGGCCGCGCGCCACCGCGCTTCGCTGGGCGAGATTTCCGACGCTATGGAACTTGCCTTCGGGCGCTATGGCACCCAGCCGGTGCCGGTGACGGGCATCTATGGCAAGGCCTATGCGGCGGACACGCGCTATGCCCAGGTAATTGAGGGCGTCGAGGCGGTAACTCGCCGTCTGGGCCGCAAGCCGCGTTTGCTGGTCGCCAAGATGGGCCAGGACGGGCATGATCGCGGCGCGAATGTCATCGCCAGCGCGTTCACCGACATGGGCTTCGACGTCACTTCCGGCCCGCTGTTCCAGACGCCCGAGGAAAGCGCGAAGCTGGCGCTGGAGAAGGATGTCGACGCCATTGGTGCCTCCAGCCTCGCGGCCGGTCACAAAACGCTCATTCCCGAACTGATCGGGCACCTGAAGGCCGCTGGCCGCCCCGATATCAAGGTCGTTGCCGGTGGCGTCATCCCGCCGCAGGACTATGATTATCTGCGCGAGGCAGGCGTTCAGGGCATCTATGGCCCGGGCAGCAACGTCGTCGAATGCGCCGCCGACATGCTGCGCCTGCTGGGCCACAATATGCCGCCGGTAGGCTCGCAGCTGGAAGCGGTGGAGTAAGACTTGCCCAATCAGGCATCCTTCCTCCCCATCGCGGCGCTGATGTTCCTGACAGGCATCGGCATTCCGATGATGGCCGCGTTCAATGCCGGCCTGGGGCAGCAGCTCGGCAGCCCAATTGCCGCGACATTTGTGCTTTTTGTGGTGGGCGTGGTGCTGGCAGGCGTGATCCTGCTGGCCACTAATTCGGTTCCTGATATCAGCCGTTTCGGCTTCGATCGGCCGTATGTCTACTTCGGCGCAGTGTTCATCCTGTTTTATGCGCTGTCGATCACCTGGGCCGCGCCGCGCATTGGCGTGGGCAATGCGGTGTTCTTCGTCCTTCTCGGCCAGCTGGTTATGGCGGCGGCGATCGATCATTTCGGCCTGTGGGGCGCGATCAAGAGCGAGATAACCGCGCGCCGGGTCAGCGGCATCGTACTCATGGCGATCGGCGTTTACCTGGCGAAGAAATCGGCATGATTGGCGCGCTGCTCCTTCTGGCCGCCGCGCCGCAGGCGGAGCCGGACTGCGGTGAATTGCCGCAGCAGCCGATGAACATGTGCCTGTATGAAGCCTATCAGCGGATCGACGCGGAAATGAACCGGCAATGGCGGGTGACTTCCGAGGCAATGAAAGCGAGCGACCGGGACATCGACCGGACCTATGACAAGGAACCCGGCTATTTCGCCACGCTGCTCTCGGGCCAGCGCGCCTGGCTGGCCTGGCGCGACCAGCAATGCCTGCTAGAAAGCTTCGAAATGCGCGGCGGCTCAGGCGCGCCGATGGTCCACAGCCTGTGCATGGCGCGCGTGACGCGCGAGCGCATCCAACAACTCAAGTCTCTTGTGGAAACGGATAACTGATGTTCAAGAAAATCCTCATCGCCAATCGCGGCGAAATTGCTTGCCGGGTTATCAAGACCGCGCGCCGGATGGGCATCGCCACGGTTGCGGTCTATTCGGACGCCGATGCGCGCGCGCCTTTTGTGAAAATGGCTGACGAAGCCGTGCACATCGGCCCGTCGCCTGCCAGCGAAAGCTACCTCATCGCCGACAAGATCATTGCGGCCTGCAAGCAGACCGGCGCCGAGGCCGTCCATCCGGGCTATGGCTTCCTCTCTGAACGAACCAGCTTTGCCGAAGCGCTGGCCAAGGAAGGCATCGAGTTCATCGGCCCCCCGGTGAATGCCATTGCCGCGATGGGCGACAAGATCGAATCGAAGAAGCTGGCCAAGGAAGCGGGGGTCAATGTCGTGCCCGGTTTCGTCGGCGAGATCGAGGATACCGAGCATGCGGTGCGCATCTCGGCGGAGATCGGCTATCCGGTGATGATGAAGGCCTCGGCGGGCGGCGGCGGCAAGGGCATGCGGCTGGCCTACACCGAGCAGGACGTGCGCGAGGGCTTCGAGGCAGTGAAGCGCGAGGGGCTGAATTCCTTCGGCGACGACCGCGTGTTCATCGAGAAATTCATCCTCAATCCGCGCCACATCGAGATCCAGATCCTCGGCGACAAGCACGGCAACATTCTTTATCTCAACGAGCGCGAATGCAGTATCCAGCGCCGCCATCAGAAGGTGGTCGAAGAAGCGCCGAGCCCCTTCGTCACCCCCAAGATGCGCAAGGCTATGGGCGAACAGTGCGTCGCGCTGTCCCGCGCGGTGGGCTATTACAGCGCCGGTACGGTGGAACTGATCGTTTCGGGAGCGGACCCGACGGGTGAGAGCTTCTACTTCCTCGAAATGAACACCCGCCTGCAGGTGGAACATCCCGTCACCGAGGCCATCACCGGGGTCGATCTGGTCGAACAGATGATCCGCGTGGCCGCTGGCGAGAAGCTGGCCCTCACGCAAGATGATGTGAAGATCGACGGCTGGGCAATCGAAAACCGCGTCTATGCCGAAGATCCCTATCGCGGCTTCCTGCCCTCGACCGGGCGGCTGGTGCGTTATCGCCCGCCGGTCGAAGGCTGGACTGACGATGGCGAAGCGAACGGCCGGCGCGGCATGCAGGGGGTTCGGGTTGACGACGGCGTCTATGAAGGCGGCGAAGTCTCGATGTTCTACGATCCGATGATAGCCAAGCTGATCACCTGGGGCGAGAACCGCGACGAAGCCGCCGACCTTCAGATCGCCGCGCTCGACGCTTTCGAGATTGAAGGGCTTGGCCACAATATCGATTTCGTCTCGGCGATCATGCAGCACCCACGCTTCCGCTCGGGCGAGCTGACCACCGGCTTCATTGCCGAGGAATATCCCGAAGGCTTCGCCGGCGCGCCGTTGAGCCCGGATTTTGCGCGCAAGCTTGCCGCCGTTGCCGGATTCGTCGCGGCGGCGCGGTCCGACCGCGCCCGACAAGTCGACGGGCAGCTTGCCGGTAAGCTCGATCCGCCGTGGGCATGGGCTGTCGATATTGCCGGCACGCGCCACGAAGTGACGCTCGAAGAAGACGATGTCGTGGTCGATGGCGAGGCTGTTGAGCTGTCGATGGAATATGCGCCTGGCGACCGGCTGGTCGAGGCGGAAGTCGATGGAGAGCCTATCGCGGTCAAGATCGAGACTACGCGTACAGGCCTGAAAATGACCACGCGCGGTGCGATCCACAAAGTCGGCATCGTTCCGGCGCATATCGCCGATCTCACCCGGCACATGATCGAGAAGATCCCGCCCGATCTCTCCAAATTCCTGATCTGCCCGATGCCGGGCCTTTTGGTCGCGCTGCATGTCGGCCCCGGCGACAAGATCGAGGCAGGCCAGCCGCTGGCTGTGGTCGAGGCGATGAAAATGGAAAACATCCTGCGCGCCGAAAAGTCGGGCGTAGTCAAGCAAGTCAATGCGGCGGCGGGTGAGAGCCTGGCAGTCGACGCGGTGATTCTCGAAATGGAGTAGCGCTTTCGGCCCGGGCCTGACTCGCCGTCAGCTCCGGGCCAGTTCCTCGTCCAGAAACGCGGCGACGTCCGCCAAATCGACATCCTTGGCCAGAAACGCCTCGCCGATCCCCTTCATCAGCACGAACGGCAGGGTTCCGGCATCCATTTTCTTGTCGTGCAGCATGTGCGCAGTCAGCGCGGCGCCGTCGCAGTTGAGGCCAAGGGCGTACAGTTCGCCGGACAGGCCCGCCGCATTGATGTGGCGCGCGACGTGTTCGGCACTGGCTTTCGGCATAAGCCCACGCCGCGCCGAATAGCGGGCGGCCAGAACCATTCCCATCGCCACGGCCTCGCCGTGCAGCAGGCGGTTCGAAAAGCCGGTCTGGGCCTCCAGCGCATGGCCGAAAGTGTGGCCCAGGTTCAGCAGGGCGCGCTTACCGGTGGTCTCGAACTCGTCCTCGGCAACGATCCGCGCCTTGGCAGCGACAGAGTGGGCAACCGAGTGTTCGCGCAAGGCTGCATCGCCCGCCAGCATGGCCTGCCCATGTGCATCGCACCAGGCAAAGAAATCAGCGTCTCCCAGAAGGCCGTATTTCACCACTTCGGCATAGCCCGCGCCCAGTTCGCGCGGCGGCAGCGTATCGAGCGTGGCAAGATCGGCCAGCACCAGCGCGGGCTGGTGGAATGCGCCGACAAGATTCTTGCCCGCAGCGCTGTTGATCGCGGTCTTGCCCCCGACGGAACTGTCAACCTGGGCCAGTAGCGTGGTTGGCAGCTGGATGAAATGGCAGCCGCGCTTCAGGATCGCGGCTGCAAAACCGGTGAGATCGCCGATCACGCCGCCGCCCAGCGCCAGGATGTGATCGCCGCGTTCGACTTCCTCGGCGAGCAGCCAGTCGACTGTTGCGGCTAGATTTTCCCAGCTTTTTGTCGCTTCGCCCGGCGGCAGGATGCGCCACGCGGCTTCGTGGCCTGCTTCGGCCAAGGCGTGGCCGACTACGGCCCCCCAGGCCTTGTGAACGTTTTCGTCCGTGATTACAGGCACCCGGCGCTTGCGCAGGCGGCCCTGACAATGCGTGCCTAGCTCTGCGAGCAGGCCCGCACCAATGCGCACTTCATAAGGCCGACCGGCTATCGCGACGGGAACTATAGCCATCGTGCCACTTCCTTCAGCACCGTGTCGACTGTCCGCGTGTGCGGACCATTGTTGCTCATCACATGAATCGGTGCCTGCGCATAGTAAGGTCGGCGTTCGTCATGCAGGCGGCTCAGCGTCTCGCGCGGATTGCCGTCCTTGAGCAGCGGACGATTGTCCTTGCGGCCAGTGCGTTCAAGCAGAGTGTCGATATCACTGTCGAGCCACACAGCGATGGCTTTTTCGAGAATGAGCGCGCGGGTTTCGGGATTGCAGAATGCGCCGCCGCCGGTGGCAATGATCTTGAGGCCGCCAGCATTTTCGATCATGCGCGCTATCACCCTGCGCTCGCCATCGCGAAACAGTGGCTCGCCATAGGCTGCAAAAATTTCCGGTATAGTCATCCGTGCGGCGGATTCGATCTCTTCGTCCGCATCGGAAAATGGGCAATTCAGCGCCATCGCCAGCCGTTTGCCCACGCTGGTCTTGCCGACGCCCATCAGGCCCACCAGCACGATCGGCCGGTCAATCCGGCGCGCGAGGGCATGGATTTCGCCCGGAGTCAGTGGGTCGTCGTTCTTGTCCATTGCAGGGCCGCCTATAGATGCGTTAAGCGGCCATGCAACTCCCGGCGGCACAGGCAAAGGTGTCGCAGGCAATGGGGAAAGGTCGCGAGTGACGCGAAGCATGCGCCGGAACAACATCTTGCTACTCGCGCTGGTTGCAGGAATCGTGGCAATCGTCGGTTTCGCGTGGATCGATGGCGGCCGCGAACCTGTGCACGCCATTGTCGAACCTGTTCCGGTTCCAGGAGCTGTACGGTGAAGCATTTCCGATTGATGCTTGGTGCAGGGCTCGCTCTGACCTCGGTCTGGGCGATTGCGCAGGATGCGCCTGAATCGCTTCTCCCGCCGGGGTTTGACCGGCCGTCAGCGAAATCGCAACCGAGGCCGCCTGCGCCGACGCAGTCCGGCGCCGAGCGCCCCGCCGCCAGCGGGCAAGGTCCCGTGGTCCAGCCATTGCCGGGCGCCTCGACATCGGGTGGCAGCAGTGCGGGAGCAACGCAATCAGGCACTAACGCCGCAGGGCCTTCAATCAAATTGCCGCCGCTGGATGTGCTGGCAAAGATGTCGTCGGAAGAATTGACCGATCTTCTCGGGCTTCGACCCAAGACGGATATTCCCGCCGCCGCGCGCCGCTCAATGACCCAGATCGGCTTGCTCGCTGAAAGTGAAGGCGGTCTTCCTTCGGGCTCGCTCGCCGGTCAGAATGCGTCGCTGGTGCGCGCCGCGCTGAACGGCAACAAGGGTCAGCTCGTTTCCCGTTGGGGACATATCCTGTTGCGCCGCGCGCTGGCCTCGCGCCTCGATGCGCCGGCTGCGATGAACCCTGCCGATTTCGCTGGCCTGCGCGCCGCCTTGCTGCTCCGCATGGGCGAAGGGGATGCCGCGCGCTCGCTGGTCCAGGATGTCGATTCGGGCAATTATACCCCGCTTCTCACCCAGGCGGCGCTCGATGCCTACATATTCACTGCCGATTTTACGGGCATCTGCCCAGCCGTCACCATTCAGGGCGGCGGCACGCGCAAGGATGCGCAGTGGCAGGCCGTGCGCGCGATTTGCGCGGCTTTCCAGGGCGATGGCAACGGCGGTCTGGCGCAGCTCGACCGCCAGCTTGGCGCGGGGGCGATGCCCAAGGTCGATTTGCTGCTGGCGCAGAAATATGCCGGAGCCGCAGGCAAGGCGCGCCGCGCCGTGAAAATCGAATGGGACGGCGTCAACGATCTTACTCCGTGGCGATACGGCCTGACCATTGGCGTGGGGCTGGAGCCACCGCAGAACCTGATGAGCTCGGCACCGCGCCAGATCCATTACATGAGCGCACTGGCGCCCATGCTGGGGCTGGAATCGCGAGCCGCCGGGGCTGACCAGGCCGCTGCCGCGGGAATCCTTTCGAGCGCGGCCATGGTCGATCTCTACAGCCAGATCTATAACTCGGAGGATATCGAGGGAGACTGGGCGACACGCGCTTCGCAGTTGCGCGATGCCTATGTCGGCCAGGATCCCGGTGCGCGGCTGGCGGCGATGAAGTCGCTGTGGAGCGGTGTCAAAGAACAGGACGAACGCTATTCGCGTGAAGTGCTGACCGCTTACGCCGCCGCGCGCCTGCCTGCGGATGAAGGCCTGTCCGCCGATGCGCCCGCAATTATTGGCTCGATGCTGACCGCCGGTCTCGATCGCAATGCCATGCTCTGGGCGCCGGTTGCCGAAAATGGCAGCGAGGCCTGGGGTTTGCTGGTTCTGGCTGCACCGGCGTCTTCAGCCATGGTGGACAGGGCTTCTCTGGATAGCTTCCATTCGAACGACGGCAGTGAAAATGCCCGCAAGTCGGCATTTCTTCTCGCCGGACTTGCGGGCCTAGATCGCGTTTCGCGCGAAAGCGCGGGTGAGTTCGCCCAGAAGCTCAATGTGGATCTGACCCGCCAGAATCGCTGGACAAGGGCGATCTCGCAGTCGGCAAATGTCGGCAATCGCGCTCTTGTCGCCTTGCTCGCTGGGCTTGGCATGCAAGGCGAAAGCTGGGCGAAAATGACGCCGCTGCATCTCTATCATATCGTTTCCGCGCTGCACCGCACCGGGTTCGATGCCGAAGCCCGGATGATCGCGGCCGAAGCCGTCGCCAGAGGCTAACCCCATTTCCGCCGAGATCGACGCATTTCTCTCCATGCTCGCGGCCGAGAGGGGGGCCGCCGCCAACACGCTGAGCGCCTACCGACGCGATCTTGAGGCCGCGCAGGCTGCCATCGGGCCGCTTGCGGCGGCGAGCCGCGAGGCGCTGGCCGGACTGGGAACGGTCTGGGCGGAGCTTGCGCCATCCAGCCTTGCCCGCAAATGTTCTGCGCTTCGCCAGTTCTTCGGATTTCTGGTCGATGAGCGTCTGCGCGAGGACGATCCGTCACCGGCCTTGCCGCGGCCCCGCGCGCGGCGACCGCTGCCGCGCTTGCTCTCGCATGATCAGATTGCCGCCTTGTTCACCCAGGCAGAAACCGAGGCGGGCGGTGACAGGCCGGAAGCCGTGCGTACGTTGGCATTGCTCGAATTGCTTTACGGCTCCGGTCTGCGGGCGAGTGAGCTGGTCACTTTGCCCCGCGATTGTGCACCGCGCGACGCGCCGTTCCTGATGATTACCGGGAAGGGCGGCCAGCAGCGGCTGGTGCCAGTCAGCGCGCGGGCCAAGCTTGCGCTTTCGCGCTGGCTGGCGCTGCGGCCAGCAGGCGGCCGCCACATGTTTCCCTCCAGGGGCGCTGCGGGCCACCTGACGCGCGTGCGGCTGTTTCAGCTGCTGCGCGAACTGGCCCTGCGCGCCGACATTGCGCCGGAAAAAATCAGCCCGCACGTGCTGCGCCACGCCTTTGCCACGCATCTACTGGAAGGCGGCGCGGATCTGCGCGTCCTGCAGACATTGCTCGGCCACGCCGATATCGCCACTACCGAAATCTACACGCATGTGGACAGCGCCAGGCTGGTTGCGCTGGTCAATGCCCGCCATCCGCTGGCAGCGAAAAGCGGGGAACCCCCAACGAATTGACGGGTTTATCGATCTGCGCGTCCGTATTAGCTTCAGGGTAATGCAACTTTGGGGAAGTCAGGAGAAGCGCCGATGAAGCGTGGGAAGTTATGCCAGGGTTATTCAGTCCTTCCGATGCTGGCCGTGTTGGGATCGGTTACGGCGCCCGCTGCGCCTGCTTTCGCGCAGTCTGGCCAGGCCCAGACAGCTGCAGTCCAATCGATCAGCGCCAGCGACAAAGCGGAAGGAGCAAAAGCACATCCGCAGCTGCTGGCGGAATATGGCGGAGCGGTCACCGGTCCTCAGGCCGCTTATGTCGAGACTGTCGGCAAGAATATCGCTGTCCAGTCCGGCCTTTCAAACGCCCGCGGCGATTTCACCGTAAGCTTGCTGAATTCGCCAGTTAATAACGCCTTCGCCATTCCGGGTGGCTATATTTATGTCACGCGCCAGCTAGTTGCTCTGATGAACAATGAAGCGGAGCTGGCGGGCGTGCTGGGCCATGAAGTGGGGCACGTCGCGGCACGCCACGCGGCGAAACGGCAGAGCGCGGCGACCCGCAATACGATCATCGGCGTGCTGGGATCAGTGCTTTCGGGTGTGTTGCTCGGCAACGGCACTGCCGGGCAACTCGGACAGAAGATTTTCTCGCAAGGCTCGCAATTGCTGACGCTCAGCTATTCGCGTGGGCAGGAGACGGAAGCCGACAACCTGGGTATCGATTACCTCCGCCGTGCCCGCTACGATCCCCGGGCGATGTCGACAGTGCTGCAAAGTCTTGCGCGGCAAAATGCACTCGATGCCCAATTGATGGGCACGAACAGCCAGGTGCCTGCCTGGGCCTCGACTCATCCGGACCCTGCATCACGCGTCCGCGCGGCACTTGTGCGGGCGGGGGCAGGGGCCAGCGGCGTAACCAATCGCGACAACTTTCTGCGCTCAATCGATGGCGTCATGTTCGGCGATGATCCCAAGCAAGGCATCATCGAGGGGCGCAAATTCACGCACCCGGACTTCCGCCTGTCGTTTGAGGCGCCCAATGGCTACTATCTGGTGAACGGGACGCGGGCTGTCTCGATTGGCGGCCAGTCCGGCAAAGGCGAGTTTTCGGCCGCGCCCTATTCAGGCAATCTCGAAAACTATGTCACCTCCGTATTCGCTGCGCTTGGCCAGCAAGGTCAGACAGCTATCACGCCCTCATCCATTCAGCGCACAACGGTGAACGGCCTGCCGGCGGCTTACGGACTGGCGCGAGTCAACAATGGCAGCGGGCAGGTGGATGTGGCGGTCTTCGCTTATGAATTCTCGGGCAGCCAGGCTTTTCACTTTGTAACGATCTCCAACGCGGGAAGCGCCCAGCAGTTCAATTCGATGTATGGATCGGTCAGGCGCATCAGTGCGAACGAAGCCTCGGCTATACGTCCGCGCAAGCTTGTGGTGGTGACAGCCAAGGCCGGAGATACTGTTCAAACACTGGCAAACCGGATGGCCTACAGCGATGCCCAGCTCGAGCGCTTTTTGGTGCTGAACGGCCTTGATACATCAAGCCGAATTGTTGCGGGCCAGAAATTGAAGATTGTTACTTATTGATCGCAAGTCACCCGATCGACCGACACCAAAAAAGGGCGGCAAGTTCGCACCTGCCGCCCTTTTTTGTGAATCAATGTGACCGCAAGGATCAGGAAGCCGCACTCATCGTGGACGACGTGGTGTTGAATGTGGTCTGCAGGCTGGTGCCAAGGCCTTGCATGGCGGCAATCGCGGCCACGGCAATCAGCGCAGCAATCAGGCCGTATTCAATGGCGGTCGCGCCGCTCTGATCCTGGATGCGAGTGAAAAACTTGCGAACGATTAGGCTAGTCTTAAGCATAATTTGCCCCCTTTCAAGCTCATTGCGCTTGTTCGCAATCGAGCACACGGCGTCGGGTTCTTTCTCGACTGTTCAAAAGTAGGCACAACTTATTAGTAGATAGTTAATTTTTCCGGCAATTCCGATGATTGAAATAGAGTTAAGATCGGTTCATATTATAATTTAGTCGTCTAATGCCCAGATTTATTTGCCAATATTCCGCGATCGTCCTGCGGATCGCTCCGACAAATTCAAATTATTTTTATTTTGGACACGGACAGAACCATTACGGATCCCAAGGGCCATTGGCCAAGTTTCTGCAGTTGGACAGCAAGAAACGAAAAGAGGCGGCAGGTTGCCCTGCCGCCTCTCAGCTGTCTATTATGACGCGGTCGGATTAGGACGCGGCGGTCATCGTCGACGAAGTGCTGTTGAACGTGGTCTTCAGGCTGGTGCCGAGACCCTGCATGGCAGCAATGGCGGCAACCGCGATGAGAGCAGCGATCAGACCATATTCGATGGCGGTGGCGCCAGCTTCATCACGACGAAGCAGCTTGTTGATGAACTTCATGTGCAGTCTCCTGATAAGCAGTATTCAGTACCCGATCCGATCAGGCTTTGACCCCCCCGGACAATTTCAGTTGTAAGGTCGATGTGTTGCCAAAAGTTTAACGCAAAAAGCGGAAATATCGGATTTGCAAGGCGGCTGTGCGCAATTCACGCGCATCAGGATGCCGCGCCGGTGAAGGCATTGTCGATTCGGATCCAAGTGTTGTTCAGTTCCAGAGCAACGCCCTGAAACGAGAGAATCAAGGTGATAGAGATCAATGCGATGATCAGGCCATACTCGATTGCCGTCGCACCGGAATCGTCATCCAGCAGGCGCAAGAACAGGTTTTTACACGGCATGTTCAATTCCGATTCCTTTGCGATCATCCATGCTCTTTGCCAATTCATCGCTAATAATCTTTTAAGCCGGGTGTAGATTTTGCTAAAAAATCCGACAATCATTCCCGTCGTTGCGCTTGCTCTGGTCGACACTGCAGGAAAAATACTGATGCAGCGGAGGCTTTGCGATGCAGATCACGCAGGCCTTTGGGAATTCCCGGGGGGAAAAGTAAATGCATCGGAAACCCTGGAACAGGCGCTAATCCGCGAGATAGAGGAAGAGCTTGGCGTACAGGTCCGGTCGAGCGACCTCTTGCCCGTATGTTTCGCCAGCGATTCGTCGCTTCCACCGGCGCCGCGCAACCCGCATGTCATTTTTCTTTACACCGCACGGATCTGGAGCGGTGAGGTGCAGTGCCATGCCGCCCAGTCCCTGGGCTGGTTTGTACCGACTGAGCTCGCAAGTCTGGAAATGCCGCCGCTCGATGTGCCGCTTGCCAAGGCATTGCTGGATCTGTTGCAGCGAGGCTGAGGGCTCTCAATTCTGCTGATTGCACGATGCAGTCAGAAATTGCCGATAGCGGCTTGCCAAGATCGAGGCTCGCTCCTATGAGCGCCTCTCCCGCGCCCGTAGCTCAGCTGGATAGAGCATCAGACTACGAATCTGAGGGTCGGACGTTCGAATCGTTCCGGGCGCACCAATACATCAAAGGCCATCCGCAAGGGTGGCCTTTGATGTATTGGTGGGGCAGTGTCGGTGCGGGCTTTTGGAGCCGAAGTGCCGCGTTTGCGAAACGCGTTGCGGCTGTCTGGTTTCAAATCAATCCCGGAACGATCCTGCTTTTCACCGACTTTGCATAGTCGGCGTAAAGCGGATCCCGGAGCAGGAAGCGTTCCTCCTCGATCGCGCGCAAATAGAGCAGCACCCAGGTGGTCAGATAGATCGCCAGGTTCCATGCCGAGAAGAACATCAGCAGAAAGCCGATGTGGTTGAGCACATAGCCGGTGTACATCGGGTGGCGCACGAAGCGGTAGGCGCCGCTCGATTTGACACCGCGATTCGCCGGAACCAGGCCAAAGCTGCGGCGGAGCGAAAGCTTGGCTGCAAGAGCCAGCGCGGTTCCAGTCCAGATCAGCGGTGCGGTGATGAAATCGGAAGCCAGCATCTGGCCGGAAGGCGCGATCAGCAATGGCGCGCTCGTGCCGGCAAAAGCAATGAATGTGGTGTAGAACGAAGTCGCCCAGGTGCCCTTGCGTTGAAAGACAAGAAAAACCACGGCCGAAATTTCGCTCGCCAGCAGCAACAGGACATGCGGATGGAGGCTAAACACGGGCAGAATGCGCCAGATCACGAGTACGGCAAGCATGATCAGCAGCACGCGCTCTGCTAGCCTGATGAATTCCGGCATGTTCAAACCCCAATTGCTCTTGTTTGCCGTTCTGCCGGATGCGCAGTTAAGATTTTGCTAAGCTTGTTTCGACGCAGGCAGCAGGCGCAGATAAAGCCCTGGCATCGCCGCGCGTGACGCTGGTGAAGCCATGCGCTAGTCAACTGGCATGGCGGCCGACGAAGAATCTCGCAAAAATGATGATCCGACAGTCTGGCGCTACGCCCGCGCCAAACGCGCGCACGTTGTGATTGATGCCGCCGCCTATTTCGAACTGATGCAGGAAGCCATGTTGCGGGCGCGTCAGCGCATATTCCTGGTCGGCTGGGATTTCGATTCGCGCATTCGCATGCCTGGCGGGCGGCGCTGGTGGAATTTGCCCGACAAAGATCGGTTTCCTGCCCGGCTGGGGGCATTTTTCGTCTGGCTGACCAAGCGCAATCCCAGCATGCAGATACGTCTGCTCAAATGGAATTTCGGTGCCATCCGCTATCTGTTTCGCGGCACGATGATTGTCGATCTGATCCGCTGGATCTTCAACAAGGGCATTATCTTCAAGTTCGATTCCGCCCATCCGCTTGGCTGCAGCCACCACCAGAAGCTGGTGATCATCGACGATTGTTTCGCGGTTTGCGGAGGGATCGACATGACATCCGATCGCTGGGACACGCCGGACCACATCCATGAGGATTCGCGCAGGCGCCGGCCCAATCGCACGGCCTATGGTCCCTGGCACGATATCACCATGATGCTGGAAGGCGAGGCGGCATTTGCCCTGGCGGAATTGGGCCGGCGGCGGTGGCGGCAGGCGGGCGGCAAGCCGATGAAGCCTTGTGCTCATCAGGTGGAAAGTCCCTGGCCAGAGAGGCTGGCCGCCGAATTTCGCGATGTCGAGGTGGGCATCGCCCGCACCCGTGCTGCCTATCGCGACATCGTCGAAGTGCGCGAGGTCGAGGCATTGTTCCTCGCCCAGATCGCCCGCGCGAGACGATTCATTTACGCCGAAAACCAGTATTTCGCCTCGCGCACCATTGCCGAGGCGATTGCCGTTCGGCTGATGGAGCCTGACCCACCCGAAATCGTCCTCATCATGCCGCTGACTGCGGATGGCTGGCTTGAACAGACGGCCATGGATGGCGCGCGCACCCGGCTGCTCCATGCCATCGGCGAAAGGGATCATGCCCGCCGCTTCCGCGTTTTCGTCCCCCGAACTTCGGGCGGAACGCCGATCTACGTGCATGCCAAGCTGATGATCATCGATGACGAGATTGTGCGGGTCGGCTCCTCGAACATGAACAACCGTTCGATGGGGCTCGACACCGAGGCTGACGTTTTTATCGACGCGGCGCGGCCGGGCAATGAACATGCTGCTCCGGCAATCGCGCGCCTCCGCAGAAGGCTACTGGCCGAACATTGCGGGATCAGCGAGGCGGCGATTGAAGCGCTGCTAAGCGAGCATGGATCAATGGCGGCGGCGATCGCGGCAGTGCGCAGCGACGGCAAATATCTTGAGCCTTTTTGCTTGCGTCCACTGACAGATGCGGAGAAAGCACTTGCTGACAACGCCTTGTTCGATCCGGAAACTCCGGGTGAATTCTTCGAACCGATCAGGCGACGGAAAGGATTGTTCCGGCGAGGCGGCATCTTGCGCCGGCCGGGCTGAATGGAGACTGATTGATGGTCAGCAGTGGTAGCGAAAGCCAATATAGCGACGACGATACCGGACCGACGGCGAAATTGCCGGTTCCCGACGAAGTTCAGGATGCAATACGCACGTTGATCCGTTGGTCAGGCGACGATCCGGAGCGGGAAGGTCTGCGCGACACGCCCAAGCGCGTAGCTCGCGCCTGGCGGGAATACTGTCAGGGCTATGCCGACGATCCCGGCATCCATCTCAGCCGCGTGTTCGAGGAAGTTGGCGGCTATGACGAAGTCGTGCTTCTCAAGGACATTCCCTTCCAGTCGCATTGCGAACATCATATGGCCCCGATCATTGGGAAGGCGGCGATCGCCTATCTGCCGCGCGATCGTGTGGTCGGTATCTCGAAGCTCGCTCGCGTGCTGCATGGCTATGCTCGCCGCCTGCAGATTCAGGAGCGGCTCACAGCTGAAGTGGCCGAATGCATCTGGAAGAACCTCAATCCCATCGGTGTGGCCGTAGTGATCGAGGCGCAGCACGGCTGCATGACCGGCCGCGGCGTGCGCACCCCCGGCGTGGGCATGATCACCAGCCGCCTGATGGGCTGTTTCCTTGACGATCAGTCCAGCCGCAAGGAAGTGCTTGGCCTGATGGGTTATTGATCCCGGGCAGGAGGGGGCGGCCAGTGGTGGACTATACGCCGATCGTCATGCCGCCGTCGACGCGGGAACTCAGCCGCAAGGCGGCAATCGTCGGCATTGGCGAGACCGATTACGGCGCGGACTATCAGGCCCAGCGCGCCAAAGCCGAAGGCTATGAAGGGCCCACGGTGGAAAGCCTCGCCACCCGCGCCTTCGAACGCGCGCTGGCGGATAGCGGGCTCGATCGCTCCGACATCGATGGCCTGACCTGTTCGTTTACCTATGGCGGACCGGAGCCCCGCGAACTGGCATCCATGCTGGGCCTGTCACCCCGCCTGTGCCGCTCCAACGGCACAATCATGGCAGGGCCGCTTCCAGTGGCTTGCGAGGCCATTGCCCGGGGCGAGGCGGATTGCATTGCCATGGTCTATGCCGTCGCCACGCGCTCCATCGGGCGCGTCTTTGGCGGCACCGGGCCGGGCACGCTCTATGTCGGTCCGAAGACCTATTATTACTTCCACCCCTGGGGCTGGAGCGGACAGGCCGCGCATTGGGCCATGATCTGCTCGCACTATCAGGCGAAATATGGCGTGCGCGAGGAGGAACTGGGCGCCGTGGCGCAGCAGGTCCGCCTGCATGCATCGCGCAATCCCAATGCGGTGATGCAAAAGCCCTTCACGATCGAGGAATACATGGCATCGCGCTACATCGTGCGGCCGCTGCATTTGCTGGATATCTGCCTGGTCAATGACGGCGCGGTCTGCCTGATCGTGCGGCGCGCGGATCTGGCGCGTGGTATGGCGCATGTTCCGGTTGACGTTGCCGGCTGGGGAGAGGCCAAGCTGACGAGCAACAAGTTCGACGTGCTGATCCGCCAGCAACTGCGCCCCCAGATCGAAGAAGCGGGGCGGCAGGCATTCTCCATGGCGGGCGTGAACCAGGACAACATCGGCCACTTCGAAGGCTATGACGCCGCCTCCTTCCACCTCATCAACCAGATCGAAGGCTATGGTTTCGTGCGCCAAGGCGACGGCGTGGGCTTTTGCCTGGCCGGGGAAATGGACCTTGGCGGACGCCTGCCGACCAACACCGAAGGCGGCAATCTGTCGTGCTCCTACATGCACGGCTGGAGCCAGGTCGCCGAAACGGTGCGCCAACTGCGCGGCGAGGCGGGCGAGCGGCAGGTGGCGGGGCTGGAATTCGCCATGACTTCGCTGGCGCAGACCAATTCGGCGCACCCGATGATCCTTGCCAGAGGAGAAGCGGCATGACCGTCACACGTCCCGAGCGTGTTCGCGGCCCGCTCGATGATGCGTTCTGGGATTTTTGTGCGCGGGGCGAACTGCACATCCAGAAATGCGGCGAATGCGCAGGCTTCACCTGGCCGGTCGAACAGGCCTGCGAGCATTGCGGATCAAGGGCACTGCAATGGGAGCGCATGTCGGGCGAGGGGCGGCTGGTCAGCTGGTGCGCGGTGCATCAGGACTATTATCGCGGTCTGCTGCCTCTTCCGTATGATTGCATTCTTGTCGAGCTGGAGGAGGGCGTGCTGTTCGTCAGCAATCCCCATGGGTTTGGTTACGACGACATGTCACTCGGCATGGCTCTCCGCCTCGCGTTTATCGATTGTCGGGATCCTGCTGGTGATAAGTTCCGCCTGCCGGTCTTCGAGAAGGTTTAGGCCCCACCTGTCTGAGTCAAAACGCGGTGGGGCGAGATATCGAACCCTGCTTCCCGCCGGGCAAAACCCGCGCTAGGCTTGGCCGGCGCGATTGGGAGCGATCAGGGGAGTAGCAGCAAGTTGACGCAGTCTTCAGCCAGCGAAGCGGCAGTCCCTCAACAGGATCCTGCTCCAGATAACATCAAGCACCCGACGATTTCCGACCTCATGACCCCGCCGGTTGGGGTCTTCTCGCCAGAAACCACCGTGGCGCAGGCCACCAAGGAACTGCGCGAGCACGTCAAGACTGCCTTTATCACCTATCTTTATCTTACCGACCCCGAAGGTCGTCTGGTTGGGCTGGTAGTGATGCGCGAGATGCTGCTGGCCCGCCCGGAAGACACGCTGGGCTCGATCATGCTGGCCGAACCATTTGCGCTGGAGGCAACTACGCCGCTCGACGAGGCACTGCGTCAGGCGCTGCAAAAGCACTTTCCGGTCTATCCCGTGGTCGACGCGCGTGACCGACTGGTCGGGCTGGTGCGGGGCGATGAACTGTTTGCCAACCGGGCTATCGAAATTTCCGGTCAGTCCGGGGCAATGGTCGGTGTCGACCGCGAGGAACGGCTTGCCACGCCCATCGTTCGCAGCCTCAAGTTGCGTCATCCCTGGCTGCAAGTGAACCTGCTCACGGCTTTCGTCGCCGCGGCGGTCGTGGGCGCGTTCGAGGATACGCTGAGCCGGCTGGTGATCCTGGCTGTGTTCCTGCCGGTGATGGCGGGCCAGACTGGCAACACCGGTTGTCAGGCGCTGGCGGTTACGCTGCGAGGCATGACTCTGGGCGACTTGCGCAGCGGTGCGGCGCGAAGCCTGGTGCGCAAGGAGGCCATGCTCGGATTCTTCAATGGACTGCTGGTCGGCGTCACGGCCGGAATCGGCATGTTCGTTTATGCTACCATGCAGGGCGAGGCCGAGCCCATGCGGCTGGGGCTGGTGGTGCTGGTCTCGATGGTCATAGCCTGTTCCATCAGCGGCATTGCCGGAGCCCTTATTCCGCTGACTCTCAAGCGATTTGGCGCCGATCCCGCGACGGCCTCCAGCATTTTCCTGACAACAGCGAGTGATGTCACCAGCATGGGAATTTTCCTGGGTCTGGCGACACTGATGCTGTGAGGCTTACTCTGCGAGGCGCAGTGCAATCTCGCTCATGAACCGGACATCGTCGCCCTTGGCCAACCATTCCGCCTCTGCTGCCAGCGCGCCCAACATGTCGGCCAGCGGGTCGAATTCATTCTTGGCGTAATTGCCCAAAACATAGCCGGTGACCCGGTCCTTGTGGCCGGGATGGCCGATGCCGATGCGCACGCGGCGGAATTCCGCTCCCAGATGCTGGTCGATCGAACGCAGGCCATTGTGGCCCGCCGTGCCGCCGCCCTGCTTCACTTTCACCTTGAACGGAGCAAGGTCGAGCTCGTCATGGAAGACGGTGAGGGCGTCCATGCCCAGCTTGTAGAAGCGCAAGGCTTCGCCAACGCTGCGGCCGCTTTCGTTCATGAATGTCGCCGGTTTGAGCAGCAGGACTTTCTGCGCGCCGATGCGGCCTTCCTGCAGCCAGCCCTGAAATTTCTTCTGCACCGGGCCGAAACCGTGCACTTCGGCAATGGCGTCCACAGCCATGAAGCCGGCATTGTGCCGGTTCATCGCATATTGCGGACCGGGATTGCCGAGGCCGACCCAGAGCTGCACGCCTATCCTCCATAAGAAAACCGGGCCACATCGCTGCGGCCCGGCTTCTGATGGGGCAGTCTGGCCGCCCCGGTCAACCGCGTCGGAGTTTACTCTTCCGCTTCGGACTTGGTCGTGTCGCCTTCTTCGCTCTTCAGCGCTGAAGGAGCAACGATCGTCGCGATGGTGAAATCGCGGTCCGTGATCGCGCTGGCCGAGCCGGCCGGCAGCGTCACGTGGCTGATGTGGATCGAATCGCCAATGTCGAGGCCCGTTACATCGATGCTGATGTCGTCAGGGATCGAGTCAGCGTCGCAGACCAGTTCCAGCTCGTGGCGAACGATGTTGAGCACACCGCCGCGCTTGAGGCCGGGTGAGGCCGCTTCGTTGATAAAGTGCACGGGAACTTCCACGTGAACCTGGGCATTGGCAGCCAGGCGCAGGAAGTCGACATGCAGCGGCCGGTCGCTCACTGGATGGAAGGCAACGTCCTTGGGCAGGGTGCGCACTTTCGCGCCGCCCACTTCGACCTCGACGATCGAATTGAAGAAATGGCCTGAGCCAAGCTGGCGCACCAGCTCCTTCGCTTCGACGTGGATCGCCAGAACTTCGTCATTGCCGCCATAAACCACAGCGGGGACCCGGCCTTCGCGACGCAGCGCACGGGAGGCTCCCTTGCCTGCCCGCCGCGTCTCGGCCGGCAGGGTGAACGTCTCGCTCATCGTATCTGCCTTCCTAAGATGGATTTCAAAACTTCGCCGCCACGCCTCCAGGGATGATCATGACGCGAAGCGCGGGCCGTTAGCCCGGAAACGGCTTCGTGGCAAGCTTTGCCGGGGCTATTGCAATCGCTCGACCTTGAAGCCGCGCGCTGCCAGCATGGCCGCCAGCCCATCCTTGCCTGCCATATGGGCGGCACCCACGGCGACGAACAGCTTGTGTCCGGTGTTAAACTCGCTTGCCATGCGGTCGGCCCATGTGCGGTTGCGCCCCGTGAACAGGGCCGCGCGCAGTTCCGGATCGGCCAGCAGCCCGCGGTGCGTTTCCGCCTCGATCGCCGCGAAATCGCCGCGCCGCCACGCCTCTGCCAGGTCGGCGCTTTCGCCGGCGGGCGAAGCGCCTTCGCGCAGCACGGCTTCCAGCAGGTCGCGCTGTTCCTTCTCGGGCAGGGCGTCGAAAATGCCGAACTGGGCTTCCGCGCCTTCGAATTCGATCACGCGCTTGCCGCGTGCCAGCCGCAGTACTGCCCTGTCGATGCCATTAGCACTGTCTTGCGGCGCGGCATCGGCCCGGGCAAGCATCAGCGCCGCGCCCCAGGTTTCGGTATTGGCATAGTCTGCTTCGCTTTGCCCGGCGCGTTTCAGTCGCTCTGCCAGCGCGGCGCGCATCGCGGGATCGATCCGCTGCGCCAAAGGCGGCAGGTCGGCACTGGTGCTGAGGCGGGCATAGGCGCGTGACATCGCCGCCGCATCGCCCAGGCCGGACACTTCGACTGCCACGCTGTCTGCCTCTGCGAACGCCTTGTCGATGGCCGGAGATCGCCAATCGGCGGGGCGGGGCAGGGCGTGGATAGTGCCGAGCAGCCAGGCTTTTTCACCATTGGGGCCTGTGACTTGCCAGAATGCCGGCCGCGCGGGCTGCGGCTGCGGGGCACAGGCCGCAAGCGCGAAAGTCAGGAGCAGGGCGAGAAGGGGCGATTTCACGCCCGCCCTATGCCTATTGAATGCGGGTGGAGGCAATGCCCTTGGTGGCCAGCTCTTGCTGCACGCTGCCGACGCCGGCGAGGTGACCTGCGCCCACGGCGAGGAACACGGTGCCCGGCCTGTCCATCCGCGCCTTGATCCAATTGGCCCAGGTGCGGTTGCGGTTATGCAGCAGCAGCTCCATCAGTTCCGGCGCGTCCTCTTCCTCGTTCATCAGCTTGGCGAGGTTTTCAGCATCGCCTTTTTTCCACGCGTCAACGATGTCGCGCAATTCGTCGAGGGCCGAAGGCAAATCGCTCACGACTTCGTTCAGATAGCGCAGCTGCACTTTTTCGGGCAGCGAATCGAACAGCCCCAGCTGGAATTCTGGGGTTTCGAGCGCCGAATGCGGACGCCTCGCCGCCTTCGCGCGGCTGTCGAGCAATTCCTCGACGCCGTTCTCGCTGGCATAGCCTTGCCGCATGACGGGCAGGGTGGACAGCACCATGGCGGCATACCACGGCTTCATGCGATCGAACGCGGCGGCTGGTAGGCCATTCGCCGCGAGCGTCGCCTCAAAGGCCGTGCGTTGCGGCGGAGTCAGCATGGCGCGCAGCGACTGGCCCGCCGGCAGCATCGCTTTCGCCAGCACAGCAGCCTGCATGCCGGCCGGGTCGGTCTCGACGATTTCAGTGACCAGTTCCTGCGAATTGTCGAAAGCCGTCGCCACGGGGCCGTTCAGCCAGTCCACCCCTGGCGGCAAGGCGTGGACCGTGCCGAACAGATAGATCGTGGTATCCTCATCGCGCACCAGCCACATCGCCGGACGCGCAGGCGGGGCGACAACGGTTGCAGCCTGCTGGCCAGCGGACGCGGGCGCCGGGGAGGCGGCTGGCGCGGTCGCTGCAAGGCTGGTTGCCAAAACGGCTGCGGCAAGCGCCCATCGGCGCAATAGGGGGGTCTTTGCTTGGCCTGTCATACCGGGCGCTATAGCGCGCAATTCTCGCCAAGCGATGAACGAATTTTCGCCCCGCGCCTGCCGCTTGAAAATTGCACCCAAAGTTGACCGCGCGCGCTGCTTCGGCCAAAGGGCCGGGCCATGTCTGACGCCCCGTTAAGCTTCCAGGAAATGATCCTGCGCCTCCATTCGTTCTGGAGCGCGCGGGGGTGCCTCATCCTTCAGCCTTATGACATGCGCATGGGCGCGGGCACATTCCACCCGGCGACTACGCTGCGCGCGTTGGGTCCGGAGCCGTGGAACGCGGCCTATGTCCAGCCCAGCCGTCGGCCGACCGATGGCCGCTATGGCGAAAACCCCAACCGGCTGCAGCACTATTACCAGTATCAGGTGATCCTGAAGCCCAATCCGCCGAACTTGCAGGAGCTTTATCTGGAAAGCCTCGCCGCGATCGGCGTCGATCCGCTGGCGCACGATATCCGCTTCGTCGAGGACGACTGGGAAAGCCCGACACTGGGCGCCTGGGGGCTGGGATGGGAAGTCTGGTGCGACGGCATGGAAGTGACCCAGTTCACCTATTTCCAGCAAGTCGGCGGGTTTGATTGCAAGCCAGTCGCGGGCGAGCTGACCTACGGGCTGGAGCGACTGGCGATGTATATCCAGGGCGTCGACAACGTCTATGACCTGCGCTTCAACGAAACTGTCAGCTATGGGCAGGTCTTCCTGGAGAATGAGAGAGAGCTTTCGAAGTATAACTTCGAAGTGGCTGATACAGCTGCCCTTTTTGAAGGGTTTGCCAAGGCCGAGGCCGAATGTCAGCGCTGCATCGAAGCGCAGATTCCTCTGGCTGCCTATGACCAGGCAATCGAGGCCAGCCACTTGTTCAACCTGCTGCAGGCGCGCGGTGTGATCAGCGTGCAGGAGCGCGCCAGCTACATCGGCCGTGTGCGCGATCTCGCCAAAGGCAGCTGTCAGGCATGGATTGAGAAGAACACGCCCGAATGGGAAGTCAAGTTTCCGGGGTGGTCGATATGATTAGCCACAAAATCCTCAAAATCCTCCCCATAAATGGGGAGGATTAAGGCCATGGCCACTTTCCTCCTCGAACTGCGCTCCGAAGAAGTGCCTGCCCGCATGCAGGCTGGCGCACGGCGTGACCTTGAAAAGCTGTTCCGTGAGCATATGACTGCGGCTGGCGTTGCCTTGGGCGAAGTGACCGTCTGGTCCACCCCGCGCCGCCTTGCCCTGATCGCGCACGATCTGCCGGAGGCCACTGCCGCCGTTAGTGAAGAAATCAAAGGTCCGAAAACCAGTGCGCCCGAACAGGCGCTTGAAGGCTTTCTGCGCAAGACGGGCCTGACCAAGGACCAGCTCACCGAGCGCGAGGGCGTCTGGTTTGCAGTCACGGAAAAAGCGGGGCGGGCGACGTCTGACGTGCTGGCCGAAGCCATTCCGGCAATTGTCCGGGCTTTCCCCTGGCCCAAGTCGCAGCGCTGGGGCGCGGCCTCGCTCTCCAGCGAAAGCCTGCGCTGGGTGCGCCCGCTCTCGGGCATCGTCGCGCTGTTTGGCGACGCGCTGGTCGAATGCGAAGTGGGCGACGTCCGCTCGGGTTATGCCACGATGGGCCACCGCTTCCATCATCCCGGCGAAATCACCATCGGCAGCGCCGCCGACTATCAGGACAAGCTGCGCGCCTGCCATGTCATCGTAGATCATGAGGAACGGCAGAACCTGATCCGCGAGCAGGCCAAGGGCGCCGCCGCGGCTGCCGGCCTCACGCTGGTCGAGGATGAAGGACTGGTGGTGGAAAACGCCGGGCTCACCGAATGGCCGGTGCCGCTGCTCGGCCGCTTCGACGAGGCCTTTCTTGAGGTTCCGCCTGAAGTTATCCAACTTACTGCACGGACAAACCAGAAGTATTTTGTCTGCGAGAAAGACGGCAAGCTGGCCAATGCTTTCGTCTGCACCGCCAATATAGTCGCCAGTGACGGCGGCGCGGGAATCGTCGCGGGCAATCGCAAGGTGCTGGCGGCGCGGCTCTCCGACGCGCGGTTTTTCTGGGAGCAGGACCGAAAGAAGGCATTGAGCGAGCATGCTGAAGGGCTGGCGCGGATTACCTTCCATGAGAAGCTTGGCACAGTCGCCGACAAGGTCGAGCGGGTGGCCAAGCTGGCGCGCTGGCTGGTGGAAGAGGGGATCGTAAATCCTCCCCGGAACGGGGAGGATCTGGCGAACTTGGCCGAACAAGCCGCTCGCCTGTGCAAGGCCGATCTCGTCACCGAAATGGTCGGCGAATTCCCCGAGCTGCAAGGCCTCATGGGCGGCTACTACGCCCGCGCCGAGGGCCTGCCCGATGCGGTGGCCGATGCGATCCGCGATCACTACAAGCCGGTCGGGCAGGGCGATGATGTGCCGACTGCGCCAGTGACGGTGGCGGTGAGCTTGGCGGATAAGCTGGACACTTTGATTTCATTTTTCACGATCGATGAAAGGCCCACTGGGTCAAAGGATCCATACGCCTTGAGGCGCGCCGCGCTAGGCATCATCCGGACGATCACTGAAAGCAATCTGCGTCTTCGATTGCGTCGAATCATATTTGGAGAAGCATTGGATGCGTACAAGCACGCCTTGGTCGCTAATTTACCTGAGTTGATGACAAAGATACGTGAACTCGACCGCAACCTTGGCGACAACGATCAATGGAACCTATTTTGGCAGATTGTTCCGAAATCTATGCCAGAAATCAATCGTGTAAGACCTCCCGAACTTGTCGGCGCGGTCCTAGACTTCTTTGCCGACCGCCTCAAAGTCCAACAACGGGAAGCCGGCGTCCGCCACGACCTGATAGACGCGGTCTTCGCGCTCGGCGGCGAGGACGACCTCGTTCGCCTGCTCACCCGCGTCCACGCGCTCCAAGCCTTCGTCGCCACCTCTGACGGCACCAACTTGCTCGCTGGCTACAAGCGCGCGGCGAATATCCTCAAGAAGGAAGGCGTCGTCCCGGCGGAGGCCGGGACCGGTGGCGGCCTCGGTGCGAACTCGCGGCAAGACGGCCAGCGGTCCCGGGGCGAGCCCGGGACGACGATTCCCCGCGACGCCGAGGAAGATCCCTTCGCCATGGTCGACGATCCCGATGTCGCTTTCGCCATGCGCGAGCGGCTGACGGCGCAAAATGCGCTTTCCTACACGCCTGAACCTGCGGAAAATGCGCTGATCGAGGCGCTGGCCCTGGCTGGTCCGCAAGCTGCCGCGGCGGTGGAGAAAGAGGATTACGCGCAGGCCATGGCCGCGCTCGCCAGCCTGCGCGCGCCAATCGATGCGTTCTTTGACACTGTCACGGTCAACGATGCCGATCCGGCGAAACGCGCATCGCGCCTGTCGCTGCTTGATCAGTTTCGTGCTGCGGTGCACAATGTGGCGGATTTTTCGAAAATCGAGGGCTGAACTGCCGACTGTATCACTTTTCAGCCAAAGTTCTTAGTTTTCAGTACTTTGACAGGGTGACACAGTGTCACCTTCTGTCACCCGGAAAGCAGGGCGAATGAACACCCAGGTTTACACATTCGGTGGCAATGCCAGCAATTCGGATCCCCGCGCTCGCGACAAGACTATCGTGGGCGGCAAGGGCGCCAATCTTGCTGAAATGGCCGGGATCGGTCTGCCAGTGCCGCCGGGCTTCACCATCACCACCGAAGTCTGCGTCGAATATCTGGCAAAAGGCGCGGCATTTGATCAGGCGCTGCGTGATGACGTGACTGCTGCGCTGGCGCATATCGAGCGTGCGGTGGGCAAGAAATTCGGCGATGCGGCCGATCCGCTGTTGGTTTCCGTGCGCTCGGGCGCGCGGGTTTCCATGCCGGGCATGATGGACACCGTGCTCAATCTCGGCCTTAACGATGCGACTGTGGCGGGACTGGCTCAGGCTTCGGGCGACGCGCGCTTTGCCTGGGATTCCTATCGCCGCTTCATCCAGATGTATTCCGATGTGGTGCTGGGAATTGACCATCACCTGTTCGAGGATGAACTTGAAATAGCCAAGGAAGACAGAGGCTATTTCACTGATGTTGAGATGCTGTCGGAAGACTGGCAGGGGCTCGTCTCAGCCTACAAGGCGATTGTCGAGAGCGAACTGGGCCGTCCGTTCCCGCAGGATGTTCACGAACAGCTGTGGGGTGCGATCGCCGCCGTGTTCGACAGCTGGGATTCAGATCGCGCCAAGGTCTATCGCCGTCTCAACGACATTCCGGGTGACTGGGGCACCGCCGTTAACGTCCAGGCCATGGTCTTCGGCAACATGGGCGATACCTCGGCGACCGGCGTTGCTTTCACGCGCGATCCCGCGACCGGCGAGCGCGCATATTATGGCGAATGGCTGGTCAATGCCCAGGGCGAGGACGTCGTCGCCGGCATCCGCACCCCGCAATATCTGACACTTGCCGCGCGCGAGCGGGCGAATGCCAAGCCGCTTTCGATGGAAGAGGCCATGCCCGAGGCCTATGGCGAGCTCGCCCGCGTGTTCGACCTGCTCGAAGCGCATTACCGCGACATGCAGGACATCGAGTTCACTGTGGAGCGCGGCAAGCTTTGGATGCTGCAGACCCGCAGCGGCAAGCGCACGGCCAAGGCGGCGCTGAAGATGGCAGTCGACATGGTCGCAGAGGGACTGATTGACGAGGCCACCGCGATCAAGCGCGTCGATCCCATGGCGCTCGATCAGCTGCTGCACCCCCGGCTCGATCCCGAAGCTGCACGCGACGTGATGGGTAGCGGCCTGCCGGCCTCACCGGGCGCGGCTTCGGGCACAATCGTTCTCGATGCCGATACCGCCGAGCGCCACGCCGCGCGCGGCGAGTCGGTGATTTTGGTGCGGGTGGAAACCAGCCCCGAGGACATTCACGGCATGCACGCGGCCAAGGGCATCCTGACGGCGCGCGGCGGCATGACCAGCCATGCGGCGGTGGTTGCACGCGGTATGGGTCGGCCTTGCGTTTCTGGCGCTTCGTGCCTGTCGATCGACCTGACTTCCCGCACGCTGCGGATCGGCGGCCGCGATTTGAAGGAAGGCGATCTCATCACGCTCGACGGCAGCACGGGCGAGATCATGGCGGGCAGGGTGCCCACCATCGAGCCCGAGCTCGTCGGTGATTTTGCCGTGCTGATGGAATGGGCGGATGGCGAGCGGCGCATGAAAGTGCGCGCCAATGCCGAAACGCCGGAAGATTGCCGTATGGCCCGCCAGTTCGGCGCCGAAGGCATTGGGCTGTGCCGCACCGAGCACATGTTCTTCGATGCGGCGCGCATTCTCGCCGTGCGGCAGATGATCCTGGCGGACGATACCGCCGCCCGCGCCGCCGCGCTGGCCAAGCTGCTGCCCGAGCAGCGGGCCGATTTTCAGGCGATTTTCGAGATCATGGCGGGCCTGCCCGTAACGATCCGGCTGCTCGATCCGCCGCTGCACGAGTTCCTGCCCACTGCCGATGACGATTTCGAACATCTGGCAGAAGTCATGGGGATCGGCGTCGATACGCTCAAGCGCCGCACGGCCGAATTGCACGAATTCAACCCGATGCTGGGCCATCGCGGCTGCCGCCTCGGCATTACATTCCCCGACATTTACGCGATGCAGGCCCGCGCAATTTTCGAGGCTGCCTGCCAGGTTGCGGCGGCGGGAGAAGCGCCGGTTCCCGAATTGATGATCCCGCTGGCGATCACGCGCCGAGAGCTGGAAATCCTCAAGTCGCTGATCGACGAGACGGCCGAGACAGTCTTCACGGAGCAGGGACGGCGGATTTCGTATCATGTCGGCACGATGATCGAACTGCCGCGAGCCGCCCTGATGGCAGGCGAGATCGCTGGCGTTGCCGAGTTTTTCTCTTTCGGCACCAACGACCTCACCCAAGCGACTCTCGGGCTCTCTCGCGACGATGCCGGGCGTTTCCTTGGCGCCTACATTGAGCAAGGCATTTTTGCGCGCGATCCGTTCGTCAGCCTCGACATCGATGGCGTCGGTCAGCTTGTGCGCATCGCTGCCGAGCGAGGGCGCGCTACGCGGGCGGGCATCAAGCTGGGCATTTGCGGCGAACACGGCGGCGATCCCGCTTCGATTGCCTTCTGCGAGAGCGTGGGGCTCGACTACGTCAGTGCTTCTCCCTACCGCGTGCCGATCGCGCGGCTGGCGGCTGCCCAGGCGGTGCTGGGCTGACGCTCAGGCTTTCCAGCCGCTGAGTGTGAGAAGTTCGAACGCTTCGACGCGCGGCGCGTTAAAAGTCTGGCGCGCGCGCTCCAAAGCCGCCTTGCCCAGCGGCGGCCCTGGCCTGGCCAGGACATTGCCGAGACCTTGGGCGCGCAGGTCGGCAATCAGCCGCGCAAAATCGCTGAACCGCACCGAAACGGTGCGGCTGTCGATCACCGGATCGGCAAAGCCCGCCCGCTGAAGCAATTGCCCGCCGGCGCGCACATCGACTTGCGGGTGGATGCGCGGGGCCGGGCGGGGGCCATCAGCCTCCAGCATGGCTTCGCGCAGCGCCGGCAGGCTACCGGCGCCCAGGAGGCTCGCGATCATCAGCCCGCCGGGAGTGAGCGCGCCGCGCAAGTGAATGAGCGCGCCGGGCAAGTCGTTGACCGTGTCGAGCGTGCCGAGGCAGGCAATGAAATCGTAGGGACCTGTTGCCAGCGGCACTTCGTGATCGAAACCGGTGGCGGGGTCGGCGGAAATGGCCGCACTTCCCAGCGTGCTCAACCAGGAGGCGAGGGAGCCCGTCCAGTCGCCGATCACGAGCGCGTTTGCCGGATTGTGGCGCAGGAAGCCAAGGCGGTCGATGACATCGTCGACCATGTCGTCGAGGATATAGCGCGGCGCATCTGGCCAGGTCTGCAGAGCCAGCATGCGCCGCCGCGCGGCAATCCGGCGGGCGGGCGCGAAGATCTGCGGGGGAGGGGCTGCGGTCATTGTATCTATCGTCGTCCCGGGCTTGGCCCGGGGCCGCTGGCCGTCGGGCAGATCACCGCCTAGCCGCCCGCGATGCTTGGTCAAGCCCGGGATGACGATGGGGTCCACTTCGGTTATGCCCGCTCTCGTGCAAATCGCCCGCAGTCTCGCGCCGCTGATCGACCTGGCATTTCCGCCGCGCTGTCCGCTGTGCGGCGAGGGGATCTTGGCGCAGACAGGCCTCTGTTCCGCTTGCTGGAGCGAGCTCGCCATTCCCGGCGATCCCAGTTGCAGTCTCTGCCAGCGGCCGTTTCCCGATTCGCTGCGCCACGGCGCGATCTGCGCTCCATGCCTTGCCCAGCCGCCGCGTCACGACGGCATTGCCGCGGCCACACTCTATAACGATGCCTCGCGCAAGCTGGTTTTGTCGCTCAAGCGCGGGCGGCATATCGCGCTGGCCCCGATGATGGCGCGCCTGATGGCCGCGCGCATGCCTTTTGCCGACCCGGGCTGGTTGGCAGTGCCGGTGCCGCTGCATCGCTGGCGGATCTGGCGGCGCGGGTTCAATCAGGCGGCGCTGCTGGCGCGCGAGATTACGTCGACCACGGGAATGGCGCTGGCAGTTGACGCATTGGTGCGTACCCGCGCAACGCCGACGCTGGGTGGACTCGGCAGCCGCGCCCGCGCGCGGGCAGTGGCGGGAGCCATCGCGGTCAACCCGTCCCGCGCGGCGCGGCTGCACGGCGCCAGTATTGTTCTGGTCGACGATGTGCTCACCAGCGGCGCGACGAGCGACGCCTGCGTGCGGGCCCTGAAGCGTGCCGGGGCAAAACGCGTGGTCGTGGCCTGCTTTGCCCGGGTTCTCGACGAAGCGTTGGCCGAAGCGCGCGGCGAAGCGCTAAACGAAAACGCCCGGGCGTGAACCCGGGCGTCCTCGTGACGAAACTGAAGGACGTCGCTTTCGCGAAACGGCTGCACCCCCTGATGCGAACCTCGTCCGATCCCTCATGTGCGGTCGGCGCGTTTGCGCTCTGACCATTCCCCCGAACCATGGCGCTTGTTGGCCACCGAATGTCGGCATTGCCGCCCTTTGCGGGCTGCAGAGACGTGTTCACTCGAATCTGCGACAAATAAAAGGGCGATCTCGCGGGGCGATGGATTTTGCCACTCATATGTGGTTATCGTGCAACAACTCCCGCCGACTGGCACAACCGAGGAAAATTGTAAAAATCATGTCCAGTGCTGCCAATCCTGATCGCGAACAGGGTACCCAATTCATGCCGCGCTTTGATGCGCAGGGCTTGCTGAGCGCGATAGCGGTCGATTCCGTCAGCGGCGAGGTTCTGATGCTGGCGTTCATGGACGAGGAGGCGTTGGCAAAAACGCGCGAAACGGGTCTTGCGCACTTCCACTCGCGCTCTCGCGGCAAATTGTGGCTGAAGGGTGAAACTTCGGGTCACTTCCTGAGGGTAGAGGAAATCCGGATCGATTGCGATCAGGATGCGGTGCTGATGCGCGTTCGGCCCGAAGGCCCTGCGTGCCATACTGGTGCGAAAAGCTGCTTTTATCGCAAGCTCGAAGGGGATGAACTAGTGCGAACAGCCCCTTGATACTTACACTAATGTAAGCTATATCGCTGTTAACGATCAACGGAGGATTGCCCATGCCTGTCTACAAGGCTCCTGTCCGCGACACCTGCTTTGTCATCAATGAGGTTTTGCAGCTTGAAAACTATGGCAATATCCTTGGATCCGAATTTGTCGGCGCCGATATCGTCACGGCGGTTTTGGAAGAAGCAGGCAAGTTCGCTGGCGAAGTGATCGCGCCGCTCAACGCTTCGGGCGATGTCGAAGGCTGCACGCGTAATGCTGATGGTTCGGTAACCACGCCCAAGGGGTTCAAGCAGGCCTTCGACCAATACCGTGAAGCAGGCTGGGGCACGCTTTCAGCTCCGGCAGAATTCGGCGGTCAGGGCATGCCGCATGTTCTCGGCTTTGCCTTCGAGGAATTCCTGAGTGCTGCGAATCAGGCTTTCGCGATGTATCCCGGACTAACCAATGGGGCGATCTCGGCGATTCGCGCCAAAGCCTCGCCCGAGTTGCAGGCCAAATACTTGCCCAAGATGGTGTCGAACCAGTGGCTCGGCACCATGAACCTCACCGAGCCGCATTGTGGGACCGATCTCGGGCTGATCCGCACGCGTGCAGTGCCGCAGGCAGACGGCTCCTATTCGATCACCGGCACCAAGATCTTCATCTCGGCCGGCGAGAACGACCTGGCGGAGAACATCATCCACCTGGTGCTGGCAAAGACCCCTGACGCGCCCGATTCATCGAAAGGCATTTCGCTGTTCATTGTGCCCAAAATCCTCGTCGATGGCGACGGTACGCTGGGCGCGCGCAACGCGGTTTCATGCGGCGCCATCGAGCACAAGATGGGCATCCACGCCAATGCCACTTGCGTCATGAATTACGACGGCGCGACTGGCTGGCTGGTCGGTGAGGAAAACAAGGGCCTCGCCGCTATGTTCATCATGATGAATGCCGCGCGTCTCGGCGTCGGTATCCAGGGCCTGGCCCAAGCTGACGTCGCCTACCAGAACGGGGCCAAATACGCTGGAGAACGGCGTCAGGGCCGGGCGCTGACTGGCCCGGCGGAGCCTGCCGAGAAAGCGGACACGCTATTGGTCCACCCGGATGTTCGCCGCATGCTGATGGACGCCAAGGCCTTTACCGAAGGCATGCGCGCGCTGACGCTTTGGGGTGGGCTGCAAGTGGAGCTCAGTCACAAGGGAGCGAGCGAGGAAGATCGCCAGATCGCTGATGATCTGATTTCGCTAATTACCCCGGTCATCAAGGGATACGGAACCGACAAGGGTTTCGAGACCGCTGTCAACATGCAGCAGATCTGGGGCGGGCACGGATACATTCGTGAAAACGGCATGGAGCAGTTCGTGCGCGATGCCCGGATTGCGCAGATTTACGAAGGCGCGAATGGCGTGCAGGCCATGGATCTCGTCGGCCGCAAGCTCGGCGCCAATATGGGCCGCGCCGTGCAGGCGTTCTTCGCCGTTGTCGAAGGCGAGTGCGCTGCCGCCAAAGCCGACGCCAAACTTGCGCCCATTGCCGAGCGCATTGAAAAAGCCAATGGCGAGCTCAAGGCAGCGACGATGTGGCTGATGCAGAACGGCATGACCAATCCCAACAATGCGGGAGCGGGCGCGCATCATTACATGCATATCATGGGCATCGTGGCATTGGGCTTGATGTGGCTGCGCATGGCAAAAGTCGCTGCCGAGGCGCTGGCGGGCGGGGCCGGAGACAAGGCGTTTTATGAAGCCAAGCTGACCACCGCACGCTATTTTGCCGAGCGCTTCACCCCGGATGCCGGTGCCCTCCGCCGCAAGATGGAAGCGGGCAGTGAAGCCATGATGGCATTGCCGATCGAGGCATTCACCACCGCGTGATTTCCCGCGCCACGGCGAAAATTCTGCGCTAGTCTGGTCCGCCAAACAGGAGAGGATCTGCATGTTCGTCAAATTCACGAGTTCGGACCGGGTCGAAACCGCTATCAACGCGAGCCAAGTCACTTTCATTTCCTCAGTGACTGACGGAACGCGTATCCGCTTTGGCGAAGGCCGCAGCGTGACTGTGATCGAGCCGATGGAAGAAGTGATCGATCGGCTGAACCGAACCCGCCAGTTGCCGCAGGAGTAACGGCCTCAGCCCAGAATTTCGTCCAGCAGGCCCAACAGAGCAGCCCAGCTCTGGCGGTCGGCACTGGCATTGTAGGCAATCGCGGGCATGCCGCGTGCGTCGCTGCCGGGATCGGTGAAGCCATGCTTGACTCCGGCATAAGCGTGAAAGTGCCAGTCGGCGCCCACCGCGTCCATTTCTTGCCAAAATCCCAGCACTTGTTCGCGAGGAGCCAGTGGATCGGCATCGCCATGGCAGACCAGGATCCGCGCGGGGATCGGCCGGTCAGCGGGCAGACCGGTGGTCAGCGTGCCATGGAAGCTGGCTGCAAGCATGAGATCATGGCCCGACCGCGCCGCCTCCAGCGCGGCCTGCCCGCCATGCAATAGCCAATTGCGCCGATCTTCAGGCCCGCTGCGCTCTCGCAGCCCTCCAAAGCCGAGACCGCTGCCAAGATGCGCGCGCGATACTGCGCCGGATCGGCCTTCAGTTTATCGGCAAGCGGCAGCGAGGCTTCAAAGCTTTCGACCGGTTCGCCATAGAAATCCGCGATCATTGCGAGGTATCCGGCATCGGCCAGCATCAGCGCCCGCCGCTCTATCGCGGGCGTGACATTGGCGATGGTCGGATAAACCACAATCGCGGCGCGCGGCTTGCCGGTCGGGCGGGCCAGCAGGCCGGTTAGCGGCGTGTCCCGGTCAGTATATGCAAATGGTTCTAGACCGCTCATTCAGGCAGGAAATCCGGCACTGAAAGATACCGTTCCCCGGTGTCATAGTTGAACCCGAGCACGCGCGATCCAGGGGCGAGCGACGGCAGTTTCTGGGAAATGGCTGCAAGCGTCGCGCCCGAACTTATGCCCACCAGCATTCCTTCGCGCGTCGCGCACTGCCTTGCCCATTCCTTGGCATCGGCGGGATCGACCTGGATCGCGCCGTCGATGGACTGGGTGTGGAGATTGGTCGGAATGAACCCGGCGCCAATGCCCTGGATCGGGTGCGGTGCAGGCTGGCCTCCTGAAATGACCGGAGATAGAGTAGGCTCGACCGCATAGGCTTTCAGCGACGGCCATTTGGCTTTCAGAGCCTCTGCGCAGCCCGTCAGATGGCCGCCGGTGCCGACGCCCGTGATCAGAACGTCAATGGGCGTGTCGGAAAAGTCGGTCAGGATTTCCTGCGCTGTGGTGCGCACGTGAACCGAGATATTGGCGGGATTGTCGAACTGCTGCGGCATCCAGGCGCCGGGAGTCTGCTCCACCAGTTCGCGGGCGCGCTCGATTGCGCCTTTCATGCCCTTCTCGCGCGGGGTGAGATCGAATTTCGCGCCATAGGCCAGCATAAGCCGTCGCCGTTCTATCGACATCGATTCGGGCATGACCAGCACCAGCGGATAGCCTTTGACCGCGGCTACCATGGCCAGCCCGATGCCGGTGTTGCCCGAAGTCGGCTCGATAATCGTGCCGCCCGGTTTCAGGCTGCCATCGGCCTCTGCGGCCTCGATCATCGCAAGGCCGATACGATCCTTGATCGAACCGCCCGGATTGGCACGCTCGCACTTCACCCACACTTCATGATCGGGAAACAGCCGCGACAGCCGCACGTGCGGGGTGTTGCCGATAGTGGCGATTATGCTGTCTGCCTTCATGGCGCGGACTCCTTCTGGGGAAGCGTTTCACGATTGGATTGACGATATTGAGGCGCAAATGTCCGGGCGTTCCTCAGTTCGGGGAACAACCAGGCCCATGCGATGGTGACGACTATGGCACCGACGCCGCCAAAAACAACAGCCCCGGTCGCTCCCAGCAGCCCCGCCGCCAAGCCAGACTGCATTTCCCCGAGCTCGTTCGATGCCGAGACGGCCAGGCCCGAAATCGCGGAAACGCGGCCGCGCACTTCGTCTGGCGTGTTGATCTGGATCAGCGTGCTGCGAATAAACACCGAAACCATGTCCGCCGCGCCCAGCAAGGCGAGCAGCAAGAGTGACACAGGCATGCTGCGCGAAAGCCCGAAGCCCACGGTTGCCGCGCCGAAGACCGCCACTGCCCAGAGCATCTTCGCCCCGACATTGTGCGAGATCGGCTTGGCTGAAAGCCAAAATGAAACGGCCATCGCGCCCGCCCCAGGCGCTGCCCGCATGATGCCCAGCCCTTCGGCGCCGACGTGCAAGATATCGCGTGCGAAGACCGGCAGCAGCGCCGTTGCCCCCGCAAGCAGCACGGCGAACAGGTCGAGCGTGACGCAGCCCAGCAAGAAACGTTCGTTCCACGTGTAGCGGAAGCCTTCGGCAATTTGCTTGAGCGGTTTCTGGTCTGATGAGGCAGCCGGGGCGGGAAGGCGCCGAATTGACAGCAACGCCGAGCAGCTGACAATCAGCAGCGCGCTCGACATCCAATAGGGCAAAGACGCACCTGCACCAAACAGCAGCCCGGCCAGCGCGGGGCCGAAAATTGCCCCGGTTTGCCAGGCCATCGAGCTCATCGCGATTGCGCGCGGCATGAGAGGCGCGGGCACGAGATTGGGCACGAAAGCGCTCATCGCAGGGCCAATGAACACGCGGGCCGAACCGTGGAGAGCGGCGAGGCCAAACAGCAACGGCATGGTCATGAGGTCCAAATGGGTACCCAAGGCCAGGCTGGCGGCAATCAGCAGATCGATCGACGTGGCCACTGCGGCCACGCTTCGCCGATCGAACCGGTCCGCCACCAGTCCCGCCACGGGTGTCAGCACCAGAAGCGGCAGGAATTGTGCAAGGCCCAGCAAGCCGAGCATGAACGATGCCTCTTTGATCGACATGCCATAATCGGCGCGGGCCACGTCATAAAGCTGGTAGCCGACGATCACGACCATGCCGACTGTCGCCACTACAGAGGCAAAGCGCGACATCAGGTAAAAGCGAAAGTCGCGAATGTGCAGCGGCGATTGGGGCTGGGTCTCTGGGGCGTTCACGACATCCGCATGGCACCACGCGCAGCGCTTGCCAAGCAGGGATCAGAATGAAAGGCGGGCCGTAATGCGCAAATCGCGTCCGGATATGGGCACGAAATCGCGCGTGAAACTGGCTGCGCGGCGGCCATTGGCATTGAGCAGGTTATTGGCGCTGAATAGCAGCGTCAGCGGTCCGTCTTCGCCCATCGGGTGCCAGTCGGCTGAAAGATTGACCAATGTGAAGCCTGCAACCGGGTTTTCGTTGGCGGCAACCCGGTTCTGCGCTGCGTTCCATTCGATTTCACCGCCCAGGCGCACCTTGCCCTGGTGAAAGTCCGCTCCGCCGCGCAGGCGCAGCGGCGGTATGCGGGGGGCGGGGCCCACGCCGACGAGTTCGGCATGGGTGAAGTCGAGCCCGGCATTGAGTGTCAGCGCGCCGTCGCTCCAGCGCAGGGCATCAACAGAGCCGCTCGCTTCAACACCGTGAAACCGGGCTGGAATCTGGCTGTAGGCAAAGACCGGAAAGCCATCGCGCGTTTCGCCGGTCGGGAGGGCAGCTATAAAATTATCGAAATTGGTGATGTAGCCAGTCAGCGAGAGAGAACCGCGCTCACCCTTCCAGCGCACATAGGCCTCATAACCGTCGCTGGTCTCGCTGCGAAAGGCGGGATTGCCCAATTCATAGCTCTGGGTCGCCTCGTGCGCGCCATCGGAGAGCAATTCCTCCGGTGCGGGGGCACGGGCGCCGCGGGTGTAGTTGACGCCCAGTTTGAGCTTGTCGGTAACATTGTAGGCCAGGCCCAATGCGCCCGACCACAAGTCGAAACTGCGCGCGAAACCGGCAACCGGCGCCTTGACGCTGACGCGCTCATAGCGGCCGGCGCCTTCCAGTTCGAATGCTCCGACATCGAAGCTCTGCAATGTGAATATGCCGAAGCGATTGATGCGGTTATCGGGTACGAAAGCTTCCGCACCTTCGATGTTGAGCTTGCGAGTGAACAGGTTGATCCCGCTGCGTCCGCGAAAGCCATTGTGCTTGGCCTGAATCAGATCGAGCCGCGCTTCCAGCCCATTGCCGGAAAAGCGGGTACCCGCAGAATCGCCTTCCAGCTCGGTGTGATGATAGTCGCCCCAGCCGCCGCGCAGTTGCACGCTCTCCAGAAAGCCTGGCAGCTTCACTTCGCCGCGAAGGTCGATGCGCGTCTGGCCAAGATCGATGGAAACCGGTTCGGCGGCCAATGGATCGACCGAGGCCGGATCGGGGCGCAGCGGCACGCCATAGCGGGTTGTGTAATGCTGGACGGACAGGCCGAGATTGGCGCCGCTGGTCAGCCAGGCGATCCCCGCGCCCAGGGTGGTGCTTCGCGCCGACGAATTGGGCACGCGGCCTTCCATTGCGGCGAGGCCGCCAAAGTCGGCGGCAAGTTGTGTTTGGCCGGCGGCGTTGCTCGATGCGGCGGCATCGAGCAGCTCTCCGCGCAGCTGCGGCGAATTGACGTAGCCGCCGACGCGCAAATCGTCGCTCTTGCGATACTGAGCGTCGAGATGGACCGCCAAATTGCCGCCAAGCGGCGCGTTGATTGCCCCGGCTATCGCCCGCTCGTCTGCTGCCGAGCCATAGCTGGCGATGGTTTCGACAGAGACTTTTTGCGGCACGCTGCGCGGGATTCGCTTGTCGATGGCATTGACCGCGCCGCCAATTGCCTGCCCGCCAAACAACAGCACGGCGGGCCCGTGTACCACATCGATATGATCGACAGTCAGCGCGTCGAAAACCACGGCGTGATCGGCGGAAACCGAGGAGGCATCGATCGAGCCAATGCCGTCGGTCAGCACGCTGATCCGGTCACCATCGAAGCCGCGAAGCACCGGGCGAGACGCACCCGGGGCAAACGAGGTCGATGAAACTCCGGGCAGGGTGGCAAGAATTTCACCGACCTGTCCGCGCATTTGCGAGGTCAGGGCATCGCCGCCGATATTGGCCGTGCTCGCCAATAGACCGAAGTCCATTGGCGGGTGGCCTGCGACGACGATTTCTTGGTTGCTCGATTCATGCGAATCGCCATGGGCATCGCCCGGGGCGGCGTCATTGGCCTGTGCGGCTGATGGCGCAAGCATGGCCATGCAGGATGCAGCAGTGAGTAGGCGGGCGACAGAAGGGAGCATGTTCATGCCGCCCCGCATAATGTAATGATATATTATATCAAGAGCATTTCGTGCGCATTCGGCAGCCTGTTGGCCTCCAGAGCCGAAATGGAATTGCTGCGAGCTTAGCGCGCGCGGCGCAGGCGCGGATTATCCTGGAGAACTTCAATCATTTTCATGAAGTCATCGAGGCGGATGATACGCTCGAACTGGAACCCAGCCTTGTCTTCGGTGGTCCAGATCAGATGCGCTTCGATACGGCCGATTACCGGAAGTCGCACGACCACACGCTCCCCGCGGCTCAGGCCCGTCGCTTCGTCGACCATGAACCCGTGGGCCGAAATGTTGACGACATGCAAGTGAACGTCACCCAGCCGGCGATGCTCGGCGATCACTTTGTGATCGACCGGGTGACGCGTCGCACGGCGCATATCCGTTACGGTAAGTTGTGCGCCTACGCCCATATGATCATCCCTTCAGAACTTGCGACAGTTCTAGGATGCACGGAAAAGGCAAAAATTATGTAAACCGGCAAAGCTTTGCGGCCAAAAATTGCCGGTCCGTCGCGAAAAAGCCTTCGCTTCGTCGCTTACGCCGGTCGCAAGATGCCGTGTTTCTTTTTTCCGGACGAGAGGCGCTGGTCGTTTCGCTGATGCGCGATTCGGTAATTCTCGTCCAGAACCGCCTCGCCATCGATCCGCGCGCCACCACCGGCGACCAACCGCTTGGCTTCTCCGCGGCTGGCGGCAAAGCCAATGCCGACCAGGGCATCGACGATCGTGCATCCTTCGGCCGGGACGCAAAACTCGGGAAGATCTTCCCCAAGACCACCGCCGGCAAAAGTTGCCGCCGCAGTCGCTTCGGCAGCGCTGGCGGCAGCCTCGCCTCGGCAAAGGCGAGTCACTTCGTTCGCCAGCACGATCTTCGCCGCATTGATCTCGCTGCCTTGCAAGGCTTCGAGCCGCGCAACCTCATCAAGCGGAAGGTCCGTGAACAGCCGCAGGAAGCGGGCAACGTCGCGGTCGTCGCAATTGCGCCAGTATTGCCAGAAATCGTAGGCGGGCAGGGCATCCTCGTTGAGCCAGACGGCACCGGACGCAGTCTTGCCCATCTTGGCGCCGTCGGCCGTGGTCAGCAGCGGCGTGGTGACGCCGAACAGCTCGATGCCTTCCATTCGCCGTGTCAGCTCAATGCCGTTGATGATGTTGCCCCACTGGTCGGACCCGCCCATTTGCAGGCGGCAGCCATGGCGCAGCGACAGTTCGCGGAAATCGTAGGCCTGCAAGATCATGTAGTTGAATTCGAGAAAAGTCAGCGGCTGCTCGCGATCGAGACGCAGCTTGACCGAATCGAAAGTCAGCATGCGATTGATGGTGAAATGCGGACCGACATCGCGCAACAAGTCGACATAGCCGAGCTGCGAGAGCCATTCGTCGTTATCGACCATTACGGCATCGGTCGGTCCGTCGCCGAAAGTCAGCAGCTTTTCAAACACCGTGCGGATCGAGGCGATGTTGGCGCGGATGTCATCGGCGGTGAGCATCTTGCGACTCTCATCCTTGCCGGAAGGATCGCCCACTTTGGTGGTGCCGCCGCCCATCACGACGATTGGCTTGTGCCCTGCCTGCTGCAGACGGCGCAGCAGCATGATTTGCACAAGGCTGCCCACGTGCAGCGATGGCGCAGTGGCATCGAAACCGATATAGCCGGGCACGATCTGCTTTTGTGCCAGCGCGTCGAGGCCGGCCGCATCTGTCAGCTGGTGGATATAGCCACGCTCGTCGAGCAAGCGGAGCAAGGGGGAGTTGTACTGTTTCATGGCGCTCGTCATTTCGGAGGCGCGCCTAGCACGGGAGGGGCCGCTTGGAAACTTATCGACTGACCCATCACGCCAGTTTCGCACCCTGGCACATCACCGGGCTCAGTGTGTGCTGGTCTCAGTTGCCCGACGGTCGCCTGATGTTGCGCTATAAAGTGGAGGGCTGCACGACGCTGGTCGTCCCGCCGAAACGCACCGCCGCGCGTGCAGATGAATTATGGAAGACAACCTGCTGCGAGCTATTCCTTTATGATGGCGCGGGCCGTTACCGCGAGTACAATTTCTCGCCTTCAGGCCAATGGGCGGCATGGCGGTTTTCAGGGTACCGCAATGGCCGGGAGGATATCCAACCGCTGGCAGAGCCAACGATTTTGGCCGAATCCGGTCAAAACCTGTTCTTGCTGACTGTGTTTCTCGCTGGCGAGGAGATTGGCGGTGCAGAGGCCGCGTCACTCAGTGCTGTGTTGATGGAAGATGATCGGCGGCCAAGCTATTGGGCACTGGCCCACAGCAAATTGCAGCCCGATTTTCACGATCCTTCTTGCTTCCGCATCCGACTTGGCGCAGCCGCCCACCCATGAAACACGGTTCCATGAAATTCGGTATCGACCGCCTCTTGGCGGACCCCGCCCTTAGGCAGCCGCTGGAGGGCAAACGCGTCGCGCTGGTAGCGCATCCGGCGAGCGTGACCGAGAACCTCACCCATACGCTCGACGCGCTGATTGCTGTGGGGATCAATGTCACTTCGGCCTTCGGCCCGCAGCATGGCCTCAAGGGCGACAAGCAGGACAACATGGTTGAGACCGCGGATGAGGTCGATCCGCACTACGGCTTCCCGGTGTTCAGCCTGTATGGTGAAGTGCGCCGCCCAACCGGGCAGATGATGTCGACTGCCGATGTCTTCCTGTTCGATCTGCAAGACCTGGGATGCCGGATCTACACTTTCGTGACGACGCTGCTTTATCTGCTGGAAGCCGCATCCGGCACAGGCAAGGCAGTCTGGGTGCTTGATCGGCCGAACCCTGCGGGAAGGCCAGTGGAAGGCACGCTGCTGATCCCCGGGCAGGAAAGCTTCGTCGGCGCGGGTCCGATGCCCATGCGCCATGGCCTCACCATGGGAGAAATGGGCCGCTGGTTTATCGATCACTTCAAGCTCGATGTGGATTTTCGCGTTATCGCGATGGAAGGCTGGCTGCCTGATGCCGCGAACGGTTTCGGCTGGCCCGAAAACCGCATCTGGATCAATCCCAGCCCGAATGCCGCTAACGTCAATATGGCGCGGGCCTATGCCGGCACTGTGATGCTCGAAGGCGCGACACTTTCGGAAGGGCGGGGGACTACACGCCCGCTGGAAGTGCTGTTCGGTGCGCCAGATGTGGAGGCGCGCGCGGTGCTTGTAGAAATGGAACGGCTTGCGCCGGAATGGCTGGCGGGCTGCGCGCTGCGCGAATGCTGGTTCACCCCGACGTTTCACAAACACGCGGGCGAACTGTGCAGCGCGCTGATGATCCATGCCGAAGGTGCATTTTACGGCCATGCCGAATTTCGGCCGTGGCGACTGCAGGCGCTGGCTTTCAAGGCGATCCGCCGGCTCTATCCGGACTACGCGATCTGGCGCGATTTTCCCTACGAGTATGAATTCGAGCGGCTGGCCATTGATGTGATCAACGGCGGACCGGCCTTGCGCGAATGGGTCGACGATCTCGCCGCGCAACCGGGCGATCTCGAGGCACTGGCTGGTTCGGACGAAGCACGGTGGCGGAGCGAAATCGGGCGCTATCTGATCTATTAGTGCGGCCAGGGATGCAGCCCACTGGCCCACATCCCTCGCCAGCACTTCATCAGGATGGTTTGACGTTCACGAACGAGTCGCTGATCTGGCACGATGCGGGGCCGAGAATAACGACGAACAGCACCGGCAGAATGAACAGGATCAGCGGAACGGTCATGATCGCTGGCAGACGCGCGGCCTTTTCTTCCGCACGCATCATGCGCTCATTGCGGAATTCGGCAGAGAGCACGCGCAGCGCGGAGGCGAGCGGTGTACCATAGCGCTCGGTCTGGATCATGGTCGTGACCACGCCTTTTACGGAATCGAGATCAACGCGATAGGCAAGGTTCTCGAAAGCGTGGCGGCGCTCGGTAAGGAACGACAGTTCGATTGAGGTGAGGGCGAATTCATCGCCGAGCTCCGGATAGGCGCGGCCCAGCTCGCGGGCGACGCGATTGAAGGCGGCGTCGACCGTGAGACCGGCCTCGGCGCAAATCACCAGCAGATCGAGCGCATCGGGCAAGCCTTTGCGAATTGCCGCAGTCCGCTTGCCGATGATGTTGCTGAGGTAGATTTCGGGGCCCTTGTAACCCAGGCCCAGCGCGGCGCCGAAGGCCATGACTTTCTTGAACGCGCTCCATTCGGGCGCGACATTGAACACGAACAACAGAAGGGCGGTGATCAGGCCCAGCACGATAGGCGTTACCATTCGCACGAACAGGACGACGAACGCCAATTCCTTCTTGCGGATACCGCCTTGCGCGAGCTTTTGCTGGATCTGCTTGAGCTGGCTGTCCTGCAACACCTTGAGCGAGGACATCGTCTCGCGCATCTTTTCGGTGGCGTCGCTCTTGCGCACCAGGCTGGCGCGCTTTTTCGTCGCGCTCGAGACAATGCCGGCCTTCAGCTGCTCGCGGCGCTCGTTGAGCGCCTTGACGCGCTTGGCCATCGGATCGCGCACAGTGACCGCGGCATAGATTGCCAGCATCACGGCGGCTGCGGCGACGAAGGCCAGCAAAGTGCCGACCCAGATGACGTCGAAGCCGAGGAGCGTAGGTCCGGGCGGATTGTTCAACATGATTGCCGCGTTCCCTTGCTCAGATTTCGAAGTTGATCATTTTGGCCATGATAAAGGCACCAATGGACATCCAGATCATGCCGCCGCCGCCGGCGACCATCAGCCGCTGATCGATGAAGAAGCCGCCCATGTATTGGGGGTTGATCCAGTAGATCAGCATGAACACTGCGAAAGGCAGCACGCCGATGATGTAGGCCGAGGCTTTGGATTCCGAGCTCATTGCCTTGATCTTCAGCTTCATTTGCGCGCGCTTGCGCAGCACGTCGGCAAGGTTTGACAGCGTCTCGGCGAGATTGCCGCCCGTTTCGCGCTGGATGGCCAGTGTGATGCAGAAGAAGCTGAATTCGGGCGTCTGCAGCCGGTCAGCGGTCTCCTGCAACGAATCCTCCATCGTGCGGCCGATCTTGATCCGCTCGTTCACCATCTTGAATTCCTCGCCCACCGGGCCGGGAACTTCAGAGGCGACGACACCGAGCGTTTCCGTCACCGGCAAGCCTGAGCGCAGGCCTCGAACCAGCAGTTCGATCGCTTCGGGAAACTTATTGGTGAAGCCGTTGAGCCGCCGATTGATGAAATGGCTCACGACCATGTGCGGCAGACCCGCGCCGATGAACAGGCCCACTGCGAGCGAGAGCAAGGCAGCGCCCGTCTTGAGATAAAGCAGCACTGTAAAAGTCAGGACCAGGCCGAGAGTCGCGTAAAAGTATTGCGACAGGGTCCAGTTCTTGCCTGTGCGGTGCAAGCGAAGGATCAACGCGTCCAGACGCGAACTCGAGCCAGCGATCTGGTGAACCTTGGGCTTGCGCGCGGCCACTGCCTTTCGAAGCTGCGCCTCGACTTTGTCGATGGCGCTTTCGGAGTGGCGATAGCGGACCGCCTGCAAGCGGCGCGCGCTTTCCTTGTCCGGGGAGGGGCCCGAAAACGCCATCCATCCCAGCACCATGACCGTCATCAGGCCAACGGAGAATAGCAGCAGTTGGAGAATGCTCATTGCTGTTGCTTGCCTTCCACTACTAACCTTGAGGTTCCGCCGGCCTGAACCGGCAGGACCTGTGTTGCCCTATTCTGCCGGTTCCGCCGCCATGCTGGCCTTGCCCTTCTTGGGGGCCAGCATCGCCTTGAAATCGAGCTTGCCGAGCAACGACTTCTTCGCCGCTCCGGCCTTGCCCGGATCCTCGATCTCCGAAGCGCCGATCAGCGATTTGGAAATTTCGCGGATTACGCCGCCAGCCTTGCTCATGCGGTTGGCTTCGGCGAAGGTCTGTCCGAGCTTTGCCGCGTTGACGGCCGCTTTCGGGTCGAACGGGACGAAATAGTTGATCTTGCGCTCGATCGACGATTCAAAATCGGCCTTGCTGATTTCAGCAACACCCTGCTGAACCCTGTTCGCCACCACCAAGACTTTGACGTGGCCAGCATTGGTCTTGAGCCAGGACAGCAGGCGGATCGCGTCACGCGCCGATGCGAGGGTCATTTCCGTTGCCAGCACCACGACATTCACGTCAGCGAGCAGATGCGGGAAATTGATCAGCATGTTGCGCGGCAGGTCGATGACAGTCATCTCGAATGCCTGGCGGAACTCTTCCTCCAGCTGCACGAAAGCCGAGCCGTCAGTCATCAAGGGCGAGTTGATCGGCGCTTCGGCCGACAGGATCGCAAGATGATCGTTGGCGCGGATCATGGCGCGTTCGATGAAAAGTCCGTCAATGCGGCTCGGATTCTCGATGGCATCGGTCAGTCCGCGGCCCGGTTCGAGATCGAGGCTGAGCGCCCCGGTGCCGAAATGGATGTCGAGATCGAGCAGGGCAGTCGGCATTTTGTGCTCGGAGCTGAGCAGCCAGGCGAGCGAAGTAGCAAGAGTCGATGCGCCGACGCCGCCGCGTGTGCCGATTACGGCAGTCGAGATGTGCGTCTTGGCGGTATGCGCATCGCCATGCTTTGGTGCGGAGAAATTGGCCTGAGCCTGCACCAATGCGTCGCGGATCTGCCCGGGTGACAGCGGCTTGAGCAGATAGTCGTGAATGCCGCTGGCGAGAAGGTCGCGATAGAGGCGTACGTCATTGACCTGGCCAATTGCGATAACCACCGTGCCCGGCTCGCAGACTTCCGCCAGCGCGTTGATGTCGTTGAGCGGGTCGCCGCTTTCCGACAAGTCGACCATCAGGATGTTGGGGCTCGCCGTGATCGAGAGCGACTGCACGGCATTGCGCAATCCGCCCTTGTTGCACTTTTCGGGCGCCCAGCCCATTTCGATGACGACAGGGCGCAGCACGTCGAGCGAGCTTTCGTCGCAGATGAACGCCGCGAACGCGTCGCGATTGTTTTGCGAACCGGATTTCCAAGGTGCGTTCATGGCTTACTTCCCACTCGTGCTGGATTCTTTGAGGCCGTTCGCGCCAGTCGGCTTGGCTTCGCGGTAGGCATCGATTGCCTTGGTCGAGCGCGATACTGTCGTATCGCCCATGGTTCCATCGCCCTGGATCAGGTGCTCGGGATTGGCGACCATTGCGGCAAGGTTGCCATTCGTAGCGCAGCCGTAACCGCCGCTCGTCGCGTTCGCGAGATTGACGTCGGAGTTGCTCGACCAGTCCGGACACCCCGGCACATGGGCTTTGGAGCGCGTGACGACGACCCGGACAGTGCCGGCGTTGACGTAACCCGGCGTGACGGGCGCTTCGGCTCCCAGCAGCAGGCCGTAGCGCGAGACACTGGCCTCCACCGCAGCGCGGGTTGCGCTGCTCTGGAGAGGATCGTCGATCATCACCCTGTCGCCGTAACGAAGCCCCATGGCCTCGAACCAGCCGGCAAGACGCTGCTGTTCGGCGTAGCTGAGACCTCCCGGACCGGTGGTCAGGTCGAGCGTGTAGAGCGACCTTTGCACTACCGGCTGGTGAAGACTTTCCAGCGAACGGTTGTTCGGCATGCCGCCGCAACCGGCAAGAGCAAAGCCGAGCGAGAGAGCGACCGCGGCGCTGGCGCTGCGTGACACGGACTTGAACAGTTTCTTGGTCATGGTCTTGGTCTCTCTCACTTCAGGCTGAAGCCGGGGGCAGGGGCATTGCTGCTCTTGCCATTGCTGCGCGAGGCGGAGCGGTTTTCGCTACGCGGCTGATTTTGGGGAACGGCCGGTGTGCCAAGGCCGACCTCTGGGTCAGCCGGACGTGGCTGTTCTGCACGCGGCATCGGGCGATCGACTCCGGACTTGCCGTCCGAACCCATGTTGCCCAACAGGCGCTGGATTTCATTGGGTGTCTGATACCCGTCAGTCGGCAACTTGATGTCGTTGGCATTGACTGGGTTGACCAGATAGGGCGTGACGATGATCACGAGTTCGGTTTCGCCGCGGCGGAAGCTGGTCGAGCGGAACAGCGTGCCCAGGATCGGAATGTCGCCAACACCCGGGGTCTTGTCGATCGTGTTCTGCGCGCTGTTGCTCATCAGGCCGGCGATCATGAAGCTCTGGCCCGAGCCGAGTTCGACGGTGGTTTCAGCCCGGCGGATAGTGAGAGCAGGCACCTGGAAGCCATTGAGCTGCACGGCGCCCTGGCTGGAAAGCTCCGAGACTTCCGGGCGCACGCGGATTGAAATGCGACCGTTCGCCAACACGGTGGGCGTGTAGGACAGGCTGACACCGAAGCGCTTGTATTCGATCGAGGTGGCACCCAGGCCTTGGCTGATCGGGATCGGATATTCGCCGCCGGCCAGGAAGTCGGCCGTCTCGCCGGAAAGAGCAGTCAGGTTGGGCTGCGACAGTGTCGTAACCAAGCCGATGCGTTCGGCGAGATCAAAGCCCTGTGCCATGTCGAGGCCGAACAGACGCCCGGCGAGATTGATCGCGGTCTGGCCAGTCACATTGTTGGCAAAGCTGTATTGCGCACCGCCAACGACATATTTGCCAGTGGTCGGGTCAAACGGCAGGCTGACCGTGCCGGCAGGCAGGCCAAGCGCCGTGGAGGCGTCAAGCACGGGCAGTCCATTAGTCGGGACGCCGGAAATGGTCCCCGCCGCATTCGAGATCGAGGCAAAATTGCGCCCGCGCTGCACGCCGAACAGGAAGCCGCCCGAATTGTCGCGAGTCAGAAGGTTCGAGTTGATTTCACGCACCAGACTGCGGCTGACTTCCGCGAAACGGACCTGCAGGTTGACTTGCAGCGGCGTCGCCATCTTGAGGCGGCTGATCACGTTGATCCCACCGGCTCCGCCAGCGGCTCCGGCAGCAGCGCCGCCACTTTTTCCGCCGACAAAGGCTTCAACAAGCCTCTGGGCCTCGGCAGCATCGTCGGGCGAGGCAACCGTGCCAGTCAGGAGGTAGGTGTTCGAACCGACCGACGTGACGTGGATCTTGGCGTCAGGCATGGCCAGCGTAAGCATCTGGTCAACGCTCTCGATGTTCGAGCCGACCCGCACATTGGCGGACCAAATCGTCTGGCCTGCCGCATTGCTGGCATAGACTGTCGTCTCGCCGCCTGACTTGCCGAAGATGTAGAGCTGGCGCTGCGACTTGATCTGCACGTCGGCAACTGCGTCGTTGGCGACAAAGACATCGGTCATGGCGCCGGGGATGCTGACCAGCTGGCCGCGTCCGATCGACAGGACAACGTCATTGGCCGGGCGCGAGACTGTCTGGGCCTGGGCAGCGGCGGGCATTGCCAGAGGCGATGCGGCGCATGCTGCGGCCAGAAGTGAAAGGGAAATGCGGCGTTTCATGCTCGTGCCCCTGGTGATGGCAGTTGAAGTGCGGAGAAATGCGCTGGCGCGGGAAGGAGTCATGTTACTTGCTCCCCACTTGTTCTTCGGTGGTGCTCTTGCCCCGGGTTACGCGAACCACCGGGCCTGAGCGGTATTCACCGGCGCGGGGCGAAATGCCGGAGGGCATGGCGCCATTGATGGCATTGCTGCTGCCGACCATCGGCGGCGCGACCATCGAGCGAGCGGCAGGCGGGGCGCCGATCTGGCCGGTGCGGCGCTGGAAGCGCGACACATCGCCGCCAGTGACGAACGAGGTCGCCCCTTCGATCGGCTGGGCCAGGGCCTTGTTGAGAATGCGGTTTTCTTCTTCCTTGCTCGCGCCTTCGGGCAGCTTGACTGCGCCGCTGGCAATCGCCTTTTCCAGTTCAGTCTGGTTATCGGCAATCGAGCGCAGCGATAGGCTGATCGTGCCGATGGTGTCGGCAACTGCGATCTTCTCGCCAATGCGCGGCGTCACTTCAAGCGTGATGGTGCGCGCCGAACGGACGACAGTCTTGCCGTTTTCGGTTTCGGTCTCGGTCGACTGGTCGGTGGCGAGCACGCGCAGATTGCGCAGGATCGTTTCAGCGGCTTTCAGCGGTTCGCCCTGGTCATTGGTCTTGACCGACTGGGTGAGAACGAGGTCGACGCGGTCACCGGGAAACACGAAGCCGGCGACACCTGTCTTCTGGCTGACCGTGATTGTGACGGCGCGCATGCCCGGGCTGAGTGCGGCGGCAAGGAAGCCGCGGTCGCCAGGTGCAACCAGTGCGCCCTGTGTGACCGGCTGGCCTGCCGTGATCGGAAAGCGCACGACCGTGCCCATCAGCTTGGTCATGTCGGTTTCGCCTTCAAGGAAATAGGCGTCCTGCACCATTTCCTTGGGCCAGGGCTGGAACGAGATGGAGTCAGCCGTGATGATTGTGCCCACTGGCAGGGCGCGCTGGGCGACCAGGGCCTTTGGTCCCTGTTCAACCGGCGCCACTGCTTTTGCGTCAGGCGCGGATGCGCCGGCAAACATGCTCCGTGCGGCCAGCGCGGTGCCGATCGCAATGACCAGCGCACCCAGCAGCAAAATCAGCTTCTTCTTATCCATGGCTAAGCTAGCCCCCTAGAAAACAACCCGGTTTCACCCACATGAAATCGGCTAAAATGGTTAAGATCGGGTCAACCCGACAAAAGTCCCGTTGTGGCGGTTGAAAGATAGTCGCTGCCGATCACCCAGATCCCGGCGCAGGAGATCGCTATTCCATAGGGCACAGCGATGCGGCCCTTGCGCTTTCTGGCAAGGTGGAGAACCAGCATGACGAGAGTCAGCACGCCGCCCAGGACTGACATCAGAACCAGCAATTTTACGTAGCCGATCGGGTCGATCCATAAGGCGAGGGCAGATAGCAGCTTGACGTCACCACCGCCCATGACGCCAAGCGCGAAGAACACCGCGAGAATCATGAAAGTGACCAGGGCAATGACGATGTGGAAGCCGACGTCGACATGGTTCTGACTGCTTGCCAGCCAAAACACCGGCGCGCTCAGCGCGATGCCGGCATTGAGCCAGTTATCGATCTGGCGGCGCCTCAGATCCGTGAATGCCGCGAACATGAGCGCGATTGCCAATGCGGCGAGCAGCACGTATGAAAAAATTCCGCCCTGCATGAGAGCCCCCTGAATACCCTGGGGCTTGTCTAGCGCTGAGGGCTTACCAAAAAGTAACCACCTCAATCAGGCTGGAATTAGCCCTACGTGAATGCACCGCAGACCAAGGCGCTGACTGGCTTCAACCGTCGCGCGATCCCGCAAGAGGCAGTGGAAACCCGTTGGCAGGCGGCCGACGGCTACGAGTTGCGCCGAATTGACTGGGCCGTGCCGCAAGGTGTTTGCCGCGGCTCGATCCTGTTTCTGCCTGGACGGGGCGATGCCTATGAGAAGTATCTCGAAACACTCGATTACTGGCACCGGCAGGGGTGGCAGGTAACTGCGTCGGACTGGCGCGGCCAGGCCGGTTCAGGCCGTCTCGGCAGCGATGATGTCACCGGTCATATCAGTGATTTCCGCTATTGGGTCGATGACCTTGCAAGTCTGTGGGCGGATTGGCGCAGCTCCACACCCGGGCCACATGTGCTGATCGGCCACTCGATGGGCGGACATCTGGTCCTGCGCACGATTGCCGAAGGAAAAGTGGAACCAGACGCGGCCGTGCTGATCGCACCGATGCTGGATTTCATCCGTCATGGCGTTCCGATGCCAATCATGCATGCCGCCGCTTGGCTCATGGCGAAAATAGGCGATCCGAGGCGCCAGGCCTGGAAGTGGGGCGAAAAGCCGCGTGCGGTTCCTGCCGACCGGATCAGGCTGCTGACCGGGGACGAGGATCGCTATGGCGATGAGCTGTGGTGGCGCGAGCACCGGCCGGGCATTGCCATGGGGCCGGGCAGCTGGGGCTGGGTCAGCGCCGCATATACGTCTGTGCGGGGCCTGTGGAAGCGGGGCGTGCTCGAAGCTGTCAAGACGCCAATCTTGCTGCTGTGCGCCGAAAATGATCGTCTGGTAAGCCCCGACGCCATCGAGAAAGCCGCGGCCCGTTTGCCGCGCGGCGAGCTTCTGCGCTTCGGCCGCGAAGCGCGGCACGAATTGCTGCGCGAAGTCGATCCGATTCGTGATCAGGCACTGGCCGGGATCGACGGCTTCCTTGATCGCGTTGTCCCCCGGAGCAACTGAGCAGCCATGACGGAACGGTTCGATGTGGCAATTGTTGGCGCGGGCATGGCCGGTGCCTCGCTCGCTGCCGAATTGGCGGGCAGGGCCAGCGTGCTGCTGCTCGAGGCCGAGGATCATCCGGGTTACCACGCCACGGGCAGATCTGCTGCGTTCTGGACGGAAAGCTACGGCGGCAAAGATGTTTTGCCGCTCACGGCTGCATCCGGGCCTACCTTGCACGCATTGGGCATGCTCAAGCCCCGCGGCGCATTGACACTCGGCCGCGAGGAGCAGCGGGGGCAAGTCGAGGCATTTGCGCGCAATTTTGCCGCTGCAGGCATACGCATAAGCCTGCAAGGCCGCGACGACCTGGCCGCCCGCGTGCCCGGATTGCTCCCCGGCTGGACAGTCGGCGCGTGGGAGCCCGATTGCTGCGACATCGACGTTGCCGCTCTCCATCACCATTACCTGGCCGCTGCGGCGCACGCCGGGGCGAAGTTGTGGTGCCGCGCGCGGTTTACTGGCGCTGTCACAGACGCGCATGGCTGGCGCATCGATCTTGCCGACGGCAGGTCAGTGCTGTGCGGGGTGCTCGTCAATGCCGCAGGGGCATGGGCAGACGAAGTGGCAATGGTGGCGGGTGCAAAGCCACTGGGCATCGCGCCGCTCCGCCGAACGATCGTGCAATTGCGCACCGCGCCTTATGCGCCGGACAACCTGCCACTTGTGCTGGATATTGCCGAGCGATTCTACTTCAAGCCCGAGGCCGGCAGGCTGTGGCTCAGCCCGCACGACGAAGTTCCGAGCCCGCCCAGTGACGCTGCGCCTGACGAACTGGCCATTGCCACTGCAATCGACCGCTTTGGCGAGGTAGTCGACTGGCAGATCGAGCAAGTGGAGCGCAAATGGGCAGGGTTGCGCAGTTTTGCCCCGGATCGGTTGCCTGTCTACGGATTCGATCCCGGCACGCCCGGCTTTTTCTGGTGCGCAGGGCAGGGCGGCTTCGGCATCCAGACCGCGCCTGCCGCTGCCCGGCTGGCGGCGTCATTATTGCTGGGAGAGGGGGCTGGCGAAGTCGATCCAGTGCCCTATCTGCCAGACAGATTCGCTTAGTCTTCGGCAGGCCGCGCGGCACGCAAGGCGGCGTCGCTGGCCAATTTATCGACCCGTTCGTTCTCGACATGGCCGTTGTGGCCGCGGACCCATTGCCATTCGATGGTGTGGCGCTGGGCGGCCTCGATCAGATCGTGCCACAGGTCCTGATTGCGCACCGGCTGCTTGCTGGCATTGACCCAGCCCTTGCGCTTCCAGCCTTCGACCCATTTGGTCATCCCGTCGATCACATAGCGGCTGTCGGTATGGAGGACGATGTCGCACGGTTCGATCAGGGCGCTGAGCGCGCTGATGACGGCCATCATTTCCATGCGGTTGTTGGTCGTCTGAGGATCGCCGCCGCTCAATTCCTTTTCATGCCGCCCCATGCGCAAGATCGCGCCCCAGCCACCGGGGCCGGGATTGCCCTTGCAGGCACCGTCAGTAAAAACCTCAACGCGCTTCATCGTCATGCCTGGCTGCTATCGGACCGGGCAAAAATGCCGCCGTTGGCCGGATCGGAATAGTATTGCAGGCGGCGGGCAAAGGCCATGGGGTCCTTGCGCGATACCAGGGCGTCTGACGGGGTATTCATCCAGTCATATGCACGGGTGAGCAGAAACCGCATGGCCGCCCCGCGCGCAAGCATCGGCAGGCAGCCCCGCTCCGCCTCGCTCAGCGGCCTGACTGATTCGTAGCCTGAGAGCAGCGCCGCTGAAACTGCGCGGTCGAAATGGCGGCCATCGGCGTCGAAGCACCATGCGGCATGAGTCACTGCCACATCGTAGGCGGTGATATCGGTGCAGGCGAAATAGAAATCGATCAGCCCCGAGACCCGGGCACCCAGCATTAGCACATTGTCGGGAAACAGGTCGGCGTGGATCACCGATCGGGGCAAGTCCGCCGGCCAGCTCGCCGCCAGCGAGGCGAGCTCTGTCTCGATGAGAGCGGTAAGTCCCGGCTCAATCCCGTCCAGGCCTTCGTTGCCGCAAGCCGCTGCAAACTCGATCCAGGCCTGTAATCCGAGGCCATTGGCGCGCGTGCCGGGGAAATCCGCGCTGGCCAGATGCACGTGGGCCAGGGCTTCGCCGACGGCGCGGGCCTGCTCAGGCGTCGGCGCACTCACCGAAACGCCGGGCAGGAACTCGATCAGGGCCAGCGCCTTGCCGTTGTATAGCCGGTAGGCCGAATTCTCGCGATCATGGATTGTGCGCGGCACCGGGCAGCCCTTGGCCGCGAGATGATCGAGCAGGCCGAGGAAAAACGGAAGTTCGGACACGTCAGTCCGGCTCTCGTACATCGTCAGGATGAAGCGCGCGCCGGTTCCATCATGGCCCTGGGTCTCGATCAGCCAGTTGCTGTTGGATACACCCTCGGCGATGCCTTTGGCCGAAACCAGTGCGCCGACGTCGAAGGCGCTGACGATCTCTGCCAGCGCTTCGGCTCCCAATTGCGTGTAGACTGCCACGGCCGATTAGTCTGCCAATTGGCGGGGCAGCTTGAATATCATGCGCTCTTCGGCAGTCGTCACCACTTCCTCGGTCACCTCGCGAAGCGTGGCAATATAGTCGGCCACTTCACGCACCAGCGATTCGGGCGCAGATGCGCCAGCCGTCAGGCCCAGCACGGTAACGCCCTCGAGCCAGGCAGGATCGATGTGCGAGGCGCGCTCAATCAGCCGCGACGCAGTGCCGAATCGTTCGGCGACTTCAACCAGGCGCCGCGAGTTTGAACTGTTCGGCGCTCCGATAACCAGCACAAGCTGACATTCGGGCGCAATCGCCTTGACTGCGGCCTGCCGGTTCGACGTCGCATAGCATATGTCATCGGCCTTGGGCCCGGAGATAGCTGGATAGCGGGCCTGCAGCGCGGCAACGATTTCGGCAGTATCGTCCACTGAAAGCGTCGTCTGCGTGAGAAAGGCAATCGGCGCGTCATCCGGGAAGGGAAGGGCGGCAACGTCTTCCAGTGTTTCCACCAACGTCATCGAGCCTTCGGGCACCTGACCCAGCGTCCCGATCACTTCCGGATGGCCGCGATGGCCGATGAACAAGATGTGGCGGCCGTTCTCGATCTGACGCTCCGCCTGGCGATGGACCTTGCTGACCAGCGGGCACGTGGCATCCAGCCAGTCCAGTCCGCGAGCCGTCGCGCGCTCCGGGATGATCTTGGGGACGCCGTGTGCGGAAAAGATCACCGGCGCGCCATCGGGAACTTCGTCCAGTTCCTCGACGAACACTGCGCCCTTGGCTTTCAAACCATCTACGACATGGCGATTGTGAACGATTTCGTGCCGCACGTAGACTGGCGCGCCATAGCGCTCGATAGCCAGTTCTACGATGGCAATGGCCCGCTCGACCCCGGCACAGAAGCCGCGCGGGGCTGCCACGAGCAGGCGGAGCGGCGCCTTGTCCGGGCCATTGGGGGTCGACAGGGCGTTTGCAGGAAAGGGTGCATTCATGTCAGCGCCTCTAGCGCATTGCTTTCCACGCCGCTAGGGCATCGCGTGAAGCCGTTGCGGGACTCCTGCGCCCGGCCACACGTATGCTGATCTGGGGAAGCCCTGAATATGACACGACGCACGCGCCTGCTGACCACTGCCATGGTATTGATTGTCCTCGCCGGATGCCGCTCCAAGGGAGAGCTGGTGATCGATGAAGGCGTCGGTGTAACCGCAGTGCGCAGTGCGTGCCCGGCTGTCGGCATTCCTGACTACACCGGCGACGTCACACTGTTCAGGCCGGGTGGCGGCACCACTGCCGAGGACATCGATGTTGTCGCAACGATGACCAACGTGCGCAGCCAGTGTGATGACAACCCGCGCAACACGTCTGACAAGGTCTATTCGACTGTAACTTTCGACGTGCTTGCCCGCCGCAGCGACACGCGCGGCGCCCGGCAGGTCGTCATTCCTTATTTCGTCACTGTGCTGCGCGGCGGCTCTGCCGTGGCGAGCAAGCGCATTGGCCAGGTTGCGATCAATTTCGCCGATGGCCAGGAACGGGCCAAGGCGCAAGGGCAGGGCTCGGCCTATATCGAGCGGGCAGAGGCCACGCTCTCGCCGGAAATCCGCGAGCGCCTGACGCGCAAGCGCCGCGCTGGCGATGCCGATGCGGCAGTCGACCCGCTGACCGAACCCGATGTCCGGGCCGCAGTGACCCGCGCGACTTTCGAAGTGCTTGTGGGTTTCCAGCTCGACGATGCGCAGCTGGCAAACAACGTTCGCCGCTAGAGTGCTTCCAACTTAGATTGCATCAAAGTCAGCCTTTAGATTCTTGTTTTACCGTGATTTCCGAGTCGTCAGATGATTCCATCTGGCTCGAAATCACTCTAGGGCGGGTGGACAGGGCAGGGCGCCGGTTTGCGCGCCGGTCAACGCCGCAAGCATTTCCGCCCGGGCCGCCGCCGCCATCGCCTTGCGATTGGCCAGCGACTTACCCTGTAGTGGCTCAAGGAATCGAACTGTCAGCCTGACAGGCCGCTTGCGCGCCAAAATCTTCAGGAAATTTGCGACTCCGCTTTCCTCGCCGACCCAGGCAATGCCCGCTGCCTCGGGCCCATAATCTAGGAGAACTGGCTGCACGGCGACTCCGGGCGGCGGTGGGTCGAGCGCCGAGAGCAGCGAGCTTTTGAAGGGCAAAAGACTTGTGCCGTCGCTCGTCGTTCCTTCCGGAAAGATGGCAAGCGCGCCCGCGTTCATCACCGCCTCTCGCACTTGCTGAACTTGCAGATGGACTGATCCACGATCATGCCTCGCGATGAAGACTGTCCGGTTCATCCGGCATAGCCAGCGGACCAAGGGCACCGTAGCAAGGCCGTCATGGGCAACAAATGCTGCGCCCGACGCTGCCGCAATCGCCGGAATGTCGATCCAGCTGACATGGTTCGCAAGCAAAAATTCGCCGCCTGTCGGCCGCCGCCCGATCGTGTGTATTCTTACACCCGCGAGCCACGCCACTCCCGCGAGAAATCGGCGTGGCCAGGGATTTCCCCAGCCAGCCAGTTTCCAGGCGTAATACAGCGGCAGGCACGGGATCAGCCACGCGAACATCGCCGCGATGCGCCAGCCAGCGCGGCAGGCGCCGATCAGGCCCATGCCTTTTTCGCTGGACGCCGGGTTCACGGTCAATCCTGCGGAGCGTTGTCGACCCGTTCGAGCTTTACGCCGTAGAGTTCCATGCGGTGATCGACCAAGCGAAAGCCCAGTCGCGCGGCGATCTGGCGCTGGAGCGCTTCCAGTTCGGGATCGACGAATTCGATGACCTTGCCCGATTCCACGTCGATCATGTGATCATGATGCGCTTCAGGCGCCGCTTCATACCGCGAGCGGCCGTCGCCGAAATCATGACGATCAAGAATGCCGGCCTCTTCGAACAGGCGCACCGTCCGGTAAACCGTGGCGATCGAAATGCCCGAATCGATGGCGACGGCCCGCTGATAGAGGCTGTCCACATCAGGGTGATCTGTGCTTTCCGAGAGCACCCGCGCGATGACGCGGCGCTGGTCGGTGATCCTCAGACCCCGTTCGGCACACAGTGCTTCAATGTCGATGGTCTGTTGCACGTGCATTCCGCAAATAAGAAGCCCCGCGGGATCATAGTCCTGCGGGGCCATTATTCAACCGCGCATTGCCGCGCGGTCCGATACGATCAGCGCTTGGCGGCCTTGGGGCGGCCGCGCTTCTGACCAGGCTTGCGGCCAAGGCCAATCTTCTTGGCCAGCTCGCGGCGCGTTTCGGCATAATTGGGTGCGACCATCGGATAGTCGGCGGGAAGGCCCCAGCGTGCGCGATACTCGTCCGGAGTCAGGTTATAGTGCGTCATCAGGTGGCGCTTGAGCATCTTCAGCTTCTTGCCGTCTTCCAGGCAGACGATGTAGTCAGGCTTGATTGACGAACGGATGGAAACCGCAGGCTCTGGCATCGGTTCCGGTTCGGGAGCGGCATTGCCAAGACCTGACAAGGCTCCATACACGGTGGTAATAAGCTTCGGAACGTCTTCCACGGCGACATTGTTGTTACTGACATGTGCGGCAACGATGTCCGATGTCAGAGTGATCAATGTTTCGCTCATGTCGTTTTGGGGAATTTCCATTGTACTGTCCTGATTGTAGATTGGCGACCACAGTCCACACTTGTCTGCCATTTGAACAGTGCAAGTGCTTAGCTTGTCTATTGTCCCGGAAACCGCAGAATCGCAAGCATCTTCGCGCGATTTTTATACTTTGTGTAACTACGCTGGGGCCGGAAATTCATTCCGCTGCGCAGTCGAGGGCGAATGTGATCGCATCCAGCTTCTCGCCATCGGGCGTTCGATAATATCGAAGGCGTTGACCTATTGGGAAAAATCCATGCCGTCGGTAGAGCGCTTCGGCGGGATTGCCTTTGCGCATTTCCAGAAAAATGCGCAGCGCTCCTCGCGCCCGCGCGGCAGATATAAAATCTTCCAAGAGGCGTCCGCCAAGGCCTCTGCGTCGCACAGCCGGATCAATGGCGAACAACAGCAGTTCCTCTTCTTCATAGCCTTTGCGCGAGAGGCTGAAGCCCACGGCCGGTTCATCCCCGGTCGGCGCAGCGCCCGTCGCACTGAACAGCAAGTAGTGGCAATGGCTCATCAGCAACGCATCTTCGACTTGCCTCCGGTTCCATGCCTCGCCGAATGCAGGGTCGAACGCAGCGTCCATGACGGCCATAATCCTGTCGATATCGTCAACCGGGGCTCTCATACGATTGCCCCGGGCAACCTCGCATCGGGCGCCCGCCCGTATAGCGGCTGAACATCCGGCGTCAGTGCATTGGCATCAAGCAGAAATGCAGCGCGCGCATCAGGCAAAACTTGGATCGCCTCGCCGTGGCCACGCAGTGCGACAAATGCCTCGGCTTGCGTGCCGGCCAGTAGTTCGTCAGGTATTTGCACCACGGCATCTTCGGGCCGCATCGATGCGGC
>Ga0075362_10000008_pt1 | contig 112391 bp, 101 predicted proteins | sample EndMetdeltDD1762_FD_71397 | JGI IMG/M metagenome (GOLD analysis project Ga0075362, IMG submission 71397) | Populus endosphere microbial communities from Tennessee, USA - Endosphere MetaG P. deltoides DD176-2 | ecosystem: Host-associated > Plants > Roots > Endosphere | place: USA: Tennessee...
TTGGCGCCGACAAACCCCGATGCGCCAGTGACAAGAAGTTTCATTCTTGGCAGTTTCACAGCAGGGCTTTCGCGCGGGCCGCAATCGAGGGCAATTGATCGAGCAGCCAGGCCTGGCTGCCGACCTGGCCGCGCAGCGCGGGCGTAGTCCCCCACTTGGCGAAGCGAACAGGCGTTCCGGTTTCCATCAGGAGATCGGCAACGCGGCTGCCGAAGCCGCCATCGGCCGAATGTTCCTCAATCGTCACCAGCGCGCGGTGGCTGGCGGCGAGGGCGGCAATGCATTCGGCATCGAGCGGGTTGATTGCGGGGAACGAGACAACCGATGCGGAAATGCCTTCGCTCGCCAGTTCATCGGCGGCTGCCAGCGCGCGGCCCAGGATGGGGCCGGTTGCCAAAAGAGCGACATCGCTTCCCTGGCGCAACTTGAATGCCTTGCCCAGTATGATGGGCGTGCCGCCATCATGGATCACGGGTTCGCCAGCTCGGCCAAGGCGCAGATAGGCCGGCCCGCGCCGGTCCATCAATTGCGGCAGCAGTTCCTCCGCTTCGTGCGGATCAGCGGGGCAGGTAACGGCCATGTTGGGCAGGCTGGCCATGATGCCAAGGTCTTCGAGGCCGTGGTGGGTATAGCCCTGCGCGCCATAGGCGAGGCCGCCGCCGACCGAAATCACGGTGACGGGAAGATCGTGATAGCACACATCATTGCGCAGCTGCTCGAGGCAGCGCAGCGTCGGGAAGTTGGCGATCGAATAGAGCGCCACGCGCTTGCCCGACAGCGCCAGGCCAGCGGCAATGCCAACCATGGCCTGTTCGCACACGCCGACATTGCAATATTGATCGGGCAGCTCGTCCGCGAACTGCTCAAGGACTGAATAGCCCAGGTCTGCGGTGAGCAGCATGACATCCGGGTTGACGCGGGCGTAGCCAGTCAGCGCGGCAATGGTTTCATTGCGCATCAGGCTTCTCCCAGTTCCGCGCCCAGTTCCGCCAGCGCGGCAGCCACCTGATCGTCATCCGGGTTCTTGTAGTGCCAGGCGAGCTGGTCTTCCATGAATGAGATGCCTTTGCCCTTGATGGTGTGGCACACGACGACGGTTGGCCGGGTCGGCACGATTGGTGGGGCAGTCAGCGCGGCATGGAGGGCGGCGTGATCGTGGCCGTCGATTTCGTGCACGCCCCAGTTGAAGGCGCGAAACTTGTCGGCCAGCGGGTGCAGATCGCTGACTTCCGCGACTGTACCGAAGCTCTGGATCTTGTTGTAGTCGACAATGGCCACGAGGCTGTCGAGCCGCGCATGCTGAGAAAACTGGATTGCCTCCCAGTTGGAGCCTTCGTCAAGTTCACCATCGGAGACGATGCAGAAGGCGCGCCATGCGGCGCCCGCGCGCTTGGCGGCAAGCGCCATGCCGGCGGCAACCGGCAGCCCGTGACCCAGCGAGCCGGTGGAAAGCTCGACGCCGGGGACTGTGCGAGTGACATGTCCCGCCAGGCGGCTACCGTTCGAGGCATAGGTCTTGAGTTCGTCGATTTCGATGAAGCCGCTTTCGGCCAGCGCGGCATAGACGATCGCGGCGGCATGGCCCTTCGAGACGATCAGCCGGTCGCGCGCATCCCAATCCGGCCGCGCCGGGTCCACGCGCATCGCCGCGCCATAGAGCACTGCCAGAATGTCGGCCATCGACAGGCATGAGCCGACATGGGAAGCTTTTGCGGCATTGGTCATGCGCACTGCATGGGCGCGCAGGCGGGCGGCAAGCGCGCGCGTTGAAACGTGGTTGGTCATCGCGTCCATCGGCCGGTCACCAGCTCTTCCAAGGGGCTTCGCCCGACGCCCAGAGTTCTTCGAGATAGGCTTTGTCGCGCAAGGTATCCATGGGCTGGAAAAAGCCGTCGTGCCGAAAGGCATGAAGTTCGCCATCGGCGGCGAGGCGCTGGAGCGGATCTTCTTCCCACACTGTCTTGTCGTCACCGAGATAGGCCGAGACTTTTGGTGAGAGCACGAAGAATCCGCCATTGATGTGGCTGCCGTCTGCTTTGGGCTTTTCGGTGAAGCGCATCACGCGCTCACCTTCAATCTCGAGAATGCCGAAGCGGCGGGGGGGGAGCATTGCGGCCACCGTCGCAAGCTTGCCGTGCTGCTTGTGGAACCGGATCGACTCGCCAATGTCGATGTCGGAAACCCCGTCGCCATAAGTCAGGCAGAAGCTTTCATCGCCGCCGACCATGCTGATCACGCGGCCCAGCCGGCCGCCCGTCATGGTTGCTTCGCCCGTGTCGATCAGGGTCACACGCCAGTTTTCCGCCTCGTTGCGGTGCGTGGTCATCTGCGAATGGGCAATATCGAATGTGATGTCGGACATGTGCAAGGTGTAGTTGGCGAAGAATTCCTTGATCATGTGGCCCTTGTAACCGAGGCAGACGATGAAATCGTCGATCCCGTGGGCGGAATACATTTTCATGATATGCCAGAGGATGGGCTTGCCGCCAATTTCCACCAGCGGTTTTGGCCGCGTGGTAGTCTCCTCGCTCAGGCGCGTGCCCAGGCCGCCGGCAAGTATGATGGCTTTCATATGCGTCAGTCCCCTGTCGATGAAGAATGACTAGGTAACTATGGTTAACAAAGGGTAAATAGACGAGGCCACTCGTCCTGTCGCAAGGTTGTGCGAAACGGGGGAGGGCCTGGTGAAGGCGTTGCGGGCGGGAGGCTGGAAAGTTGGTGGAATTGAACGCGAAGGAAGAGCCGCCCATTGAACCCGGACGTGGGATCATCGATCCCCACCTCCATTTGTGGGAAGTGTTCGATGCACCGGGCGGCGCGATCATGCCGCAGCGGTTTTTCACGCCCGACGCGGCGGCGATGATTGCGGCGAGCGGCCACAATATCACGCACACCGTATTTCTCGAATGCGGCACGATGTACCGCGCTGCGGGCCCGCGTGAGCTGCGCTGTGTCGGCGAGACCGAATTCGTCCGCGGTCAGGCCGCCATGGCAGACAGCGGCCATTATGGACCGGCGCGCATTGGCCACCGCATTGTCGGCATGGCGGACCTGACATTGGGAGAACGAGTTGCCGAAGTGCTCGAGGCGCATGTCGAGGCAGGCGGCGTGCGCTTTCGTGGCATCCGCACGAGAACGGCGTCGCGCGAGGCGGGCATGTTCGGCCACGCCTGCAATCCGGCCTTGCACGGGGTTCTGGCAAGGCCGGAATTTCTGGCGGGCGCGCGCGTGCTGGCGAAAATGGACCTCAGCCTCGACGTCTGGATGTTCCACCCGCAGCTGCACGAACTGATCCGACTTGCCGATGCCGTGCCGGACCTTTCCATCGTCCTCGATCACATTGGCACGCCGGACTTGCTGGGCCCCTATGCAGGCCGGGAGGACGAGGCCTTTGCCGAGTGGTCAGCCGCGCTAACCGCCTTGGCAAAGCGGCCCAATGTGGCCATCAAGATCGGCGGCATGGGCATGGACATGGACGGAGCAATCGGATCGGTGCAACGCAACCAGTCATCCGGAATTCTGGCAGAACTGTGGCGACCGCGCATTGAAACCTGCATCGCCGCGTTCGGCCCATCGCGCGCCATGTTCGAAAGCAATTTTCCGCCCGACAACGCCACCGCGAGTTATGGTGCAACTTGGAATGCGTTCCTGCGCGTCGTCGCGAATTATTCGGAATCAGAGAAGGATGCCCTGTTTCGCCGGACAGCGGCTCAATTTTACAGGATCGATCTGGACTAGGGCTGAGCGCCCTACTTGCGCGCTCCGGCCGAAGCCATGCCGGTGCCGCGATACTGATAGCCATCGTAAATCGCGCGGGCGATTTCCGCGATGCGGCCGTCACGGTTGGGCTTGCCGCCCTGGCCGGTGACATAGATCGCCATGGCAATGGCGCGGCCATCGGGCATGTTTATGATGCCGATATCACTGGCCGTGTTCGACAGTGTGCCGGTCTTGTGGGCAATCACGAGGCCTTCGGGCATCAGGCCGCGAATGCGGCGCTTGCCTGTCTGGCAGCGTTCCATCGTCTGGAGCAGGAACTGGCGGCTGCCAGCGCTGAGCCAGCGGCCCTGATAGAGACCCGAAAGCAGGCGAACCATGGCATTGGGGGTGGCGCTGTCACGAACATCGATCGTGGTGGCCGGATTGACCGCACCATCGTCACGTACCAGCGTGGCAATGTCGCGGTCGATGCGCATGCCGGCATTGCCGGTGCGGCGCAACCAGTCGTTGACCGCGCGAGTGCCGCCGACGGCTGCCAGAAGCGCATCAGTGGCCGGATTGCTGCTGCGGGTGAGCGAAAGATTGATCAGCTGTTCGGCAGTCATGTATTCGCCGGGGCGGACAGGCGCGACCGGGCCATCGAACTTGCGGGACGGGACCGCTACCATCAGCGGGAAAGAATCAGTCAGGCGCAAGCGCCCGGAATCCACCATATCAAGGAAAGTCGCGGCAATCGCGACCTTGCTGGTGCTGGCCATCGGGAATGGCTGGTCGCCAAGGACCGACAGGGTCCGGCCCGAGGCCAGATCGATCGCGGCGACGCCAATCCTGCCCTGTGAGCCATTTGCCAGGCGGGCAAGCTGGGCTTCAAACGAATCGCCATAGACGACCGGCGCCTGGGCAACCGATGTCGGCGCCGTAATTCGCTGGACCACAGGCTGCTGAAACACGGGCCTCTGGGCAACGGAAGTGAACGGTGAGGCAGCTTTTGCCGTAGCCGCGGGCACTGCGCGCTGGATGGCTCCGGGCCGCGCAACACTCCGCTGCTCCACAGAAAAGCTGCGGTCAAAGGCGGATTCGAAATCAGAAGAGTCGGCTGCATGCGCGGCCACTGCGGGAGCGGCCAAGGCAGCGGCGAGGGCCCACGAGCTCCATGCGCGCGTCAGGCGGGAAAGAAAGGAAGCCTGTGTCACGCGAGCGATGTTACCAAGATCATACTTTGCAATTCCTTAACGCCTGATCTTAACAAGACGGTGCGGCGGCACCAACCGGATGGCGACGAAGCGAGGCGCACCTGCGGGCAATTGCGTAATTTGATGGGAACCCAGCCATTTCAGGCCGCCCCGATAGCCACGCGGGCGTCTTGCACATAACTGGTGCGCCGGATGCCCCAAAGGAACAATTTGCCCATCACCCGGCCCGGCCAGCGCATCGGCCGCAGCACCTGTAGAAACAGCACGAGTCGCGGCTCCCGGCTTTCATTCCACGCTTCATGATTGAACGTCTCGTCGAAAATCAGGAATTCGCCCGGCGTCCAGCGCCGTACTTCGTCGCGCACGCGCAGTTCGCAGCGATCGCTTTCGGGCGGTACGACGAGCGGCAAATGGACATTGAGCATGGCCTTGGTAACGCCATAGTGCGGCGCGATGTGCGTGCCGGGCTCAAAAATCGAGAAGAAAGCCACGATGACATCGGGCACTTGATCGATCAGCGCGGCAGTCTTGGGGCAGCGTGCACGGTTCGGGGCGGACTTGTAGCCATAGCCGATGAAAAACAGGCTCTTCCAGCCAGCGTTCTGGGCAATGCGCCGGTGGTCGGGCGAAATCTCCGCCAATGGCGGCACGTTGTCCCGGTCGGCGAGGACTGCCAAGGCCTCTTCGCGGATCACCTGCCAGTTGTCGCGCAGGATGGAGATTCCGGGCACCTGCGCTTCACTGAAAAATGGCGCCCGGCCGATCAGCGATTGCCCGGCCAGCCAGCGATTGAGCGGTCGCCGAACCCGCTTTCCGATCCATACTGCCGGCGTATCCTTCGCCGGTGCATATTTCTCAAGTTCCATAGCAGCGCGAAAACCTTGCTTGCCGTTGAGCTTGCCGCCAGTTCCCCACCTGTCTTGCCGGAATAAAATATATCGCCGGATTTTAGCGTTCAAGATGCCGATTGGCGAAAAAACGCCGATCGCAATGAGCAAAGCAAAAGGGCTGGAGGATTGCTCCTCCAGCCCTTCGCATTTGTGCCGAGTTGGCGTGCCGAGTTGGCGCGCCCTGGTTGGATTGGACTTAGAAGTCCATGCCGCCCATGCCGCCCATGCCGCCACCAGGCATGCCCATGGCGGGCTTGTCGTCGGGCTTGTCGCTGATCGCGGCTTCCGTCGTGATCAGCAGACCCGAAACCGAGGCAGCGTCCTGCAGGGCAGTACGCACGACCTTGGTCGGGTCGATAACGCCGGCAGCGACGAGGTTTTCATAGACGTCGGACTGGGCGTTGAAGCCCTTGGTCTCGTCGTTTTCACGCAGCAGGTTGCCCGAAACCACGGCGCCGTCATGACCGGCGTTTTCGGCGATCTGGCGGATCGGGGCCTGAATCGCCTTGCGGACGATGTCGATGCCCTTGGTCTGATCGTCGTTGGCGCCCTTGAGGCCTTCGAGGGCCTTGGTGGCATAGAGCAGCGCCGTGCCGCCGCCGGGGACGATGCCTTCTTCGACCGCAGCGCGGGTGGCGTGCAAGGCGTCATCGACGCGGTCCTTACGCTCCTTCACTTCGACTTCCGAAGCGCCGCCGACCTTGATCACGGCAACGCCGCCAGCCAGTTTGGCGAGGCGTTCCTGCAGCTTTTCACGGTCATAGTCGCTGGTGGTGATTTCGATCTGGGCGCGGATCTGCTCGACCCGGCTCTTGATCTCTTCACCCGAACCATTGCCATCGACGATGGTGGTGTTGTCCTTGTCGATGGTGACCTTCTTGGCCTGGCCGAGCATGGCGAGCGTGACGCTCTCCAGCTTGATGCCGAGGTCTTCCGAGATCATCTCGCCGGCGGTCAGCGTGGCGATGTCGCCCAGCATGGCCTTGCGGCGATCACCGAAGCCAGGTGCCTTGACCGCAGCGATTTTCAGGCCGCCGCGCAGCTTGTTGACCACCAAAGTGGCAAGTGCTTCGCCTTCGATGTCTTCGGCGATGATGAGGAGCGGACGGCCTGACTGCACCACGGCCTCGAGGATCGGCAGCATCGCCTGCAGCGAGGACAGCTTCTTCTCGTGGATCAGGATGTAGGGGTTATCCAGCTCGACGGTCATCTTGTCGGGGTTGGTGACGAAATAGGGCGAGAGGTAGCCGCGGTCGAACTGCATGCCTTCAACAACATCAAGTTCGAATTCGAGGCCCTTGGCCTCTTCCACGGTGATCACGCCTTCCTTGCCGACCTTTTCCATGGCTTCGGCGATCTTCTCGCCAACCTCGGTGTCGCCATTGGCCGAAATGATGCCGACCTGAGCGATTTCTGAAGAGCCCGAAACCGGCTTGGAGCGCTTGACCAGATCCGCGACCACGGCGGTCACGGCGATATCGATGCCGCGCTTCAGATCCATCGGGTTCATGCCGGCAGCAACGCAGGTCATGCCTTCGCGCACGATCGCCTGAGCGAGCACAGTGGCGGTGGTGGTGCCGTCACCGGCCTGGTCGTTGGTCTTGCTGGCGACTTCGCGCAGCATCTGGGCGCCCATGTTCTCGAACTTGTCCTTGAGTTCGATTTCCTTGGCGACGGTGACGCCGTCCTTGGTGATGCGGGGCGCGCCGAAGCTCTTGTCGATCACGACGTTGCGGCCCTTGGGGCCCAGCGTGACTTTCACGGCATTGGCGAGGATATCGACACCGGCGAGAATGCGTTCGCGCGCGTCGCGCGAAAAGCGTACGTCCTTGGCAGCCATTGTTCAGTTTCCTTGTGAATTGAGTGAGATGGAAGTGCGAGGCTTCAGGCGATCACGCCCAGAATGTCGCTTTCCTTCATGATCAGAAGGTCTTCACCATCGACCTTGACTTCAGTGCCCGACCACTTGCCGAACAGCACGCGGTCGCCGGCCTTGACGTCCAGCGGAGTGACCTTGCCATCGTCCGAGCGCGAGCCCGAGCCGACGGAGACGATTTCGCCCTCAGCGGGCTTTTCCTTGGCGCTGTCAGGGATGATGATCCCCCCGGCAGTCTTTTCCTCGGCTTCGACGCGGCGAACCAGCACGCGATCGTGGAGCGGACGGAAACCCATGATAATGTTCCTCTTCCTGTGAATACAAATGCAATTGGCACTCCCCCTCGGCGAGTGCCAGCGCGGCGCATATGGTGCTGCGTTCATCCAGCGTCAAGGAGAGGTGCGCGGAAAAAATTTCCGCTCGGGCCGTGCGACGGGCAGTTCGGCTCAGTCAGTCGCAGGCGGAATAGTTGCCTGCCCGGCATTGCGCCACGTCCTCGCGCCATTCGGCAAGGCGCTCGCGATAGCGGCGTTGCTGCTCCTGATAATGCCGCATGTCGCGATCGTAATCAGAGCGGCGGCGGGCATAGTCGGCGTTGCTTCCGCCGCTGGCCCGGGACTGGGCGGCATATTGCGCGTCACGTTCGCGGACCCGCGCAAGCTCGCGCAGGTTTTGCTGGCGGATCACCTCGCGGTCGCGTTGCAGCCATTCTTCGGTCTTTGCCTGTGCAGCGGGAGCGCATGCGAACAATGCGGCCAGCGATGCGGAAAGCGCGCTCGCGGCCAACAGCCCCGCCAGGGGCAGTGGTACTCGTCTCATGAATTTCTACTCCCCGAACCTCATGAATCGGATAAGGCTAGGGACACTTCAATTTCAAAACCATTGCGACGAATGGTTACGCCTGGGCGCGAAATGCACACGCCTGATCGACAGAAGGCTACGTCGTGGAGCAGGGACGCCGCCGGGTAGGCTTGCACGGCGGCAACGAAGCACGCCAGCGCGCCAGATCGGCCTCGTACTGCGCCTTCTGCGCCTCGTACCGGGCGAGTGCAGCAGCGTAGGCCGCCTGTTGGCTTGCAAGCGCAGCGGCGCGGGCCTTGACCGCCTCGTCATGATTTTCCTCGCGGGCGACATTCTCGGCAACCTGTTGCTCGGCCGCGTAGGCCTGCGCGCGGTTGAGTGCCGCACGCGCTTCTTCGGGGGTGGGCGACGGCTGGGCAGCAGGGCTGGCAATCGCCGCAGGCTTAGCCGGGGAGTTTACCCGCTGGCTCGCCTGGGCGCTGCAGGAAAGCGCGGCAATGCACACTGCGAAAACGATCCGGTCCAAATTCATCATGGCAATGTCCTCAGTCGCATCCCGTCCCGCGCATTACTATATATGCCAGCGACCGGCGGCAAGGGAATGGCCCAGCGCTTGATCGCATCGAACAAATCTGGAACACGCATTTCCTATGAGTCTCACCCATATAACCGTCCGCGGCGCGCGCGAGCACAACCTCAAGGGCTTTGACGTCTCGCTGCCGCGCGAGAAGCTGATTGTCGTCACCGGGCTTTCGGGTAGCGGCAAGTCGAGCCTGGCGTTCGATACGATCTATGCCGAGGGCCAGCGGCGCTATGTCGAGAGCCTGAGTGCCTATGCGCGTCAGTTCCTGGAAATGATGCAGAAGCCCGATGTCGAGCATATCGACGGGCTCTCCCCCGCGATCTCGATCGAACAGAAGACCACCAGCCGAAATCCGCGCTCCACGGTCGCCACTGTCACCGAGATCTACGACTACATGCGCCTGCTGTGGGCGCGGGTGGGCATTCCCTATTCGCCCGCCACTGGCCTGCCGATTTCGGCGCAGACCGTCAGCCAGATGGTCGACCGGGTGATGGCGCTGCCCGAAGGGACGCGCGCCTACCTGCTCGCGCCGGTGGTGCGCGGCCGCAAGGGCGAATACCGCAAGGAACTGGCCGAGTGGCAGAAGGCGGGTTACACCCGCGTACGCATCGACGGCGAGATGTTTGCCATCGAGGATGCGCCCGCGCTCGACAAGAAATTCAAGCACGACATTGAGGTCGTGGTTGACCGGATCGCGGTTCGGGAAGGCATCGAGACACGGCTGGCGGATTCGTTCGAACAGGCGCTGAAGCTGGCCGAGGGGCTGGCTTATGTGGATCTGGCTGACTCGACCGTTGCAGAACTCCAGACCCAAACCCCGTTCGTGTCGAGCGAAGTCGAGACACCTGCGCGGAGCCTCTCGACTTCGCTCGAGGCGAACGGGGAGGGGGAGAAGATTGGGGGAATGAAGAATGCAGGCCTTCCCCCCAACCGCATCGTATTTTCCGAAAAGTTCGCCTGCCCGGTCTCCGGCTTCACCATCGAAAGCATCGAGCCGCGCCTGTTCTCCTTCAACGCGCCGCAAGGCGCATGCCCGGCCTGCGATGGCCTTGGCGAGAAGCTGCTGTTCGATCCGCAGCTGGTCGTCCCCAACGAAGCGCTCAGCCTTAAGCAGGGGGCGCTGGTGCCCTGGGCCAAGAGCAACCCGCCGAGCCCCTATTACATGCAGGTGCTTACCAGCCTTGCCAAGGAATTCGGCTTTGACCTGACCACGCCCTGGCAGGACCTGCCCGGCGAAGTGCGACTGATCATCCTCCACGGCACCGGGGGCAAACCCGTGCCGCTGACATTCACCGACGGGCGCAAGAGCTACACGGTCAACAAGGCCTTCGAAGGCGTGATCGGCAATTTGAACCGCCGCATGCTGCAGACCGAAAGCGCCTGGATGCGCGAGGAGCTGGGCAAGTTCCAGACCGCGCAGCCCTGCGAAACCTGCGACGGCGCGCGGCTCAAGCCGGAGGCGCTTTCCGTCAAGGTTGCTGCGCAGCATATCTCTGCCATAACCCGCATGTCAGTGGCAGATGCGCTGGAATGGTTTTCCAATCTTGATCAACAGTTTACCGCGCAGCAAAGCCAGATCGCGCGCGCCATCCTCAAGGAGATCAACGAGCGGCTGGGTTTCCTCAACAATGTCGGGCTCGACTATCTCAATCTGGACCGCACATCGGGCACGCTGTCGGGCGGCGAAAGCCAGCGCATCCGGCTTGCCAGCCAGATCGGCAGCGGGCTTTCGGGCGTGCTCTATGTGCTGGATGAGCCCAGCATCGGCCTCCACCAGCGCGACAATGACCGGCTGCTCGAAACGCTGAAGCGGCTGCGCGATCTCGGCAACACCGTGATCGTCGTCGAGCATGACGAGGACGCGATCCGCCATGCCGACCACATCGTCGATCTCGGCCCCGGCGCGGGCGTGCACGGGGGCGAGATCGTCGCGCAGGGCACGCTGGACGATATCCTCGCCAGCCCCGACAGCCTGACCGGGCAATACCTCACTGGCGCGCGCCGGATCGAAGTGCCGCCCAAGCGCCGCAAGGGCAATGGCCACAAGATCGCCGTCCACGGCGCGCGGGCGAACAATCTGCGCAATGTCTCGGTGCAAATCCCGCTCGGCACATTCACCTGCGTCACCGGCCTTTCGGGCAGCGGCAAGTCGAGCTTGATCCTCGACACGCTCCACGCCGGGGCGGCGCGGGCACTCAACGGCGCGCGGGTGATCGCCGGCCCGCATGACAAGATCACCGGGCTCGAAATGTGCGACAAGGTTATCGAGATCGACCAGAGCCCCATTGGCCGCACCCCGCGCAGCAACCCCGCCACTTATACGGGCGCCTTCACCCAGATCCGCGACTGGTTCGCAGGCCTGCCGGAATCGGGCGCGCGCGGCTACAAGCCGGGGCGCTTCAGCTTCAATGTGAAAGGCGGGCGCTGCGAGAAGTGCCAGGGCGACGGCCTGATCAAGATCGAAATGCACTTCCTCCCCGATGTCTATGTCACTTGCGAGGAATGCGAAGGCAGGCGCTACAACCGCGAGACGCTGGAAGTGAAATTCAAGGGGCACAGCATTGCCGACGTGCTCGACATGACGATCGAGGATGCGGAGGAATTCTTCAAGGCCGTCCCCCCCATCCGTGACAAGATGCACATGCTCAATGAAGTCGGCCTCGGCTATGTCAAAGTCGGCCAGCAGGCGACGACGCTGAGCGGCGGCGAGGCGCAGCGGGTGAAACTCGCCAAGGAACTCGCCCGGCGCTCCACCGGCCAGACGCTCTATATCCTCGACGAGCCGACCACCGGCCTGCATTTCGAGGACGTGCGCAAACTGCTCGAAGTGCTCCAGCGGCTGGTCGACCAGGGCAACTCCGTGGTGGTGATCGAACACAACCTCGATGTGATCAAGGTGGCGGACTGGATCATCGACCTGGGGCCGGAAGGCGGTGTGCGCGGCGGGGAAATCGTGGCGGAGGGGACGCCGGAACAGGTGGCGGTGAATGCCCGGAGCTTTACGGGACAGTATTTGAAGCCTTTACTCGAAAGAGCCCGCGAAGCGGCTGAATAGGTCCTCCCCGGGACGGGGGACTCGTAGAGGGCGCGCAGGCGCCAGCGGGACCATCCACAGGATTGTGGAGGGGGCAGGCCGCCAAGCACAACGTCCCGGGCAGCATCCTGCCCCGGCGCTGCGCATTGCGGCGAGCGCAGAATGGTTCACGCAGAGATCGCGGAGGACCGCAGAGGCGCGGAAGGAATCAGGGTTAAGTAAGGCTGTCACCTAGGACACTCAATAACCCCGGGTCAGTCTTGCTCAGTCTGCTGAGGCAAACTCGCATATCCAAGGGCTATCATTAATCGATGCTCTGAAATGGTCAGTTCATCTGCGATTGCATCGTACCCACTCAGAAGAGTCGAGATAGCAATGTCAGAAGGTGCGAGAACCTCTTTTGTGAGCGAATCCGCTTCGATCCCAAGCGCAGAAATTCGCTCATTTAACGTTGGATGAGTGTCGTTTGGATGCGCCATCTCAAATTCTAGCAACGCATCTCGCTTGGTCGCGAAATCCATTTCTTCAAAAGCATGCAGCGCTACATTGTAGTAAAGATCGCTCAAATCTTTGTAGATATTACCTTCGTTGAGCTTCTCAACATTGAAGTTTCTAATACTATCCCAAAGCTGAGCATATTCGCTGAACTTCAAAAGTGCACATGCCAAACCTTTCGCACTGCCAACCCTTGCTCCTTCATGATCAGCAGCGATTTCTCTCTCTCTTCCTATCTTTCGCTCAGCAATTGAGAACTCGTCATGCAACAGGACAAGAAATGCGAGGGTGGGAACGTTAACTAAGTTGCTTCCCTCACTATTACCTACTAACGAAGCAATGGCTGAACCAAGTCGGGAATAGGCAGGATAAAACTTGAGAGAATATTCTGTGTCTTTACCTTTGAAATGGCCCATTTCGTGCCCAATGACAGAGCGAAGCTCATCTGTGTTGAGGATGCGTAAGAAGGGTAGCGGCAAATACAATGTGGTGCCCTCGAGCGAATCAGCATCCCCATTGAGTGCGACCTTTGCCCCTGTAACGAAGAAACTCGGTTCAAGTCCCACGACGATGTTGGCAGGACGCATTGCCCCGACGACATCAGCGACTTCATTGACGAGCTGTATAAGCCCGCTGCCATTTTCGCTGGTAATAAGAATACCGGATTGCGAGAGCGTCACATCTTTCATGATGCGAAGCGCAATCGAGATCAGATTAAATCCGCCCAAGAGCGCGACAAGGCCCGCACTTGCCAAAGCAACGAAGTGGACACGCTGTATAAAAACAGATTCCGCTATGTAGATTCCATAGACGAAGAGCGCGCCCTGAATTACAATTGAAACTGAGAGAACAATCAGCGTTAGCCTCGTTAGCGGTGACAGAACCAAAGCCAGCCTCGATCTGTTGTTGCCACCGTAAATTTTACCTAGAAGCAGTAATATAAATAGAATGGCACCAACTGTGATTGACAGCCTTGCACCTTCCTCAAATATCTGAAGCTCACTCGCAGGTTCACATATTTCCGTAAACGCAGGTTCATTTCGGCTACAGATCACTCTGTAGTCTTCTACTTTGCTAGCGTCGACTTCCTGATTATTTTCTTGAGCGTACTGCTGAAGGGCTTGCTGGAACTCACTGTCATATTTCTCAGACACAGCATATGAGACGCTCAGTGCGACAAGGGGAATGACAAACACCAATGCCATCGCCTTTAGAATGTTGAGAAACCGCTCCCCCATTGCCACCCCCGTTGCTAGTGCGCTTACGCCGTTATGCTAGGGTTGCAGGAGCGTAAATGCAACGACGACACTTGCATTACCTAGTTACGGTGACACGTGCAGACGCTCCCCCATCTCTGCTCCCGACCCTCGCCACTATCCAACCCGAAAAATCATTTTCCTACTTCGCCGATGTCTGAAATGATCGCCGGGGATACCGCTTGGCAGGCTCGTTGAACCGGAGCTTGTCGTGATGCAGTTGGAAATGTGTCACCCGTCACTGTTTATGACAGGCAATTGATAATACGTATAAATATCCCGACTAGCGAGGGTTACACGGTGTCCAGTGTGTAACCCGGCCATTGCGGCGATAGGCGCACTACGGTGACAGGTGCGACAACCTTCGAACTCTCCTGATCCTCACTCGCCCATCTGCACGCGGACGGCCCATTCGCTGAGTTGCTTGAAGTCCAGAGGGCGCAGGAAATGTAGGCCAGCATGGCCATCGCTCGCCCACTTGACGATCGCCTTGCGTGTTTCGAGCCCGTCGACGGTGATGAGGGCTTCGTCGCCCTTCAGGAGATAATGCGTGCGCAACTTCACCCCGTTTTGCGAGATATCCTTCAGCTCCACCGGCAAGGTTCTTCCTTCGCAGATGACTTCGCCCTTCGCCTCGATCGGCAATCGCGGGGCGCGGTTCACCTTGCCCTGCTTGCGCGGCCGGGCCAGCTCCGCAAGTATCTCCGCGACGTCGATCGGCACGTCGAACTTGACGCCGATTTTCCCGTCGTTCGACCAAACGATCGAGCCAGGGATGGCGATGAAGTCATTGAAATGGACGGTAACTGGCGCGCCAACTTCGCAATCCGTGTAGAACCGCCCCATCATCCCGGCCGACGATATGTTCTTTGCCAGGCAAAAGCCGACGAATTCCTCTCCTTCAACAAGCAGCGGCCGATAGACCATTGTCGTGCGGGATTCGCTCCGGTTTTCTATCTGGTCCTTGTCTTCCTGCATCCGGGCTAACCCTCCTTCCGGATTGTGATTGTTATTGTCGGTATCGGAGGATTATCCGCCCGTTGCCCTGGAGGCTTCTGGAGGCAGGAATCTGGCCGATGATCTGCAGCGGGAAATGCGGTTGATCCGCGACCGGTTCCATTCGGGGATTTCGGGATGTCAATTTGCAGCGGCCGTGGGATCTGCCTTCCGATTTGCATCGACTACCCAGACCTAGGAGCCGCTGCCCGTGGTGAGTGGCGGATTTGAACTGCTGCTTGGTTTCATTCGAGAAAACACAGAAGAAAAAGGACAATTGCGTAAGCTTGATACAGTATCGGACGTTGGTCCCGAATTCCCGCTCCCCGCAGTGAAGCCACACCTCGTCGCTCGCCCGCGAAACCTTTGTTCCGGTCGCGGGTTTATCAGGCTCATAATCCAGAGGAGCCTCCCCCATGTCCATCAATCGCACACTTGCCGCCGCCCTCGCCGCCGCCACCGCGCTGGCCGCTTTCTCGCTTCCTGCCATTGCCGCCGATCCCGCGCTGGGTGAGGGCGGAGCGAAGCTTTCCGCGACGCTTTCGGGCGGGGCGGAAGTGCCGGGGCCGGGTGACGCTGACGCGACGGGCACATTCTCCGCGCGTGTCAATCCCGGCAAGGGCGAGATTTGCTATACGCTGACTGTCGCGAATATCGACACGGCCACGGGTGCGCATATCCATGTCGGTGGGCCCACGGTTGCCGGCGCAGTCGCAGTGGCGCTGCAGGCTCCGGCCAGCGGGTCCAGCGAGGCCTGCGCAACGATAACGCGTGAGCTGGCCATGGCGCTGATCAAGTCGCCGTCGGACTATTATGTCAACGTCCATAATGCGGCTTTCCCGAATGGCGCGCTTCGGGGTCAGCTGTCCAAGTGATTGCGGCCGCGCTCTCCCCTGCTGCCGCGGGCGGCGGGGGAGAGCGCCATAAGCCGCAAGGGTTGCGGACGGGTGCCGCGACCCGGCTTACTTCGCGGCGCACGCGGCGCTATGGCAGCCTCTCTGCTTGTGCGAGGCCTGCCATGCGATCCACTCCCGACTTCGATTTCGCCCTGCCCGAAAGCGCGGAGATGATCCGCGATGCCGCTTCGCGCTTTGCCGAGGCGGAGATTGCCCCGCTCGCCGCGCGGATCGACCGGGAGGACTGGTTCCCGCGCGACGAACTCTGGCCCGCAATGGGCGCTCTGGGGCTGCACGGGATTACGGTGGAACAGGAATGGGGCGGGCTGGGGCTGGGCTATCTCGATCATGTCATTGCGGTGGAGGAAGTCAGCCGCGCCTCGGCTTCGATCGGGCTCAGCTACGGCGCGCATTCCAACCTCTGCGTCAACCAGATCCGCCGCTGGGGCAGCGATACGCAGAAGGCCAGATATCTGCCCAAGCTGATTTCCGGCGAGCACGTGGGCAGCCTGGCCATGTCGGAAAGCGGCGCGGGATCGGATGTCGTCTCGATGAAACTGAAAGCGCAGGCGGCGGCTGGCGGCTGGCGGCTGGATGGAACCAAGTTCTGGATCACCAATGCCAGCCACGCTGATACGCTGGTGGTCTATGCTCGCACCGAACCCGGCACCGGTAGTGGCGGGATCACGACCTTCCTCGTCGAGAAAGACATGCCCGGCTTCTCCATCGGCCAGACGGTTGACAAAATGGGCATGCGCGGCTCGCCCACGGCCGAGCTGGTGTTCAATGACTGCTTCGTGCCTGATGAAAACGTGTTGGGCAGCGTCAATGGGGGGGTGCGGGTGCTGATGAGCGGACTGGATTATGAGCGGGTGGTGCTGGCCGGCATCCCGCTGGGCATCATGCAGGCCTGCCTCGATTGCGTCATCCCCTACGTGCGGGAGCGCAAGCAGTTCGGCCAGCCGATCGGCACATTCCAGCTGATCCAGGCGAAAGTGGCGGACATCTATGTCGCGCTGCAATCGGCGCGGGCCTATGTCTATGCCGTTGCGCGCGCCTGCGACGGCGGGCGCACCACGCGCTTCGACGCGGCGGGCGCGATCCTGCTCGCCAGCGAAAACGCTTTCCGCGCGGCGGGAGAAGCCGTGCAGGCGCTGGGCGGAGCGGGCTATACCAAGGACTGGCCGGTCGAACGCTATCTGCGCGATGCCAAGTTGCTCGATATCGGCGCGGGAACCAATGAGATCAGGCGCATGCTGATCGGACGGGAACTGATCGGCGGCGCTGGATGAATGGATTTGTCGACTGGTATGCCGCGATCACCGGCATCATTGCCGCAGCAATGGTCGCCTGGGATCATAGCCGCAAGATCACGGGCTGGGGCTTCATCCTGTTCTGCACGACCTCCGTCGCCTGGGTCATCACGGGGATCATCAATGGCACTGTGCCGCTGGCAATTCAGAACGTGATCATGCTCGTGATCAATGCGATCGGCGTTTACCGCTATCTGATCCGCAAGAAGAAGCCTGCCTGAGATTGCACCGGGGCGGCGCGTCGAAACGTGCCGCCCCGGGCGCGGGGGGGGGGGCAGTCTATTCGACAACCAGAGCGGGCTTGAGCGCGATCGGGTTGGCGATGTTGTAGTAATTCGGCGAAGTGGCCATCACTGCGGCGTGGACTTCTTCGAACTGCGCGGCGCTGGCATCGCCCTTGATGCGCACGGTGTAGGACAGCGAGTCGTAGCCATTGGGCACAGAGGGATCGATGCCGAGGAATCCGCGCAGATCGATGTCGCCGGTCGTCTCGATCTCGAGGCTTTCGAGCACGATGCCGCGGATCGCGCACTGGGCGACATAGCCCACGGTCATGCAGGCGTTTAGCGCGGCAATCAGGTGTTCCTGCGGGTTTGCATGGCGGTTCGTGCCGAGCAGCTCACAGGGCTCGTCGATGTCGATGGTGAAAGGCCTTTCGATGTGCTGCCCGGCAAGGTCGAAGCCGGAAACCTGGCTGCGGCTGTGCGTCTGGCCCTGCCATTGGGTCGAGACACGCCAGCTGGTCGCAGCATTGGCCGGATCGGCGCTGACGGCTTCGACGACTTTCATCAGTTCGTCGACATTGATGCCATTGACGACATTCGCCTTGGTGATTTCGGTTACGGCATTCATCGGTATTCTCCTTCTTTCGTTGTGGTTTGGTTGATCAGTTGAGGCTGGCCAGCGCCTGCTGGATCCGCTCGATCTGTGGCTGGGTGACGAGGCTTGAGAGAACCTTGCCGAAATGCGGGTGGCCGGCGCCCGAGTGGACGTATTGCCAGCGATAAGCCTTGAGGAACGCGGCCCCGAGACGCGCTTCTTCCGCTTGGCCGACGGCACGCCCGCAAGCTTGCGCGAAGTAGGCGGCATCGGCCGCAGCCTGGACCTGCAAGATGCCGTCGACGGCCGCGACCAGTTCGATGAACTCGTCGACGCCCCGGTCGCGCTGCACTTCGGTCAATTCGGCATCGTGACGCAGAAGTTCCAGCTCATCGAGTATGGCGTGCTGGCTCTCTTCCTTCCAGTGGTAGAGGAAGACGTCCCGGAACAACCCGGACAGTTCCGGATCGCTGTCGATTGACTGGCGGTAATGCGCCTGGGTGAACAGCTCGATGTCGAGCGTGAGCATCAGCACCGCCCACGTTCCCTTGGAAAGGACTGCGCCGGCGACCGCATCGGGATCGACGTCGAAGTAGTATCCCGCAGGCAGGACCTCTTCGATCATCGCGTCGATGCGGCGGAACAGCGCCTGGTGCTTCAGTTCCTCGTCGCTGAAGCGTACCAACGCTTCGAGCGCGACCTGGTCGCCGAACCAGTAGTCGCAGCTGAGCTCGAGGATCTTGGCGTTGATATAGCGCTCGACCAGGCCGAAGACATTGGCATAGGTCCTGCCCTGGATCTGGCTGATAAAGCGCTTCTCGCTGTCAGAAAGCCAGGCGAACTCGCCAATCAGTGAAAGGCCGTCGGGCAGGTACTTCTCCTCGCGGCCGAACTTGCGTTCGCGAATGACGTCTTCCTCGATCTCCCAGCGCACTTTCTTCGAGGCGCTGATGCAGCGTTCGTAGCGGTGGGGCGCAACCAGGGCAGTCGTGGCATTCATTGCATCTCTCCTCGATCTGGTCCGGAACACGACGGATTGTTGCCGTCTGTTCGCGATCACTTTTTCTATTCGCCAAGGCCCGGTTTGATCTATGATCGCGCTACCGGCAGATATGACCGGAACACCGGATCATGATGGGGAGAACGCTGTGGACGCCTTGTCCGACGTGCTGCGTGTCGCGCGCCTCAAAGGCGGCGTGTTCCTGCATGCCGAGTTTACCGCGCCCTGGTGCATCGCGACCCAGGTCAGTTCGGAGATGTGTTCGCCGTTTCTTGGACCGGCATCGCACTTCATTCCCTATCACTTCATCGTCGAGGGCGAAGTCCACGTCTGTGTCCCGGGGTCAGATGCCGCGCCGGTCAGGCTGGGGCCCGGCGAAATCGTGCTGGTGCCGCACAATGACGTGCACCTCATGGGCGACGTCATCAGCGGTACGCCGGTCGATGCGGGGGAAATCCTCCATCCGCCTGACAGCAATGGCCTCTATTCGATCAGCCACGGCGGCGGCGGCAACAGGGTCAAGATGGTCTGCGGTTTCCTCGGCTGCGACGGGGCGGAGACCAATCCGGTGCTTTCGACCCTGCCGCGCATTCTCGTGCTAAATGTGGACGAGGGCGGCGGCGCGGAATGGATCCGGTCGACCTTCCAGTTTGCCGCCGACGAAGTCGCCATGGGGCGACCCGGTTCGGAAGCCGTGCTGGGCAAACTCTCGGAATTGCTCTTTGCAGAAACCGTCCGGCGCTATGTGGAATCGCTACCCGAAGACCAGACCGGCTGGCTCGCCGGCCTGCGTGATCCCTATGTGGCGAGAGCACTTTCGCTGTTCCACGCTCAGGTCGCCCATGCCTGGACGATCGAAGAATTGGCCCGTGAAGTGGGCTTGTCGCGCTCCGCGCTGGCAGACCGTTTCGTCGGCCTGATCGGCATGGCGCCGATCCAATACCTTGCTCACTGGCGCCAGCAGGTCGCCGCGCAGGAATTGCGCAATTCGAACGCGTCGCTGGCCCAGATCGCCAGTATGGTCGGCTATGAGTCTGAGGCCGCTTTTTCGCGCGCTTTCAAGAAGGTGTTCGGCATGGCGCCAGCGGGCTGGCGGCGAAATGCAGCGGCATAGTGACATGTTAGCTTGGAAGTGACGCCGGTAAGCTGCGCGTCCGGCTTTCCCGTCGGCGCAAGGCTGATTTGTCGTCATTGCTTTGACTATCATTATCCCGAGTAGTCCGAAATCAGACGGCTCAAAGTGCAGTTTTTCGCTTTGAAATCGTGCCGTTGGCGAGCGCCTGTTATTGGCAAAAGCGTGCGGTGCACGGCGCATCCGAATATTCACGCAGGGCGGCGTGAAGCACCGCGCCGGTAACTCTATCTTAACGGTTCGGTACCGATCTGGGCACGAGGAAGACGCCCTGAACCATGCCAATCGCTGCCCACTTCGAAGACCTTCCAGCCGATCCGCTGCGCCCACGCGCGGCGCGGCGTCAGTTACGGCTTGAATCCGAAGGTTTCACTGCCTCGGGCGAGACTGCACGGGTGCTGATCCACAACATTTCCGCCACAGGTCTGTTGATCGAATGCGCCTCCACTTTAGCCGAGGCGGAGCGAATCGAGATTGCCTTGCCCCAGGTTGGCTCGACCCCGGCTCAGGTCGTCTGGACAAGCGATGACTTCTATGGCTGCCGGTTCGACACGCCGGTGCCCGCGAGCACGCTGGGAGCGCTCGAACTATACTTGCGGTTGACCGGCGGCCCCGCCCCTGCCGAGCCCGGAGACACTTTGCCGGTCCGCATCGCACGGTTGCGCAAGGCGCAAGGCCTGACTCTCGATGCGCTGGCCGCCTTGCTGAATGTCAGCAAACCAACAGTCTGGGCGTGGGAACAAGGCAAGGCGCGGCCCAATCCGGAACGCATCACTGCGCTGGCCGAGAGCCTCGGCGTGGCCGAGGAAGAACTGCGCACCGGGCGCGATAGCGACGCGGTGGCCCAAGCGCTCAGAAAAGCGCGCGACATGGTCGCCAAGGCCTATGGCATCGATCCGGCCCAGGTGAAGGTTTCGATCGAGCTTTAGGTCAGAATTCACTTGTCACACTCCGACGGAAATAAAGACTGCTGCAAGATTCACTTTACCGCAAATTAACCTCTTTTCATCGCTACGAATCGCAGTTATCCTCTTGAAAGATAAGCAGAATATTAGGGGTGTTAGTTAACCCGCCTAACTTTCTGCCGACCCGCAAACAGGGCGCGGGTCAATGTGTGGGGCAACTGCTTCGGCCGGGTCTGTCAGGGCATCTTGACGGCGTAACCGGGCGTGCGGTCTTAGGGGTTAAGAGAATATGCGCGTCGATTTCACGTTGCAGGAGCGTTCTGCGCTCTATGGCCTGCTTGCCGACCATTCGACCGATATCATCCTCAAGACCGATCGCCGCGGTTTCGTGCTCGCTGCTTCGCCAGCGCTTGAGCGGCTTGGCCCGAAGCTGCCGGCGATGCTAATCGGGCCGCACGTGCGCGAACTCGTCCACCCTGACTACTGCGACCTGATCGCGGACGAACACCGCGCCGCGATTGCCGGACAAGACAGCGGCGCCTGGATCGAACTGCCCGTGGTCCACCCCGGGCGCAAGGAGCAGTGGTTCGAAACGCAGGTCCGCCCGATGACCGATCAGCACGGCTGGATCTATGGCGCGCTTGTGGTGATGCGATCCATCGCCATGCGCAAATCTCTGGAAGAGCGGCTGTTCGTCGCCGAATTTACGGATCCGTTGACCCGTCTGACCAACCGTATCGCCTTCGTCACAATGCTCGATCACGTAGTTTCGCGCGCGCACCGCGCAGCGCTCGCGCTGTTCGACATCGATCATTTCATGACGCTCAACATGCGTTACGGGCAAAGCGCGGGCGACGATCTGCTGCGGGCATTCGCCGGACTGCTGCGTACGATGACCCGGAAAGAGGACATCATTTCGCGAGTTGGCGGCGAGCGCTTCGGGGTGATCATGCCAGGGCTTACGCTCGAAGTCGCGGCGGCGGCGTGCAAGCCGATCGTCGAAACGCTGGCCGAAGCAGGAGGAGCGGCTTTGGGCGGGGCTCACGCGGTGTCGACCAGCGTTGGCATCGCACAAATCGCCCGGTCGACCGACAGTACGGTCAAGAACGCCGAGTTGGCGCTGTTCATGGCCAAAGCCAAGGGCCGCTCGCGAATCGAGACCAGTTCTGACGGGATCGAGCGCAACAACGCGCCACCGCTGTCGCCAAGCTAGTCGGCACTGCGGTCAGCCTGAAATCGACCGCTCAGCGAGACTTCGAGCAATCTCAGGCGAGCTTGCGCCGTGCCTTTTCACTTTCGAGTTCGTCGGCGGAGACGGCTGCTCCGAACAGGTAGCCCTGACCCTGAGCGCAGCCTGCATTGCGCAAGTAATCCCTCGCTCCGACATTTTCGACGCCCTCCGCTGTGACAGTAAGCCCCAGGCTATTGCCCAGTCCGATCACGGCCCGGATGACAGCCCGCGAGTTATTCTCTTCTTCAAGGCTGAGGATAAAGGACTTGTCGATTTTGATCTTGGTGAAGGGGAAGCTGAGAAGATAATGAAGCGAGCTGTAGCCCGTGCCGAAATCATCCATCGACAATCCTATTCCCATCGAGCGCAGACTGCGAATTGTCGCAGCGGTCCGCGGGCTCCGATCCATCAGGACGGCTTCGGTAATTTCGAGTTCCAGGCGATCAGGAGCGAGCCCGGATACAGACAAGGCCTGCATGATGACATTCAGCAGATTTCCGCTGCGAAATTGTATCGGCGAGACATTGACCGAAACCCTGATATCGCTCGGCCAATTCATTGCCTCGCGGCAGGCCGACTGCAAAACGAATTGCCCCACCTGATCGATCAGGCCGATCTCCTCGGCAAGCGGGATGAACAATTCCGGAGATACCGCGCCGTATTCAGGATGCGTCCAGCGAAGCAGCGCTTCATAACCTTCCAGGGCCTCCGTCGCGAGGTTGATCAGGGGCTGGTAATGCACTTGGAGTGCGCCCTTCCGGAACGCTTCGCGAAAGTCGTTTTCAAGCTTGGACTTGCGCTGCGCTGCCGCATCCATCGCCAACTCGAACTTGCGATAAGAACCGCGCTTGGCGGACTTTGCCGAATAGAGGGCAAGGTCGGCATAGCGCATCAGGGATTCAGGATCCGCACAATCGAATGGGGCGCAAGCTGATCCGACCGTCGCACCAACATGCAGGAGGTGGTCATTGATAAAGAATGGCATTGCGATGGCTGCAATGATCGACTTGGCGACAAGCTCGACCTGATCTCCGCTGGATTTGCGGAATACGATTGCAAATTCATCTCCGCCAATCCGGCAAAGCACCGCGCCTGTGGGAAGGAGCGCCCGCATGCGGTTCGCTGCTTCGGCAAGGAGCACATCTCCGACCGGATGCCCGTATGTGTCGTTGACGATCTTGAAATTGTCCAGGTCGACGAGTGCAAGAGTGACGGCAGTGGAAACGGATTCACCGCTCAAGAGGTCAAGCAGGACTTCACGGCAATAGGCGCGATTGGCCAGCCCGGTCAGTTCATCGTGTCGAGCCATATGAGCCATTCGGGCCTCGACCCGGCGGCGCTCGGTCACGTCGAATACGGAAACGATGATTGCCTTGCTTCCACCAAACATGGATTCGCGGGTAAACAAGACCGATTCCAGCCGTGAGCCATCATAGGCACGCTGGCGCCAGAACCGGTTCTTTTCAGACCAGTTGCCAGTCAGCATGGCGCAGGCTTCGGACCATTCGTCATCCTCGAACAGCTTTTGAGCTGGCAGGCCCTCCAAATCGGCCTTTGCAAATCCAAAGTGTTGCGCTGCGGCATCATTGGCCCTTCGGACGACCTGCGCCTCGGGATCGTAGACCAATAGGGGAACCGGGTTGTCTTCGAACAGGATGCGGAACGACTTTTCCCGTTCTTTCATCTCGGTGATGTCGACTCGCAACCCAATCGTGCCGCCATCCATCGTCTTTCGTTCTTCAATCATGATGGTGCGGCCATTTGACAGCAATTGCTCATGCCGCATGCCAGGGTTCTCCAGCAACGACAGGCGATCAGCCAACCATTCATCTTCACGGCCAGAGGCTTCGGGGTAATCTCCACGTTCGATGCCTATGCGCAACGTATCTGCCAATCGAACCCCTGGCTGCAGCAGGTCTGCCGACTTCGCGTAAATCTCCGAATATTTTTGATTCCAAAGGATGTATCGCCCATCCGAATCCAGAAAGACGACGCCCTCGGGCATTACATCAATGGCTTCGCGCAATCGGCGCTCGGCCAGGTCCAGGGCCGCTTCAACAGAACGCAACGCGTCATGCTGGTTAGTTTCTGCCATAATTTGGGCAGGTCTAGATGCTTTTGCCGTCACTTGGGATACCCCTTGGCCCGCTGATCGAAGCCAAGTAACGCAAGGCCCGTTAAAAAATTGCTGCAGGTGCGAAGCGGGTCGTGTCCGGCCGGCCCCCTGCCGGTGACGGCCTTCCATCAGGCGTGATTTTTCAGATCATGGATCAAAACCTGGCTGGGGCGGCAGGATTCGAACCTGCGAATGGCGGCATCAAAAGCCGCTGCCTTACCACTTGGCGACGCCCCAGCATGAACGGGCGAGCATCTGCCGCTCCGGCTCGGAGAGGCGCGCTTAGCGACAGTCGGGGCCGAAGGGAAGGGGGATCAATCGTCGTAGGCGCCCGCAAGCTCTTCACCGGCAAGATCGGAGAAGCGGGTGATGCGCGGCTCGAAGCGCAGGCGCACCTTGCCTGTGGCGCCGTGGCGCTGTTTGGCGACAATCAGTTCGGCCAGGCCATAGACCCGCTCCATGTCCTGCTGCCACTTTTCGTGCTGTTCGTGCGTCTTGGCATCGTCGCCGTCGACTGGCTGCTTGGGCTCGCGGCTGGCGACGTAATAGTCCTCGCGATAGACGAACCAGACCATGTCCGCGTCCTGCTCGATCGAGCCTGATTCGCGCAAGTCGGAGAGCATCGGGCGCTTGTCCTCGCGCTGTTCGACTGCGCGGGACAGCTGCGAGAGGGCGATGACCGGCACACCTAGCTCCTTGGCCAAAGTCTTCAGGCCGCGGCTGATTTCCGAGATCTCGTTGACCCGGTTGTCATTGGCGCGGCCCGTGCCTTGCAGGAGCTGGAGATAGTCGACCACGACGAGGCCGATATTGTGCCGCCGCTTGAGTCGCCGCGCGCGGGCGCGCAACGCGGCGATGGAAAGCGCAGGCGTATCGTCGATGAAGAGCGGCAGTTCGGCCAGTGTCTGGCTGGCAAAGGACAGCTTCTGGAAATCCTCGCGGCTGATCTTGCCCATGCGCAGCAATTCGCTCGAAATCCCGGACTGCTCGGCCAGAATACGCGTGGCAAGCTGGTCGGCGCTCATTTCCAGGCTGAAGAAAGCGACTGCTGCGCCGACGGACTTAGCCTCGTCGATCCCGTCCGCCCGGTCCCGCAGCAGGCGGTGGGCGGCGTTGAAGGCGATATTGGTGGCAAGCGAGGTCTTGCCCATGCCTGGCCGTCCGGCGAGAATGATGAGATCGCTGTCGTGCAGGCCGCCGATCTTTTCATTGACCGAAGTGAGGCCGGTGGTCTTGCCGGAGATGTGGCCGCCCGAATTGAGCGCCTTCTCGATCGCAGTGATGGCAACGCGGGTGGCAGCGGAAAATCCCTGTGCCTCGGTCTGCGAGCCTGCGCCCTCGGCCACTTTGTAGAGCGCCGATTCGGCAATCTCGATCTGTTCGAGCGGGGCAACGGCCTCCGACGTATCGAGCGCGCTTTCGACGAGGTTGCGCCCGACGCTGACCAGTTCGCGCAGCAAGGCCAGTTCATAGATCTGCTCGGCCAGCTCGCGCGGGGCGAGCAGGCCCTGGCCGTCGGCGGTAAGGCGGGCCAGATATGTCAGGCCGCCCAGCTCCTTCAGTGCCTCGTCTGCCTCGAAATAGGGCCGCAGCGTTACCGGCGTGACCACCGCCTTGCGATCGAGCAACTGCAGCACCCGCTCATAAATGCGGGCGTGGACTGGCTCGAAAAAGTGGCCGGGGGCCAGCGCCACGGGCAGTTCCTCAATCACCCGGTTGTCGATCAGCACGGCGCCCAGGAATGCGGCCTCCGCCTCGACATTGGCAGGCAGGGCACGGGCTTGCGGTTCGACCGCGCGCATGATCAGGGCTTCTTCAGGCATGGCCAACCCAATGCGCTTTCGCCGCGGGTCCGGCAAGCGGAGCCTGCCGGCGCGCGCCTGTGGATAGCGGGGATGGAAATCGCAAAGCGGGCTCTGCACTTGCCCAGCGCCCACGCATTTGCGAAGGCATGCCTCGCCATGGCCGATCCGCGCATTATCAATATCGAACTCGACGAGGCGACGATTCTCGCCCGCAATGCCGATATCGAGCAGGAACGGCGCGTGGCCATGTTCGATCTGATCGAAGAGAACACTTTCCGCCCGCTACGCGCCAGCGCGGCAGGCCACGAAGGGCCGTATCGCCTGCGACTGTCCGTGCAGGACGGCCGGCTGGCGATGGAAGTTTCGGACGAACAGGGGCAATTGCTGGAACTGCTGATACTCGCGCTTGGACGCCTCAAGCGGCCCATCCGCGAATACTTCGCGATTTGCGATTCCTATTATCAGGCGATTCGCAAGGCCAGCGCGGGCGAGATCGAGACTATCGACATGGCTCGCCGCGGGATTCACAATCACGCGGCCGAGCTTTTGCTGGAGCGGCTTGAGGGGAAAGTGGAGACCGACTTCGCCACGGCGCGCCGGCTCTTTACCCTGATCTGCGTCCTCCATATCAGGGCCTGAGGGCAGAAGGGTCGCACCGGACATGGCGAGGAGGAAGGCAAGCAGTGCCGCCAAGATGCGCCTGCTGGGAGCGGCGCTGCTGCTCGCAATCGTGGCCGGTGTCGCGGGCTGGTGGCACTTGCGCCACTGGCAGCCTGACCGTGCGGCCTACCCCGTCCAGGGTGTGGAAGTGGGCGCGGACGACGGAGCAGTCGATTGGCGCGCGGTCAAAGCGATTGGCGCCGACTTCGCCTATATCGACGCCAGTGCCAGTGCATTCGCCCGCGATCCCGCTTTTGCCCGCAATCTCGAAGAAGCGCGCGCGGCCAAGCTGATGGTCGGCGCTGTGCACCGCTACGATCCCTGCCAGCCGGCCGAGCGCCAGGCCGCCAATTTCGTCACTGTGGTCCCGCGCGAAGCTTCTTTGCTGCCTCCGGCTGTCGACCTCGATATGCTGGCCGACACCTGCCCGTTGAAAGTGGGCGATGCGCGGCTGGAGAGCGAGCTGATGACGTTCATCAACGAGGTGGAGACCCACACCGGCAAGGCGGTTATCCTCAAGGTCTCGAAGCCATTCGAGAAGCGTTATCACATCGCCCATGCGATCGATCGCAACCTGTGGCTTTCGCGGGACCGTTTCGAACCGGAATACGGCGGCCGTCCGTGGAGCCTGTGGTTGGCCAACAGCGCGCTTGAAAACGAGGCCGGGACGGCGCCGCTGCGCTGGATGGTGGCCCAGCCGTGAACCCGGAGCTCGAAGCACTGCGCGGCAACCTGATCGCGGCGGCGCGGGCTGCCTCGCGCCAGGCCTATGCGCCCTATTCCCGCTTCCACGTCGGCGCGGCGCTGGCATTCGCCGATGGCGCGGTGATCACGGCGAGCAATGCCGAGAACGCCAGCTTCGGCCTGACGCTGTGCGCCGAGACGCTGGCCGTCGGCATGGCCCTGGCGCAAGGTCGGCGCGGCGGACTGGTGGCGGTGGCCGTCACCGGCGGGACGCCCGGCGAGGACGGGCAGACCCGGCAAGGAAAGGAGCCCGTCACGCCCTGCGGGCGGTGCCGCCAGGTGCTGTGGGAACTGGCCGGGCTTGACGGCGCGGACCCCTTGGTGTGGTGCGACAGCACCGAAGGCGCGCTGGAACTTCGCCTGTCGCAGCTGCTGCCACATGCTTTCGGACCAGAAAAAATTCAGGGTTAACGAGACCTAAGTGTTTGCCCGATAATGGCTTGTCCCGCGACTTCGGCAGGGACCAATGATCAGAACCAAGACCACTTTCATCATCGGCGCGGGGGCCAGCTGCGAGCTGCAGATGCCCAGCGGGCCGGAACTTGTGACCCGCATTGCCCAGTCGCTCGATTTTGCGCGCTATGGCGCCGAATTGCAGACCCGCGACAGCACTTTGCTGATGCAATATCTTGCCAAGGCATCGGCCCGCGCCGGCAAGGGCGAGGACGTGCTGAACGCCGCCGCGCTGCGCATCCGTACGGCGGCCAAGATGGGCGGCTCGATCGACGCCATCCTCGAACAGCACAACAACGATCCGATGATACTGCTGTGCGGCAAGCTGGCCATCGCCCATTTCATCTGCCAGGCCGAAGCCAAATCGACCTTGCGCCAGACTCCGCGCATCGAAGGCGACTTGCCGCTGCAGGGCACTGAATCGTGGCTCTACCAGATGGCCATGCTGATCACTTCGGGCGTGCCGCGCCTGCAGGCCGAACGCTGCCTCGATGATCTCACGATCATTTCCTTCAACTACGACCGCAGCCTCGAACATTTCCTGCCGCATGCCTTCGTCATGGCTTTCGGCATGACGCTGCAGGAGGCGCAGCGTCTGATCGCCGCCAAGCTGACCGTGCTGCGACCCTATGGCTCAGTCGGGCGGCTGCCGTGGCAGTCCGGCGAAGCCCCGGAATGCGAATGGGGCACGGAAAACCCGTGGAACATCCATAACCTGGCCGCGCATATCAAGACGCTGAGCGAGCAGGCGAACAACCGCCAACTGCTCATGGGCATGCAGTCCGCCGTCGCCGGGGCCAAGCGGCTGGTGCTGCTGGGCTTCGGTTTCCAGCCGCAGAACATCGACCTGCTGTTCGACCGCGGCCTTTCCCACCAGCCCGAAGTGCTGATGACCCTGTTCGACATGGCCCCGACCAACCGCAACGCCGTGATCAAGACCATCAAGCGCAAGACCGGGCTGGAGCGCGATGACCTGCTGATGGTGATGACCGCGCGGTGTTACGAAATGATGCGCGACTATTCGATGTTGCTGGAAAGCTAGCGCTTCCATACTGCGCGCCGCCTCTGCAATAAGGGTTCACTCCAAACTTGGGTCAGCGACCTTAAACACGGCAAGAGAACTTCGCGTCACTCCCACATTTCCCTTGGCGTCGCGGCTGGACAGGATTGATTGCATGCCGCTAAGCAGCGTAAAAGGGAAAGAGGTGGCACATCGTTGAATATCCTAAAGGAATTGCCTTGCTGGCGGCTTTGCTTCTGCCTGCGGTGGCTGGGCCAGCGTACGCGGCAGAGAATGGCGAGCAGAGAATTCAACTCACGCCAAGCGAACTCTTCGCTTTCGCCGATGCTGCGCGGGATCGCGGCGACTATGAACTGGCCGAAACGGCCTATCGCGCCCTCTCAACCAACACCGATATCGAGCTGCGCACGGAGGCGCGCTTTCGCCTGGGCATGATGCTGGCGGACCGGCAGCATAAATACCGTGAAGCAGCCACGGAATTTCGCCGCATTCTCGATGACAAGCCGAAGGCGGCACGCGTGCGACTTGAACTTGCGCGGATGCAGGCCTTGACGGGTAATCTCGGTGCAGCGGAGCGCGAGATGCGGGCGGCCGAAGCCAACGGCCTGCCCCCCGATGTCGAGCGGATGGTGCGCTTCTATGCCAATGCTTTGAGTGCCCGAAAACCCTTCGGCGCCAGCATAGAATTAGCGATTGCACCAGACAGCAATATCAACCGCGCAACCAGATCGGACACTTTGGGAACCGTTATTGGCGATTTTACGCTCGACCAGAATGCCAAGGCTCGCTCGGGCGTCGGATTAGCATTGCGCGGACAAACCTATGCCCGACTGCCCATGGGGGCGAAAGCCAATTAACTCGCACGGCTGTCCGGAAGCGCCGACATCTATGGCGAATCCGACTTCGACGATTTCACCATCGGCTTGCAGGGCGGGCCTGAGTTGAGTTCCGGCCGCGACAAGATCGCGATTTCTGCTGGGCCGGCTTGGCGCTGGTATGGCGCGCAACCGTATAGCTTGTCGATTGGCGGCAACGTCGACTACCAACATCCGGTGGGCAAACGCACGCAATTGCGGATTGGAGCGGGCATTGCCCGGGTTAACAACAAGCGCAATGACCTGCAGGATGCGACAAATTTTTCCCTGTCCGCTGGCATTGACCGCGCATTTTCGGCGCGCTTTGGCAGCGGCTTCCAGGCATACGCTACTCGCGAAGCCGCCCGCGATCCCGGCTATTCAACGACAAGTGGCGGTGTCAGCACCTATGTCTATAGGGAATTAGGCAAGACAACCGCAATTATCTCGCTCGGCTATAGCCACCTTGAAGCCGACCAGCGCCTGTTTCTCTATATCAACCGTCGTATCGATAACCGCCTGATTGCCACTGTGACGACCACGCTTCGCCAATTTCGCATCGGTTCATTCGCGCCCTTGGCAAGATTAAAATTTGAACGTAACTTGTCAAATATTGATATATATCAGTTCAATAGAATAGCTGCCGAAATGGGAATTACTTCGGCATTCTAGGGAGGCGGGGCGCGTGCGGGTATGGAATATTGCTTTTCAGGCAATTCTTGTTTCATTGAGCTTGGTCCTCGCGGCATGCGGCGACGGTGGTGGAGGTGTGGCGAGTGCGCCGGCGCCGGCCCCAACGCCTGCGCCGTCCAGCTCCCCGACCCCAACTGGCCCATTCCCGCTGGCCAGCAGCGTCACCTATTCTGCGGCGGTGGCCAGCGCATCCTATCGCGGGCAAATTGGCGACGGGATATCTCCGCAGCTACCTTGACGACAGAATTGAACCTGGATCGCTCGGGGATACTTGGGAGTTATTCGGGCTCTGGAACCATCAATAGCAATGTTTTCGCCGGCTCCCTCGATACGCGACTGCCAATAGCAAACAGGCCGGATAATGGCCAATTCTCGGGAGGGTTTTTCGGTCCGAATGCGTCTGAAGTAGGGTACGTTTTTTCAATAACGCGGACCAATCCTGGCTACAATGCAGGTGCCGCCATCGCGCCAAGGGATGTTTGGTTTATCGGAGTAGCAGTGGGGAAGAAAGACTAGGCTCCACCCCCCAGCCACTCCGCCAGCGCCGCGAGGCAATCCCTCGCCAGCAGCTTGCTGCGCTCCGGACTCCAGCCTTGCGCCGCGCAGGGCAGGTCGTCGTTGTCCTTGAACGGCATTTCCAGTGTCATGCTCACACATTGGTGGCTCGTCCCGAAGCGTTCGGCGATCTGGCTGGTGGCCATGGTGAGGTTGCCTTTGCCGGGGCGGGCGACGGGGTAGCCCATTCTGGTCTGGAAATCGGGCGTGCGGCGAGCGAGGATGGCCTTGTAGCGGGTGAAGCCGTCGCGCTGCTGGTCGGTCAGCGAGGGGATGCCTTCGAAGCCGGCGAGGAACACGGCCGGAATGGCCTCGTCGCCGTGGACGTCCATCGCGAAGTGGACGCCGCTCCGGTCCATGGCGGTGCGGATCGCCAGCACTTCGGGCGAACGCTCCGGGCTGGGCTCGGCCCATTCGCGGTTGAGGTTCACGCCTTTGGCATTGGTGCGCAAGTGGCCGCGGCAGGCGCCGTCCGGGTTGCAATTGGGCACGACGTGGAGGCGGCATTTTGCCCGCAGCGCGCGCGCCACCGGATCGGCGGGATCGGTCAGGCATTCGAGCGCGCCTTCCATCCACCATTCGGCCATGCTTTCGCCGGGATGCTGGCGGGCGATCAGCCAGACCTGGGTCTGGCCCTCGCCCAGCTCCAGGCAGTCGATCGGCTGGCCTTCGATGCTGGTGCCGAGGCATCGGTAGTCGACGCCATCGGCCATGGCGGCCTCGGCAATCAGATCGTGGTGGCGCTCGGCCGAATAGGGGGCGAAATAGGCGAACCAGCAGATGTCGCTGGCGGGCGTGTGGCGGATGGTCAGCGTGCCGCCGTCGGCCTCGCTGTCCCAATGTGTTTCCGCGCGGCCCCAATATTGCCGGTCTTCCGACATGGCGGCGCGGTAGCCGGGCCAGCCACCGGGGTAGGCCGAGGCGTTGAGGCCGGTGATTTTCAGTTCCAGTGCGCGGTGTTTCGCGCCCGAGACGCGGAAATGGAACCACTGGAAGAAGTCGGAGTCCCGGTCCTTGCGGATGGCGAGGCGGGCGGAGGCGCCTTCGATGGAGAGGACTTCGATATTGCCGGAATCGAAAGCTGCGGAGATCTGGATGGGGGGGATTTGTAAATCGGTCATTTCACCAGGATAGTTTCGCCAGAGGTTCCCGGAAAGCCCCTGAACAGCGCTTCAGCCAGTTTTGCCGCGCCGAGCGGGGTCTGGGCCACAGGAGAGCGGGCATCGACGGTGAAGCTGGCCTTGCCTTCCCATAGGGCTTTGCCGCTGGCGCGCTCACGAATGGTGACGCTGAGGCGGGTTTCGACTTGTTCGGGCGGCGGTCCGCTGAGGTCTACCCCGACGCCAATCCCGACGCCCGAGCCATAGGAGCCGGTCTGCCCGCCGATGCCGACTGAAACCGGGCTGCCGGTGCGGCCGGGGCGCCAGTTGCGCCGCTCAATCCGCAGTTCGGCGATTTGCGGCGTGGTGTTGCCGGGGCGGGATTCGACGTAGCCGAGCAGGATCAGCTGGCGGGCGACGGCGTTGGCGTAAGTCTGGAATTCGAGGCTCTGGGGATCCTGGCCTGACGCGGGCGCAACCGCGATGGCGCCGCGGCCCAGCGCGGCCAGTTGCGGAACGTGGAAGCGCGTGACTTCCACCGGGCCCACCGGCGCGACGCAGGCTGAAAGCGCGCTGATGGCCAGTGCGGCAGCGGCAAATGGCAGGCATTTCATCAATCGGTCTCCGCCTCTGACCTAAAATGATTGGTACGGGCAGGTCTGGCGCGGGCAGGCTGGACTTGCAAGCATTGCCCTGATCTTAACCATTGGCCGCTAGCAGGTAACGCCATCATGAATGGCAAGTTCCCTGTCCTCGTCACTGGCGGTGCCGGCTATATCGGCAGTCACGCAGTCCTCGCGCTGGCGGATGCCGGCTGGCCGGTCGCGGTCATCGACAACCTCTCCACGGGCTTCAGCTGGGCCGTGCCCAAGGACGTGCCGCTGCACATCGGCGACATCGAGGACAGCGCGCTGCTTGCGCGGATCATCGAAGGCCAGGGGATCGGCGCAATCATGCATTTCGCCGGATCGGTGGTGGTGCCGGAATCGGTAACCGACCCGTTGAAATACTATCACAACAATACGGCCAAGACCCGCGCGCTGCTGGAAGCGGCAGTGCAGGGCGGGGTGAAGCACTTCATCTTCAGCTCGACGGCGGCGGTGTACGGCATTCCATCCGACGAGCCGGTAACCGAGGCCTACCCCACTGCGCCGGCCAATCCCTATGGCAGATCGAAGCTTATGACTGAGATGATGCTGGCAGACGTCGCCGCCGCGTATCCGGTCAACTATTGTGCGCTGCGCTATTTCAATGTCGCCGGTGCAGACCCGGAGGGTCGGGCCGGGCAATCGACCAATGGAGCGACCAGCCTGGTCAAAGTGACAACCGAAGTGGCGACCGGCAAACGCCTGGCGCTCGATGTGTTCGGCAATGACTGGCCGACGTCCGATGGTACCGGGGTGCGCGATTTCATCCACGTCAGCGATCTTGCGGATGCCCATGTACGCGCGCTTGAAGGACTTGCTGCCGATTCTGGGCAGAGTCATGTGCTCAATTGCGGTTATGGCCGAGGCCATTCGGTTCTCGAAGTGATCGCGGCAGTCGAACGTGTGATGGGCAGATCAGTACCGCACCGGATCGTACCGCGCCGCCTTGGCGACATTGCCATGATGGTGGCGGACAGCACTGCGCTCCAGAGCCGATTCGGTTGGCAGCCCAAGCATGACAGGCTGGAAGTCATTGTCGCTTCGGCGCTGGCCTGGGAGGAAGCGATTAGACTGAGCAATGGCCCAGTCTATGGAACGGCGACACGCCGGTGATACTTCCACAGCAGCCATTTGGCCTTGATCAGGCCTATCATCGGATTTCTGCCTCCAACCGGGCAACCGGTGTGCAGCCAGGCGAGTAGCGCCTGCTTTGCGGTTGGTACCCATTCGTATTGACCATTTGCCAGGATATCGGGAATTTCCTCAAACCTGAACCAGCGCAATGTTCCTTCCCAGTTACTTGATGTTGCAGTCTTGCTGTCGGCATAAACGCCGAGAAACACCACCATCGCGTAATTTGTTTGGGTTTCGAACTGAAGAATTGTTACGCAGTCCGAAACGGAAACGGCAGCGCTGCCTTTGGTTTCTTCCCGGACTTCCCGTTCAGCAGTCAAGGCAAGCGAGTCGTCGCGCCCTGGCTCGAACGCCCCGCCAAGCACGTGCAGGTGACCGGGGAATGTTTCGACATCGTGTTTTCGGACCTGCAATCCGATCCTCCCCTCGCACCAATCGACCAACAAAGCATTGGCACTCAATACGATTGGGCGATTTGGCTCAATGCTAATGGCCTTCCGTAGTGCAGTCAGCACTTTCACGGCTCGATAGTCGGTCTTCCACCCGGACACTTGATCATCGAGCTTCCGTGGAACATGCGAGAGGATCAAATGTCGGTCGTCGATATCGGGCTTGGATGAGATTGCTAACGCTTCCAAGGCATTTGCTGGGTTCAACCCACAGTGTTTGGCAATACGTGCAAAAGTGGCATCATAGGCCTCGTCAGGATCAAGCAATCGGATCGCTGGAAAATAAGTCGCGACGTCCAGCAATTGGGCACCCGTCACGGCACATTTGTCGGCAAAAGAAGCGACATCGCGCCTGGCGTGCTGAAGTAATCTTGGGCGGATCTTCGGCCTGAACTTGGCGAAGATTACGCTGTAAGCAAGTATGGCGGAGACTAGAAGTGTTACGATCAGGATGTCGACCTTTGGGCTGTCGACAGTTCCCACCAACAAGGATGTCTGGCCAAAAATGGAAAAAACAAACTGCGCCAAACCGGCCAATGTCGCCGTAAGGGAAACAAATGCAGTCAAATCCGAACGCAGGGACATTCCAGTTCTCCGGCAGGAGAAATGAGGCTAAGAACAACGTCGCCAGTGCGCAAGGTCGGCGCTTTGCCAGCAAGATCAAGATGAAGCAAACGATGCCTCCAAGCGGCTTGACTTCGCTGCGCTTGCTGCCTAACGGCCCACCTTCAGTTTTTCGCGGCGCCAAGCCGCCCCGAGGGTTTTATGAAGATTCGCAACAGCCTCAAGTCGCTCAAGGACCGCCACCGCGATAACCGCGTGATTCGCCGCCGTGGCCGGACCTATGTGATCAACAAGACCAACCGCCGCTTCAAGGCGCGCCAGGGGTAAATGCGCCGAATCGCGGCCCATGCCGGGCTGCGAACGGCAGCTTTCTGCGCTTCCGGTGCTCACGTACCTGAAGTACGCTGCGCTCCGGTTCTCGAAATCTACCATTCTCGCTCCGGCCTGAGCCGCGCTTCGACGCATTTACGTGTATCGCTATGACGGATACCGGCCAACAAGCTGTCCAAGCGGTCGTCTTCGACATTGGCCGGGTTCTGATCCAGTGGGATCTGCGCTGCCTGTTTAGCAAGCTGATCGACGATCCGGCCGAACTTGAATGGTTCGTCGGCAACGTCGTGACCGAGGAATGGCATTTCCAGCACGACGCCGGTCGCCCGCTCGCCGAGATGGTACCCGAGCGGATTGCCCAGTTTCCGCTCTATGCCCGTCATATCGAGGCCTATGCCGCACGGTTCAATGAAACTGTGCCGGGGCCAGTGCCGGGCAGCATCGAGCTGGTGGAAGAACTGCACGCACGCGGCGTGCCGCTTTACGCGATTACCAATTTCGGCGCCGAGTTCTGGCCGCGCTTTTGCCCGACGATGCCGGTGTTCGCGCTGTTCCGCGATATCGTCGTTTCCGGATACGAAATGATCGCCAAGCCCGACCGGGCGATATTCGATCTCGCCGAGCGCCGCTTCGCTCTTCCCGCAGCGCAGATGCTTTTCATTGACGATAACGCGGCCAACATTGCTGCGGCACGGGCGCTGGGCTGGCAGGTGCACCACTTTCGCGATGCCGCCTGCCTTGCCGAGGATTTGCGCGCGCGCGGCCTGATTTCATGATCAATTGGCGTTGCAGCGAGTCAGTTGTTCGGCTGTGAGTACGCCTTCTGGCGCCACAAACCGCGTGACAGCGCCAAACCTGCGCGCCACTTTGCTGCATACCGCCACGGCGCGGGCCCCGTCTGCCGGTGCGGCGCAGCGGTCTCCCTCACAGCGCCACATTGCTCCGTCGATGATTTCCCGCCGTGCTTGCGACAAAGGACTGGCCAAGGCCACGGCATAGGAACCGCGCGTGGGCGCGGCCTGTGCGGACGATGAAGCTGTGAATGCAATGCCCACCAGGGCCAGCGTTGCAGGGATCAGGACGTGCGGCAGTGCCCGCAGCTTTGCGGTTATCATGACTGTTCTCCTCATCATTTTTGCGCATCGCCGGGAGAGCCCTGGGGAGGCTGCCCGAATTGCGTTGCGAATCGCGACTTAAATAAATAGATTTCAAAGTGCAACCGAAAATGCAAATTTTTCGGGGACCACTTCACGCAAAATGCGCTAGGGACGGCCGGGATGGAAAAGCTGCTGGATAACCTTGGCGAATGCGGCTTGCCGCGCGCTCTGGAAGTGATGGGCGATCGCTGGTCGTTCATGATCCTGCGCGCGGCCTTCAATGGCGTCGTCCATTTCGAACATTTTCTCGAGGCCATGGGAATTGCCCGCAACATTCTGGCCAACCGGCTCGGGCGGCTCGTCGAGTCAGGCATCATGCAGCGCGAAACGTGCAGCCACGATCGCCGCAAGGTGGAATATCGGCTGACCGACAAAGGCGTGGACCTGCTTCCGGCGATGCTGGCGCTTCGCCAGTGGGGCGCCAAATACCAGCTCGGCGTCGAATCGAATCCGGTGCTGACAGACAAGCGCGACAACCTGCCGATTGCGCCGATTGCCATTCACGGGGCTGACGGGCGGGAAATCGGCTGGCATGAGCTTCAGTGGCGCGACCAGAGCGAAGTGGGTCAGACCGGCGCTGCGAAGCAGGGGCTGGATTGCTGCGAGCCGGACTAATGCGGCATGAGTGGACCAGAACGGTGCTCGGCCAATCAGGCGTGTCCCGTCTCGCTCGCCAGTAGCGACGGATCAATCCCCTCGGCGCGCCATGCCGCCTCCCAGCGGTGTTCGGGCGGCGTATCAAACAGGATCTGGCTATTGCCCGCCGCCGCATGCCAGCCGTGGCGGTGCATCTCGTCGTCGAGCTGGCCGGGGCCCCAGCCGGCATAGCCCAGGGCAAACAGCCATTGGCGGGGGCCGGTGCCATTGGCAATGGCAGTCAGGATCGTGGGGCTGGCCGTGACTGCGGCCAGCGCCGGGACATCGAGCGTTCCCTCGCTCATCCAGTCACGCGAATGGATGACAAAGCCGCGCCCGGTTTCGACCGGGCCGCCGTGCAGCACCGGGCAATCGGGCGCGTCGGCGCTCTCGATATCGAGTTCTTCCAGCACGTCATGAAAGCGCACGTCACTGCGCAGTGATCCCAGATCGAGCCCGAAAGCGCCTTGTGCGTTGTGCACGAACATCGCGATCGTTGCGCGGGCAAAGCGGGGATCGCCCATTCCGGGCAAGGCCAGCAGCAAACGGCCGGCAAGAGAATCTGCTTCATTCATGTGAGTAGGCAAATCCTATCCTGCCTGCAACCATTCGCCAAGGCCGCGGTGGCGGCATGACAACCGTAACGTGAATGCAACCCAAACGTCATGCCGCTGCAATGATGCGACGCTAGGGACGCATGCGAAACAGCAGGTGAATTGCCGATGCTTCGCGACGAGACGATACCCTGGCCAGTCAGCGAGGTGCTTCGCCCGGCGCGCGTCGATCTGCCGAAATGGCTCGATCTGCCGGACCCGAAAGGGTTCAGACCCAAGCGGCGTTATCGCACCGTCTGGATTTCAGACACGCATCTCGGCACGCGCGGCTGCAATGCCGAAATGCTCGCTGACTTTTTGCAGGCCATTGAGTGCGAGACGCTCTATCTGGGCGGCGATATCATCGATGGCTGGCGGCTCAGGCGGGGCTGGTGGTGGCCTGATGCGCACAATGAAGTGGTGCGGCGCATACTCAAGCTGGCGCACCGGGGCACTCGCGTCGTCCTGATCGCCGGCAATCATGACGAAATGTTGCGCGAATTTGCCGGTCTGACTTTCGGCGGGGTCGAACTCGTTCTTGAAGCCACGCATGTCACGGCAGACGGGCGGCGCCTGCTGGTGACGCATGGCGATGCCTACGATGGCGTCGTGCTCTATGCACGCTGGCTAGCCTTCCTGGGCGACGCGGCCTATGGCCTGCTGCTGCGCGCGAATGTGGCATTCAATTGGGTCCGCCGCCGGCTGCGCCTGCCATACTGGTCGCTGTCGGCTTACCTCAAGCGCAAGGTGAAGAACGCAGTCCAATATGTCTGCGATTTCGAGGAAGCCGTGGCCCACGAAGCCCTGCAGCGCGGGCTGGACGGCGTTGTTTGCGGCCATATCCACTGCGCCGAAATCCGGCAGTTCGGCGGCATAACCTATCATAATTCCGGCGACTGGGTCGAAAGCTGCACGGCGCTGGTCGAAGACAGTGCGGGCCACATCACAATTCTCGACTGGGCGGCAGCACAGGCCGCCGCCGAATGTCCCGCACCTGCCACTTTGGAGCAAGCCGCATGAGAATCGTAATCGCAACCGACGCCTGGTTTCCGCAGGTCAACGGCGTCGTCCGCACTTTGGCGGCAACTGTCGCCGAGCTCGACCGGCGCGGGTATGAAGTGGAGCTCATCACACCGGGGCGCTTCCTGACTGTTCCGATGCCCGGCTACGCATCGATCCGGCTGGCCATGGCACCGCGCTTCAACTTGCGGAAAATGCTGAAGGATTTCGCGCCCGATGTGGTGCACATAGCCACCGAAGGGCCGATCGGCTGGAATGCGCGCAGCTGGTGCCTCGCGCGCGGAGTACCATTCACCAGCGCCTTTCACACGCGCTTTCCGGATTACGCTTCGGTGCGCACCGGCATCAGCGCCGAACGCTTCTGGCCGATCATGCGCCGGTTCCACGCGCCGAGCCGCGCCGTTCTGGTCGCCTCATCGAGCCTCGAGACGGAGCTTGCCTCGCGCGGGTTTGCCAACTTGCGCAACTGGGGGCGGGGGATTGATCGCTGGCAATTCCGCCCCGGCGGCGAGCAGAACGAATTCATGGCGCAGTTGCCGCGCCCGATCATGCTCAATGTCGGCCGGGTCGCGCCGGAGAAGAACCTCGACGCATTTCTCGATGCCCCGGTGGCGGGCAGCAAGGTCGTGGTCGGCGAGGGTCCGTCGTTTGAAACTTACCGCAAGCTCTATCCCGAAGTCCATTTCCTCGGCGCGCTGGCGGGAGAGGAGTTGGCTTCGGCCTATCGCACGGCTGACTGCTTCGTCTTCCCGAGCCGGACTGACACTTTCGGCCTGGTGACTATCGAGGCATTGGCTTGCGGGCTGCCCGTCGCCGCACTGCCCGTGGCGGGGCCGCGCGACATTCTGGGCGCAGAGGGCAGGGGTATGGCTAACGATTTTCCGGCCACGGTCGGCGTGCTAGACGAAAATCTTGCCTCTGCGATCAAACGGGCTTTGCAACTGGATCGGCAGGCGGCGGCAGTGTTCGGCGCGCGCTTCAGTTGGGAGCGGGCAACCGATCAGTTCGTCGCGGCAATCGGTGAGGCCGTATCTTCACGCAAGGCGAGCGAACCGGAACTGGCAGGCGCGGAGTAAACTCCCAAAGAGTCAGACCAAGTCGCGCGCTGCATTGGTGACGGCATCATGCACGGCGGCAAGGTCCGCCTCGTCCATGCAATAGGGCGGCATGGCATAGACAGTGTTGCCCAGCGGGCGCAGCAGCAGGCCCTCCTCGGTGAAACGCTGCTTCAGGCGCGGGCCGATGTCACTGAGATAGCCAGCCTCGCCGCTTGCCGGAAAATCGGCGGCAATGATCGTGCCGCACTGGCGCGGGTTGAGCAGGCCGGCGCGCGCCCACTGCGCAAGGCCTTCGCTCTGCCGGTCGATCAGCGATGCTATACGCTCGGCGACAGGCTCGTCGCGCCACACGTCGAGATTGGCGAGCGCGGCGGCGCAGGCAATGGGGTTGGCCGTGTAGCTCGACGAGTGGAAGAACTGCCGGGCGCGGTCGGTTGAATAGTGCGCCTCGTATATCGCCGGCGTGGCGAGTGTGACAGCGAGCGGCAGGGAGCCGCCTGTCAGCCCTTTGGAGAGGCACATGATATCGGGCACCACGCCCGCCGCCTCGCAGGCGAACAGCGGCCCGGTCCGCCCCCAGCCGGTCATTACTTCATCGGCAATGAACAGGACGCCGTGCTTTGCGCAGATCGCCTGCATTTGCGCCAGCACCTGCGGGCCATAGACCAGCATGCCGCCCGAGCCGAGGACCAGCGGCTCGACAATGAATGCGGCAAGATCGCCCGCCTTGCAGGCCGCTTCCAGCGCATCGAGCGTTTCCTGCTCCACGCCGGCATGGGGGAACGGCACAGTGGTCACGTCGAACAGCAATGAGCGATAGGCGTGGGTGAAGACCCCGCGCTCGCCCACGGACATGCCGCCAAACGTGTCGCCGTGATAGGAGTGGCGCATAACGGCAATGCGGTGGCGCGGTTCGCCCCGGTTGGCCCAGTAGCCGAGCGCCATTTTCAGCGCAACTTCGACGCTGGTGGATCCGGAATCGCTGTAGAAGACATAGTCGAGCGGTCGGGGGGCGAGGGCGACAAGGCGGCGGGCGAGGTCTTCAGCGCCCTGATGGGTCCAGCCGGCAAAGATCACCTGGTCGAGGCTTTGCGTCTGGGTGGCGATGGCCGCCATGATGCGCGGGTGACAGTGGCCGTGGGTGGTCACCCACCAGCTCGAAATCGCATCGATGATGCGCCTGCCGTCTGCCGTGAACAGCGCTGCTCCCTCGCCGCGCACGACCAGTGGAATACGCTCTTCCAGCCCGTGCTGGGTGAAGGGATGCCAGACGGGTGAGCGGTCACTCATGCGAATGCGCCTGTATCGACATGGGCGGCAAAGGCGGCGGCGAGAGTGGGCGCGTCTAGCGGATCGAGCCGTGGCAGGCGGCCGAGATGGCGCACCGCGCCCAGCCGGACGATCGCCTCTTCGCTCGCGGGATTGGGCGTGCCGGAAAAGACAATGCCATGCACCTCGACATCGCGCGCGCGCAGCGCCTCCAGCGTCATCAGCGAATGGTTGATCGTGCCCAGCGCAGTGCGGGCGACGACCACAACCGGCAAGCTCCAGCGCGCAAACATGTCGGCAAACAACAAGTCGCCGCCCAGCGGCACAAGCGCGCCGCCAGCGCCTTCGATCACCAGCGGGCCCTTCCCCTCTGGCAGTGCGAGACGGGCGGGGTCGATAGCCACGCCGTCGATCCTTGCCGCCTCGTGCGGCGAGCAGGGCATCGTCAGCCGATAGGCTTCATCCAGCACTTGCGCCCGCCCGCCTGACAGGCGCGCCACCAGCTGGCTGTCAGTCTCTCCCTCGAGACCGGCCTGCACCGGCTTCCAGTAGCGCGCGCCAAGATGGCCAGCGAGACCGGCGGCAAATCCCGACTTTCCGACATCGGTATCCGTTCCGGTGATGACATAACGGGGCATAGGTCCGCGCCTTAGCCGACATGGGGACAAGGGGCGAGTCTTGCGCGCAAGGTTGGCGGGGCCAGCGAACTTGGCTAGGCCGGGGGGAAGCTGCGACGGGCGCGGGTGAAGATCGGGACGGAATGGCCATGATAAGCGAAGAAGCGATTGAACTGGCCGCCCTGGTCGAAGCTTTCGTGCGCGAGGTTGTGATCCCCTACGAAGCCGATCCGCGCCGCGACCACCACGGCGCGCCACTTGACGAGATGGTCTTCGAAATGCGGGAGAAGGCCCGCGCGGCTCGCGTTCTGACACCGCACATCAAGGCCGATGGAACGCACCGCAGCCAGCGCGAAACAGCACATATCCTGATCCGCTCGGGCCTGTCGCCGCTGGGGCCGCTGGCCTGCAACACCAATGCGCCCGATGAAGGCAACATGTTCCTGATGGGACGTGTCGCCTCGCCCGACATGAAGGAACGTTTCCTGCAGCCGCTTGTCGACGGTTGCGCGCGTTCCGCTTTCCTGATGACCGAGCCTGCCGAATGGGGCGGGGCGGGGGCCGATCCCTCGATGATGAAAACCCGTTGCGAACCGGACGGCAATCACTGGCTGATCAACGGACGCAAGTGCTTCATCACCGGCTATCAGGGCGCCAGTGTGGGCATCGTCATGGCCCGTGCGGAAGAAGGCGCCTGCATGTTTCTTGTCGATCTGCCCGACCCGGCGATCCGCATCGAGGAGATTCCCAACACGATCGACAGCTCGATGCCCGGCGGCCATGCCACGCTGACGATCGACAACTTGCGCGTGCCTGCCGACCAGATGCTGGGCGAGGCGGGCGAGGGGTTTCGCTATGCCCAGATACGCCTTGCCCCGGCGCGATTGTCGCATTGCATGCGCTGGCTGGGCGCCTGCATCCGCGCGCAGGAAATTGCGACGGACTATGCCTGCCGCCGTCACAGCTTCGGCAAGGCGCTGATCGAACATGAAGGCGTTGGCTTCATGCTCGCGGAAAACCGCATCCTCATCAAGCAGTGCGAAGTGATGATCGACTGGTGTGCGGACGTGCTCGACTCCGGGGCACAAGGCACGGCGGAAAGTTCGATGGCGAAAGTCTCGGTGTCGGAAAACCTGATGAAGATCGCCGACAATTGCGTGCAGGTGATGGGCGGCACCGGGGTCACGGGCAAGACCATCGTCGAGCAAGTGTTCCGCGAAATTCGTGCCTTCCGGATTTATGACGGGCCAACCGAAGTGCACAAGTTCAGTCTGGCAAAACAGATCAGGCGCGAATGGAAAGCGGCGCAGGAAGCCTGACTGTGAGCGAGAGCTCCCTGGCGCAATCCAATTCGGGCACCACGCCGGTGCGCGAGGGCTATGGCTTCGATGAAGCCGCACTGGCGGCATGGATGGAAGCGCATGTTGCCGGGTTTGCCGGACCGCTCCGGACTGAGCAATTTCGCGGCGGCCAGTCCAATCCCACTTACAAGCTGACCACGCCCCGTCGGGCCTATGTGCTGCGCCGCAAGCCTCCGGGCGAGCTGTTGCCGGGCGCCCATGCAGTGGAGCGCGAGGCGCGGGTGCTGTCGGCGCTGGGGGCTGCGGGCTTTCCTGTGGCAAAAGTGCATGGCCTCTGCGAGGATACGGGCGTGATCGGCACGGCGTTCTACATCATGGACATGGTGGAAGGCCGGGTGTTCTGGGATGCGACTTTTCCCGATGTCCCCCGCAGCGAACGCGCAGCCTATTTCGGCGCAATGAACGCGGCAATGGCGCAGCTCCACGCGTTCGACCCGCAGGCCATCGGGCTGGGCGATTATGGCAAGCCGGGCAACTATTTCGCCCGCCAGATCGGCCGCTGGGGCAAGCAGTATCTCTCCGACGAACTGGCAGGGCGCAATGCCGATATGGACCATGTGCTGGCATGGCTGGAGGCAAACATTCCGGGCGGCGACGATGCGCGCGTAATCCACGGCGATTTCCGCTGCGACAACATGATTTTCCACCCCAGCGAGCCGCGCATTCTCGCCGTGCTCGACTGGGAGCTTTCGACGCTGGGCCACCCCCTGGCAGATTTCGCCTATCACGCAATGATGTATCGCATGCCGCCGGATATAGTGCCGGGGCTGCGCGGGGCCGACCTTGCCGCGCTGGGCATCCCCAGCGAAGCAGAATATGTCAGCGCTTATTGCCGCCGCACCGGGCGCGACGCGATCCCGGACTATGCCTTCTATCTCGCCTTCAACCTGTTCCGGCTTGCGGCGATTTTCCACGGCATCAAGGGCCGCGTGCTGCGGGGCACTGCCGCCAATGTGCAAGCAGCCAGCCGCGCCGAAGCATTTCCCCGCCTGGCCGCGCTGGCGCGGGAAGCGGCGGAGGAATGCGGCTCCCCGCTCTAGCGCGCGATATTGATCACTTGCAGCTGGGTGAATTCAGCCAGTCCCTCTACCGACTGCTCGACGCCCAGCCCTGACGACTTGAAGCCGGCCATCGGGATGTGCGGACCTACGGCGAGGTGCTGGTTGACCCACACCTGACCGCTTTCGATCCGGCCGGCAATCTCGGTGGCGCGCGCAAGGTCGCCCGACCACACCGAGCCGCCAAGCCCGGCCTCGCCGGCATTGGCGCTGGCAATGGCTTGCTCGACATTGCTGAAGCGGATCACGGGCAGGATCGGCCCGAACTGTTCCTCGTCGACCACGCGGTGCCCGTCGGTCACGTCGCGCACGATGGTCGGGCGCACGAAATAGCCTTCACGCTCCATTACTTCACCGCCGGCGATGATCTTGCCGTCGGCCCGCGCTGAATCGATGAAGCTCTTGATCTTCTCATACTGCGCGCGGTTCTGGATCGGCCCCAGCCGCGTGCCTTCCTGCGACCCGTCTCCCACCACGGCGGCCTGCGCCAATGCGGCGAGCTCGTCGCAGATCGCATCGTAGATCGCGTCGTGAACATAGGCGCGCTTGATGGCGACGCAGACTTGCCCGTTGTTGAGGAAGGCATTGTTGAAAATTGCCTTGGCGGTCCGCTTGATGTCGACATCCTCCAGCACGATTGCCGCATCGTTGCCGCCCAGTTCCAGCGTCAGCCGCTTGAGCGTGTCCGCCCCGCTCGCCGCAATGCGCTTGCCTGTGGCGATGGAGCCGGTGAATGCAACCTTGGCCACGTCGGGATGGCTGGTGAGGTGGGCGCCGAGATCATTATTGTCGGCGATTACGTTGACCACGCCGGCCGAAAAGATGTCACGGCAAAGTTCGCCCAGCAGCAGCGAGACCGCAGGTGTCGTAGGCGCGGGCTTGAGTACGACTGTATTGCCTGCCAGCACGGCGGGCCCCAGCTTCCACGAGGCCATCATCAGCGGGAAATTCCAGGCATAGATGCCCACGACGACGCCCAGCGGCTTGTGGCGGACTTCGATATAGCCCTTCTCGTTGTCGCGGATCACCCGGTCAGGCAGGTCGATGGTGCAATAGTGGCGCAGCGCGGCGACCGTTCCGGCAACTTCGCCTTTCGCCTCGAGCGTAGGCTTGCCCTGTTCACCAGTGATGACCGCGGCAAAATCGTCGGCACGCATCTCGATGGCATCGGCCAGCGCCATCACGGCCTTGCGGCGCTCGGCCAGCGGCGTGGCGGCCCAGGCCGGCCCGGCAGCCTTGGCCGCCGCGATTGCCGCATCGGCCTGTGCTTCGGAAGCGCAAGCCACAGTGGCAAACGGCTTTTCCGTTGCCGGATTGATCACGTCGAGAGTCCTGTCGCCGTCGACCAGCACGCCGCCGATCAGCATCTTGTAATCTGCCATCATATTCACCCGGTAAGCCGCGCTGCCCTGCCGGCAGTCGCGCGCTCCATGACGCAAAGTGATCCGGGCGGCAAACTGATATTAGAGCATGATGAGGATCAGATCTCGCTCATCAGGACAGTTCGTGCGGCGCGGTCGACCACCACGGAATAGGGGCATTGCCGGAGGCTGGACTGGAAGTGAAAGCCGCTTGTCGCAGGGTCTTCCCAGGCTTCCGGCGTCATCTCCGACCCGTCCGGCGCCAGCCAGCTTCCCGAGCCGGGGAACTGGGCAAACCAGTGCGCGCGCGCGCCGCGCCAGGCAGCGAGCGATGCGGTATAGTCCTCGAGAGCCGTGTCCCGGCTTTCCCAGTCGATCCAGCCAATTGCGTTGTCCTGCGCATAGGCGTTGTTGTTGCCTTGCTGGCTGCGGCCGAACTCGTCGCCCGCTGTCAGCATGATCGTGCCGGTGGAGGCGAACAACGTCGCCAGCATGGCCCGCGCATCGGCGGCGCGGCGGGCGAGGACTTGCGGATCGCTGCTCTCCCCTTCCGCGCCGCAGTTCCATGAGAAATTTTCGCCGTGTCCATCGCGGTTCTGCTCGCCGTTAGCCCAGTTGTGCCGCTCGGCATAGGCAAGGGTATCGGCAAGGGTGAAGCCGTCGTGCGCGGCAAGACAGTTCACGCTGCGGCAGCCAGGGCCGAATATGTCTGACGATCCGGCCATGCGTGTCGCCAATTCCCCCAAACTGCCATCGCCGCGCCAGAACCGGCGCACGTCGTCGCGAAAGCGGTCGTTCCATTCGAGCCAGGATTGCGGGAAATTGCCCAGTTGATAGCCGCCCGGGCCAATGTCCCAAGGCTCGGCAATCAGCACGCGGTCGGCGAGGCAGGGGTCGGCAGCTATTTCGGCAAAGATCGGCGCTGCTGCATCGAAGCCGGGGCCGCGCGCCATCACTGGCGCAAGATCGAAGCGAAAGCCATCGACGCCGCAGGTCAGCACGAAATGGCGCATGGTATCGAGGGCAAGGCGGCGCACTTCGGGCCGCGCGAAGTCCAGCGTATTGCCGCAGCCGGTATCGTTGATCAGGCGTCCGTCCGGCTCATGGGCATAAGCGGTGTTGTCGAGCCCGCGCAGCGAGAGCACCGGGCCAAGCACATCGCTTTCGCCGGTATGGTTGAAGACAAGGTCGAGGATCGTGCCGATACCCTCGGCGTGGAGCGCGGCGACAGTCTGGCGCAGTTCGGCAAGGCCGCCCGGGCACAGGCCCGGATCGAGCGCCATCAGCGCGACCGGGTTATAACCCCAGGCATTGCGCAGGCCCAAGGGAGGCAAGTGGCGCTCATCGATCCAGGCGACAATCGGCATCAGTTCGACTGCCGAGACATGAAGCTTTTTGAAATGGGCGATCACTGCGGGATGGGCGAGCGCTGCGATGGTGCCGCGCTGGGCGGGCGGCACATCGGGATGGAGTATGGTGTAAGCGCGGACGTTCAACTCGTAAATCAGCCCGCCTTTTACGAATGCCGGGGGGCGGTGGGGGAGCACGGCGCTCGCTGACTGAACGATTGCCTTGGGCACCAGCGCCGCTGTGTCCTCGCCGAAAATCGACAGGCGCGGATCGTAAGCGAAGCGCTGATCGAGAACCGTGGCATAGGGATCGACGAGCAATTTCGTCGGATCGAACCACAGGCCGTTTTCCGGCGCCCAGACACCATCGGCGCGCAGGCCATAGCGCGCGCCGCTATGATTGTCTGGCAATTCCAGCACCCAGTCGTCACCCGTTTGGGACATGGCCAGGCGTGTTTCGTGCTCGCCGTCGAACAGGCAAAGCCACAGTGCCGAGGCATGGGGTGAGCGGACCGTGAAGCGCGTGGCCCGCCCTGTGACTTCCGCTCCTGGCGTCACGCGGCCTCGGCCAGCAGCCGCGCATAGAGATCGGCATAGGCTTTGCCGCTCTGCGACCAGGAAAAGTCGGACTTCATTCCCGCTCGCTGGATCGCTCGCCAGGCCTGCGGCTGGCGAAAGAGTTCAACCGTTCGCGTAATGGCCATGGCCAGCCCGCGGTAATGGATGCCATCAAACTGGATACCCGTGCCGGCTCCGCTGGCCATCGCCGCGATGTTGGCATCGATAACGGTATCGGCCAGCCCGCCAGTGCGCGCCACCACCGGCACGCAGCCATAGGCCAGGCCATAGAGCTGGGTCAGTCCGCAAGGCTCGAAGCGCGAGGGCACCAGGATGGCATCGCCGCCGCCCTGCATGCGGTGTGACAATGCCTCGTCATAACCGATCCGCACCCCGACCCTGCCGGGATGCCGCGCGGCGGCGGCGCGGAAGGCCTCTTCCATGGCCATATCGCCGGAGCCCAGCAGTGCGAGCGATCCGCCCATGCCGACGAGGTGGTCCAGCACTTCGAGCAGCACGTCCATGCCCTTTTGCCAGGTCAGGCGGCTGACGACGATGAACAGGGGGCCATCGCTTTCGATCAGGCCGAACTCGGCCTCGAGCGCGCGCTTGTTGGCACCGCGTTTGGCGAGTGTGCTTGCGGTGTAGTTGGCTGCCAGCGCGGGATCGGCCGCGGGGTCCCACTCGGCGGTGTCGATGCCGTTGACGATGCCGAAAACCCGGTCGCCGCGGCCTTCGATCAGTCCTTCCAGTCCCATGCCGAATTCGGGATCGCGAATTTCGGCGGCGTATGTCGGGCTGACTGTCGTGATTGCGCTCGCCGAAACCATCCCGGCTTTGAGGAAACCCACGCCCTTGTGATATTCCACGCCGTCGATCGCAAATGCGATGCGCGGCAGGCCAAGCTGGCTGAAGATCTCGCGGCCGAAGTGTCCCTGAAAGGCCATGTTGTGGATCGTCATCACACTTGGCACGGCGCGCGCATTGGCGAGCGGGGCAAAGCGTTGATAGGCGGGGGCCATGGCTGCCTGCCAATCATGCGCGTGCAGCAAGTCGAACTGGCGGCCCTTGACTGCGCCGCCGACAAGATCGGCTGCGGCACGCCCCAGCGCGGCGTAACGGCGCCAGTTGTCCGCCCAGTCCTTGCCCAGCGCATCGCCGTATGGACTGCCAGGCCGGTCGAACAAGTTTGGTGCATCGAGCACCAGCAGCGGATGCTCGCCCAGCTTTGTCGCCAGCAGCCGCGCGGGCGCGCCCAGCAGGCCATCCCACGCGTGGACGGCCCTGGCCTTGCCTATGGCCTGCAACACGGCGGGATAGCCGGGAATGAGCGTGGTCATTGCCACCCCATGCGGGGCCACAGCCCCGGGCAGTGCGCCGGCGACATCGGCCAGCCCGCCGGTTTTCACCAGGGGCACGGCCTCGGAAGCCACGGAAAGAACGCGCAAGGTCATCCCAGGCAATCGATCATGTCTTTGGTGATCAGGCAGACGCCGCTTTCGGTGCGGCGGAAGCGTTTGGCGTCAAGTTCAGGATCCTGCCCAACCACAAGATTCTCCGGGATGCGCACGCCCGAATCGATGATCACGCGCGATAGCTGCGCGCCGCGCCCGATGTTGCAATAGGGGAGGATCACGGCTTCGTTCACGCTTGAATAGGAACCCATTTTCACCCCGGTGAACAGCAGGCTGCGGTGCGCCGTCGCGCCTGAAACAATGCAGTCCTGGCTGATCAGCGATGAAATCGCATGGCCGCGCCGCCCTTCCTCGTCATGCACGAATTTGGCAGGCGCGGCGACGACCTGATCGGTCCAGATGCGCCAGTCGCGATCATACATGTTGAGCTTGGGGACCACGTCGGTGAGATCGAGGTTGGCCTCGAAATAGGCATCGAGCGTGCCGACATCGCGCCAGTATTCGCCGATTTCCTCCGCCGCGCGGATGCAGCTGTCGGAGAACTTGTGCGCCACGGCTTTGCCATGCTTGACGATGTGGGGGATGATGTCGCCGCCGAAATCGCGCTTCGATCCTGGCGTCGCGGCATCGCGGCGCAGTTCTTCGAACAGGAATTTCGTCTCGAAGACATAGATGCCCATCGACGCCAGGCACATATCCGGGTCGCCTGGCATGGTCGGCGGGTCCTTGGGTTTCTCGACGAATGCGGTGATGCGGCTGCTCTTGTCGATTGCCATGACGCCAAAGCCGCTGGCATCCTTTTTCGGCACGACCAGGCATCCCACAGTCACGTCCGCGCCCGAGTTGACGTGCTGTTGCAGCATCAGCTCGTAGTCCATCTTGTAGATGTGGTCGCCCGCCAGGATCACCATATAGCGCGGCGAATAGCTCTCGATGATGTCTATGTTCTGATAGACCGCATCCGCGGTGCCTTCGTACCAGTGAATCTCGTCGATGCGCTGGCTGGCAGGCAGGATGTCGAAGCTTTCGTTGCGTTCGGGCCGCATGAAATTCCAGGCGCGCTGCATGTGGCGGATCAGGCTGTGGGCCTTGTATTGGGTGGCGACGCCAATGCGGCGGATGCCCGAATTGATTGCGTTCGACAGGGCGAAATCGACGATCCGGCTCATGCCGCCGAAATAGACCGCCGGCTTGGCGCGGCGATCAGTCAGTTCCATCAACCGGCTGCCGCGCCCGCCCGCCAGCACATAGGCCATGGCATCGCGCGCTAGCGGTCCCTGTGGTCGTTCCTTCGCCATTTGTCCTCTCCTGTCTTACCCCGCAAACTCGAACATGACTGTTGCCAGCGGCGGCAAGACAACCAGCGCCGCGCCGTCTTTCGCCATGATCGATCCCATGTTGCCCTTGCCGCTGCCGCCATAGATTTCAGCGTCCGAATTGATCACTTCACGCCAGCTGCCAGCGAATGGCAACGGCAGGCGGTAGGAATCGTGAAGCTGCGGCGTCATGTTGGCGACCACGGCGATCGGGGGCTGGCCTGGCGCCCTGCGCAGCCACGCGAAAACCGAGGCCGCAGAATCATCGACTACCAGCCATTCGAAGCCTTCACTCTCGCAGTCGCGGGCATGCAGCGCGGGCTTTTCGCGGTAGAGCCGGTTGAGATCGCGCACCAGCCGCTGCACGCCGGCATGGGCGGGCGCCTCCACAAGCTCCCAATCAAGCGAGCGTTCCTCGCTCCATTCGCGTCGCTGGGCAAATTCCTGGCCCATGAACAACAGCTTCTTGCCCGGATAGCCCCACATCAGACCGTAATAGGCGCGCAGGTTGGCGAACTTCTGCCAGTCATCGCCGCTCATTTTCGCCAGCAGCGATCCCTTGCCGTGGACCACTTCATCGTGGCTCAGCGGCAGCACGAAGTTTTCGCTGAAGGCATAGACAAGGCCGAATGTGATCTCGCTGTGATGATACTTCCGGTGCACCGGATCACGCGCCATGTATTGCAGCGTATCGTGCATGAAACCCATGTTCCACTTGAAGCCGAAACCCAGGTTGGTCGAGTGGGGACCGCCCTCATGCACCGGCTTGGTTACGCCGGGCCATGACGTCGATTCCTCGGCAATCGTCACGATCCCGGCATGGCTGCCATAGAGCGCCTTGTTCATCGCCCGCAGGAATTCGACGGCTTCCCAGTTCTCGCGCCCACCCTGCTCGTTGGGGATCCACTCGCCCTCCTTGCGGCTGTAATCCCGATAGAGCATCGAGGCGACTGCATCGACGCGCAAGCCGTCGACATGATAGTGTTCGGCCCAGAACAACGCATTGTTGACCAGGAAGCTGCGCACTTCGCGCCGCCCGAAATTGTAGATCGCGGTGTTCCAGTCGGGGTGAAATCCGAGGCGCGGGTCATCGTGTTCATAGAGCGCGGTGCCATCGAAATGGGCAAGGCCGTGCTCGTCGACGGGGAAATGAGCGGGAACCCAGTCGATCAACACCGAAATCCCGGCGCGGTGAGCACCGTCGACGAAGCGGGCAAAACCATCCGGGCCGCCAAAACGGGCGGACGGCGCATAGAGTCCTGTCGTCTGATAGCCCCAGCTCGGATCGTAAGGATGTTCGGAAACCGGCAGGAACTCGATGTGGGTGAAACCCATGTCGGCGACATAGGGAATGAGCCGTTCTGCCATGCTGTCCCACGAGAGGAACCAGCCATTGTCGCCCCGCTGCCACGATCCGGGGTGGACTTCATAGATCGCCATGGGTTCGCGGCGGGGATCGGCGGCGGCCCAGTGCGCGCGGTGAGCGCTGTCGCCCCAGTCGGGCTTGGCCGGACGGGCAGTGAGCGACGCGGTCTTCGGGCGAAGTTCGGACGCAAAGGCGAAGGGATCGGCTTTCAGCGGCTGGACAGTACCGTCCGGTCCGGTGATGCGGTATTTATAGGCGCGGCCCGCGTCGATATCGGGAATGAACAGTTCCCACACGCCGATATCCGTGCGCCGCCGCATCGGGTGGCGGCGGTAGTCCCAATCGTTGAAATCGCCGACCAGCGAGACATGGCGGGCATTGGGGGCCCAGACCGCGAAATGAACGCCGCTTGCCCCCTCATGCGCGATGCAGTGCGCGCCCAGCTTGTCGAACAGGCGATAATGCGTTCCCTCGGCTATCAGAAGGTCGTCGAGAGGGCCAAGAACCGGGCCGAAGCTATAGGGATCAGTGATCCACCATTCGTGCGTGCCGGCCTGGCAGCGGTATTTGACCGGTTGACGCTCGCCTTTCACTAGTCCTTCGAACAGGCCGCGAGTGTCAGTGCGGGTAAGTTTGCCCAGCGACTTTCCGGCGAGACTGAATGCCTCCGCGTTTTCCGCGCCCGGCAACAGCGCACGGGCGAATGCTCCCTGCGGCCCCTCATGGATGCCCAATAGCGAGAACGGATCGGCATGCGTGCCGTCCAGAAGCGCGCGAATTGCTTCTTCAGGTGGCTTCAAAGAACGTCCCAGATTTCGCGGGCATACTCACCGATGGTCCGGTCGGACGAGAACCACCCGACGTTGGCGATGTTGTGGATCGCAGACTTACGCCAGGCTGCCTGATTTTGCCAGCGCGCATCGACCTGTCGATGGGCGGCGGCATAGGCATCGAAATCGGCGGCGACCATGAACCAGTCGTGGCTGTAGAGCCCGTCCATCAGCTCTGCATAGCGGTCCGGGTCGTCGGGTGAGAATACTCCCGTGCGCACGGCTTCGATGGCCTGGTGCAGCTCGCGGGATGCTTCGATGACGTCGCGCGGCAGATAGCCATCGGCGCGCTTGGCGGCGACTTCCTCGGCAGTCAGGCCGAATATGAAAATGTTTTCGTCGCCAACCCGGTCCTTGATCTCGATGTTCGCGCCATCGAGCGTGCCGATGGTCAGCGCGCCATTGAGCGCGAATTTCATGTTGCCGGTACCCGAGGCTTCCATTCCCGCGGTCGATATCTGTTCGGACAGGTCGGCGGCGGGAATGATTCTTTCGGCCAAAGTGACATTGTAGTTCGGCACGAAAACGACCTTGAGCAGACCGCCGACCGAAGGGTCGGAATTGATACGGCGGGCGATGTCGTTGGCCAGTTTGATCGTCAGCTTGGCATTGTGATAGGTCGGCGCGGCCTTGCCGCCAAAAATCTTGACACGCGGCACCCAGTCACGCTCCGGGTGGCTGCGGATCTGGTCGTAGAGGGCCACGGTTTCTATCAGGTTCAGCAGCTGGCGCTTGTATTCATGGATGCGCTTCACCTGCACATCGAACAGCGCATCGGGATTGAGGCGGATGCCAGTCAGCTCCTTGAGATGCGCGGCCAACGCCAGCTTGTTGCTGCGCTTCACTTCGGCAATCCGCTCTCCCAGCGCGACATCGCCTGCCAGCGCGTTCAGCGCCGACAATTCTTCCGCATCATCGAGAAATGCCTCGCCGATGGCGTCGCGGATCGTCGCCGTGAGACCCGGATTGCATTGCTGCAGCCAGCGCCGCGGCGTGACACCATTGGTCTTGTTGTTGATCTTGTCGGGATAGAGCTTGTGCAGGTCCGAAAATACCGTGGTCTTCATCAGTTCGGTGTGCAGCGCCGCCACCCCGTTGACGCTGTGCGCGCCGGCGAAGGCCAGATTGGCCATGCGCACGCGCCGTTCCCCGCCTTCGTCAATCAGCGAGATCGCGGCGATCTGTTCTTCGCTCATGCCTGCCTTGCGGGCCTCGCGAAGCACGCGGCTGTTGATCGCATAGACGATCTGCATGTGGCGCGGCAGCAGCCGCTCGAACAGCGGCAGCGGCCATGATTCCAGCGCTTCGGGCAGCAGGGTGTGGTTGGTATAGGCCACGGTCCGGCGCGTGACGTCCCACGCCTCATCGTATTCGAGCCCATGCACATCGACCATCAGCCGCATCAGTTCGGCCACCGCGACTGCGGGGTGCGTGTCATTGAGCTGGATCGCCGCCTTGTCTGGCAGGCTGCGGATATGATCGCCGTTCTGGATATGGCGCCGCACGATGTCCTGGATCGAAGCCGATGAAAAGAAATACTCCTGCCGCAGGCGCAGTTCCTGCCCGGCAGCCGTGGAATCAGCCGGATAGAGCACGCGCACCAGGCTGTCGGCGCGGACTTCGTCGACCATCGCGCCGAAGTGATCGCCAGCATTGAAGGCATCCAGCTTGATCGGGTCGAGCGCGGTGGCAGTCCACAGGCGCAGGGTGTTCACCCGCTTGCCGCGCCAGCCGACGACCGGCGTGTCCACGGCGGTCGCCTCGATTTCCTCGGCTGGTTTCCAGGCGACGCCGTCACGCGTTTCCACTACCTCGCCGCCAAAACCGATGCGGTATGAGCTTTCGCGCCGCTCGAACTCCCAGGGATTGCCGTGGGCCAGCCAGGTTTCGGGCAGTTCGACTTGCCAGCCATCGTCGATGCGCTGGCGGAACATGCCGTTCACATAGCGGATGCCATAGCCGTAGGCGGGGATGCCCATGCTGGCGAGGCTTTCCATGAAGCATGCCGCCAGCCGACCCAGGCCGCCGTTGCCCAGTGCGGCATCAGGTTCGAGTTCTTCGAGCGCGGAAAGTTCCAGCCCATGGCCGCGCAGCTCACGTTCCATGGCCTGCGTCAGACCCATATTGCTCAGCGCGTCGCGCAGCAGCCGGCCGATGAGGAATTCCAGGCTGAGATAATAGACCCGCTTGCTGCCCTGCTCATAGGAAGTGCGGGTCGATTCCATCCAGCGGTCGATAATCGAATCGCGCAGCGAAAGGACAGTGGCAGTCAGCCAGTCATGCGGCCTGGCGGCGCGCTCGTCCTTGCCCACGCGGTGACGCAAAACATCGACGAGGTGGCTTTCCACTGCGGGATTCGGCTTGGGCTGGTTGGCTGGCAATGCGGCGCTCCAATCTCTGTCGGCTCGGGACAGGGAAGGCCAGGCGGCCCGCCCCGTTGCCATTCGCTCCTCAACCGATTTCCCCGAGGCAAGCTAGGGCACAGACATGGGGCTCGACAAGGTTATTGTGCAATGCGGCAAAAATTTCGTGCCAAGCGCAAATCCGGCGGGCATGATGGCCACGAGGGCGGCAATCCTGTCGGCTTGCGGAAGGGCGCATGAAGAGACCTGCACCAGACGCGAAACAGCCTTGGTGGCGCGGGGCGGCGATCTACCAGATCTATCCGCGCAGTTTTCAGGACAGCAATGGCGACGGCATTGGCGATCTTGCCGGGATCACCAGTCGGCTGGATCATGTTGCCGCGCTCGGCGTCGACGCGATCTGGATCTCGCCGTTCTTCACCTCGCCGATGCGCGATTTCGGCTATGATGTTTCGGACTATTGCGGGGTCGACCAGATCTTTGGCTCGCTTGCCGATTTCGACGCGCTGGTTGGCCGTGCCCATGCACTTGGCCTCAAGGTCATCATTGATCAGGTCTATGCTCACAGCTCCGATCAGCACGCATGGTTTTCCGAAAGCCGGCAGGACCGCGAAAACCCGCGCGCCGACTGGTACGTCTGGGCGGATCCCAAGGGGGACGGCACGCCGCCCAACAACTGGCAATCGGTCTTCGGCGGGCCGGCTTGGACATGGGACGCGCGGCGCCGGCAATATTACATGCACACGTTCCTGAAAGAGCAGCCGCAGCTCAACGTGCACAATCGCGAGGTGCAGGACGCCCTGCTCGATGTCGCGCGGTTCTGGCTGGATCGCGGCGTCGACGGTTTCCGGCTTGATGCGCTCAACCATTCGATGCACGATCTGCGATTGCGCAACAATCCGCCCGCGCCCGATACGGGGCGTGTCCGCACCCGGCCGTTTGACTTCCAGATCAGGCGCTACAGCCAGTCGCAGCCCGGCGTTATCGACTTCATCGAGCGCATCCGGGCGCTGTGTGATGAATACGGCGCAATTCATACCGTCGCCGAAGTGGGGGGAGACAAGGCGCAGGACGAAATCCGGGCTTACACGCGCGGCAACAGCCGGCTAAACAGCGCCTATGGCTTCGACTTTCTCTATTGCGATGCCTTGACGCCTGCTTTCGTGGCAGAAGTGCTAGGAGCTAGCCAGCGGGGCGGCTGGCCAAGCTGGGCGTTCGAGAACCATGATGCGCCGCGCGCCGTATCACGCTGGTGCAAGGCGGACGATGGCGATGCCTTTGCGCGAATGAAAATCGCGCTGCTTGCGGCGCTGCGCGGCAATATCATCCTGTATCAGGGCGAGGAGCTGGGGCTGCGGCAGGATGAGATCCCGTTCGAGCAGTTGCAGGACCCGGAAGCCATTGCCAACTGGCCGCTGACCTTGTCGCGCGATGGCGCGCGGACTCCCATGCCCTGGCAGGCCGGTGCAGCGCACGGCGGCTTCACCACGGGCCTGCCCTGGCTGCCGCTGAGTGCCGGAAACGTGGCGCGTGCGGTCGATAGTCAGGACAGCGATGACAATTCCCTGTTGTCGCTCACACGCCGAATCCTGGCTTTGCGCCGCACCGCGCCAGCGCTTCGTTATGGCAGGATCGAAAACATGCAGGCGACAGGCGCTTTGCTGGCATTTGAGCGCGTGAATAGCCGTCAGCGAATCCGCTGCCAGTTCAACCCGTCGGCAGAGGGTGTGCCAATATCAAGCGCAACAGTCACGGCGAGCCAACTGCTCTCGATTAACGGGGCGACGATCAATCACCTGCCGCCATGGTCGGCGCTTTTCCTCGCAATTTGAGTTATCTGGACAGAGCAACCATCTGCATTGTTGCATTGCACAATGTGCCAGCGCATGATCGGGGCGAACTGGCAGCGAGCCGTCGCTGCATGAAAGGGCGTTTCGCATATGGCCAGCAGTTCCGAGCTTTGCGAGCGGCTTGCCGTCCTGCATGCGCGCACTGCCGAATCGCCGCTGTTCAATCCGGTTTTCCAGCTCAGCCTCGAACTTTCGCGCGCGCTGGAGGCGAAGGACATTCGGCTGGAGGATGCGGCCGGGCTGGTCGCCGAACTGGAATGTGACAGCCTTGTCAGCCGGGTGCGCCGCCTTGTCGGCCTGCTGGCGCCATTGGCGCAGCAGGACAACCACAAAGCCTTTCGCGCCGCAATCGGTGCGGAGGGAGACTTTGACCAATTTGCCCGCCGCTGGTCGCATCCGCTGTTCCACGTCGTATTCACTGCCCACCCCACATTCCTCCTGACCCGCGCGCAGGCCGATGCCGTGGCCGCAAGTGCGAGCGATGGCGGAACTGCCGCTGCCACTGTCTGCGTCGCCGATCCCCAGCGCGAGCCCATCACGCTGGAGTATGAACACGCAGAGGCCATGGCGGCGCTGGCAAGGGCGCAGGATGCGCGGGACACGCTGAACACCGTGCTGCTCGAAGAAGCTGCGCGGCGCTGGCCCGACCGCTGGCGCGAGCTGCGCCCCTTGCCATTCCGCTTCGCCACATGGGTGGGCTATGACATGGACGGGCGCACCGATATCGGCTGGTCGACCTCCATCCACTTCCGGCTCCAGGAAAAGGCCTTGCGGCTGCAAGGTTACGCTGATCGTCTCGCAGCGATCCAGCCGCAATCGCCAATGCTCGCCAGATTGCGCGCTGCGCATGCCCATACCGCCGAAATGGAAGCCCTGTTTGCCGGCGACCTTTCCGGTCCCGATGCGTTGTCGCATGCGGCCAATCGTCTGACGGCAGACGATCCTGCCCGGTTGATCTCGCTCGGGCCGGTCATTGCCGACCTCGAGAGCGCGGCCCGCTCTGCCGATGACGATACAGCACTGGCACTGTTGGTTCTGGCCGGGGCCATGCGGGCCGATGGGCTGGGGATGGGCGGCATTCACTTCCGAGTAAATACGTCGCAGCTGCACAATGCGATCCGTCGCCGGATCGATCCCGACAACCGGCTTGACCTTGCCAGCAAGACCGCGCTGATCCGCATCCGCGACTTGCTCGACAAAGTGAAGCCGCTGCGCGCCAATTTCGCGGCATTGGCGATCGAGAACACCACAGCCGTGCGGCAATTTCTCGCCATGGCGCAGATACTGCACCACATCGATGCCGATGCCCCGATCCGCATGCTGATTGCCGAATGTGAGGATCCGCAGACCGTGCTGGCGGCGCTCTATTTCGCGCGGCTGCTTGGCATCGAAGACAAAGTCGACGTCTCGCCGTTGTTCGAGACGGAAAGCGCGATGGAACACGGCGGCCGCTTCCTCGAGGCGCTGCTGGCTGAGCCTGCCTATCGCGACTATGTTCGAACGCGCGGTCGGCTGGCGATCCAGACCGGCTTTTCCGACGCCGGGCGATTCATCGGCCAGTTGCCCGCAGCACTGGCGATAGAGCGGCTGCACGGGCGGCTGGCGCGCGCCATGGTGCGCCACAAGTTGACTGACGTCGCCGCGCTGATCTTCAATACGCACGGCGAATCGATGGGGCGGGGCAGTCATCCGGCGGGCATGGAAGACCGGCTGACCTGGCCGATGAGCATCTGGGCGCGGCGGCAATTTGCCGATGCCGGGATCCGTACGGAGCTGGAATCGAGCTTCCAGGGCGGCGATGGTTATCTGTTCTTCCGCACGAGCGAACTGGCGCTCGCGACTTTGACCCGGATCGCCGAAGTCGAACTGAAGCCGCTGCCAGACGAAGCCGACTCGTTCTACTTGCGGACTGATCTCAGCCTCGATTTCTATCGCGGCATTCGCGGGGTGCAGCGCGATTTCATGCGGTCGCGCACTTATGCCCGCTCGCTGACCGCATTTGGCCTCGGCCTGCTGGTGGAGACCGGCAGCCGGAAATCGCGCCGCCAGACCGATCTGGCCGCTGACCGGTCAATGAACCTGCGCCAGATCCGCGCCATTCCGCACAATGCCATCATGCAGCAGCTTGGCTATCCGGTGAACGTGATTGCCGGGGTGGGCACGGCGGCGGTTGAAGATGTCGAAGGCATTGCCGAGCTGCTTACGGCGTCGCCGCGCGGGCGCCAGATTATCCGCATGCTGCGCAGCGCCGATCGCCTGGCCAGCATCAAGTCCGTTGCTGCCTACGGCGAACTGTTCAACTCTGCTTTCTGGGCCAGCCGCCCCTATCGCGGCACCGAACGCCATCTGGAGGCCGCCTGTCTGGCGCTGGCCGACCAGCTGACCACCGACGACCGCAACAGTGCCTTCCGCACGATGACCTCTCGCCTGCGGGTCGATGCAGTCAAGCTGCACCGCCTGCTCGAGCTCATTCCCGACGACAGTTCGCGCGAGGGGCGCGAAGACCTGCGCCGCGCGCTGGGCGCGCTGCAAGCGCTGCGCCTTGCCCTGATGCAATTCATCTTCATTCGCGCGGTGAGCATTCCGGCTTTTTCGCGCTCGAATGACATCACGCGCGAGGACGTGCTGCAAATGGTGTTCAGCTTGCGGATCGACGAGGCACTGGCCCAGCTGCGCCGCGCCTACCCGGTCTCCACGCCTTCGCTCAGCGACTATGCCGTGGACGAGCCAGCCGACTATCCCGACCTTGAAGGCCACGGCTATGCCATGATCCGCCAGCACCTGATCGACCCGATCGAAGCGGCCTACAACCTGTGCCTGCGCATTGGCGTTGCCATCGCCAACCATTTCGGCGCCCATGGCTGAGATAGGGGAGCCAGCGGCAAGCTACGCTTGGCGATTGACGCAGAGGCGGAATTTGTGGTTAGGCGCATGCCCGATCAGCAAGCCTGACGCGCGGGTGTAGCTCAATGGTAGAGCAGCAGCTTCCCAAGCTGAATACGAGGGTTCGATTCCCTTCACCCGCTCCAGTTTCCTGATGGCCCGCATTGGCAACCAGCCACCCGTCGCCGAAAAATGACTGAGGTTCTCAACCACCCGCCAACACGTGGCTGGCGTCCATGGAGACCAGTTCATTCTCGATTGACAGCTCGCTGGGGAGGCCCACCCGGTAATGAATGGGCTGGAACTTATCGAGCCTTGCCGCGACGATGCTACCGCCACAGGCCATGCAATGATGCGCCTTCTCCCGGTCGGCAATAACGACAGGTGTGAGTGGATTCATGCGCGCACTGTCGCTGACAATTTCGCGCCTGACCAATCGACTCCGCTTCCAGCCCTTGCAATCCGGACACCAGTTTACATGCAGCAAACCTGACATCTCGACCCCCTCTTTTTCGTTCGCTTTTGCGACTTCTGACTGAGCTTAGATCAAAAATTCGCATTGCCAATCGAAATTTGGATCGGGAGCATTTGCCTGCCTTCGATCAAACTTCTGGCAATGGGGAGGGTGCGGGATGCGCCACCAGTCGATGGCCGCCTTCGCTTTGACGGTCGAGCGCATCTGGGCGCCACAAGTAATCAAAATCGGACAGGCCAAGCTGTGGTTAGAAGTTGTTGGCCAAGAAAAAATCCTGTATATTCAACCTTTGTTGCGAGGCGCAGGGGGCGTTTAGTGAACGATTCCAGCTGCATAATTGGCACCGGCATCGCCGCATTGGTCATTTTGTCTGCAACGACAGAATTTGCGCATGCGGCAACCAGCCCCAGCGCGGATATTCATATCGCCGCGCCTGACATAAAGGACAACAACCGGCAGCCGGAAAGCCGGGTGCCGGCAGTGTCATGGCAAACCGCCGATGCGCGCAGTTTCGCCCAAGTATCTTTCAGCCGGGCCGCCGACCATGATGGCCAGCCAGTGTATTATTTCCGCTCAAGCAACGGCGGATCGGCAGGGCTCGTATCTTTCTCGCCGCGCAGGTTGCCATCGGGCACGATTTTTTCTGTCGCTCTGGTGACGTCTCGACCAAAGATTTCTGTCGGACAGTTTTCCGGCTCGCTGCCGTCGCTCATGCCAGTGGCGGCGCGAGGCTTGACGAGTGGCTTTGGCATCCGCCAGCACCCCATTCTTGGAACGCTGCGGGCGCATAACGGCGTCGATCTTGCCGCTACCTATGGTTCGCCCATCGTTGCGACGGCGAACGGTGTCGTAGGTACTGCCGGCTGGTCTGGCGGTTACGGTCTGCTGGTCTCGCTCGATCACGGGAGCGGGCTTCAGACGCGCTATGGCCACATGTCGCGTGTCAACGTAGCGCCTGGCCAGCAAGTCCATAAGGGCGATGTCATCGGCTATGTGGGCTCGACCGGAATGTCCACCGGACCGCATTTGCACTACGAGATCCGCATCAATGGCCAGGCCATAAATCCCGCCGCCCAGCTTCATGGCAAGTAGTCGGCCGGGCACGGCGTGCCCTGCAGAAACCAGAGCACGGACTAAGTGAGAAATTTCCTCCAACTTCGCTGGCTCGGGCGCGAACGCATGGTTGCCTATTCGGCCATCCTGGCCCTTGCCTCTCTGGCCAGCATCTATCCCCTGTTCCGGCAGGCGATGGGGCCGCAGGGTAGCGACTTCATGGCTTTCTGGTCTGCCGGACGGATGGCAGTGGAGGGACATGCCGCAGCGGTTTACGACCCCGCCGCGCTCGGCGTTGTCCAGGCCAATGCGGGACGCGGCGAGATATTCGCGTTCGTCAATCCGCCGCCGCTGCTGCTGGCGATCTGGCCGCTGGGCCTGATGGAATATTCCTACGCATGGCTCAACTGGGTCGCGGTGACTTATGTACTGTGGTTTCTGGCTACGCGCCGGCTCTATCCCGAACTGTCCTGGCCAATCGCTGCTTTTCCAGGGGCGCTGGTCGCCGCCTGGCACGCGCAAACCGGCTTTCTCACCAGTGCGATTCAGGCGCTCGCGGCGGGCGCCTTGCGCGATCGTCCATTCCGGGCCGGCCTCTGCGTGGGCGCGCTGATCGTGAAGCCGCATCTTGGAGTGCTGTTTCCCATAGCCCTGCTGGCGGGAAGGCAGTGGCGCGCGATAGCAGGCGCAGCAACGTCAAGTCTTGGTCTGCTGCTGCTCGCATGGCTGGTGTTCGGCACTGATATGATGCTCGCCTATCCGCGGTCATGGGCGATCAGCGACTATTTGCTGCGCACGGGTAGTGATACATTCTTCCTGCGGCAGTCGACCATCTATGCCATGGTACGCGTGGTCCTGTCAGAACCGGCGGCGATCGCGGTACAATTGATTGCCAGCCTTGCCATGGCTGGCGTCACCTGGCTGGCCTGGGCAAGGGCTGGGCCGATCGAAGGAAAGCTGGCCCTGCTTTTCGCCGCCACGCCGCTCGCGACGCCATACCTGTTTAACTACGATCTGCCATTTCTGGTCATACCGGTCTGCTGGCTGGTGAGGAGCCTTGAGACGGAGGATCTCGCGGGCTGGCGCAAGCCTGCGCTGCTGGCGCTTTATCTCTCACCGCTGGTGACCAGGGCGATGGCTTTGCCGATGGGCATCAATACGATGCCGCTGGTATCGCTGGTGATGGTGGTGCTGGTTTGGCGCAGCCTGCGGGACGCGACCGGCGCCGAGACGGTCAGGCCCGCACCCGCTGCCGGAACGTGACGTTCACCCGTTCCGAAACGATCAGATAGGGCAACCAGACGAAGGCGCTGATCATCACTTTCTGGATATTGCCATAAAGCAGGTGCTGCAGTGCGCCGGCGACCTGTCCCGGCAGGCGCGGCGTCGACCCCATCATCTGGGCAATCGCGAGTTGCAGCGTGATGTCCGCCAGCCAAGCGAACAGCAGCATGCGCGGGAACAGGGGGACAGACCGCAGCGCCATGACGAAGCAGACCATGTAGAAGAAGTTCATCACGACCACGTCGATCGTCATCGCGATCATCAGGCTGTGCGCCCAGGCGGGCGCGGCGGGGGCGATGGCGGGCACGGCGAGAATGAATTCAAAGCTGCGGAACGGGACATTGAGCAGGATCCCCGCCAGCAGCGACGCCATGAAGCCAGTGGGCCCGAAGGCGCCGTTCTGCCGGGCGGCAACCGGATCGACCGGCTGCCACGAGCCATAACGGCAGAGGCGGATGGCGGGCTGGGCCGACAGCAGGCCGCGCGGGAAACTGCCGGCGGCCACGCGGTAACCGGCGATCGGCGCGAATGCGATCAGCAGATAGGGCAACAGTGTCACCATGGCACCGCTGAACCCATGCAGCGGCAGCGGCGACGTGGCCAGTTTGGCAAAGCCCAGCAATACGACCACCGCGATCCAACCGACGATCAGAGCTTCCATCCGCACATCGAGGAAGTCGACGAGCTTGCGGCTGCGCTGCTGCAGCGCGGCGGACCAAGCCGCAAACTGGCCTTGTAAGGCCTGGGCGAAATGGCCGTTGCGGCGCTTGGTGGGGCTGGAATGGTTCATACCGTTGGCATGCAATGAATGTGGTTAGAATATGGTTAAACGCAACCGCGCGCCAATGGTTTCCCCCAGTGGCGACGTCGGGTGATCCCGGCACGGCACATGTCAGCAGCTTCGTGTACAGCACGAAGGACAATGCAGCCCTTCGACAAGCTCAGGGCAGACGGATTTGAGCGTGATGCAGATATTGAGCGCGCGGCGCGCTAGATAACCGGATAGCAGGCCTTGGCCGAGATGGTGACCGCCGTCCGCTCAATTCCCGTGACGATTGCATAAGTCCCGGTTCCAGTGACCTCGTTGCCGCAGTCGATCCTTCGCGTTGTGAAAGTCAGACCGGTCAATCCCGGGCCCCGATACCAGGCCTTGGCATAAGTATCGATGTTCGCGGCGCAGGAACCAGCCGTACTCGCCGGTATGACCGAGGTCGAAAGACACCGCGCCGAGCGTTCGGCGGCATAGTGCACCTGATTGACGGCCGACATCGTGATGCCGACATTGATTGTTCCGAAGACGAGGACGATGAAAAAAGGAACGACCAGGGCGAATTCAGCGGCCGTTGCGCCCGAAGCATTGCGCAGCAGCGCGCGAAGAAGCGAGGCAGAACGGGTCATTTCAACCGCATCCAAGCCGTCCGTGTGATCGGACTGGCCAGCACTGAGGCGACCGAGGCGCCCGGGAATACAGGCGAAAACGTAGAGGATGCCGTCGCCTTGATATAGATCCCCGGTGACGCAGTGCTGCCCGAAACAGTAGCGGAGCAGTTGGCCGGCGGAGTGGCGCTGATGGCGGCAACTTCGACCAGCGTGCCTGTGGCATCGGCGCAGTAATAGGCTTCGGTCGGCGTGTTGAGCGTGACCCCGGTGCCGAGGCTGGTGCTTTGCGCCGCGGCGGTCATCTCCGCGATCAAGGTCGCTTTGCAATGCGTGTTGTCCGGATAGGTTACCGGCAGCTGCGATGAAGCAGTGCAGGTCGCCCGAACGTAACCCACTGCCTCGTGCGCGGCGAGATCGACCTGCATCTTGTGCCAGATATAGCTGCTGAGATCGACGACGTTCAGCAGGACGAAGGCGATTCCCGGCAGGATCAGGGCCATCTCGGCACCTGCAGATCCGCTGCTGGCCCGAAGGATGCTTCTCAGCCGCATCAGAACACCAGCTTCACGCGCGTGGCCGTGCCAACGGTGACGTCGATGGGATCAAAGCCCGCCGTGTCACAACCGCCCAAAGTGTTCAATATCGTGCCGTTGCCGTTGATTGTGATGATGTTGGCCATCAACAGGAAGCATTCCGAACCGCCGGTCGACTTGTTGACCACGCCGTCCACAGTCACGTTGACATGCGGCAAGTAGACCAGGCCCGTGATGTTCCAGGTCGCCTGGCTGCCCGCCAGCACGGCAGAGGTGTCCGGGCCGGTCGACGGGCGATAGATCGCAATCCCCTTCCAGGCTGAGCCGGAGGTCGCATCGGGGGCCTTGATGTCGATTGTCCCCTTGATGTTCTGGGTTCCGAAAGGGTTGGCGGTGTTGTCGAAAATCAGCGTGGCGGATGCCCCGGTGCCCGTTATGATCTTGGATTTGACCGCAGACATGTCCAGCGAACCACCCTTGATCACCACGACCGTATTCGGCGCGTTCAGTGTCAAAGTCTTGTTGGCGCCGATGGCCAAGCCGCCACAGTAGACGATGAGATTCAGATTGGTCGTGCCCTGGGTGGGTGCGCCGGATGTACATGGCTTGCTCAAGGCTGTACTGGCCAGCGAGCTGTAAGGATCGCCTGCATAGGGATCGGCAGGTATCTGGAATCCGTATTTGTCGACAGGCGGTGTGCGTGTGTCTCCGGTCGCCAGAGGGCGGGCACAGTCCGGACGGGAAGAAGCAAGGGCGGCGAGCGCATAGTCCGCGCCCATGTCGTGACCCGTGCAGTCGATTCCGCCGTTGGAAAAGACGGAGCAACCTGTCAGGTTGGCGAAGGGAATGCCGTGACCCGTGAGAGCGCTGGGGTCAGTGGACAGTGCCCAATAGCATGGAGAGGTCGTTGCGCCTCCACCACCGCCGCCTGCCGTTGCCACTGCCCGTGCACTGATTGTCTGGTTCCCGCTCCCACTACTGCCCAGAAAGCCGACGACGCGTGAGAATGTGAGCGGAAAACTCGTCGTGATGACTGCTTCATAGCACACAGGGTTGGTTCCAGTCGTGCCTGTCGGGCAAGTGACCACACCTGAATTGACTGCAACATTGTCCTGGCCATTGATGTAACCATAAGGCCTTGCCGCAGCGCGCGCCTCGTTCAGGGACGTACTGCCAGTCGTGGCCGCACCGCTGTTGACCGTCGCAGCAGCAATCGCGGCGCTGTCGGCAGCATTCTGGGCTGATCGCTGAACGTAATTGAAGCCGGCAAGTTCGACTGCAAAGGCGATGGAACCGGCAATCGGAATTAGCATCAGGGCAAACATCGGGCTGATCGCCGCTTTTTCGGAGCGCCGGAGAGGGGCAAGAATTCGGTCCCGCCAGCGCGAAAGCAGCGCGGCCACAGCCTTCGGGCCGATGCTGTTCGAACGCGTGTAAACCATGTCGAGCCCCTTATCCCGGCGGGCTGGACGAAGCCCCTGCCGGATCGAATTACGCCTCATGTGCCGACGGCAGGCCAAGGCCTGGTCTGCGATAACATGCGACTGAATTTCAAGGGTTCATTGGCTCGTCGAGCGGTGACAGCGACTCGTCAAGCCTGCCTGCCCTCTGCCTCCGATCAAACCATCGGACTGGCGCTTTTGCAAGTCGGTTAACCACCCGGGTTAACCCATGCTGTGCTCCCGCAGCGCAAAATTGTCCACGTGCTGGTTTCGGGAGTAATTAATGACGCAATTTCATTGTCTTGCCGATAAAGGCTTTAGAGCGCGAGAAGCTGACATATCTCCGCGCTGCGAGGCTAGTTTGGGGTTTTCGCCGATGCAAGATTGAGCCAAAGCGGGACGAATCGGTTCGCACATGCGGTAATGTGTTGTTTTTGGGTGTGATTCGAATGGCGTTAACTGCCTGCGTTAACAAAAAATCCTTCCAAGATATTGAAATTCAGGGTTAAAAAATTATGGACAATTTTTTATTGACCCATGCGGTTCAAAGGCGGACGATTTGGCCATCCTTCCGCGAAGGTACCTACGCATGAATTGGCCCGGCGTGCCTGGCTATTGTCAAAAATAACAAGGTCGCGTCGGTCCTGAAATGCACCCCCGAGCGGAAGGTGGGCCAACCGGAAATAGATGCCGGAGCCTTTGGAAATGACATGCATGGCGATCGGCCGAGGCGGCGGGGTCATGCGGCAATTAGGGGTAATGACATGACCAAGTTTTTCCGTGACTTCATGCGTGATGAAACGGGCGCCGCGGCGGCCGAATATGCGCTGATCCTTGCCATCGTCGGCGCAGGCATTGCCGGTGCGGCGTTCTATCTGGGCCGATCGATTTCGACGTCGATCACCGGGACGGCGAACGAGATTACGGGCTGCACGACCGGCGGCACAGCTCCAGCTTCCGGCACTTGCTAATCTAAATGGTACTTGCGGCCGGGACTTAACATTCCGGCCGCAAGCTCCATCCTTGCTTGGAGTATATGACATGGGGCGGTTTTTCTTTTCATTCCTGCAGGATGAAAATGGCGCTGCGGCAGCGGAATATGCGCTGATCCTCGCCATCGTGGGAGCAGGAATTGCTGGCGCGGCATTCTACCTGGGCGGTGCAATTTCGTCTTCACTGACCCAGACAGGCAACGACATCATGACTTGCAGCACTTCTACTAACCCGACTTGCTGAGCTGTAAATTCGGGCGACCGGGATTTATCCCGGTCGCATAATCTAATTTCACGAGGGGCACATGCAGGGGCGAAATCTGATCTTGCTGGTAGTAGCGGTGGTCATCGGCCTGATTGCCGTGTTCCTCGCGAACACCTATTTCAGCAGTGTCGAGAACAGGCAGGAACGCATTGCCGAAGAGCAGAAGCTCTCGCGCATCGTCGTCGCCAGCCAGGATCTCGCTTTCGGCGTTCCGCTCAGCGTGCAGAACCTGCGCCTTGCCAACTGGCCCGCAAGCTCGGTGCCGACTGGCGCCTTCACTTCGCTGGAGGCGGCGATGCGCAACGGCCGCGTCGCGCTGCGCCCGATCGTCGTGGGTGAACCAGTGCTTGCTTCCAAGGTTTCCGGCGCGGATGGCCGCGCGGTGCTCTCGGCCAACCTGCCGCTTGGCAAGGTTGCCTATGCCATTCCCATCAACGACACTTCGGGCGTCGGCGGATTTGTCCGCCCCGGTGACGTGGTGGACGTGTTGCTGACGCGGCAGATTCCCGGCGCGGGAAGCGATAGCAGCAGCAACGACAAGATGACCGACGTCCTGCTCACTTCGATCCCGGTGCTCGGCATCGACCAGAACGCCAACGAAAAAGACACCAAGCCCGCTACCGGCAAGACCGCGACGCTGGAAGTCGATAGCTACGGCGCGCAAAAGCTGGCCCTGGCCACGCAGCTGGGAGTGCTGTCGCTGGCGCTGCGTAATGTGGAAGACCAGGCCGCCGCACCGCAATCAACAGTGATCGCCAGAAACCTGTCCGCCAGTAACTACGTCATCCGGCCGCGACCTTCCGGCCCGCCGCCGGCCCAAATGGGCACGGCAGTGGCTGGTGCGATCATGCGTACCGCGGCGACGCTGGCTCCTGCGCGGCCGCGCGGTCCGTCGATGACAGTGGTGCGCGGTGCTCAAACTACGGAATACGAGGTGCTACGTGGCTGGTAATCAGGGCAAGCTCGCGGCGCTAACGCTGCTCCTCGCGGCTACGGCCATGACCGGGGCCATTGCGGCACCGGCTTCGGCCCAGTCGCTCCACGCCGGCACGCTTGAAGTGCCGCTCAACAAGAGCCAGGTGGTCAGCACCGACCGGACAATCGCGCGGGCAATGATCGCCAGCGCCGATATCGCCGAAGTCGTGCCGATCACCGAGCGCCAGGTCTATGTCCTGGGCAAGAAAATGGGCACCACCAGCCTGACGCTCTACGACCGGATGGGCCGGGTGATCTCGATCATCGACATTGCGGTCGGCCCCGATGTGATCGGGCTGACGGACCAGCTCCAGCAGCTGATCCCGGGCGACAAGATCGAGGCGCATATCTCGAACGAGTCGGTCGTGCTGACCGGCACGGTCAACAGCGCCGGTTCCGCCGACCGCGCCCTGCAGATCGCCAAGTCCTATGCGGGCGAGAAGGTGATCAACCTGATCTCGATGGGATCGAGCCAGCAGATCATGCTGGAAGTCCGCTTCGCCGAGGTCTCGCGCAACACAGGCAAGGAGATCGGCGTCAAGCTCAACGCAGGATCACGGGATGGCAGCTTCAGCGGGGTGACTGGTACGGGCTCGGGCTTCCAGCCGGCGACGCCGGGAACCATCTCAACAACCGTAGATTCGGCAGGCAACGTCACTTCGACGTCAAGCGGGGGAACACCGGCGTTCCTGAGCGCGATTCCCATTGCGGACAGCTTCGGCGTTTTCCGCAAGGCATTCTCGATCGGCGGCACCGACATCACGGCGATGATCAACGCGCTCGAAACGCGGGGCCTCGCCAAGACCCTGGCCCAGCCGACATTGGTCGCGCTTTCCGGAGAAAAGGCGTCGTTTCTTGCGGGCGGCGAATTTCCGGTTCCGGTTCCGGGTGGCAATGCCAACAATACCACCATCGAATTCAAGGCATTCGGCGTGAGCCTGGCTTTCACTCCGACAATTTTGAGCGACAAGACGATCAGCATGATCGTCGAGCCTGAAGTCAGCTCGATTGATCGCTCTGCGTCCGTAACAGTCAATGGCATCACTATTCCTGGCCTGCGCACCCGGCGCGCCAGCACAATGCTGGAACTACGAGATGGCGAGAGTTTTGCCATCGCCGGTCTCATCTCCAGGGACTTCCAGACGACGATCGAACAGATTCCGCTGCTCGGCTCGATCCCAATCCTTGGCGCGTTGTTCCGCTCGAGCGGCTTCAAGAAGGGTGAGACCGAACTGCTGATCGTGGTCACGCCGCGTCTCGTCCAGCCGATCCGGCCCGGGCAGGTTCGCCTGCCAACGGATCGTGTGCTCGACCCGAGAGAAGGCGATACCTTCCTGCTCGGCCAGCCCTATCGTCCGACTAAGATCGAACCGGCAGTCCCGCCTGCCAGGGCCGGCTCGCCGCAATCGGCCGCCCCATCCGTGGCGCCCCCGCAGGCGTCAGCTGAACTGGCGCCTGCTCCTGCGCCTGCTCCTGCCAAGGAGGACGGCTATGCGTTCTGAACTGCTCGCACTGGCCGCCGCGTCGCTGATCCTGCTGTCCGGCTGCGCAACGGACGGCACCGGCGCCTTGCCTTACATGGGCGGCAAGGATAATTTCGGCGAGGCGAACCGGCAAACGATGGCCGCGCAAGTCGTCGATCCCGACCCGGTTTATGACACGGCGATTCCCGACACGCACGCCGAACACGCCGGTCAGGCAGTCGAGCGCTATCGCACTGACAAGGTTAAATCACCCGTGCGAATTCAGACTTCCAAGAATGCGTCTGGCGGCAGCGGCGGGAACTGATGGGTACTTACGACCTCTTGACTGGGCACCTCAAGGAAGCAGCGTTGCGAAACAGCTCCCGGATACTCGTTATTGCTTCGCCTGCGCATATCGAAGCCTTGTCGCAGGCGTCTAGCACGGATCCGATCCCCGGACTGCGCAGCGTTGCACTCGATCCGGGCGCGGCTGTTACTGAAGATTTGTTCGGGGATGCGTCGATCCTGGTGATCGAAGTGGACCCCAACAACCGCGCATCGTTGAACCGGGTGGGTCAGATCCGCGAAACGCATCCCCATCTTCCCGTCGTGGCGGCCATCGACGGGGCCAACGTGTCGCTCGTGCGCACGCTGGTCCGCGAGGGCATCAGCGATGTCGTCTCCTTGCCGTTCGAACTCACCGAACTGCTCCAGATTTCGCTCGACGCCGTTGCCAAGCATGACGCGGCGGTTACGGATAGCACAGCGCTGGCGCCGCTGGTCGCAGTTGCCCGCTCGATAGGCGGCTGCGGCGCTACATCGATCCTGACAAACCTTGCCGCAGACCTTGCCGCGCATGACCACACGGGACGCGGTGTAATCATCGTCGATCTCGATCTCCAGTTCGGCAGCGTTGCCGAGTATCTCGGGGTCAAGCCGCGCGGCAATCTGTCGGATCTGCTCGGCGCCGAAGACCGGTTGGATGAAGACCTGCTGCATTCGGTTGCAACTGACGCCGGCGGCGGTGTTTCAGTTATCGCGGCTCCCGATACGATCATGCCGCTCGAATCTGTCGACACCGATGCGCTCCTTCGGATGATACGCCTGCTGCGCCAGCATTATGGTTATGTGCTGATCGATCTTCCCGCGAACTGGACCAATTGGGCGCTTTCATCGGCGCTCGCCGCCGATTCGATCCTGCTGGTCGTCGAACTCACAGTTTCCAGTTTGCGTCAGGCCAGGCGCAGGCTGGAGCTGTTCCAATCGGTTGGCATCGACAGCCGCGCCGTGCAAATTGTCGTCAATCGCGTGGAGCGTCGGCTGTTCAAAGCGATCAACCTCGATGATGTCTCGCAAACGTTGGGGCAGCCGGTGTTAGGGAGCATTTCGCTCGAAGCGCCGCTGGTCAGCACGGCGCAGAACCAGGGTGTGCTGGTCAGTAATCTGCACAGGAAAAACCGTTTCTCCAAGGATATCGCCCAGATTGGCGCTCTGCTGCGTGACGGGCGTCTGGCAAGAGGCCACTGATCATGTGGCAACTCCGCCGGACAGGAAATGACGCGGAAACTCCGGCAGTGCCCGGCGCGGCGGCCACGACTGCGAGCGCGGCCGCGGTGCCCCCGACCGAGGTTTCGGATCGCATCAGTTCGCTCAAGGTGCAGATTCACAAGCAGCTGATTGATCGCATCAACCTGTCGATGCTCGACAAGATGCCGCAAGAGCAGATTGCGCGTGAGGTCTCCGACATCGTTGGCGAATTGCTCGAAACGGGCGGTGAAGTGCTCAACCGTACCGAGCGGGCGGCGCTGTGCAATGACGTGCTCGACGAATTGCTGGGGCTGGGGCCGCTTGAGCCGCTGCTCAAGGACGAGACGATCAACGATATTCTGGTCAACGGGCACGAGAGTGTGTTCGTCGAACGTTTTGGCATGCTGGAAAAAGTCGCCACCCGTTTTCAGGATGAGAAGCACCTGCTGCGCATCATCCAGAAGATCGTCAGCGCGGTCGGCCGCCGGGTCGATGAGTCCTCGCCATTCGTCGATGCCAGACTTGCCGATGGCTCGCGTGTCAATGCAATCGTCGCGCCGCTGGCAATCGACGGCTCGCTGCTGTCGATTCGCAAGTTTTCCAAGAAACCGATCAGCATGACGCGCATGATCGAGCTGGGTTCGGTTCCGCCGGCCATGGCCGAGATACTTCAGGGCATCGTCAAGGGAAGGCGCAACGTCATCATTTCGGGCGGCACTGGCTCGGGCAAGACCACGATGCTCAATGCCCTATCGTCCTACATCGACGAACGCGAGCGCATCGTCACGATCGAGGATTCGGCTGAGCTGCAATTGCAGCAGGAGCACGTTGCCCGGCTGGAGACGAGGCCGTCGAACATCGAGGGCAAAGGTGAAGTCAACCAGCGCGATCTGGTGAAGAACGCACTGCGCATGCGGCCCGACAGGATCATCCTGGGCGAATGCCGTGCCGGCGAGGCCTTTGACATGCTCCAGGCGATGAACACGGGGCATGATGGTTCAATGACCACGGTCCACGCCAATACGCCGCGCGACGCGCTCTCGCGCATCGAGCAGATGGTCGGCATGAGCGGGATCGATATTCCCGCCCGTTCCGCCCGCGCGCAGATCGCCGCGGCAATCAATGTTGTCCTGCAGATCGGCCGGCTCAGCGACGGCAAGCGCAAAGTGCTCTCGCTCAGCGAAGTGACGGGGATGGAAGGCGAGACGATCACCATGCAGGAGATCTTCCGCTTCAAGATGAGCGGCCGCGACGATGCCGGAAACGTGCTGGGTCATTTCGAGGCGACGGGCATTCGTCCCAAGTTCGCCTCCGAGCTTGCCAGTCTTGGCGTTCATCTGGATCCGGCCCTGTTCAGTCCGCAGTCGCGTTTCGAGGCGACATGACCGCCCTGCTCATCCGAATGGTCATTCTTATCGCGATCTTCGCGTCGGTTTTCCTGATCTCGCAAGTCGCGATGAATGCCATTGCGAACTGGCGCAGTGACCGCACTGCCGTCAATCGCCGGCTGACCATGCTGCGCTCGGGGCTTGATCGCGATCGCGTGAACCAGAGCCTGCTGAAGAATGCGCCGCCCATTCTTTCGCCGGATGCCGGATTGCCGGAAAGGCTCCATGTCGGGCTTGTCCGGATGGTGATGATGTCGGGCGTTCGGTTCGATACGCGTCAGCTGCTGATTGGCATGGCGATCGCCGCCTGTGCCCTGACCGGGGGCATCCTGCTGCTTGCGCTGTCAGCGCAATTCCGGCTGACGGCGGGCGTCATCCAACTGGTCCTGGTCATCTCGGCGGCCATTGCCGTCGGCTTGCCGTTGATGGTGATCAGCAATCTGGCCCAGCGCCGATACAAGCGCATGGAAGAACAGTTTCCCATCGCCGTCGACATTTTTACCCGCTCGTTGCGCGCCGGCCATCCGATTGCATCGGCAATCTTCCTGGTGACCGAGGAAATGAGCGATCCCATCGGCAGCGAATTCGGACTCGTCTCGGACGAAGTGTCCTATGGCGCGGAACTGACCGACGCGCTGGCAGCCATGGCCGAGCGCTGGAATTTGGAAGACATGCGGATGTTTGTCGTCTCAGTTTCCGTCCAAAGCGAAACGGGCGGCAATCTTGCAGAAATTCTCGAAAACCTAACGTCTGTGATCCGGGCGCGCGCTTCGATGTATATGAAAGTCCGCGCCTTGAGCTCGGAAGGACGGATGAGCGGCTGGATGCTGACAGTCCTGCCGGTGCTCACCCTCATCAGCATGTTTCTGGTCAGTCCGGGCTTCTATCTCGATGTTGCTCAGGATCCGATCTTCCTGATCGGCTTTCCCGGACTGCTCGTGCTTTACGTCATCGGAGTGCTGGTGATCCGGCAAATTATCGATCTGAAGGTCTGATATGCTCGATTTTCTTGCCACCAATCCTGTCGCCCGGGTCGCCACGCTGATCATGCTGTTCGCTGCTGTGGTTGGCCTGGCGCTCGCGGTCCTGGCTGCCATACGCCAGCGGGTCGGCGTGCGGGGCGAATTGCGTTCGATCGCCGATACGCGCGGCGGCAGTGGGGGTATCTCCACGCTGCGCGACCGGCGAGACGATCAATGGAGCCGACTGGTCGACAGGATCGAACGCGCAGGCCTGAATCTCACAGACACCAAATCCGATCAGCTGCGCGAAAAGATGATTGCGGCGGGCTTCGATTCCCCCTCCGCGCCAAGGATCTACACGCTTATCCGGCTGGCGCTGGTGATCGCACTGCCGTCGATCTTCGTCGTGTTGAGCCTGCTCAGCGGCAGAGAGCTGTCCTATTTCAAGCTCTACGTCTATGGATCGATAGCAGCACTGGCGGGGTTGTATCTGCCCGCCCTGTTCGTCCGGGCCAAGGCCGACAGGCGGCGCGACGATCTGGTGAACGGCTTTCCCGATTGCCTCGATCTCATGCTGGTCTGCGTCGAGGCGGGTCTGGGCCTTGAAGCTGCGCTGGACCGCGTGGGACGCGAAACGGCGACATCCCATCCGCTGGTTTCGAAGATGCTGATCACTGCCACGCTGCAATTGCGTGCGGGCGCATCACGCGAAGCGGCGCTGCGCAAGATGGCGGAAGCAGCGGGTGTCGACGAGATAAGTTCGTTCGCGACCCTGCTGATCCAGTCCGACAAACTTGGCACCAGCATTGCCACGACCTTGCGCATCTATTCAGCCGAAATGCGCGAGCGCAGGCGGATGCGGGCCGAGGAAAAGGCGCACCGCATTCCGGTGCTGATTTCAATTCCCCTCGTCACCTGCATGTTGCCGGTGATGATCGGCGTACTGATGCTGCCCGCCCTGGTTCGCGTTGTTCGCCAGCTAATTCCCGCCATGACAGGAGGATAGAATGCGTAACGTCCCAGTTCGAGCCGCTGTTCTGATTGCGCTCTCGCTACCGCTCGGAGCCTGCAATTCCTTCCTCGGCATCCATTTCGCCCGGCATACGCCGCGCGCCGCGCCGCCGGCAGCGACTGTGCCCGCACAAACCGCGGAGAGTGCAACCGCGATTGGTCGCCAGCAACTTGCCGACGGCCAGACCGGGCTTGCCATCGAATCCTTCCGGCGCGCACTCGCCAATGGTGAGGACGTAGCACCCGCGCTCAACGGCATGGGCGTGGCCTATGCACGGCTCGAGCGTTTCGATCTTGCCCAGCGCTATTTCCAGCAGGCCATGGCCAGCGATCCCGCCAATCCGAAATATGGCGACAATCTTGCCCGGCTGATGCGTTCGCCGGTCTTTGCGCTGCGGCGGGAAAGCGACATTGCCCGTGCAGTGATCGCGGCGTCGCCGCCGCTGGAAATTGACAATCAGGCTGCCGGCTCCTTAGGCCGCTCTGCGAATGCCGCTCCCGCCGTCGGCAGCTTGCAGCGCGTTTCGCGCGGCGAAGTCCGCATCGCAACGGTTGCACCCCAGTCGGCACCGGTCGCGAGGGGACAGGCGATGCTCGACAGACAATTCAAGCCGCTTGTCCGCATCGCCCTCGGCGGAGAGGAGGCAGCGCGGCCGCAGTCATTTGTCAGGTTCGAATTGCCGCAGACAAGCCCTGCCCGGGCGAAGCCCGCGGCGAGCGCTGCTGAGGCCAGCAAAGCGGGCAGGCGCCATTGAATCTCGAAACCTGGGCGCCGATCGCCGCACTGACCGGACTTTGCGCCGTCGCCGCATGGCTTGACCTAACGCAGCGGCGCATACCCAACTGGCTTTGCGGTGTGACTCTTATTGCCGGACTCGCCCTGGCCACGGCCGCCGGCGGCTTTACCGGACTGGGCAGTCATGCTCTCCACGCAGGTCTGGCCTTGCTGGGCGGCATGGCCCTGTTCGCGCTTGGCGGACTGGGCGGCGGCGATGCCAAATTCTATGCTGCGGTCGCCAGCTGGTTTGCCCTAGGCCAGGCAACCTTGCTGCTGGTCTACGTGGCGCTGAGCGGGCTCGCGTTGCTGATCGTCTGGTTCGTCTACCGGCGCGCAAGGCGCATCCCCATGCGGCAAAAGAGCCAGGATCCGATGGACGGGCTACCCTATGGGATCGCCATTGCAGTAGGGACGATTGCGGCCGTCTTGATGTGAGTGATTAGGGACCTGAGCCGGCAGGGCTCTGGCGGCAATCGCCCCAGATGGCGATTGGGAACCGCCCACCGACTTCATAAGAGGTGGCGATTGCCACAAGCCGACAGTGCCCACCTACGTAGGCCAATACCGCTTTTCTGGTGTCGCCATTGGAAAAATGCGTTCTCGGATATGCTGCAACAGCGACTACACCCGGATTGCCTTTGAGAACCCGGCGCACCTCTTGCCCGGTGTTGAACTGGCTGACATCTTTTTCAAACCACTCATTCAGGTGAGGCGGAAACAAGAGGGGTGTGAGCGGTTTCTTGTTCGAAAGCGCATAAAGATAGACGGGCCCGTCGCTGATGAAAAGGCCGCCGCCGGAATCGTGCAACCGGATAGTTTTCGCCATCTGCTCCATCGAGCGCACGGATAGGCGTCGCTCTGATAAGTCAAACGGATTGTACAGGACCAGTGTGAATGCTGCCAGCATGCCGGCAAGAAACAATCCGACATCACGGCGCGCCAGCACGACGCTGGATGCGACGGCCAGCGGCACGAACAGCGGCAGTGCGTAGTGGCCATAGAAGTTTGGGACGGCAAAAAGACCCAGTATCGCGGACAAAACCCACAAACCGACAAACCACCGGTCCTTAGTGTCAATCGTTTGGCGATCTGTGACCCACATACCCAGACCTGCAAGTGCGAGAAACGGATAAAGCCGAAGTACGAAGCGCAGGAGCCGGGCAGCGACTTCCAGCAAAGGAGCTCCCGCTTTCTTGAAGTTGGCAGTCACCATCGCCTGCCAGAATTCGGGCCAGTAGCCGATCCACCAATAGGTCGCTGCGGTCAGCACAGTCGGCAAGGCGCCCAGCACTGCGCAGGCCAGGATGATCGCCACACTGCGCAGTGCCGGTGCGCCGCTGCGCAGCAGATACCATGCCACTACCAGTCCGAAGAACACCGCCTCGAACAGCGTCGTCTGCTTCACGGTCAGCGCCAGGCCGGCAAGCGTCATTGCCAGAAACACGCGCCAGCCGGCGTGACCGCGCATCAGTTGCGGGCGGGCGCCCAGCACCAGCAGGGCCGCGCTGGCGATCAGCAGATTATAGAAGACCGGGCTCTGCCCGCCATAGCCCTCCTGCGGGCCAAGCATGAACAGGTAGGAAGCGCCAGCCAGCAGCCCCCCTTGCGTACCGGCCCAGCGCCGCGCAATCAGGTTGATGACCATCGCGGTGGACGAGGCGAACAGCCATGCCGCCACCTGATAGGCGACCACCGAAGTCGAGATACCGGCGATTGCCCAATAGATCAGGAACAGGCCGACCGGCTTGCGATCCCAGATGTCGACATAGGGGATCGCCCCGTGGTGCATTTCCTGCCCAACGAGGAAATAGAACGTTTCATCCACATGCAGGTTGGTGTCGCCGAAGGTCGAGCAGCGCAGCAGCAGGCCGAGCAGGATCAGCACTGCAAATTGCCGCCAACGCGCGCCGAAATGGCGATTGAAGTACCCGGGCGTATCGGGAAACTGGTCAAGCCAGGTGACGACAGTTCGGTATGCAGCGATCAAGTCTGGTTGCCCCTGGAATCGGGCGTGAACCTAATGAATTCGTGTCCCATGGCAATGATTAAGGTGAGTGAAACCCACGCTAGAACCGGCGGATGATCGCCCGGTAAAGATGTGTGTCTGCCAGTGAGTAATAGAGCCAGATCTGATCATCGACGGTTACTATGGATGCGGCGAATGCAATGTCTGTGGCAGTGCGCTCCAGCGCGGGCGGCGGGACGATCAGTGGCTCGATGCAGCGATCCACGACCTTCGAATATTCCGCGTCGAATGCGATCCAGCCAATTCGCCAGCGCGCATCGCGCGTCGCGCCGTTGTAGAACATGACCGGCATGGTCTTGTCTGTCGTGAGCAGTGGCCCCGTCGATAAGTGCCAGTTGTCCCAGCTATCGGGGCGCGGCGCGAAAGGGTCGCTCTCGTCGGTCCAGGGACCAGCAATGTCGTCGCCAATTGCCAGGCCCACCAGCGAGGCATCGTTGCGCGCATATTCGAAGAACATTCGCCAACTGCCGCTTTGCGTGCGGTCAACAGTCGCTTCCTTGATGTTGCCCATGGTCGGCGTGCTGGGCATTGCGACGCCCTTCTTCTCAATCGCGCTGATCGACGGGCCCACCGCGTAGAGCATCTCGCCATGGCTGCGAGTGGCATCGACGCCCGTATAATAGATGACCACGCTTCCATCTTTCCGGAAGACCGGGGTCGGGTCCTCGCATCCGCCGATATCGTCAGGGCCGGGGCCGGGGGAAAGCACCGGCGTATCGGTAGCCGTGAAACACAGGCCGTCGGGGCTGGTCGCGTACCAGATGGTCCCGGTATCGCCGCTTTCGCCCGCTCGCGGCACTGCGCGGACAAGCATGGCGAACTGGCCGTCGTCCGCCCGCCAGACATAGGGACTCATCAAGTCACGCCGAGAGACGGCCTCATTGCCTACCATCCTGATTGGATCCAACTGCTCGACATTGAAATCGACCTGCCGCGGCATTGTTGTCAGGCTCCCAGCGCGACAGTGAGGGAAAGGGCGCCGTCGATCGTGACGGTTGTTCCTGTGATATAGTCCGCGGCCGGCGAAAGCAGGAATTTGACCAGTTCCGCCACTTCATCGGGCCGGCCAGCGCGGCCCCAGGGTATGTTGGCTTCCAGCTTTGCGCGGTAGTCGCTGTCTTCCAGCGCATGTGCGTTCATCGGCGTCAGGATCATGCCCGGCGCGACACCGTTTACCGCGATGCCCAGAGGCGCAAGTTCCAGCGCCAGTGTCGCCGTTAGCTGGGAGAGGCCGCCTTTGGCCGAGTCATAGTCGACCGCGCCGGGCCTTGGCGCACGCTCATGGATCGAGGAAATGTTCACGATCCGGCCTTTCATGCCTTTGGCTTCGAGCCCCCTCACGAAATCGCGGCAGGTCAGAAACGGGCCATAGAGGTCCGACCGGACGACTCTGTCGAATTGCGCCAGTTCCATGTCCTTGATGAATATGCCGCTCATATTGAGGCCCGCCGAATTGACCAGCAGAGTGACCGGGCCAAATGCGGCCTCGGCGGCGGCGAATAGCCGCGCCACGCCAGCCTCCTCGCTGACGTCGGTCTGCACGGCCATGGCGCGGTCTCCGCCGCCGATGGCGGCGCAGACCTGCGTTGCGGCGGCTTCATCCTTGAAATAAGTGATCACCACGCGCACTCCGGCTTCGCCCAGAGCCTTTGCGCAGGCCGCGCCGATGCCGGATTCGCCGCCAGTTACGATTGCCACGCTGTTATCGAACATCGTCAATTCTCCGGGCTGAATCTGACGTTCAGGGAACTCAGTCAAGCAGGCTGATTTGCATTGCGAACTGTCTGCTGGCGCCGGGCGCTATCTCAATGATCCCTGGCTTTTTGCGGATATCGTCGACAAAACCCACGGGGTCCGACAGCCCCTGCCAAGGTTCGATGCAGATGAATTCGGCGCCGGGCTTGGTCCAGACGCCAAGCATCGGAAAGTTGGCAAAGTCGATCTCGATTTTGGGGCCCCGCTGCGCCCCGTAAGTCACGCTCCGGCTGGCCAGCCTGTCAAAAATAAGCGCATCGGCAATGAACAGATCGTCGCGCAGCAACAGGGTGTTGCCAACGACTGGTGTCTGCTCGGCGCCGGGGAGCAGGAGACCGGCGTGGTCAATGCGCCGCACGGGGGCAGGCTCGTCAGCTGCGAAGCGCAGCCAGTGTTCGCTGCGGGGCTCGCCATATGGCAAGGGCCAGCGCAGCGCCGGATGAAAGCCGAAGCTTGCCGGCATGCTGACGTCACCGGCATTGGCGATCAAAGCCGCGACCGTGAAAGTAGAGCCCGCAAGCGAGAAGCGGATGTCGAGCTGAAATTCAAAAGGATAGAGCGCCCGCGTGGCGTCTGATGCGCTCAGCCTCAATGTCACTGCATCGGCTGCGCGCTGGGCGATGTCGAAAGTCGAATGGCGGGCAAAGCCGTGCTTGGGCATTGCGTAGCTTTTGCCATCCAGCCGATAGCCGCCGCCTGCCAACATGCCGATCACCGGGAACAAAACAGGTGCCCGCCCGGTCCAGTATGACGGGTCGCCGCCCCACAGGAGTTCGCGCCCTTCGCTGGTAGTCAGATGCTGGAGCTCCGCGCCAGCAGGCGTGATCCCGGCCGTAAGCTTGCCGGACGAGATGGTCGCAAGGGCATCGGTCATGGCAGGCGAAGACTGCCTGGGCGACCAGACCTGCTTATCCCCACTGTCAACCGGCTGAATCCAGCGAGCGCACATTGACTGGCTGCGAAGGCTTGAGTTTTCACAGTAGTCGTCCCGTTTGCTCAAAGTTGCTTCAATAACCGGGAGCAATCGTGATTGTTCCTGTCTCTGGCTGACACCCATCCTGGGATGTCATTCGGCGCTCTGATTGGAGCATCGCCGCGTCAGAAATCCGGGTGATTCAACCTGGTCCTGCGTCGACCCTGACACTGAGGCCGGAACCTCGCTGAACGCTGGGGGTTAAACACGGTTAGCCAAAACGCAGAGGAAATCGAAAATGGCTGTCCGCTCCCAGGAAGGCAAGGTCAAGGAAACGCCGAAGGAAAAAGCTGGCAAGCAGAAAGCGGCGGGCAAAGCGAAAGCGAATGCAGCCAAGCCCGGTTCCGGCAAGGAAGCATCACTTGACCGCGCGCCGCGCTGGGAGCCCGCCTATCCCGGATCGGGCAGGCTGGCGGGTAAAGTGGCGATTGTCACAGGCGGTGACAGCGGCATCGGGCGCTCGGTGGCGGCGCTTTATGCCCGTGAGGGCGCGCATGTGGCGATCGTCTATCTCGAAGACCATGTCGACGGCGAGGAAACGCTGCGGATCATCGAAGGCGAGGGCGCGCAGGCCATGTCCTTCGCTGGCGACGTCGGCAAGAAGGCATTTTGCAGCAAAGTGGTGGCGGGCGTGGTCAAGCGCTGGGGCCGGATCGACGTGCTTGTGAACAATGCCGGGGAGCAGCACCCTGCCACGGACATCGCAGACATCAGCGAGGACCAGCTGCGGCGAACATTTCAGACCAATATCTTCGCGATGTTCTTCATGGTCCAGGCTGTCCTGCCGCACATGAAGGCAGGCGCCGCGATCATCAATTGCTCGAGCGTGACGATGTACGAAGGATCCGCCGCGCTCCTTGATTACAGTTCGACCAAAGGCGCGATCACCGCATTCACGCGTTCGCTAAGTGAAAACCTGGTGGGAAAGGGCGTACGGGTCAACGCCGTCGCGCCCGGACCGATCTGGACTCCGCTCAATCCGCTTGGAGGCGCGGATCCCGAAAAGATTCGCACTTTTGGCGAACAGACGCCGATGGGCCGGCCGGGCGAGCCCAATGAAGTGGCACCGGCGTTCCTGTTCCTGGCATGCGCGGATTCAAGCTACATGAGCGGACAGACGCTCCACCCCAACGGTGGCACGATCGTGAATTCTTAGGTTTACCAATTTGCGGCCCGAAAACTTGAGCGGAAAACATGGGAACCAATGCCGCTATGCGGTCGTTTTACGCGCACGAATGTTCGCTTAGTCCAAGGACCTGGCTATCAAGATTTACAATATTAAAGCCGCTCTGCCGTCAGGGCAGTCAGCATGACTCCGCGCTGGCCATCTACTTTGTGGATCGTTCGTCACGGCCAGAGCGCGGGCAATGTCGCGCGCGATGCTGCGCATGCAGAAGGTCTTGCGCGGATTGCGCTGACACACCGCGATGTCGATGTGCCGCTGTCAGATCTGGGCCGCGAACAAGCCTCGGCGTTGGGTAGCTGGTTTGCGTCATTCGGAGCGCTCGACAAGCCTGAATTTCTTCTCGTTTCGCCCTATGTCCGCGCGGTTCAAACTGCCGAACTCTACCGCGCTGCCGGTGGCTGTGGTCCCGAAGTGCCGGTCTGCATCGACGAGCGGCTGCGCGAGAAGGAATTCGGCATATTGGACGGCCTGACGACGGCCGGCGTAGCGCAATTGCAGCCCGAACAGGCAGAATTCCGCAAACTTCTCGGCAAGTTCTATCATCGTCCGCCCGGCGGTGAATCGTGGGTCGATGTCATCTTCCGCCTGCGCGCGCTGATGGACACTGTCTCGCTGCATTATGGCGGCAGGCGCGTGATGATCGTCGCGCATCAGGTCGTCGTGCTGTGCCTGCGCTACATTATCGAAAATCTCTCGGAAGATGAGGTTCTCGCGATCGACCGCGAAGGCGACGTCGCCAATTGCGCGATCACCGAATACCGGCTCGATGCCGCCTCGGGCCGCGATGGCAAGTTGGTGCTCGCGCGATACAACGTGACAGCGCCGCTCACCGAACAGGCAACGCCCGTCACAGCTGCGCCAGACAAGATGGTCGCCGCGCGTGGCTGATCGCACGCATCCCCTCGATGACCGCTGGCTCCGGTCGCATCCACTGCCCGTTCCCGACGAGGCGGCTGACAAGAATTCGCGCGGCAGAGTCCTGGCTATTGGCGGTTCCCGGACGGTGCCGGGGGGTATTCAGTTGACCGTGGAGGCGGCACTCCGCGCAGGCGCCGGCAAAATCCAGGTCGCGACAATCAAGCGCGCCGCCCCGGCACTGGGGATTGCCATGCCCGAAGTGGCCGTGTTCGCCATGCCGGAAAATGCCACGGGCGAGATTGCAATGCGAGATGGGGCTGGTCTTTCCGCGTTGCTGGGAAAATGCGATTCTGTCGTCGCCGGGCCGGCCATGACCGACGCAAAGGCCGCCTCAAGGATCACGGGGCATTTGCTCAAGGCAAGCGAGACGCAGCTGGTGCTGGATGCGGCGATGCTGATGGACCTGTCTCGGCACGCGGCTCGGCTGCGCACGCTCACACGGCCCGCCGTGCTGACGCCGCATATCGGCGAGCTGGCGGCGATGCTCGCCTGCGATGCAGACGAGATCGAGCGGGATCGCTTGGCGGCGGTTCAAAATGCCAGCGAGCATTTCGGCGCGGTATGCGTGCTCAAGGGCGCAACCAGCCTGATTGCCGCGCCGGACGGGAAGGTGTTCGCTTATAGCGGGGGCGGGGTGGGGCTGGCCACCGGCGGATCGGGCGACGTGCTCGCAGGGATTGTGGCTGGTCTCTGTGCCCGCGGCACCGCGCCGCTCGACGCAACATTGTGGGCGGTATGGCTCCACGGCGAGGCAGGGCGGCTGTGCGCCGAGCAGATCGGTCCGATCGGCTTCCTCGCGCGCGAATTGCTCGCGCATGTGCCGGGGCTGATGCGAACGCCGGATGGCACGGAGCGCGGCAGGAGCAAGGCGCGCAAATAACTGTGACGCTGGCGGAGAAGGCGAAAATTTCGCCGCACGCCAAGGAACTATCCTCGCTGCCTCTCGTTCCTCTCATGCCATTCCCCGGGACTAGCTGTCCCTCCGAGACGCAGATCTGGGCCAGATTGGCATGATTTGCAGCCCATCTCAGGAATGACGGATCATGGGTCTAAGGGATGTCTCAAATGCTCGTCGATGAATGCGCGCGGCAACGTGCCGAAGATGATTTGTTCGAAGCGATTGCCGCGCCCGAATTCCCGTGCGTCGGGGCAAAGTCGGCGCTGGCCCGCGGATCGCTCAAGGTCCTGGCCTGCCATTCGCTGGAAAGCGGTTGGGACGATGTGAAGATTCACCAGGCACTGCTGCAATGGGCGGAAGATTATCGCCGCGACCCGAGCGGCCTGCGCAGCCTTGCTGTGACGTTCGAAGGCCCGCTCGATCTCGACGAGGCGCGCTTTGAGGCGCTGATGTGGCAGCGCATCCAGTCCTTTGCTGACAAGGACTCCTGGCTGGGCCAGAATTACGACGATCGCGTCAGCCCCGATCCGCAGGATAGCCATTTTTCGCTGAGTTTCGGTGAAGAAGCCTTCTTCGTCGTCGGGCTCCACCCGCATGCTTCGCGGCCCGCGCGGCGGTTTCCCCGCCCGACGCTGGTGTTCAACCTCCACGATCAGTTCGAGCGGCTGCGCGAAGAAGGGCGTTATGACCGGATGCGCTCGAAAATTCTCGAACGGGACATTGCCCTGGCCGGCGACGTCAATCCGATGCTGGGCAAGCACGGCGAAGTTAGTGCCGCTGCGCAGTATAGCGGGCGTGTGGTCGACGAAGACTGGCGCTGTCCGTTCCGCGACCAGCGCGCCGACCTGTGACCGCCTCGCGCATCCCGCCCCGCAGCGGCACGGCATTCCGCCTGGAGGCAGGGCAGACGCTCAAAGTGACTGATCCGCAAGGCATGCAGGTCTGCGATCTGCTGGCCTACAACGCAGCGGACGTGCGCGAAGTTATCTCGTCCGGGCGGACATTTGATTACGAAGAGACCATCCGCCTGACGACGGGCAACCGGCTGTGGTCCAACCGGTCAAACCCGCTGCTCGACATCGTCGAGGATACGGTTGGCCGCCACGATTTTCTGCTGACGCCGTGCAGCGAGGCGACTTTCCGGCATTTCTATCCGGGCGAGCCAGTGCACCGTGGATGCTTCGGCAACCTCGCCGAGGCTCTCGCGCCGTATGGCGTTGAACCCGATGCCATCCCGACAGCATTCAATGTATTCATGAACGTGCCGGTCGACGGCGACACCGGCCGGTTGCAAGTGCTTCCGCCGATCAGCCTTGCGGGTGACTATGTGCGTCTGCGCGCGGCGGTCGATCTGGTGATCGGACTGACGGCCTGTTCGGCCGGTGCCTCGAACGGGGGAAGCTTCAAGCCGATCGACTTCGAAATAGAGGCATAGCTGGGCCAAGCGGAATTACCGGAGTTTAATCTGCCGGTCACTGCGCCGGAATGCAGAGTTGCCTAGACGTTCTCGCCGCGTGCGCAGTGTGATGCGCGTCAGCCATGGGGCAGGCAGTGGAACGTCCGATTTTCTACGATGCAAGCGGTCGGCGCAATCGCTGGACTGTCAGGAGCATCCTAGTCGGGCTGATCTTGCTGGTCGTGACGGCGGCCGTCTTCGCGGCGACCGTGATCGATGTGCCCATTCCGAGGCCGCTATTGCTGAGCATGGAGCGCCCCCAGCCGCGTCCGCTTGCCCAGAAAGTCAGCCGGACGATTGCGCAGATACGCTCTTGGATGCCGGGCAGTGGCACGGCGGCGCAGCGCAATCTCAAGCAAGTCAAGGTCGGCTTTTATGTCCCGTGGGACGATGCGAGCCGCGCCTCGTTGGTCGCGCACATAAAGGACCTGGACTGGCTGGTTGCCGGGCTGATTTCGGTCACCGGCACTGACCACCGTATCACGGTCTTCCCCGATCGCCAGCTCGATACCCTGATCGCGGCGACGCCGCGCCCGCCTGCGGTGGTGCCGATGGTGCAAAACGTGCTGAACGGCAAATGGGACGGAAATGGCATGGCGGCTCTGCTGCATGATCCAACGGCCCGCGCCGTGCTGCTGGACCGCCTGGAGCCGCAGCTTGCCGCGCACAATGCCATTGGCGTGATGTTCGACTTCGAGGAACTGCCCGCGTCGGCGCAAGGTGACTATCTGCGCTTTCTGGCCGAGGCGAAGCAGCGCTATGCCGCGCATCACTGGCTGATCACACTCGCGGTGCCGGTCGATAACGATGAGTGGAACCTGCGCGCTTACGCCAGGGTCGCCGACCGGCTGGTGCTGATGGACTATGACGAGCACACCACTGACGCCGAAGCGGGGCCGGTGGCGAGCCAGAAATGGTTCGTCGATCACCTGAAATCGGCGCTTGCGGCTGTCCCGCGCGACAAAGCCATTGTCGGCATTGGCAGCTATACCTACGACTGGACCGGCAATGGCAAGGGCGACACCGGCTCGGTCGAAGACGCTTGGCTTGCCGCCCATGACAGCGAGGCGCCTGTCACTTTCGACAAGGCAAGCGGCAATCCAACTTTCAGTTACCAGGAAAACGGCGATGCCCACACGGTGTGGTTTCTGGACGCGGCGAGTGCCTGGAACCAGCTGCGCGCGACCAATATGGAAGGCGTGGCCGGCGTTGCGCTGTGGCGGCTAGGCACCGAGGATCCGGGGGTCTGGCCGGTGCTCGATGCCTACAAGCAGGGCAGGTTGCCGGACTTGCGCAAGCTGCGCTCTCAGGGCGATGTCGATATCGAAGGCAATGGCGAGATCCTGCGGATTGAGGAAGCGCCGGTCGACGGCAGCCGCGCGCTGGTTCAGGACAAGCAGGGCCTGGTGATCGACGAGCAATACCATTCGCTGCCCACGCCTTATGTCATCCGCCGCGCGGGGTATCAGAAGGGGATGGTGGCGCTGACTTTCGATGATGGGCCGGATGCTGAGTGGACGCCGCAAATCCTCGACATCCTGAAAGCCAAGCACGTTCCCGCGACATTCTTCGTGATTGGCGAGAATGCAATGCCGCATCCGCTGCTGCTCAAGCGGATTGTCGATGAAGGCAGCGAGCTGGGCAACCACAGCTTTACCCACCCCAACCTTGCGCAAGTCTCTGCCGAAGGCACACGGATCGAGCTCAACAGCACACGGCGGCTGGTCGAAGCCTATACCGGCCATTCGCTGCGCCTGTTTCGCGCGCCTTATTTCGGCGATGCCGAGCCGACGACTGCCAACGAAATTGTCCCGGCACTGGTGGCGCAGCAGGACGGCTATACCAATGTCGGGCTGCACGTCGATCCTGATGACTGGAAGAAGCCGGGCGTGGATGCGATCGTCAGGGCCGCGATCGATCAGGTGCGCACTGATAGCCCTGAAAATTCGGGCCAGATCGTCCTGCTCCATGATGGCGGCGGGGACCGGGCGCAGACCGTGGCGGCGCTGCCGCGCATCATCGATGGCCTGCGCGCAAAAGGCTATCGCTTCGTGCCGGTTTCGCAGCTTGCCGGACTGTCGCGAGATACAGTGATGCCAAAGGTGAGCGGGCGGGATCTGATGGCAGTGCGCGCCGATGTCGGCGTGTTTCTGTTCTTCGGCATGATTGGCTACGCGCTCAACTGGCTGTTCTTCGCAGTAATCGCGCTGGGGCTTGGCCGGGCTGTCTTGCTGGCCGTTCTGGCATGGACAGGCAGCCGGCCCAAGAACCAGCCAGTGCCGCCGCCGATCAACTCCGCGCAATTTGTCTCAGTGCTGATTCCGGCATTCAACGAGGCAAAAGTGATCGAAGCCTCGGTGCGGCGGGTGCTGACGAGCACTGATGTCTCGCTCGAAATTATCGTGATCGACGATGGTTCGAAGGATGACACCAGCGCCATCGTGTCGCGCGCGTTCGGCAATGATCCGCGCGTGCGGCTGCTGACATTGCCCAATGGCGGAAAGGCGCGCGCGCTCAATCACGGTCTCCGGCTGGCGAAAGGTGAGATCATCATCGCGCTCGATGCCGATACCCAGTTCGAGCCCCAGACCATTGCCAGGCTGGCGCGCTGGTTTTCCGACCCGGAAATCGGGGCGGTGGCGGGCAATGCCAAAGTCGGCAACCGCCACAATCTCGTCACGCGCTGGCAGGCCATCGAATATGTCACGTCGCAGAATCTGGAACGCCGCGCGCTTGCTCGTTTCGACGCCATCATGGTCGTGCCTGGGGCAGTCGGCGCGTGGCGCCGCGCCGCGCTGGATTCAGTGGGCGGCTACCCGGTCGATACGCTGGCCGAGGATCAGGATTTGACAATCGCCATCCAGCGCAAGGGCTGGCGGATCGGCTACGATGTTGACGCGGTCGCCTGGACCGAAGCGCCCGAGAGCTTCACGGCGCTGGCCCGGCAGCGGTTTCGCTGGGCTTTCGGTACGCTGCAATGCCTGTGGAAGCACAGGACCATCCTGCGCGAGGGCAAGCCCGAAGGACTGGCCTTCTTTGGCGTTCCGCAGGCCTGGCTGTTCCAGATCGGTTTCGCGCTGGTTTCGCCGCTGATCGATCTCGCCCTGCTGGTCAGCATTGTCTCGACCTGGCTGCGGGTCGAACAGCACGGGTGGGCTCAGACCCAGACCGACGTCCTCCGCATGGCCATATACTGGATCGTGTTTACCGGCATCGACGTGGTTTGCGGCTGGGTCGCATATCGCCTCGAACAGCGCGAACGGCGCTACCCGGTCCTGCTGCTGGTGGCGCAGCGCTTCGTCTATCGCCAACTGATGTATGGCGTGGTCATCCGCGCCGTGATCAATGCCATGCGCGGTCCTTGGGTGGGATGGGGTAAGCTCGAGCGCAGCGGCCGGGTTGAGGCCATGAGCTGATCTGCGATCAGCCTTTGAGAGTCAGCGTCACTTTCAATCCCGGCGCATTGTCGCCCAGCGCGATGTCGCCGCCATGCAGCCGGGCGACGGCCTCGACGAGAGACAGGCCCAGACCCGAACCCGAAATGTTGCGGGCCGGATCGAGCCGGCCGAATTTCCTCAAGGCTTCCGCGCGGCGCTCGCGGGGTATGCCAGGACCATTGTCGGCGACGACAATCGAAATTCCGCCCACAACCGAATGTGCGGACAAGAGAACTTTGTCGGCACCTTCGGCATATTTGATCGCGTTTTCGATGAGATTGCCCAGAGCCTGGCTGAGAAGCTCGCGATGCAGGGACACTGTCAAGTGGGCCGGGGCTTCGCTGGCCAAAGCAATGCCCCGGTCTTCCGCAACCGGGCCGTAGACCTCGACGAGATCGGCCAGCAGCAGCGCAACGTCGGTCTGGGCGAAGCGTTCGCGGCCGATGCCGGCTTCGGCGCGGCTGATCTGCAAGGCAGTCGACAGCATGGCCAACAAGGTCTCCGCTTCGGCCGAGACTTTTTCCAGCGCATCGAGCGCAGCAGGATCCCTGGTGTCGATGATGGCGCGCTCGAGTACCGATTTGAGCCGGGTGATGGGCGAACGCAGATCGTGTGCGAGGCCGTCAGTGACGATACGCAGTTCGCCGACCAGTACTTCGATCCGGTCGAGCATGGCATTCACGCCGTGGCCCAGCATGTCGAAACTGTCGCCGCTGCCGTCCTGACGGACACGCTGAGACAAGTCTCCCGCAGCAACCGCCTCGGCGGTCGCGGCAATGCCCCTTACACGCGCATTGACCAGCCGGCCCAGCAAGATCGCCAGCAGCAAGGCGAGCGGTATCGCCAACAGCAGCGCACCGAACATCGCTTCGCGGTTGAGATCGCGAAGGCGGATATTGCCGTCGATGACATGGCCGGTCAGCAGGCGATCACCGCCGGCCAGCGTGGTAGCAATAATGCCTATCGGCTCGGGCTTGCTGGAATTGATCCGGTAGAGCGTGACTGTCTTCCAATCCGTCGTCTGCGGAATTACGGTCGGCCAGGCGCCGAGATTGCCAGTGACGACTGTGCCATCGGCGCGCAGCAGCAGGATCACCGGAACGTCTGTTTCTACCGCCTGCAGCCTGGCCTTGATCAGTTCGACCAGCTGGCGCTCACCCCCTTCGCGGTAACCGGCGACAAGATCGTCGCGGAGGGTCCTGACCAGCGCCTTCTGCTCTGAAAGCAAGGTCGCCTCGCTTGACTGACGGACGAACAGCAGTGCCCCCCCTGTCAGCGCGACTTGCGAAAAGAATATCAGGGCAATGAAGCGGACGATCGTCGATCGGGGCAAGGCAGGCCAACGCCGCATTCAGGTCGCAGCTCCGAGGCGGTAGCCGGCGCCGCGCACGGTATGCAGCAAGGGCGAGGCGAAGCCATCGTCCAGCTTGCGGCGCAGGCGGCTGACATGCACGTCGATCACATTGGTGCCGGGATCGAAATGATAATCCCACACGCCTTCGAGCAGCATGGTGCGGGTGACGACCTGATTGGCATGGCGCAGCAGGTATTCCAGCAGGCGGAACTCGCGCGGCTGCAGGTCCACCGCCGTATCGCCGCGCCGCACCTTGCGTGAGAGCAAGTCCATTTCGAGATCGGCGCAGCGCAGCTTGGTTACAACCTCGGAGCCCGCAGAGCCCTTGCGAACCAGCAGGCGGACCCTGGCCAGCAATTCGGCGAAGGCGAAAGGCTTTACCAGGTAATCGTCAGAGCCGGCATTGAGTCCCTCGATCCGGTCATCGGCTGTGCCCATGGCCGAGAGGATGATGACCGGGGTTTCAACCTTTGCGGCGCGCAATGCGCCCAGCACCGCCATGCCGTCCATTCCCGGCAAATTGCGATCGAGAATGATCGCGTCGTAACCGCCGTCGATTGCATGGAACAGGCCGTCGCGCCCATTGGCGGCGCGGTCCACAGTGAAGCCTTCTTCGTTCATGCCGTTGACGATGTATGAGGCCATGGCTTCATCGTCTTCGACCAGCAGCAATTTATGCCCCATGGGAACGCCTCCGAACCTGCCACAACACCACGTCGCGCGGCGTGCCGTTGTGGGCGAGATGCAGCACCAGCCAATCGTTGCCATGGCTTTGCAAGAGGCGGTCGATGTCATCCGGCGCGCTGACGGGCTCATGTTCGATGGTATCGATGCGGTCCCCCACCACGATCCCGTCATGCGCCGCTTCGCTGCCCGAACGCAGGCTGGTGACCACCAGCCCGTGGGCTGGAGGCGGCAAGGGCGCGGTGGTGAAGCCAAGCAGCTGCCCGGCAGACTCGTGGCGGGTTGCCGAGTGGTGGTGAATGCCGGCAAGGGCCAGGATGACGAACCCGGTGGCCAATATCGTTCCCATGCAAAACAGCGCGGCAGCGCGGCCGCGATAGCCATTGCGCCCGCCCAATAATGCTATTGCCAAGCGAATTGCAATGCGGCGCAGTTTGCTGTGATCGGGTTTGCCGTGGTCGGGTCGGGCGGGTTCGGACATCGGTGGGCCAATCATTGCCTTGCCTCTCATGGCCTGCCGCGGGGTACTTGTCCGAACCCGCCACGCCAAAATGATGCGCAATACGGCTTTACGAGTCACGTTAAGCTTTGGTCATATTCCGGTCATCGCCTGGCCACGTCCAAGTCGCGAAGTGCTGAGAGGCAATCGCGGTGATTGCACCGGGATTCGCCCATGAAAACAGCCACCATTGCCGCCGCGCTGGTGCTCGGCATTCTCTTGGGAATCCCAGGCTACGCGGGCTATTTCGACCGCAACTATCTGGTCGAAGTCCCTGCGACAGCCCAGCCCATTGCATCGCGCCGGCAGCTGGCTGTCATCTATTTCTCCGGCGACGTGGGTTACAAGGCGGGCATGGGAGGAATGATCGGCAGCCGGATTTCCGCGGATGGAATTCCGGTCGTAGCAGTCAACTCTCTGGCATTTTTCGGGACACACAAGACTGTGTCGCAAGTGACCGCTTTGACGGCCGTGGCCATGCGGCAGGCCCTGGCTTTCGGCCATGCCAGCCAGGTCATATTGATTGGTCACTCGCTTGGCGGTGATGCCATGCAGGCGGGGCTCATGGACCTGCCGCAAGACCTGCGCGGCAAGATCCGCGCGGTCATACTGATTGTGCCGACCAAAGACTTGTTCCTGCAAATTTCACCGGCGGAAATGCTCGATCTTGGCACGCCTGACAGTGCGGTATTGCCGACCTTGAAACGGCTCGACTGGGTGCCGCTGACATGCATCCACGGCGCTGAAGAAGCGGACAGCCCCTGTGCGCAGCTGTCGTTGCCGAATGCCCGCAATGTCAGGCTCCCCGGCGGGCATGCGCTGCATTGGGACATCGACCGGGTCCATCGCGAAATACTGCGCGCGATCGATCAGGCAGCGCCCAAGGTTACGGAAGTTTCAGAATCGAACAACGTCCGGGCAATGCGGCGAGGCGCATGAGGATGGATTGCGTGCACAGCAGGTGATCTACAATGCCCCGTGAAAGCTTCGCCTCCACTCTGGGAGTGGCACTCATCGGACTTGGGATCGGCCAGCCATCCGTGGCCCTTTCGGCAATTCCTGTCGAACCGGTTGTGGCGGCGCAGCCATCCACAGTGTGGATCAATCCGCGCGGGAGCGTGAAAGTCGCGACCTCGAACTGCGGCACCCGGCTATGCGGGTGGGTGGTCTGGGCATCGCCCGAGGCATTGCAGGATGCGCGCGAGGGCGGCGTGCAGAACCTGGTTGGCACGCAATTGCTGCGGGATTTCCGCCAGACCGGCCGAGATCGCTGGCAAGGGCGGCTTTTCGTTCCGGACATGGGCCGCACGTTCTATTCGACGATAACCCGGCTCAATCCGCAAGCACTCAAGATCAGCGGCTGCATTCTGGGCGGTCTGATTTGCAAGGCGCAAGTCTGGCACCGGGCCTGAACGATGTTGCCCAAAGTGCTCACAAAGCCATACCTTTTCCTGCAGCGGAACCGGACTCTCGCCAGTATTGCCGGCGTTCTGCTTTTGGCGGCATTGGGGTTCTACGCGCTGCACCGCCTGCTCGCCGAAATCCACCTTCGCGACCTGCGAGCCGCTCTCAGGGCCATGCAGGGCTGGCAGCTGATTGCCGCATTCGGCCTGACGAGCGCGAGCTATTTGCTGCTCACGCTCTACGATGCGCTGGCCTTGCGGATTATTGGCAAGCCCTTGCCATGGCGCACGGCGGCGCTGGCTTCGTTCGCCAGTTATACGCTGAGCCATAATTTGGGGATGGCGCTGCTGACTGGCGGATCGGCGCGCTACCGCATCTATAGCGCGAAAGGTCTGGCTGCTGCGGATATCGCGCGGATTATCGCCACTGCCAGCATGACGTTCTGGATGGGCGTGATTGCCGTGTCTGGTGCGGCGCTTATGCTTCATCCCGTGGTCTTGGCGCTGGGGCCTTTGCATATTCCTGCCGATATTCAGCGTTGGTGCGGATTTGGCATTCTCGCGGCCATGGCAGGGCTGCTGTTCTTGGCGCGCAAGCCTGGCCAGTCGCTGCGACTGCTTGGCTGGTCCCTGCCGCTCCCCACGGCAGGGCAAGCGGCGGCGCAAGTGCTTGTCGCTGGCCTTGACCTTGCCGTGGCCAGTGCCGCCCTGTTCGTGCTGGTGCCGGGCGCGGACAGCCAGATTTTCCCGGCGTTCTTTCTCGCCTATGCGCTGGCAATCATTGCGGCGCTGATCACGCATGTTCCCGGCGGCATTGGCATATTCGAGGCCGTCATCATCGCCGCGCTGCCGAAAGTCGACAAGACTGCGCTGCTGGCCGCACTGGTCGCCTATCGCGCGATTTATCATCTGCTGCCGCTGCTGCTCGCCTCAATCTTGCTGGCCATTCACGAACACCGGTTGTGGCGCAGTCCTGTCGCATCCGCGCTGCGCCTGTCGCAATCGGTGGTCTCCGGGATCGCGCCGGAATTTATGGCGGTTTTGGCTTTCGCGGGGGGCGCAATCCTGCTGGTGTCCGGCTCATTGCCGGCTTTGCCCCACCGTCTCAGCGCACTGCGCCACATGGTGCCTTTGCCGTTCGTCGAAGCCTCGCACATTGCCGCCAGTCTTGCCGGTACAGGGCTGTTGCTGCTGGCACCGGGTCTGTTCAAGCGCCTGGACGGCGCTTTCATACTCACCCGGATGATGCTGATCGCCGGTGCTGCCTTTTCGCTGGCCAAAGGGCTCGATTACGAAGAGGCGACCATTCTGCTGATCATCGCCGGTGTGCTGCAGTGGTCGAGAGCCAGCTTCTATCGCCACACTGCTTTCACCGCGCGCACTCTCTCGGCCGGCTGGCTTGCGGCCGTCGCCGTGGCCTTGGGGCTGGCCCTGTGGATCGGCATTTTTTCCTACAAACATGTCGCCTTCCAAAGTGACCTGTGGTGGCAATTTGCCTGGAAAGGCGATGCTTCGCGCTTTCTGCGTGCCGGTTTTGCCGTGGCTGTGCTGTTTATCAGCGCGGTTCTGGTCAACTTGTTCAACCCGGCCCCGCCGCGCGACACGCCGGATGATTTCCGGTTGCCGGACAGGCCAGACGCCTTCGCCTGCAATGACCGCACCGAAGCCTTGCTGGCCTGGACGGGCGACAAGCGGTTTCTGTGGTCGCCGGGCGGCGATGCCTTCCTGATGTATCAGGTGCAGGGCCGCAGCTGGATCGTGATGGGCGACCCGGTCGGCCCGCGCGAGCAGTGGCCCGATCTCATGTGGCAGCTGCGCGAGAGTGCCGACGCGGCGCAAGGCAGGTTGCTGCTCTACCAAATTACGCCCGAGGTGCTGCCGATTGCCGTCGATTTGGGTCTGCAACTGATCAAATACGGCGAAGCAGCGAGAGTAGACCTTCGGCAGTTCTCGCTGGAGGGGCCGGAGGCGAAAGCTCTGCGCCACTCCGAGCGGCGCGCGCTGCGCGAAGGCGCTGAATTCGCGATCATTCGCGCCGCCGACCTCGCCAGTATCATGCCCGAACTGCGCGCCATATCGGATGATTGGCTGCAGGCGAGGGGTCAGACCGAGAAGGCCTTCAGCGTCGGCCGCTTCGATCCAGCCTATATGTCCCGGTTCGATTGTGCGGTCGTGCGCAAGGGCGGAAGGACTGTTGCCTTCGCCAACATCTGGGCCACTGCCAACAAGAACGAACTGTCAGTAGACCTGATGCGCCACGCCGCGGACATGCCTTACGGCACGATGGACTTTCTCTTCATCCGGCTGATGCAGTGGGGCCGCGAGCAGGGTTTTGGCTGGTTTTCGCTGGGCATGGCGCCTCTGGCGGGAATTGAGGCGCGCCGCCTTGCCCCGGTCTGGGCGCGGGTGAGCGCGTTGCTCTATCGCCATGGTGACAGTTTCTATGGCTTCGAGGGTCTACGCGCCTACAAGGACAAGTTCGCTCCCGAATGGGAACCGCGTTTTGCTGCAGGACCACAAGGCATTGGCCTGGTCCGCGCCCTGATCGACTTGCAGGCGCTGATCGGCGGCGGGCGAACAAGCGCGGCGCGGCGAAGACTGGCAGTCGCGGCGTAAGACTTGCGGGTCGATCAATGCATTCGAGTGGCGGCGAAACGGGCGATCTCACGCAACGGTTTGGCCTTGGCACCAAAGCCCGCCAATGTCTTCTCACAGGCGCTTTCAAGCAGGCTGGCTTGGCGGGCAGCCCCGTCGAGGCCGAGTAGCGAGGTAGCGCTGGCGCGGCCGGCAGCGGCATCCTTGGCCAGCGCTTTGCCCACAGTTTCGACATTGCCGATCCGGTCGAGCATGTCGTCGCGGATCTGGAACACGAGACCAAGGCTTTCGGCGAAACGGAGCAGGACGGAAAGTTCCGCCGCACTGCAATTGCCCAGCATGGCGCCTGCTTCCACCGCAAAGCGAATGAGCGATCCGGTCTTGCGGCTCTCGCAGGCATAAAGGTCATGCTCGGTGGGGCTTACCGGCGGATAGAGATCCATCATCTGGCCGCCTGCCAGACCGTCCTGCCCGACGGACTGGGCCAGAGCCAGAACCAGCCTCACCCGGCAGGCCGCATCGGGGTGAGTGGCATCGCCGGCGAGAATCTCGAAAGCCAGCGCCAGCAGGGCATCGCCGGCCAGAACGGCCGTGGCTTCGTCGAACTTGCGGTGGACCGTGGGCTTGCCTCGCCGCATGTCGTCGTCATCCATGCAGGGCAGATCGTCATGGACGAGCGACTGGGCGTGTACGCATTCAACGGCCGCGGCCACGCGCAGTGCCTGTGCGTAAGGCGCGCCCACCATATCGCCAACCGCCACGACGAGCAGGGCGCGGAACCGCTTGCCCGCACCGATCACCGCATAGCGCATCGCTTCGGCCAGACGAGGGTTGCGCAACGGGTCTTGCCCGATCGCATCATCAAGAACTGCGTCGATATCGCTGCGGAGCTGGCTCAGGCGCATTTCCACCGGTGAGGGCGTGCCTGCGCCGTTGCTGCCATCCATAATTCCCAGCAATCGCCGACCTTGCCGCTTGAGGCGATTGGAATCGGGAGTTTGTCGGGAACTTGCCATCGCTGCCTCGCGTTGTGACAGAAAATCGGTTGCATCACCAACAAGAAAGCCGCACCCCGGAATTTGTTGCATGCGGGGCCTCCCGCATTGATCCGGGCGCCGCATTTTGGGCCAAAGAAACATAAGGTTTGTGCATGAAGCCTGGCGGCCAATCCGCGATTATCATCGGTTCTGGATTTGGCGGGCTGGCTCTGGCCATCCGCTTGCAGAGTGCGGGCATCCAGACGACTGTGGTCGAGGCGCGCGATCGCCCGGGGGGGCGCGCCTATGTCTGGAAGCAGGACGGATATACCTTCGATGCCGGCCCAACGGTGATCACCGATCCGGCCTGCCTTGAAGAGCTGTGGGCGCTGTCGGGCAGTGAAATGGCGGACGATGTCACGCTGCTGCCGATCCAGCCTTTCTACCGGCTGATGTGGAACGATGGCACACGGTTCGACTATTCGAATGACGAAGCGGGGCTCAATGCGGAGATCGCCAAGCTCGATCCGGCTGATGTCGCCGGCTACGCCCGCTTCCTCGACTATTCGCGCAGCGTCTATCAGGAAGGCTATGTAAAGCTCGGCGCCGTGCCGTTTTTGCATTTTTCCAGCATGATCAAGGCTGCGCCCGCTCTGATCAAGCACCAGGCCTGGCAATCGGTCTATGCGCTGGCATCCAAATTCGTGCGCAACGAGAAATTGCGGCAGGCGCTATCGTTTCATACGCTGCTGGTGGGCGGCAATCCGATGAACACCAGCAGCATCTACGCGCTGATTCACCATCTGGAAAAAAGCGGCGGCGTGTGGTTCGCGAAAGGTGGCACCAGTGCGCTGGTGGATGGCATGGTCCGTCTGTTCGAGCGGCTGGGCGGCACGCTTATCTTGGGCGATGCAGTGAGCCGGATCGAGCACGCGGGCAACCGGGTGACACAGGTCGTCACGGCATCGGGCCGCACACTCGCGGCTGACATGATCGCGAGCAATGGCGATCTGGTGCATTCCTATGGGCTGATTTCTGGCTCGGCAGTCGCGGCGCGGCGGCTTCGCTCGCTCAAGCGAAAGCGCTTTTCGCCCAGTCTGTTCGTTGTCCATTTCGGCCTCAAGGGTGCGTTTCCGGACATTGCCCACCATTCTATCCTGTTTTCGGATCGTTACGGACCGCTGCTCGACGATATTTACAGCAATGGAAAGCTGGCGGGCGATCCCTCACTCTACTTGCATCATCCCAGTGCGACCGATGCGGGGATGGCGCCTCCCGGCAGGGCAGCCTTCTATGCGCTCGCCCCGGTCCCGCACCTCGGCAAGGCGCCGGTCGATTGGGCAGTGGAAGGGCAGCGCTACCGCGATGTCGTGCTCGGCCGAGTTCGGGACATGCTGATCCCGGACCTCTATGAGCGGCTCGACACCTGCTTCCACTATACGCCGCAGGATTTCGCCAGCGATCTCGGCGCGCACCTCGGCAGCGCCTTCAGTCTCGAACCGCTACTTTGGCAAAGCGCCTGGCTGCGCGCCCACAATCGCGATGACCATTTCGCCAACCTCTATTTCGTCGGTGCGGGCACGCATCCCGGCGCCGGCATTCCCGGCGTGGTCGGCAGTGCCAAGGCAACTGCCAGCCTGATGGTGTGAACCATTTGCGCAGCAGGCCGCTGCGGGGCTAAGACTGTGCCATGACCGGCCTTGCCATCATCTTCCTGGGCACAGTTGCCGTGATGGAGCTGTTTGCCAATGTCATGCACCGCTGGGTGATGCATGGCCCGGGATGGTTTCTCCACGCCAGTCACCACCGCGCGCGTCGCGGCCCGTTCGAATGGAACGACCTCTATGCCGTGATATTCGCCGTGCCCTCGATCGTGCTGATCTATGGCGGCGTGCAGGCGGGCTGGGGCGACTGGGCCACTGCGGTAGGGGCGGGGATCGCGGCTTATGGCGCGATCTATTTCGGCTTTCACGATGTCATCGTCCATCAGCGCCTTCCCCACCGCATTGTGCCGCGCTCGGCCTATTTCAAGCGCATCGTCCAGGCCCACAAGCTGCATCATGCAGTCGAAAGCCGGGTTGGCGCGGTCAGCTTCGGATTTCTCGTCGCGCCGGGAGTGGAACAGCTCAAGGCGCAGTTGCGCCGCTCTGACGCCGCCGTGCTGCGCGGCCCTGCGATTTACGAGGAGTGACGCGTCCAGAGGCCCTGGCGCGGAACTTCGCGCGGCGATGCCAACCCGCGAACCATCGCCCGGACAAATAGCGCTGCCTTGCCGGCCTTGCTGATCGAGACCCGCTGGTCCCAGGCATGCTCGCCCAGCCTGGCGACTTTCTCGCCAATCGCGCCGTAGATTGCATCCGCCGCCAATACTGCAAGGCGCGACCTGCCCGGCAGCCGCGCCGCGCCAATGCGGGCCGAAGCGCGGTAAGGCTGCGACAGAGTGACCAGACGCCGCGCGATGGCGGCAATCGCGGGACGTCTGGACGGGTCGGCAATGTCCGCTTCGCTCACGCCACGTTCGGCCAGCCATTGCGAGGGAATGTAGCACCGCCCGACCAAGGCATCGGGCACTACGTCGCGGGCGATATTGGCGAGCTGGAAGGCAAGGCCCAGATCGCATGCCCGGTCGAGCGTGTCGCGATCATCGGGATCGACCCCCATCACCACGGCCATCATGCAGCCGACAGATCCGGCGACGTGATAGCAATAGCGCAGCAAATCAGCTTCGGTTTCGGGTCGCCACTGCTGCGCGTCGAGCGCAAAGCCGGTGAGGTGATCCTCGATCAGATCGCGCGGCATACCAGTCTCGCGCGCCACCTGGCGCAGCGCAGCAAATGGCTGCGGCACGGGATCCTCGCTGTCGAGTGCGGCGGCTGTCAGCGCTCGCAGGCGAGCCTGTGTCGCTTCCGGGTCAGCCGTCTGCGAACCGGTATGGCCAAGTTCCTGCCCGTCAGTAAGGTCATCGAGCGACCGGCACCACGAATACAGCAGCCACGACCGCTCGCGGGTATCGGGCGCGAACAGTTTGCTGGCCGACTTGAAGCTCTGCGAGCCTTTCGAGATCGCCTCGCGCGCATCGGCGACGAGTTGGTCGCGCGCGGTCACGGGCTTTCACCTTTGCGCCGCCCCAGCATGGCGCCAAGCGCCGCGCCGAGCGGCACCGGCGGCCTGCCCGAAACTATGCGCAGCTTGTCGGTGCGCGTCAGCTTCCCTGCATAGAAGCGTTGGATTAGGGCCGGGGGCAGGCGGTAGAAATGGGCGAAAATGCGGTGGCGCTCATCGGGAACGGCGGCATGGAAAAGCATGCGGCCCAGCAGGCGAAAATAGCCGCTGGCCTCCCAGTGGCAGCGGAATTGCGAGCGGGTCCAGCTGGCCAGACTGGCGCTGTCGAAGGGGCCGTCGCGCTCGGCCAGCGCATCCGCGAGGCGCAGCGCTATGCCGATTGAATAGCCGGTCATCGGGTGAAAGAAGCCGCCGCGCAGCCCCAGCCGCGCGATGGGGTCTTTTCCCGGCCAGAAAATGTCCGGATCGCCGCCGATCAGAATCGGCAGCACGCCGATCTCCTGCCTCAGCTCAGCCCCGGCAAAGCCGCGCTGAGCGGCGAGTTCCCGCACCCGCGAGGCGACTTCGGCCACATCGAGATCAGCGCCGTTGCTGTAATAGGTATCCTCCACCAGCACCCGGTCATCGGCCAACGGCAGCACATAGACGAAACGATAGCCATCCAGCTGGGGAACAGTCGCATCCATAACCGTGGCGCAATCGGGCGTCGGCGATGTGGCGGCGAATTCGATGCCGACGAATTTCTGCCAGCCAAGCTCAAGCCCCGGCATCGCTCCGCTGGGCCCGCGCGCGTCGATCACGCCGCTAGCCGCAATCCGTTCGCCCGACTGGAGGACGACGCCATCCGGTTCAATCCGCTCCACGGCTGCGTCCAGCCGCCAGCTCTCTGGTGCCAGACGTTGCCGCATCAGGGCATCGAGCGCCGGTGCGCCGACGGCGTTGTAGGCGAAGGGCAGCGTCCGCTCACGCGCGGGAAAGCGCACCTTATGGCGCGGCCAGCGCACAGGGCGCAGTGCTGCGACAATCGCCGCCATCCCGGGCGGCACATCGCTGTCGAAATAGGACCAGGTGTGATTGCCGCCAAAGCTGCTGCCGGATTCGAGCAAAAGCACCGGAATGTCAGGGCGCCGTTCGGTCAGCGCCAGCGCGGCGAGTGAGCCGGCCAAGCCGCCGCCGACGATCACTAGGGGTCCCGCTGCGGCCATCACGTCTCGCATTAGTCGCTGGCGCTTGCTAAGCCAAGCCGATGGTGGACCGCGAATTCATTTCGGCCGGCGTGGCGGCCTTTGTGATGACGCTGATCGTCGCCTTGCGCTATCTGGCGGTCAGCGGGCTGTTTTCCGCCTGGGGCCGCAAATTGCGCCCGACGCTTCATGCCGGGCTTGCGCCGCAGATCCGCCGGGAAATTGGCTGGTCGCTGCTGAGCGCTGGAATTTATGGATTGCCGGCGGGGATTGCTGCCTGGGGCTGGCAGGAAAAGGGCTGGACCCGGATATATACGAACACGGCGGATTGGCCGCTGTGGTGGCTGCCCACTTCTTTCCTGCTGTGCCTTTTGCTGCACGATGCCTGGTTTTACTGGACGCACCGGCTGATGCACTGGCCCCGCCTGTTTCGCACCGTTCACGCGGTCCATCACGATAGCCGACCGCCCACGGCATGGGCGGCAATGAGTTTTCACCCGTGGGAAGCTGTGACGGGCGCGTTTGTCGTGCCCGTTCTGGTGTTTGTCCTGCCGCTGCATGTCGGCGTGGTGCTGGCCGTGCTGCTCGTAATGACCCTGATGGGCACAACCAACCATATGGGCTGGGAACTGTTTCCCCAAAAACTCGTGCAGGGCGGCTTGGGCAAATGGTGGATAAGTGCGACACACCACCAGCTTCATCACGAAAGGTACAGCTGCAACTATGGCCTCTACTTCCGCTTCTGGGATCGTCTGTGCGGCACTGATCGCGGTCTCGGCAGTTTTGCCCGCAGCGGCTGAGGCCCCCGTTGACGCTGTATCGGCTGCCGCTGCTCCGTCTGCCGATGCCTCGCTGGCGATAACTGTGCGCGGCATCAATTCGGCAAGGGGCGTGATCCGCCTGGCGATCTGCCCAGCCAACACCGGCTTTCCCGAGTGCAAGGGCCATGAATTGCGCATGGCCAGCCTGCCGATCGCCAACCGCCAGGCCAGCATCCAGTTCACCGGCCTGCCTGCCGGCACTTATGCGATAGCCGTGTTTCATGACGCCAATGGCAACAGCAAGCTGGACACGTTCATGGGCATACCGCGCGAAGGCTATGGCTTTTCGCGCAATCCACCTTTCCGCCCGCGCGCACCGCGCTTCTCGGAGGCCGCGCTGGTTGTCGGCGGCGCGACGTCCGAGACTATTTCCTTGCGCTATCTGCTCTGAGGCCGCGGTCGTTGACAGGCATTCCCCCGCGAGTAGGATCAAGGCACTGTCACCGTTCAATCCAGAAAATCCAAGTTCATGAATAACGCAGTCATGAATCTGATGGTGCCTCGTGTCCTCCGGTTCGTGGTGGCGGCCGAGCTGCTGTCATTCACCAAGGCGGCGCAAGTGCTGGGAACCGACCAGCCGTGGCTTTCGCGCCAGATCATGCAGCTGGAAGACCAGCTGGGCTTCGCGCTGTTTCACCGCAATGGCACGCGACTGGCCCTGACTGACGAGGGCAAGGAATTCTACGAGATCGCCAAAGTCGTCTCGCTGGCGACCGAGCAGCTGGGGCACAAGGCCGCGGAAATGACGCTGCGGTCGAAGTCGGTGGTCCGGCTTGGCGTGACTTATACGACATTCGGGGTCGAGGCGCGCAGCCAGTTGCTGGAGCGCTATGCCGCGTTAAGGCCCAAAGATACGATCGAAATCACGGCCAGCCAGTGGACCGACGAAGTCGCCGACGCGGTGCTCGCCGGTAGTCTGGATCTTGGCCTGTGCATTGGGCCGATCATCGATACCAACCTCGAGGTCTGCGTGCTGTCTGGGATCGACATGACTCTGGCGATACCGCTGGAAGACCCGCTGGCGGCTGCACCGGAAGTCTCGCTTGCGCAATTGGCGGGCAGGCGGATCGCTGTCGGGATTGCAGCCGCATCGGCCCGCGCTCGTTCGCACCCCTATCGGTGGATCGAGGAAGTGGGCGCGCAAGTCGTCCGGGTGCCCGAGGGGCGGCTATACCTGTTCGACGTCGCCGAACGTGATCGGCTTATCGTGCCCTGCTATACCTCAGCGGATCGCATTCCGGAAAACTTCACGCGCTGCCGCGTGATCGGTCCCAAGCCCGGAATCAACCTGTCGCTTGTCCGCTATCAGCGCGTGATGTCGGATTCGGCCGAGCGCATGTGGCGGCTCGGCCAGCAGATGCAATCAGAACTGATGCCGTCGCCTGCGTGACGGGCGGGGTGGAGCGCTAGGTCGCCGACTTGGCGGCGGTGGCGGGAATTACCTTGCGCCATTCTGCGAGCGAATACCACAAGGCAGCCAGCGCGCCCGGCATGGCGATGCCCATGGTCAGAGCCAAGGACATGCCAAGCTTCTGTGGATCGCGAAAGACATAGTCCGTCAGTGCACCGACAAGCAGCGCCCCCAGACCGCTCCCGGCCACATTGATGATGAGCAGAAACAGCGCCGTGACGCGCCCGCGCAGTGCGTGCGGGGTTATCAGGCTGAGGCTCGCCGTGGCATAGACCGAGTACGAAATCATCGCCACTTGCAGGAAAGCCATCATCCCGAAAAACACATAAATTTCATCGACGAAGAACATATAGACCGACACCGGGACGCTCACGGCCAAAACCCAGCAATAGAACCTGACATGGATGTCGCGGATGCCGCGCGCGAACAAGCAGTCGACGATCGTACTCTTGAGCACCAGCACCAGCGCACCCATCAGGCTGAGGCCGCTGAGCACCGCGCCGTAATGCAGCGGCGACCAGCCGAACTTCCGGCCAATATAGGTGGGCACCCAGGCCATGGTGGCCGAGGAGCAGATCGAGGCCAGGCTGAACCCCAGCATCACTGGGATCAGCAGGCGGCGGTGGGCAATGAGGAACGGCTTTAGTGCGGCGGCGTTGCCCACTTCGCGGGTTTTCCGCTCTGGCTCGGTAACCAGGAACAGCAACGGGCCCAACAGGAGCCCGGGCAGGCCGACCCACACCATCACCATCTGCCAAGGTTCGAGCCGGAATGCGAAAAAGTCCAGATGGCCGATATCCGTCGCCACGGCGAGCAGTATGCCGCCCACGCCCAGCGCCGCCGCCGAGCCGGCCTTGATCCCGGTCTGGAAAATGGCCGACGCGGTAGTCAGTTGGCTGCGGGGAAAGCGGTCGGCGATCATGGCATAGGCGGTGGGCGACAGGCCAGCCTCGCCGACGCCGACACAGACCCGGGCAATGAACAGCGCTGCGAAGGAGCTCACCAGTCCGGCGCACATCGAGGCGATCGACCACAAAGTCACACCGACAAAAGCGACTTTCCGGCGCTGGAAGCGGTCTGCCGCCCATCCAGCAGGAAACGTTGCCAGGGCATAGCAGATCGCGAAAGCCGGCCCCAGGATCAGGCTCACCTGGAAATCGGAAATGCCGAGGTGGGCCTTGATCGGATCGACCAGCATTCCGAGAATGTAGCGGTCGACGAAGGCGAGCGAATAGAGTAGCCACAGCAGCGCCAGCATCCCATAGGCGCCTGTGTCGGCGCGCGGCTCCTCGACAGTGCTCGCGGGCTGATTAGCTGCCGCCATGGTCATCGTGGTGCACGCCGCGAGAATTGCGCGCAGGCTGAATGGATTCCGGTTCGGCTATCAAACATTGCAGCGTCTCTCCCGCCCCTGGCCCGGGGGTTCTAGTCCGCTTTGTTCAATTCTCCATGCGATACAGCCAATGCAAATATTGCATGGAAAGATGCAGATATGGACGTTGAATGGCGCGGCCAACGGCCTGCATCATTTGCCCGTTCAATGGCGAGCTCAAAACAGGAGCCAAAATGCCAATTGACGGGAGAGAACCTTGCTGCACAAATCCGCGTTGTTTGCCGGCGCCGCCATGGCGCTGACGCTTGCCTCGGCTGCCCAAGCCCAGTCGTCGGAAGCACTCACCCCACCCGCAGACCGTGCAGACGGAACCGCGCTGGAGGAAATCGTCGTGACCGCGCAGAAGCGCGAAGAGCGATTGCAGGAAGTGCCAGTCGCCGTGACTGCGCTGACGGCCGAGACGCTCGAATCCTCGCGCGTGATCGAAGCGCGGCAGCTGACGTTCATCACTCCCGGGCTTGTCTTCACCCAGGGCGGCTTTGTCGCCCGCCCGCAGATCCGCGGCGTCGCCACGCGCGGCGTCGGGCCGGGAGACGAGGCAACGGTGCCAGTCTATATCGACGGCGTCTATCAGGCATCGCAGCACGCCAATTTCTTCGATTTCAACAACATCAAGCAGGTCGAAGTGCTGCGAGGGCCGCAAGGGACGCTGCTCGGCCGCAATGCCGTTGGCGGCGCAATAAACATCACGACTTATGACCCGCTGCCGGGCACTTTCCTCAAGGTCGGCGGCAGCTACGGCCGCTTCAACGAATATGCGGGCGATGCCTATTTCAATCTCGGCAATGAGACAGTCGGCGGCAACATCGCCGCCCACGTGGCGGGCGATACCGGCTATGTGAAAGATCTGGTCACGGGCCGCACCGAGGCGCGTCGCAGCTTTCAGGGCGTAAGGGCCAAATTCATGGTTCGGCCCACCGAAAGCACCAGCATTTTGTTCGGCGCTTCGTACATTCACAACGACGACAATACCGCGCTTGCCCAGCATCCCATCGAGGGCGTGACGATTGCCAAGCTGGTCGATCCCAACGTTCTGATTGCCGACGATTATACCACCAGCAGCAATGCCGGTTCCTATTATTTCAATCTCAACCAGCGTGCATTCTGGCTGCGCGCCGTCGCGGAATTCGATGGCGTCACTGTCACCGCCATCGGGTCGACCGCCTATACCGACTGGCGCCAGGCCAATGATCCCGATGCCACTGTGGTCGTCTATGCCGACTCCAATATCAACGGTGACGACAGTTCCACTACGGCCGAGTTGCGCGCGACCTCATCAGGCAATTCGAAGCTGAAATGGATCGTCGGCGCGTTCTATTTCAAATCCCAGGGCCGATACGGCTATGGTTCTGACGGATTTTTCCGCACGCGCGCATCGCCCACCGGATCGACGACATTCCTGCAATCGGACAGCGACATTTCCGCCTATGCCCTGTTCGGCGAAGCAACTTACGACTTGACCGACAAACTCTCGATCACTGCCGGGGTTCGATACAGCCACGAAGACCGCGATTTCGTACAATTTGCCAGCACACAGGCGATTGGCACAAACAAGATACCGCTGTTCGCGCCCCCGCAGAACGGCCCGGCCGTTTCCACCAGCTTTGCCCGCACAACGCCGCGCTTCACGATCCAGTACGCCTTTGCTGACAATGTCCGCGCCTATGCAACCTATAGTCAGGCCTTCAAGAGCGGGGTTTACAATGCGGCCAGCTCGACTCTGCCGCTCGTGGCAGCGCAACCCGAAGTGCTGACTGCCTATGAAGCGGGTCTCAAGACCGAGCCGGCCCGCAATTTGCGCTTTAATCTTGCCGGCTTCTATTACGATTACACAAATATGCAGGTCTCGGTGCGCGGGGCCAATGGCATCACCACGCTGCAGAATGCCGCCAGTTCCGAAATCTATGGCGGCGAGGCGGAACTCGCCTGGATCGTCACGCCGCGACTGTCGATCAATGCGACCGCAGCCTATACGCATGCACGCTATAACGACTTTCCCGGCGCGATCGTCTTTTCGCCCGCGCCTTCGGTGCTGGTGAAAGGCGTGTTGGTTACCACGCCGGGCTTGAGCCAGTCGGTCGTCAACGCCGGTGGCAACCGGCTGCCGCAGACGCCGGAAACGACATTCAGCATTTCCGCCAATTACAAAGTCCCTTTCGCGGGCGGCGATTTGACCTTCGCGGGCACTTTCTATCACACCTCGTCCTATTTCGCAGACAACGGCAACAGCTACCTGATTCCAGGGTGGGAAAACCTCAACGCATCAGTCACGCTCGCTTCGGCCGATGGCACCAAGTCGGTCGGCATCTGGGGCGACAACCTGACCAACAGCAAGCACTTGCGCACCAACGGTCTTTCGGCGACCAGCAATGTCGGCGTTCTCGCCTCGCCGTGGCGCGCGGGCGTGCGCTTCACTTATCGCTTCGAATAGAAGGCAGGCGCATCCCGCCCATTGCTGAAATGCCGAGCGCGGCGCAGGCCCGCCGTATGGAGATGTTTTGTGCGAATTGTTTGCGTGCCCGGCTGCTGCCCTTGTGATTTTCACGTTCCGCACGCAGGTGAGAGTGCATGACATCCCCCGACCGGCGCTATCCGCTCAGCGGTTTCAAGGTGCTCGAACTGGGGCGCCTGATCGCCGCGCCTTCGTGCGGCCAGATCCTGGGCGATCTCGGCGCCGACGTGATCAAGATCGAACGCGTCGGCAGCGGCGATGATGTCCGCAATTATGGGCCGCCATTCTTGCCCGACGAAGCAGCAGGGTCGACTGCGGCTTCGCCGTTCTTCCTTGCCTTCAACCGTAACAAGAGATCGATTGCGATCGACTTCTCGCTCCCCGAAGGCGCAGAACTGATCCGGCAGCTGGCCGGACAATGCGACGTTTTCATCGAGAATTACAAAGTCGGCTCGCTCAGGAAATACGGGCTGGACCGTGACACGATGCGGGCGCTTCACCCGGAACTTGTCTATCTCTCGGTCAGTGGCTTTGGCCAGGAGGGCCCTTATGCCGCACGCCCTGCGACTGACGTGCTGATCCAGGGCATGAGCGGCATCATGAACGAAACTGGCCGCCCGGATGGTCCGCCGGAAAAAGTGGGGGTTCCTGTCGTTGACATGTTCACCGGGGTTTACGGCGCCCTGGCTGTCGTGGCCGAATTGCTGCGCGGCGAGCGTGGCGGCAGCCGCGGCGGCTGGGCGGGGGTGTCACTGCTCGATTGCGGCATGGCGATGATGACGCCTTCGCTGGCATGGATGGGCTTGTCGGGCGAAGCGCCGCGCCGTGTGGGCACCGATGCGCAAGGCTCCGCGCCGTCAGGCGTCTTTGCCTGCCGCGATGGCGAGGTGCTGTTCCAGGCGGGCAAGGATGCCGATTTCATCAAGCTGTGCAGACTGCTGGGCTTCCCCGAGCTGGCGCGCGATCCCCGCTACGCCAGCCGGCCGATGCGGGTTGAGAACTGGGCCGATCTGCGCCCGATCCTGGCCGATGCGATCCGGCAATTGTCCCGCGAGGAATTTTTCGCCGGTGCCGTGACCGAGGGTCTGGTCTGCGGGCCCGTCAACGGCGTCGATGACGCCGCGCGAGATCCGCAAGTGGAGAGCAACCACATCATCCGCCCGCTTGGCCATCCGGACAATCCGGACCTTGCCTTGCCGACCCTGCCCATCCGCTTCGACGACACGCCCCCGCTTGGCGCCTATCGCCACCCACCGCGCCTGGGCGAACACACCGAAGAAGTGCTCCGCGAGATGCTGGGCTACGATCAGGCGGCGATCGACCGTCTGGTTACAATCGGCGCAATAGCGGCGCGCAAGCAGGTCTAGCGGCCTTTTTGCGGCGGATCAGGACCGATTTCGGACCAACTTAGGCCTGACGTTTCCCGTCGTGATTAACAGCGGGATCTATAGGACAAAACCATCGGATGAGGAACCCGGCAGCCCCAGCAATTGGGTGAGTCTTGCCATATGTGCACGCCCAATATTGCCTTGTTCATGAGCTGAAAAGTCTATCGTCGCGCGTTGCATGCCGGCGGTAAATCCCGAGAGCAGTGCCGCGTCCAACCACGACATCTGTGCCTTTGCCCCCAGCAGATTGCGCGCACTTCGACCTCGCAGATATCGCATTTGCGGGGCCATCGACTGGAAGCTGGGCTCGCGCGCTGTCGCCAGCATCAATTCGTCAACCGCCCATCGGTGAGCCTGCCTCACAAGCGTTGCTGCCTGGACGGTGTCGGTCCGCTCGCTAGTGCCTGCCGCCTCCTGCGATGCGGCGATTGCTATGCTTCGCTGGCCCGACAGGGCGGAATAAATCATCTCGAACGCCGCGTGCAGCAGATCTGCGCTTGTGCGAAAACGGCTCGATACCACACCAAGCGAAACACCGGCGGATGCAGCCACCGAGCGGTGAGTCAGATTGGCGACGCCAAGGCGTTCGACAACTTCGGCGGCGGCCAGCGCAACGCGTTGGGTCATTTCATCATAAACGGCCGGCGCTGGACTTGAGGCAAGGGCAATTTGCCGTGCCAGACTGCGCCACGGCCCGTCAGGCGCACGCTGACCGCTCAACCAGGTGACCCAACCTGTGCACAATTCATCGAGGCAGGCACGGTCCAGCACGCGTCGCCACGACAGCATGTGCAGGGTCGCCTCACTCTCGAAGATGAAGCTGGTCCACTCGCCGAATTCACCGAGCCCAAAGCGGCTGCAGACCGCGTGCCAGAACTCCGCCCAGAGGTCGCGCCAACCACGCCAGATTGGCAGGTAGCGCGGCTCCCGCCGCGCCAGCAGCAAACCCTCGCGCCAGGCAAAACACAGGTGGCGTTGGCCGCGCACCCATTCGTCGATGATCGCGGCCATGATTGCATCCAGGCCGCTCGCGGTTGGTGCCGCGGTAGGAACCGATATTGATTCCGGCTGTTCTACAGCAGGTGACAACTGTTCCATCTGAGAATCGCACCACAGCCGCGCTTCGGCCAATGCTCTCTCTTGCGCCAGGTAAAGGACATCATCGAGCGACGCAAAATGGTTGTATATCGTCGAAATCGGGATGCCGGATTGCCGGGCCAAAGAGCGCGCGGAGATCGCAGTGTTCCCGCCCGTTTCCCACAAAGACCAAACTGTCCCGACAAGTTTTTGGGATATTTCTAAGTATGTCTTTGAAATATAATCATTTGGCACGGGTGGCAGCCTTGATCCGAGCAATTGGTTGGCAACTTGCCTGACGGGAACGCGCGGGGCGCGCGTTGGTCCAGCTTTGACGAGATAGCATTTCGCGACTTAACCTACAAATGTTCCGCCTATCGGCAACCAACGCCGCAATTCGCTGTTGACAGAGAAATACAAACGTTCCACATGGGGGTCGTAACTCGCTTGGGAGGGCAAGGGAAATGATCACGAAACCTCAGTACACCGTCGTTCGTAAATTGCTGGGAGCCACTGCACTATGCGCTTCGCTGGCCTCGTTGCCGCATGTCGCTCGTGCAGCTGACGCGCCGACGGCCGAATCTGAAGGACAAGGCTTGAGCGAGATTATCGTTACCGCCCAGAAGCGCCCGGAAAACCTTCAAAAGACGCCGATCTCGATCTCTGTCATGAAGAGCGAGGATCTGGTGAACCGTCACGTCACCTCGCTGCTCGATCTGGGGGATGGGGCAGTGCCCTCGTTACGAGTGGCAGAATCCGGGGGGGGCAGCTCGGCTCTGGTCATGAATATCCGCGGCATCGGCGTGCTTCCCGACACCAATCAGCCAGCCCGCGATCAGGGTGTGGGCGTTTATGTGGATGGGGTTTATCTGGGCCGGGCGCAGGGACTGGGAGCAGCCCTATACGACATAGAAAACATCGAAGTGCTAAAAGGGCCCCAGGGCACGCTTTTTGGTCGGAATACTGAAGGCGGCGCGGTGAACATCACCACGAAAAAGCCGAGCGGCGTGTTCGGCATGAGTACCACCGCCGGGATCGGAAACTACGGCAGCTACAAGGTCGAAACGCATATCGACTTGCCCGAATTCCAGAACATCCGATTGAAATTTGACGGTGTCGTCACGGCACGCGACGGCATGGTGGACAACCCGTTGACTTACGCGTCGGATTTCCAAGCCTACAGCAAGCGCGGCTTGCGTGTGGAAGCCCTGTGGAAGCCAACCACGAATTTCAGCGCTGATTATGCTTACGACACCGGATATGACGCTTCGACTCCGGGTTACCTTCAGGTGATCGCTGCGGGTTCGGCTGCTCGGGCACCGTTGGCATTGCTCCAGCCCAGCCGCGCTTCTGTCAGCACTATCGGTGTGCCGTTGCAGCCCAGCATCGGCAGGACCAGCGGTCACCGCCTTGGCCTCGAGTGGCAAGTGCATCCGAGCCTGAGTCTGAAGTCGATTACGTCGTACCGCGAACTGACCCAGTCACAATTCGACAGCGGCGCCTATAATGCGTCGGTCTTTGCTCCGAATGGATTCTTTGCTCGGTACAGCAATGCCTTTTTCCGTCAGGATCAGGTAAGCGAGGAATTGCAGGCCATAGGCGAGACCGACCGCCTGAAGTACGCGGTTGGCGCACTTTTCTATGAAGAAAACGTGGAAGACAATGCGCAGGCTTTCAACACGCTGCAATGGAATGCCACTGGTACTGCGGTGACGGTGCTGCCCATCGACCCCGCAACCGCTTCGATTGACCGTGCCAGTCGAATCAAGACCGAAAGCTTCGGCGTTTACTCGCAAGTGACTTATACTCCGCCTATCGCTGGAGATATTGTCCATCTGACCGGCGGTTTGCGCTACACCCACGACAGGAAGCGCGGCGAACTCTTCACCCTCAACGGAAGCACACCGGTCAGCGTGAACGGTGTTGTCGGTCCAATCAAATTGAACGCCTCGTGGTCGCGAGTGGACCCGATGATCAATCTGTCCATCGAACCTGCACGCGATGTCATGCTTTATGCAAAGTGGAGTACCGGGTTCAAATCGGGCGGCGCCAATACGCGCTCGCTGACCTTTGCAAAGTTCAATCCCGAAACTGTCTCGGTGTTCGAAGTGGGTGGCAAAGCCGAATTTTGGAATCGCCGTGCCCGATTGAATATTGCTGCCTATGCCGGGAACTACAAAGATGTGCAGCTCGATTTTACGGCCAGCTTTCTGCAATTTGACATAAATGGCAATCTCCTGAACGGAACCCGCACAACCCAGGAAACCACCAACGCGCCTGGCACAGGCCATCTGCATGGCGTTGAAGCCGAACTGACGCTCATGCCCGTAGACGGTCTCACGCTGTCGGCCAGTTATGCCTTCAACAGCGTAACCATCCCGAATACGGCCAACCCCTTTCCGGTGGTTTCCAATGGCACGTCCATCATCAACCCGAATCCCGTCAAGATTTACCCGGTCTATACGCCCAGGCATGCTGCAACCGGCTCGATCGATTACGAGGTGCCGCTGGGCGGGGCAAAGCTGCGCTTCCATCTCGATGCCAATTATGACTCGGGCTATTACACGAGTTACAACGATCCGTCTGCCGTCCTTGCCCAACCCAAAGGCGATGCCAACGTAGTCGTCAACGGCCGCCTGGCCATCGCCGATATACCACTGCAAGGCAGGGGCGCGACCGTCACTCTGTCGGCCTGGGCACGTAATCTGCTGAACGAGCAGCATATGTTCTTCAAGGCGGCCAATGGCTCCATCGGAACTTATGGCTACTTCAACGAACCGCGCGCGTTTGGCGTTGAAGCCAACGTGCGGTTCTGATGCGAGCGATTATGGGCAAGCAGATCTCCTTGCGTGCGATCGTGGCCGGGGTGGGCGCTCTCGCGCTCACCTGCTCGCTTTCGTTCGCTCAAGTGCAGCGCCAAGTCTCCGCCCCGAGACATTCCCAGCTGCCTATACAAACGAGGCAACAACGCGAGTTGCCGCTGCAGGGGGGGCGAAACTTTCGCGATTTAGGAGGATATCGCACTGTTGACGGTCGGACTGTGCGATGGCGGGTGCTATATCGCTCCGGCTCGATGCAGGGCCTCACTTTGTCGGATTATACCTATCTTGAACGCCGCGGCATTCGCGTCGTTTGCGATCTTCGGGATAATGCCGAACGCGCGGCTGGTCCGGTAAAGTGGCCAAGGCGGCGGGCCCCCAGGATACTGGTAGACGATTATTTGATCGACCAGGGCCTGATATCGCCATCTGGCGAAATGGCCGGTTGGACTCCCGCTCAGGCCCGCGCTGCCATGGTATCAAATTATCCGCGTATACTGCGCAATTATAATGGCCAGTACAGGCGCTTGTTCAGGGAGCTGCTCGCCCATCACGTTCCGTTGGCGTTTAATTGCACCGCCGGCAAGGATCGCACGGGGATCGCGGCCGCGCTAATACTCACGGCATTGGGCGTGCCGCGTGAGACCGTCATTGAGGATTACCTGCTATCCAATAACCACCTCGATTCCGATGAGCTTCTGAGATCGCCCTCGCATGGGTCTTCCGGCGGCTTCTGGGCAACTTTGTCGCCCGGGGTGATCCGGGCATTTGTTGTTGTCGAACGCCAGTACATCGAGGCGGCCATGAATGTTCTGGACAAGCATTCTGGTGGCCCCGACGGCTACCTTCACGACGAGTTGGGGCTATCTCAGTCAGATCTGATCCGCCTGCGTCAACTCTATCTGGAGCCATGAACGTCCAAAATTGCCCGTCGGGCCATTGTCCGAAACATATGCAAGCGGGCACGCTAGTTCCAGAGCGCCAGTTGAATTTCACGTACACCCATGGATGCGCTGGCTGGCGGGACAGCGCGTGACGAGCGAAGGTGACAGCTTTGAGAGCAGCCAGCGGGTCTTGCCGATTGTGACATCGGCTCTGCCCTCGGTCTCCAGCTTGCCGATGTATTCTTCGGCAATCGCGGCGAAGGTGTTGGCGGCGGCAATTTTCTTGGCGATCCGTGCTTCGCGCTTGGCAACGGCAGGATCACGATCGGATTACGCCGCCGCACGCGCTTCGTCGCGCTTGGCGCACGCCTCTTTCAGGCCGATTTCAGGATAGGACGCCAGGGCCAGCTTTTTTTCCTTACCGTCGATCCTGTAATTGAGCCGCCAAAGCTTCGGGCCAGTAGGCGTGATGAGCAGGCAGCGGCCCTTGCCGTCGGTGAACTTGCGAGCAGAGTCGCCTGGCTTGGCTTTCCGGATCGCCGTGTCAGTGAGCGCCACGGCCGCTCCGCTTGCCAATCCGCACTTTCAGCAAGGGCCCCAAAAGGCCCCCAAATTTTTCCGGCTGCAGGCGAACACCACCTACCGAATGCGAACACTTCGGGGGCGAACCTAGCGGATTTCTGCGGTTTTTTCAACCCGTCGCGAACGTCGCCGAACGGGTAAATGGTGCCCAGAAGAGGACTCGATAATGTGGATTATCTATTTGAAATAATGATCTTATCTGCATTCACGATCTACTTGGCCCCCAAAGTGGCCCCCAGGCACTTCGAATGCCTATGATTTGCGGCGTGCCATGGCGAGCATTTATCCAGATCGGTATCGCTG